>Ga0207691_10001694_pt1 | contig 21763 bp, 18 predicted proteins | sample KBSM13metaG_FD_184327 | JGI IMG/M metagenome (GOLD analysis project Ga0207691, IMG submission 184327) | Miscanthus rhizosphere microbial communities from Kellogg Biological Station, Michigan, USA - KBS M1-3 metaG (SPAdes) (version 2) | ecosystem: Host-associated > Plants > Roots > Rhizosphere >... | reverse complement strand
GCGCCGGCTGCTGGTGTCGCGCTTCGCGATGAAGGCGATGGCGCCGGTGCTGCCGCGGCTGGGCGATACCGAACGCATCGCACTCGAAGCAGGCACGGTGTGGTGGGACGCCGAGTTGTTCGGCGGCCGTCCGGACTGGGAGAAGCTGCTCGCGTTCCAGCCGAAGAAGCTGAGCCCTGATGAACAGGCGTTTCTCGACGGCCCGGTCGCCGAATTGTGCGCGCGCATCGACGACTGGCAGATCCAGCAGCTGCGCGACCTGCCGACCAGCATCTGGGCGTTTCTCAAGACCAACGGTTTCTTCGGCATGGGCATACCGAAGGAATACGGCGGCCACGGCTTCTCGGCGATCATGCACTCGCGCGTGGTCGCGCGCATCTCGACGCGCTCGGTCGCGGTCGCCGTCACGGTCATGGTGCCGAACTCGCTCGGGCCCGGCGAACTGCTGCTGCATTACGGCACCGAGGAACAGAAGAAATACTACCTGCCGCGCCTGGCCAAGGGCGACGAGATTCCGTGCTTCGGCCTGACCGGCCCGGAGGCCGGATCCGATGCCGCGGCGACGCAATCGACCGGCATCGTCGAAAAACGCGTCATCGACGGCAAGGAAGTGCTCGGCCTGCGCCTGGACTGGAAGAAGCGCTACATCACGCTCGCGCCGGTCGCCACGCTGATCGGCCTGGCGTTCCGCATCAAGGATCCCGATCACCTGCTCGGCGACAAGGACGATCTCGGCATTTCCTGTGCGCTGATCCCGCACGATCTCGAAGGCGTCGAGATCGGCCAGCGCCACGATCCGATGGGCGTGCCGTTCATGAATGGCCCGATCGTCGGCCGCAGCGTGTTCGCGCCGATGGACTGCATCATCGGCGGCAACGCCGGTATCGGCCACGGCTGGCGCATGCTGATGGAGTGCCTGGCCGCCGGCCGCTCGATCTCGCTGCCGGCGCTTTCCGTCGGCGCCGCGCAGATGGCCACGCGCGTCAGCGGCGCGTATGCGACCGTGCGCGAACAGTTCGACACGCCGATCGGCCGCTTCGAAGGCATCGAGGAACCGCTCGCGCGCATCGCCGGCAAGACCTACATGATGACCGCGACGCGCACGCTGACCTGCGGCGCGCTCGACGCCGGCGAGAAACCGGCAGTGCTGTCGGCGATTGCCAAGGCCTACCTTACCGACGGCATGCGCGAGGTCGTCATCGACGCAATGGACATCCGTGCCGGCGCGGCGATCCAGAAAGGTCCGCGCAATTCGCTCGCGCGCATGTGGGACGCGGTGCCGATCGGCATCACGGTCGAAGGCGCGAACATCCTGACGCGCTCGATGATCATCTACGGCCAGGGCGCAATCCGCTGCCATCCGTTCGTGCAGCACGAAATCACGGCGATCGCCGACAACGACCTGGCGAAATTCGACAAGGCGCTGTTCGGCCACATCAACCTGCTCGCGCGCAATTCGACGCGGGCCAAGCTGCTGGCCTGGACCGGCAGCCGACTGGCGAAGGCGCCGCGCACGGAAGACACCCAGCGCTACTACCAGCACCTGTCGCGCTTCTCGGCGGCCTTCGAACTGCTCTCCGACGTCGCGATGGGCACGCTCGGCGGCTCGCTGAAACGGCGCGAGAAGATTTCGGGGCGCCTGGCCGACGCGCTGGCCTACATGTACCTGGCCTCGTGCGCGCTCAAGCGCTACCACGACGAGGCCAAGATCACGGCGAACTACAACCTCGTGCGCTGGAGCACCGAGCACTGCCTGTACCGCGTGCAGGAAGCCCTGCTCGGCGTGCTCGAAAACCTGCCGATGCGGCCGGCGGCGTTCCTGCTGTCGTGGGCGATCTTCCCGCTCGGCGCGCGCTTCCGGCCGCCGTCGGACAAGCTCGGCGCGCGCGTCGCCCGCGACATCCTCGAGGATCGCGAGGCGCGGCTGCACCTGACCGAGGACATCTTCGTGCCACCGCCGACCGAGGTCGGTCTGGGCGCGCTCGAAGGCGCCCTGGACAAGGCGGTGCGCTCGATTCCGGTCGAGACCAAATTGCGCGACGCCGTGCGCGCCGGAAAACTGGACCGGGCGCCGGGCTACATGCTCGACGAGATGGGCCTGAAAGCTGGCGTGATAAGTGCAGAGGAGTACCGCTTGCTGCAGGATGCCGAGGCCGCCCGCAACGAAATCGTTGCGGTCGATGCGTTCGATCCGCAGACGTTCAAGAACCTGCACTGACCCGACTGACCCGAACTGGCCAAGAATGACCGAATCCGCTTCACCCACGACCGACATCGATCCTGAATTGAGCGTGCGCGTCCAGGCCCTGAGCCGGGAATGCGCGGCGCTTGGCCGGACCTGGGATGCCTCGCAGGTCCAGTTCCTCTACGACGAATCCGAACAGCTGGCCGAGCGCGCGCAGCAGGCCGGCATCGTCGATCTGTCCGAGGCGCTGCTCGGCCTGTCGGCCTACCTGAGCTCGTTCGTCGAGAGCGCGCTGCTGCCGGGCCAGGACCAGCTCAACCAGTTGCAGACCCTGGCCGAATCCGCGGGCGATGCGCTGGCCCGCTATCGCGCGCACATCTCCGTCGCGGTGCTCGGTCCCGATACGCGCTCGCTGTCGGCCACGCAGCCGATGATCCACTACCTCGGACAGAATCCGGCGCATCTGGAGATTCTGCGTGCACGCTGCGGGCTCGCAGGCTACGGCGTCGCGGAGACCGGCAACGTGCGCGACGTCGAGAATGCGCTCGATGCCGGCACTGTCCTGGCGCTGGTGATCGGCGCGGAAAAGCTCGCCGACTGGCTGACCCAGCATCGCACCGACGTCGGCGGCAGTGCCTCGGCGCGCGTGCCGATCGGCGTGCTCAGCGACGAGGACCTGCTCGATGTGCGGCTGGCTGCGATGCGCAGTTCCGCCGAAGTCGTGTTCGTATTGCCCGAAGACACCGACCGCATCGCGCCGCGGCTGGCCGGCCTGATCGCCGACCGCTCGGAGCCTTACCGCGTGCTGATCGTCGACGACGACAACTCGATGCGCCTGTTCTGCGGCTCGGTCCTGCGCCACAACCAGATGGAGACGCGCGATTTCGCCTCGCCGGAAGAGGCGATGCAGGCACTGCACGACTTCACCCCGGACGTGATCATCCTCGACTTGTACATGCCGCAAATTTCCGGCTTCGAAATGCTGGCGTTGTTTCGCGCGCACCCGCGCACCGCGTTCACGCCGGTCGTGCTGCTGTCGGGCGATTCGGACACCGAGAAGCGCTTTGCCGCCCTGCACATCGGCGGCGATGACTACCTGACCAAGCCGATTCGCCCGCGCCACCTCGTCGCCGCCGTCACCGGCCGCGCACGGCGCGCGCGCTGGATGCGCCGAGAGTTGTTCAGCGCGCGCTAGCGCTCAAGAAGCAAAGATATCGACACGAAGAACACGAAGGAGAGCGCACGAAGAACACGAAGAAGCGGCAATGAAATATGCTGCATTCGACTTTGCCAACAGGCGCCTGTCTTGCATCCGCTCCTGAGGCACCGGAAAATCTACACACAAGAACTCTGTTTTTCTTCGTGGCTTTTCCTTCGTGTTCTTCGTGTCCTTCGTGGTTCAATCGTTTGCTTTTACCGAGCCGTGACCCATGCAAGCGTCCTGGTACTTCGACTTCATCTCGCCGTTTTCGTATCTGCAGCTCGAACGCGTCCGCCAATGGCGGGCGCGCATCGACATCACGCCGGTGCCGGTCGCGTTTGGCGCGATCCTGCAGCAGCTCGGCAGCGTCGGCCCGGCGGAGATTCCGGGCAAGCGCGAGTTCACCTATCGCAGCGTGCTCTGGCAGGCCGAGCGTGCCGGCGTGACCTTGCACTTTCCGCCCGCGCATCCGTTCAATCCGCTCGCCGCGCTGCGCTTGTGCATCGCCGCGGGCGGCGGCTGGCCTTCGGTCGAGGCTATCTTTGCCCACCTCTGGCGCGATGGCCGCGCCGGCACGAACGCCGCGGAACTGGCCGAGGTCGCGCGCGCACTGGAAGTGGAAAATGTGGAAATTGCTATAAATTCCGACGACGTCAAAGGCCGCCTGCGCGCCAACACCGAGGCGGCGCTCGCGGTTGGCGTGTTCGGCGTTCCGACGCTGCGCATCGGCCATGAGCTGTTCTGGGGCAACGATGCCTCGGAGATGGTCGAAGACTGGCTGGCGAATCCCGTGCGTTTCGAAAGCGAGGAATACCGGCGCATCGCGAATCTGCCGGTCGGCGTCCAGCGGCGGCGTTAGGCTCGCGCGGACGTCCTTTCGTCGCCTCGCGTCTCCGCCTGTCGGTTCGAGTGTCGCATAACGCATTTTTAACGTTCAGTGCCACTTTTGCCGGGTAGACTCAGCACTCGATGGAAGCCTACTGGTACTTCGATTTCGGTTCGCCGCTTTCGTACCTGCAATTGGCGAAGGTGCGCGAGTGGCGCGCGCGCATGCCAGTCACCGCCGTGCCAATCGCACTGCGCGCTTTGCTCAAGAGCCAGGGTTCCCAAACGGCTGAAGGTGCTGGCATCAGCGAATCGGCCGCGCGGCTGATCAAGTGGCGCGCAAAAACCGCCGGCGTCTCGCTGGAATTTCCACCCGGTTATCCATTCAACTCCGCCGCAGCGCTGCGTTTGTGCATCGCTGCTGGCTCGTCGTGGAACGCGGTCGAAGTCATTTTCGGCCACCTGTGGCGCGACGGCCGCGCCGGGTCGATGACGACGGATCTCGTCGATGTCGGCCACGCGCTCGGCATCGCCAACGTCGAAGCCGCGATCAAGTCCGCGGAAGCCGGCAACCAGTTGCGCCTCAACACCGAAGCGGCGCTGGCCATCGGCGTGCGAAATGCGCCGTGCGTGCGCATCGGCAGCGAACTGTTCTGGGGCGCCGATGCCTCCGAGCGTGTCGACGAGTGGCTCGCCCGCGGCCACGGCGCGCAGTCGCCCGACTTGCAATTGCGCGTCGGCTGGTACTGATCGCGCTTCAATCTCGCTGCAGGATTTCCCTCAGGATTCCAAGCGCCGTCTCGATATCGGCAGAGCTGACGTCGAGGTGCGTCACCGCCCGGATCGAGCGCGGGCCGCCCATTGGACTCATGCGCACGCCATGCGCCAGCAACGCGGCACACAACGTTGCCGGATCCCACGCGGCGGCGACTACGTCGAAATAGACGAGGTTCGTTTCGACGCTTGCACGATCGATCTGCAAGCCCTCGATCGTGGCGATGCCGGCAGCCAGACGCTGCGCGTTCGCATGATCGTCGGCGAGGCGCGCGACGTGATGATCGAGCGCGTGCTCGCACGCCGCCGCGATGATGCCGCTCTGGCGCATCGCGCCGCCCCAGCGCAGCTTCAGGCGCATTGCCTCGTGGATGAAGTCGCGCGGCCCCGCGAGCACGGCGCCGCCGGGCGCGCCGAGCCCTTTCGAAAAATCGATCCAGACCGAATCGAAGCGCTCGGCGTATTCGGCGGCAGCAACACCGCTGGCGATGCACGCATTGAACAGGCGCGCGCCATCCAGGTGCGTGACCAGGCCAGCGGCGTGCGCGATGTCGGCGGTCTCGCGCAGCGCCGCCAGCGGCCAGATCGTGCCGCCGCCGAAGTTCGAGGTCTGTTCGACTTCGACCAGCCGCTGGCGCGGAGCGGATGCAACATCGGCATGAATCTTCTCGCGCAGTTGCGCGGCGCTGAACACGCCGCGCGCGCTCGTGATCGGATTGAGCATTACGCCGGCCAGCGCGGCCGGACCGCCGCCTTCCGCGCTGATGATGTGCGAGGTCGCATCGCAGATCACTTCGTCGCCCGGCCGGCAATGCACGGCAAGCGCGATCTCGTTGCACATCGTCCCCGACGGCAGGAACAGCGCGGCCGGCTTGCCGAGCAGTGCCGCGCAGCGCTCGACGAGGCGATTGACGCTCGGGTCCTCGTTCGCGCGCTCGTCGCCGACTTCGGCCTGGGCCATGACTTGGCGCATGGCTGCGGTCGGTCGGGTCTTGGTGTCGCTGAACAGGTCGATCATCGTCCGGGCACTATCGTCATGGCGGAGCCGGGAAGCGTAGCGGGTGCGGCGAGCGAAGTCGAAGCACCGATGAACATTCCATATGAAAACCAGGACAGAGCAAGCAGCAATCGCAGTCTCCTGCGCTACAATCGTGGCACGCCAATGCCGATCCGACTTGCCTGCTTCGCGTTGCTGTTCGCCCTGAGCGCTACCGTTCAGGCGCGCGAAGTGTACAAATGCACAAACGCGAAAGGCGACGTCGCATTCCAGGACAAGCCGTGCGCGCGCGACGCCACCGAGCTGACCGTGCATATTGCCGAAGAATCCGAATACGCGCCTGCGCCTGTGGCGCCGGTCGCCGAATCCGCCGCGCCCCCGCCGCCGCAGCCAACGCCTGCCCGGCTGAAGCCCCCGTTGAAGCCGTTGCCGCCATTGTGGGCGTGCATGAATGCCGAAGACGGTTCGCGCTACATCAGCCGCAACGGCGCGCCGCCGCCGCGCCTGGTGCCGCTCGGCGTGCTCGGTTACCCGCCCAAGACGCTATCGGAGGCCTACGCTCCCGGCGCAACGAATCGCATGTCCGCGCCGGAGATGAGCAAGGTGCCGGTAGACACATCCGCGCGCGGTTCGATCGGGGCGGGCTACGTGCAGATCCAGGATGAATGCGTGACCTTGAATCCCGCGCAGACTTGCGACGTCCTGCATCAGCAACTCGACCAGACCAACGACAAGCTCGACCACGCGCGCTTCAAGGACGAACGGGCCAAGCTCGGCGCCGAGGCGGAAGCCATCGAAAGCGATCTGGGCGGCTGCCCGAACTAGCGCGCTACGGCGTGAGCGCGAAGCTGGCGTGGCGCTGCTCGTGCTCGAGCAGGAACTTCTTCGTTGCCAGGCCGCCGCCGAAACCGGTAAGGCTGCCATTCGCACCGATGACGCGATGGCAAGGCACGACGATCGGCAACGGATTGCGTCCGTTCGCCGCGCCGACTGCGCGGGCCGCGAGTGGATCGCCGACGCGCCGCGCCAGTTCGCCGTAACTCATCGTCGCGCCATAGTCGATGCGCCGCAATTCAGCCCAAACGCGCAGATCGAACTCGCTGCCCTGCGCTGCCAGCGGCAGATCGAACTCGGTCAGCTCGCCGGCAAAGTAGGCGTCGAGCTGTGCGCGTGGACCGGTCAGCGCAACACGATCTCGCTGCCAGTCGTCGCCGACCCAGACCGGATGGCGGCCGAGTTCGAAGCCGATGTAGCGCAGACCGCTGTCGTCTGCCGCGAGCAGCAGCTGGCCGATCGGTGATTCGAGGTAGTCGTAGATCATCCGTCCACCCGCAAGCGCAAGCGAACCGGTCGTGACAGCCGGCAGCCGCGAATACGCCGGATTTTCCCACGCCCTCATGCGCTGCGCCACAGGTGCAGCACCGCGTACGCACGCCACGGCCGCCAGTTCTCGGCCATGCGTTCGAGCGTCGCCGTCGACACCATCTCGCCGGCGCGCGCGACCGCCTTGCGCAGCACGAGGTCGGCAGCGGGAAACGCGTCGGGTTCGCTCAGCGCGCGCATCGCAATGTAGTGCGCGGTCCATGCGCCGATGCCCGGCAGTTCCGTCCAGCTGGCGACGAACTGGTCCAGCGTCTGCTCCGGGCGAAAACTCACGGTACCGTCGCACACGGCGCGCGCGAGCGCACCGAGCGTTGCGGCGCGCTGCCGGGTCAGGCCGATGCCGGTCAGATCGGCCTGCGCAAGCGTCTGCGGCGCCGGGAAAAGCTGCACGCGCGCACCATCCTCCGCCGCGACCTGCGTCCCGAATCGTTCCACCAGGCGCTGCGCCAGCGTGCGCGCCGCGGCAACGCTGATCTGCTGGCCGAGCACCGCTCGGATCGCGATTTCGAAACCGTCCCAGCCGCCCGGCAGGCGCTGGCCCGGATGCCGGCCAATCAATGCGCGCAGGTTCCGGTCGGCGCCCAGGCGCGTGTTGATCGCGCCGATGTCGGCGTCGAGGTCGAACATCCGGCGCACGCGCGCGCTGATGTCCTGCAGCGGCGCGGCGTGCGGGAACGCGATCGTCAACGCGAGCGCATCCGCGCCGGCGATTTGCGTCACGCGCAAGCCGCCGGCCTCGCCGCCGAGCGCGAAGCGTCGCGAGTAGCTGTCCGCGTCGACCGTTTCGACGCCGGGAATCGCGCGGCGCGCGAAGAACGCGAGCAGCGCGGCGAAATCGTACGGCGCGCGATACGGCAGGCGCAGCGTCAATGCGCCGGTTGTCGCGCCGACGCGCGTGCGCCGCAGCGCGCGCGGCGAGCGCCCGTAACCCGCGCGGAACGCGGTATTGAACCGGCGCAGGCTGCGATAGCCGGCTGCGAGGCCGATCTGCGTGATCGGCAGGCTGGTCTCGCCGAGCAGTTTTTTTGCGAACAGAAGCCGCCGCGTTGCCGCGATCTCGAGCGGTCCCGCACCGATCTCGGCGACGAACAGGCGGCGCAGATGGCGTTCGCCGACGCCGATGCGCGCGGCCAGGTCGGCGACCGAAGCGCGGTCGAGCAGTCCGGTTTCGATCAGGCGCAGCGCCGCGGCGACCAGCGCGCTGCGCGCACGTAGCGGCGTGCCCGGCGCCGCTTCGGGCCGGCAGCGCAGGCACGGCCGGTATCCGGCAGCGGCGGCCGCCGCTGCATTTGGATAATATTCCACATTGTGCTCTTTTGGCGTCGGCGCCGGACAGATCGGCCGGCAATAGATGCCGGTCGAACGCACGGCAATGAAGAACAGTCCGTCGAAACGCGCGTCGCGTGTCAGCCGCACCTGCTCGCAGATGCGCGGATCGGGAAGTTGCGGGAATGCGCTCGTCGCCATGCGCCAATTCTAGACCGTGCCGTGACCGGCGACTCGCCGTTTTCGGCTATTAATGCCAAGGTCAAAAGATTGAACCACGGAGAACACGGAGAACACGGAGAAAAGCATTCGGTAGGAGTTCGGCAGAAGCTTGGCACGTCAAATTTGAATCTTTGCTACGAGCTTGCACCATCCGTTGCGCACGGAACGACGAGCCAACCAAATTAGGTGCATTGGCTCCCTCCGTGTTCTCCGTGTTCTCCGTGGTTCAATCTTCCGCTCTGTGCATCAGAAGGCGTAGCGCAGGAAACCGCCGTCCACCGCAATGCATTCACCCGTTACGTAGGCTGCGGCCGGCAGGCACAGGAACGCGACCGCCGCCGCGACTTCCTCGGGTTCGCCGATGCGGCCCATCGGCGTGCGCGCGATGACCTCTTCGAGATAATCGGCATCGGACAACTGCGTTTCCGTGCGGCGCGTGCGGATGTACCACGGCGCGACGGCGTTGACGCGGATGCCGTCGGCGGCCCATTCGCAGGCCAGGTTGCGCGTGAGTTGATGCAGCGCGGCCTTCGTCATCCCGTAGACCGCGCCGGTGCGCACATGGGTCAGGCCGGACACGGAACCGACGTTCACGATTGCGGCGTTTGCATGCTCGCTCAGGTGTGGATGCGCGAGCCGGCTCAGCTCGAACGCGCAGACCAGGTTCGTATCGATGATCGCGCGGTATTCGCTCTCGCTGTATTCGAGCGCGCTCTTCGTGACGTTCGTGCCGACGTTGTTGACGAGCAGCGACAACGGCATGTCCAGGTCGGCGATCCAGTCGAACACTTCCAGGCGCGGCTCGTGCGCGCCGAGGTCGGCAGCGAACGCGAGGATTTCGCGCTCCGGGAATTCCTCGGCCAGTTCGGCGCGCGCTAGTTCCAGATGCGCTTCGTCACGCGCGACCATCAACACGTCGGCGCCGAGCACGGCGAGTTCGCGCGCACAGGCAAGGCCGATGCCGGCGCTTGCGCCGGCGACCAGCGCGGTTTGGCCGTCGAGGCGCCAGCGGGAAGGATTCGTCGTCATCGGCGTGGCTCCTGCGGGGTGCTGCGTAGCGCTTGTGCGGGTCGCGCGCACGGCGCAGACTTTACCCGTTCCAAGCCGGAGACTGCCAGATGAAACTCGTTGCAACCGCATGCTGCGTCGGAATCGTGCTCGCGCTCGCTGCGTGTAGCAAGGAACCGGCCGTATCCGAGACGACGCCGCCGTCGCAGCCGGCAGGAAAGACCGTGTTCGACACGCAACTCAAGGCGCTCGACAAGGCCAAGGCCGTCCAGGGCGTCGTCGACCAGCAAAAGATCGAGGCGGATCAGAAGGTCAAGGAACAGGAAGAAGGCGGCGGGTAAGCGGCAAGGCGATTGCACAGAAGGCGTGGCGCATGCGGCGGCGATTCGTCGCAGCAGTGAGTCCGCGCGCGGCTTTACCAATGTCGAATTGTCACGGGCGTTAGCGCCGATCTACGCTGCGACGCGCTGGAACCGGGATTTTTACGACCGCGGCTCCGCAGCCGCCGCCCCATCAACGGGAGACGTTCGATGACGACCATGCGTTTCTGCAAGACTTCGCAACCCACCCCTCGGCTGCGCCGGACCGCCCTGATGACGGCCTTTGCCGGCCTTGCGCTGTTCGCCAGCGCGTGGTCAAGCGCGCAAGACGTCGTCCAGGTCGGCGGCGACACGCACAAGGTGCTGCTCGAAAACGCTCAGGTGCGCGTGCTCGCGGTCAAGATCAAGGCCGGCGAAAAAGTGCCGATGCATTCGCACCCGGCCAGCGTTTCCTACGTGCTCAGCGACGGCAAACTGCGCATCACGCTGGCAGACGGAAAGACCCTGGACAAGGAGCCCAAGGCCGGCTCCGCAACATGGAGCGACGCGGTCACACACGCTGTGGAAAACGTCGGCACGAGCGAGTTCAGCCAGGTGCAGATCGAGTTGAAGCCCGCCGCGCCGGCGAAGTGAGCGCCGTAGGGTGGGCCTTGGCCCACCGCATTTTGCAATTGGGGAAGAAAGACGCGGTGGGCCAAGGCCCACCCTACGCACGAATGGGCACCGATTGCGTCTTCAGCGAATCTCGCAAAAGCAGTAGGCAAACACGCCGACCTTGTTGCCATCCAGCGCGCGCAGCAGCTTGAGCTGGCCGGCAACTTCGGTTTGCGCGAACAACACGCGCGCCGCCTCCGGCAGCAGCGCCTTCGCGCTGCGCGCCACCGTGTCGCTGCTCAACCCCAGTGCAAAGCGCTCCCACGCCGACAACTCTTTCTCGACATACGTCACGCGGTAATTCTCGCCAAGCTTCGCGGCGGTCGCGGCGGCCGTTATCGCATCGCCGAGTCCGCCGAGTTCGTCGACCAGGCCGCGTTCCTTGGCCTGTTCGCCACTCCATACGCGGCCGCGCGCGATCGCGTCGATTTCCTCCGGCGACTTGTGGCGCGCCGCGGCGACACGGCCGATGAAACGCCGGTAGCCCTGATCGATGATGCTCTGGATCAGTTCGCCGACTTTCGGATCGAGTTCGCGGCGCACGTCGAGCGCCCCGGCGAATTTCGTCGTGCCGACGCCGTCGGTATGCACGCCGATCTTGGCCAGCGTGCTCGGCACGCTCATGAACAGGCCGAAGATGCCGATCGAGCCGGTGATCGTGGTCGGCTCGGCGAAGATCTGGTCGCCATTCATCGATATCCAGTAGCCGCCCGACGCGGCGACGTCGCCCATCGAGACGATGACCGGTTTCAGCGACTGCTTCGTGACTTCGATTTCGCGCCGGATCAGTTCCGAGGCGAACGCATCGCCGCCCGGTGAGTTCACGCGCAACACGATCGCGCGGACGCGGTCGTCCTCGCGCGCGCTGCGGATCAGTTCGGCGGTCGATTGGCCGCCGACCGTGCCGGGCGGCTGATCGCCGCCGACGATTTCGCCCTCGGCCACGACGACGGCGATGCGCGGGCGCGTATCGGCCAGGCGTTCGCGCTGGACGACGCCAAGATAATCCTCGAAGTCGACCTGGCGGAACGTCTTGCGCTCGCGCACGCCCTTGGCGATCAGCATCTGCACGGCCTCGTCGCGCGTGGCGAGCTGGTCGACGAGCTTCTGGTCGAGCGCCATTTTGGCGATATCGCCGCCGGCCGCCTTGATCGAGGTCGCGTAATCGTCGATCTGCGCGGCGATCGTCTTCGGATCGAGCTTGCGCGCCGTGCCGATGTCGGCGAGATAGTCGGACCACACGCCGTTCATCCAGTACAGGTCGGCTTCCTTGGATTCCGGCGAGGCGTCGCTGCGGATGAACGGCTCGGCGGCCGACTTGAATTCGCCGACGCGGAACAGGTGCACGTCGACGCCGAGCCTGTCGAGCGCGTCCTTGTAATACATGCGGTAGCGGCCGAGGCCTTCGAGCAGCAGATCGCCGTCCGGATGCAGCAGGATGCGGCTGGCGTGCGCGGCGAGGTAATACTGGCTCTGGGTCATGCCGGTCGAAACGGCGATGACTTCCTTGCCGGCCTGCTTGAAACGTTCCAGCGCCATGCCGATTTCGCGCAAGGTCGCCATGCCGGCCCCTTCGATCTCGTCCGGCACGAGCACGAGACGTTCGATGCGCGCGTCCTTCGTCGCCGCGTCGATGACCTGCAGGATGTCGCGCAGTTGCACTTCGCGCACCTTGTCGCCGAACGCGCTGGCGAACGCGCGTTGCACCGGGGCGCTCGTGAACTGTTCGACGACGCGGCCTTTCGGGTCGAGCACGAGCGCGGTGCGGTCCTGCAGCCGGCCCGCACCGGAGCGAAACGCAACGACGAAGACGATCACCAGGAACACGAAGATGATGTTGAATACCAGCCGCCGGCTGAAATTCACCAGATTCCACAATCCCACGATGAGGCCGACGAACAGGCCGCGCTTTTTCTCCGTCATCTTTGCCAGTCTCCAGATCGAGCTTAGCGTACCCGATGCCGCGCGCATCGGCACGCGCCACCAGTCATGGGCATCCTTACGGAACTATGGGCACGCGCGGCTGAGCGCAAGCCCAACGGTCGGGTCAGCGCGCTACCGCGGTACGCGCGGCGAAACGGGCAAACAGCATCCCGGCTGCGACCGTCAGGCCCGCAATCAGGCCCATCCACATGCCGCGCACGCCGACCCCGGCGTGGAACGTCAGCCAGTAGCCGATCGGCATGCCCACGCCCCAGTAGGCAAACACCGTGATCGCCATCGGCAGGGTTGCATCCTTGAGTCCGCGCAGCGCGCCGTTGGCCGTGACCTGGACACCGTCGGAAAACTGGAAGATTGCCGCGAGCAGCATCAGTTGCGCCGCCATCGCTGCGACGTCGGGGTCGTCGGTGTAGACCCGGGCGATCGCCAGCGGAAACAGCGCCATCACCAGCGACGACAAGGTCTGCGTGAAGGCGCTGGCGGCGATGCCGGCAAAGCCGGCATGGCGCGCGCCTTCGGGATCACCGCGGCCGACCGCATTGCCGACCCGGATTGTCGTCGCCATGGCCACGCCCAGCGGCACCATGAACGCGACCGACGCGACATTGATCGCCACCTGGTGTCCGGCGACGGCCACCGCGCCGAGCGACCCGATCAACAGTGCCGCCGCGACAAACAGGCCGGCCTCCATCAGCACGGCGATGCCCATCGGCACGCCGAGCCGCAGCAGCGAGTAAATCGTGCGCCAGTGCGGCGCCTCGAACCGGGCGAAGGGTGCAACATCGCGATAATGCCGGCGCCGGTGCAGGTACAGCGCGAACGCGGCGAACTGCACCCACAGCACGGTTGCCGTGGCCATGCCCGAACCCTGCGCGCCGAGTGACGGGAGCCCGAACTTTCCATACATCAGCACGTAGCCGATCGGCGCGAGCAGGACCAGGCCGAGCAGACCGAAGTACATTGTCGGCCGCGGAATCGACAGGCCTTCCGAGAATCCGCGCAACGCGAAGTAGCCGGTCAGCGCGGGCGCGCCCCAGGCGATCGCGTGCAGGAACTTGCGCGTCTCGGCGGCGATCGCAGGATCGATGCCGATCGCATCGAGCAGCACGCCCGAGGCGCGCACCATGAAAAACAACGCGATGCCGAGCGCGAACGCCAGCCACAACGCCTGGCGGAACAGCGGCCCGATGCGCGAATGCTCGCGGGCGCCGGCCAGTTGGGCGACCGACGGCGGCAGCGCGAGCATCACGCCAATCGCCATGACTATGGCGAGCGACCACAGGCTCGTGCCCACGGCAACGGCGGCCAGCGTGCGCGAATCCAGGTGCCCGGCCAGCAGCGTGTCGATGACATTCATGCCGATCGACGACAGCTGCCCGAGGATCAGCGGAGTCGCCAGCACGAATGTTTCGCGAATCTCGCGGCGCCAGCGCGCCGCGTCCTTGCGTAGAATGGACGGCATGCGATTTCGATCCGAAGTATTGCAGTCTAGCGGAATCCGTCGCGGCGCCATGCAGGCGTCGCCGTCACGAACGGAGCGACACGTATCCAATGAATAACGAAAATGTCGAGCCGCTCGCGCCACAACCGGGCGTGGAGACCGCGCCCGCTGCCGAGGCCGTAGCGCCGAAGGTGTACTGCGCCAACTGCGGTGCCGAGCTGCTGGGTCAGACCTGCTACGCGTGCGGCCAGCCAGTCAAGGGCATGGTGCGCCACCTGGCCAGCATCATGGCCGACGTCGGCGACACGATCCTCAACATCGACTCGCGCATCTTCCGCACGCTCTGGCCGCTGCTGATGAAACCGGCCTTCCTGACCAACGAATATCTTGCCGGACGGCGCGTGCGCTATGTCACGCCGTTCCGGTTGTATTTCTTCCTCAGCGTGGTCGCGTTCCTGGTCATGGCGATCAGCCTGGATGCGACGGTCGACTTCAAAGACACGATCCGCGCCGATGCGGCCGAGGATATCGAGACTGCGCAGTCGGCGGCGGATGTGAACTCACGCCGCGACGAAGCGATCGCCGCGCTCGACACGGCCAAGGCCGCGCCGGACCTCAGCGCCAAGGCGGTGCGCGGAATCGAGAAGGCGCAGGAAAAGATCCGCACGCGCGCGGACAAGCGCCTGCAATACCTGCAGCGGGTCGAAGAGGCCAAGGCGAAAGGCGCGCCGGTGCCGCCGGATGTCGACGCGGAAAAAGCCAAGGAGGATTTCAACTTCGAGTTCGGAGGCAAACGCTGGGATCCGAAAACAACGCCGATCCAGATCGACTGGCTGCCGCGCTTCATCAATACCAAGCTCAATGTGCTGGCGACGCACACGCTCGAGAACCTGCCGCGCATCCGCAAGGATCCCAAGCCGTTCCTGCTCGGCGCATTCGGCAGCCTGCCACAGGTGCTTTTCTTCCTGATGCCGCTGTTCGCGATGCTGCTGAAGATCTTCTATATCTTCAAGCGCCGGCTGTACATGGAGCACCTGATGGTGGCGCTGCACAGCCACAGCTTCATCTTCCTGGCGCTGCTGCTGCTGACCTTGATCGGACTGGTGCGCAGCTGGGCCGCAACCGCGGCGCCGTGGCTCGAAGGGTTGCTCGGGCTGGCGATCTTCGTGCTCGCCTGGTGGATCCCGATCTACCTGCTGATCATGCAGAAACGCGTGTACAAGCAGGGCTGGTTCTTCACGATCTTCAAGTACCTGACGATCGGCGTGTGCTACACGATCATGGTCACGCTCGGCATCCTGGTCGCGTTGGCAATCAGCGTGGCGACGGTTTGACCGACGGGCAGGCCGAACCGTTCTGATCGGACGGGCCGGGGCCGAATCAGTTCTGCTCCGGCCGCGCGTTGTAGAACTGCACCGGCCGGGTGCCGTCGCGCACCTGCGCCGTGACGTCGGTGAACGCGCCGTTGCGGTATTCGAGGAAAAACGCGCCGTCGATCGCGCGCGCGTCGATGTCCGAATCCAGATTCAGATACGCCGCTTCGAAGTCACCGAGCACGAGCCACGGAATCGGCTTGTCCTGGTATTTCAGCACGCGCAACGGCTCGTAGTCGCCGGGCGCCAGACTGCCGGCCCGCATGAAATTGCCCCAGGGCGCGCGTTCGGTCAGCAGCAGGCAATGATCGAGACGGGCCGGGGCCGGACTCGTTGCCTTGAGCGTCGCGTCGCCGATGTTGTCCATGCCCCAGATCGACTGCGTATCGAGCAGGTAGATCTGGCAGTGGCGCAACGGCAGGTCGAGCCGCGCGATCGCCGCGTGGGCGGCGGCGAGCGGCGCAATCTGCTCGCGCGTGCGCTTGGCGAAATCATGCGCGAGCGCGTGCGATGCCGGGACCCACGCCGCAAGCATCAGCGCCAGCGCGGCGCCCGTGGCGATCGTCGCACCACGCCCTCGCGACTCGCCCGGTCCGGACGCCGATAACGGCGTGGTCAGCAGCATCAAGCCGGTAATCAATCCGGCCAGGCTCAGGTAATACAGGCGCGAGTAGCCGATCACGTCGAACCAGAATGTCTTGATCGTCAGATCGGCAGTCGAGACCGAGACGATCGGCGCCTGGACCGGGCCTGGCAGCAACACGAGGACGAGCAGGGCGGCGGCGACTCCCCAGGCCGGCGGGGTCCAGCCCCGGCTGCGCGCGACCAGGACGATTGCTCCCACCAGCAGCAGCGCGGCAGCGGCCAGCAGCAGCGTCATCCACGCGCTGCGCTGCGGATCGGCCGCAAGGAATTCAAAACCGATGCGCAGCCACAGGCCGATGCCCTTGGTGAATATCGTGAGCAGCGGAGCCGTGTTCAGCAGCAGGTTCTGCGGGTTCACCAGCATTGCCGCGCGATAGCCGAGCCAGGCGCCGATCAGCAGCACGATCGCGATGACTGCCGGCCAGCGCTGCCTCGTGCCGAGCGGCCAGTTGCGATTCGGCAGCGCGATCAGCACGCACACGGCGAACGCGCCGACGATTGCGATTTCCTTCGCCATGAACGCCAGCAGGATGCAGGCCATCACGGCCAGCAGCCGGCGCGCGCCGGGCCGTTGCACGTAACCGATCGCGGCGCTCAAGCCGAGCAGCGAAAACGCCGTCGCGATCAGGTCGAACCGGTCCGACAGCCACAGGCTCGTGCCGATCGCGAGCGGATGCACCGCGTAAACGCCGGCCCAGGCGGCGTTCAACGGCGCGCCGCGCCGCAGGCTTTGCAACAATGTATACAACGCCGCAACCGTGCCGAGGTGCAGCGCAAGATTCATTGCGTAATGGCCGCGCGGCGCGTTGTCGAAAAGCGCGGCGGACAGCCACCAGGCCAGCAGCCCGATCGGGCGGAAATACAGGCTGCCGGGAAAGTGATCGTGATAGAACAGCAGCAGCGGCTGGTGCAGCTGGCGCGCGATCGCCAGCAGGACGAAATCGTCCTGCACGAAATATGCGCGCAGCGCCGGCGCGTAGCAGAAGACCGCGAGCAGAGTGGCCAGCACCAGCAAGGCGATGTTCCGGTGCGCAGACCAGCCGGAGGTAACGCCACCGGTCGACACGAATGCGGCCATCGCAAATATCGCCAGGTAAAGGCCGCGGATTATAGCGGTGCCGCGTACGCGCGCGCGGGCGCGCGATTCCAACGCGGGCGTCGCGGGTCAGGGTTGCCGGTCTTCCGGCCCAGTCGCGGCGGCGCCGAGTTCCGCGGTACGCTGCTCGGGCGTCATGCCGAGCACGCGGCGGCGGTAGTCGTCGCGCTGCGCGGGTGGCAAGTTGCGCCAGGCCACGTGGAACGCCCGGCGCTGTCCGGGAGTCAGCGAGCGCAGCATCTCGTGGGTCGCGCGCCGCTCCTCGGGCGGCATCGACTGGTTGAACTCGCGGATTATCGCGGCGCGGTGCTGCGCAGTCGCGCCATCGAGAAAGGCTTCGCGCTGTGCCGGCGTCATCTGATCGAACTGCTCGCGCAAGTGGGCGCGTTCGCCCGGCGGCAGGTTGCCGAAGCGGCGGAACGCAGCGCGGATGCGCTGTTGCTGCTCGGGCGGAAGTTGTTCGAACTTTTCGTAGCGCTGGCGCAGGCCGGCGCGCTGGTCGGGCGTCATCTCGTTCCAGCGCTGCAGGCGTTGCTCGACGCGCGCGCGCTGTTCCGGCGTCATCTGCGCCCAGCGCTGCGCGCCGCGCCGCAACCGCTGCTGCGCCTCGGCCGGCAACTGGCTCCAGCTGTCGCGAACCTGCTCCAGGACGCGTTGCTCGTCGGGCGTCAGGCTGGTCCAGGAAATCGCCTGTGCCGGGGCCGGCTGCGCCGCCGGTGCCGGATCATCCTGATCCGCCGCGCAGGCCGCGCCGGCGGCGATGGCAACCAGCAGCGCGAGCAACCCGCCGGAAATGCGCTTGGCGCTAACCACCGCTGTCCTGCTCCTGGGCGTCGAGCCATGCGTAGAACTCCAGGTCCTGATAGAACTCGATGCCATCGTCGGCGGCGATCTCGGCATCGGACACGGGCGCATGCGCCGGCGCGACCCGTTGAGTCGGATGTCCGGGCGGATACCAGGCGAGCACCGCGAGTGCCAGCGCGCAGCTCGTCGCCAATCCCGCGGCCGGCAGCCACCAGCCGCGCAGCCCGCGCGACCGCCGCTGCGCCAGCGCGGCCTGACGCGCCCGGTTCAGGCGCGACAACGTCGCGGCATCGAGCGACTGCGCCGATTCATCGAGCCGGGCGCGCGCATCGGCGAGCCAGGACTGCGGGTCGGATTCGTTCATTGATGATCCTCGAGTTGATGATCCTCGAGAGCCCGGCGCAGCGCCGCCAGTGCCCGCGACAGGTGCGTCTTCACGCTGCCCTCGCTGCAGCGCATCGCCGCAGCGGTCGCTGCGACGTCCAGACCCTCCCACAGGCGCAGCAGAAACGCCTGCCGTTGCCGATGCGGCAACGCGCGCAGCGCGTCGTCCAGTGCGAGAGCGGCTTGCGAGCCGGCAAGCCGCAACAACGGACCCGGGTCCGCGGCATCGGGTGCCTGGACGATCGGATCGTCGTCCTCGTCATCGGAGGTCCGCAGGAATGTGCCCGTCCAGCGGCTGCGCACCTGCCGGCGCCGGTACCAGTCGTTGATCCGGCTGTCGAGCACGCGATAGAACAAGCGCGCCCAATCGTCCTGGGGTTTGTCGGCATAATGGCGGACGAAGCCGAACATGGCATCCTGCACGAGGTCCAGCGCTTCCTCGCGGCTGGCGGTTGCCAGTTCGGTCATGCGCAGCGCCCGGCGCTCGATGGCCTTGAGAAACCCGTCTAGCGCGCGCTGGTTGGTCGTGTCCGCCATCGAGCGATCGGTCTGGCGCGGCAGTTCGCGGGGAAGTTCCAGAGTGATTGTAGACATGCGAAGTACCCGGTGAGCAAACCCCACAACGCGCTGCCGGGAGCGGCGTTGACGCCGATTGCACAAGGCGTGCCGAAGCAACCCTTTCGGCGACGGCCAAATGCAGTTGTGCACAAGGCACCAGCGCCCGCACGATTCCCGGCAAGGATAAAAATATACCCTGAATTTCACCTGAATTGCATTTCCAAGCAATTGATTTCAAATATATATTTCAGATTGGTTAAAGTTTCACCAAGCCGAGCACGGGCGCGCAGTCATGCGCCCGCATGATGCTTCGCTGCACTTGATCCACAGACTTATCCACAAAGGCTGTGGATAAGGCAAAAACCCTATTGCTAGCCGGCATTTGACCATCACTTCTCATATTTACATCATGAGCCTTGTGCAAGTCGCGGTTCCACTCCGGAACTCCCCGGCAAATCAGCCTTGGCGCGTGGCGGGGACCGGCGCTCGTGCCTGAGGTATTGCGCATCGCCCTGCCGGTCCCGCTGATGCAGGTTTTCGACTATCTGCCGCCGGCCGGGACGGCCGTCGGGGCATTTGGGCGTGGCAGCCGCGTGCTGGTCCCGTTCGGCCGGAGCCAGCGCGTTGGCGTCGTCATCGACGTCGCCGGGCAATCCGAACTGGCCGACAGGCAGCTCAAACGCGTTCTGGCGCTGCTCGATCCGGCACCGCTGTTGACCGCCGAACTGATGGACGCGGTGGTCTGGACGTCACGCTACTACCATCACCCTCTGGGCGAAGTCTTGCATGCCGCGCTGCCGGCAGGCCTGCGTAATCCGCGCGCGGCGGAAGACGCCGGCGAACGCGGCCTGGCGCTGAAGTCCGGTGCGGATCCCGGCGAGTCCAAGGCGCGCACAGGTTCGCGCACGGCGCAGTTGCTCGAACTGCTCGCGCGCGGCCCGCTGACGGCTGCCCGGCTCGACGACCTGTTGCCGGGCTGGCAGAGCGCCGCCAGAAGCCTCAAGCGGCGCGGGCTCGTCGAGCCGGTCCGGTTGGCGAGCCGCGAACCGTTGCGCGCACGAGTCGCCGGTCCCGCGCTGAACGCCGAGCAGCAGGCCGCGATCGACGCAATCGCCGTGCACAGCGACGAATTTTCACCGACGTTGCTCGAAGGCATCACCGGCAGCGGCAAGACCGAGGTTTATCTGGGGTTGATCGAACAGGTCATTGCCAAGGGCCGCCAGGCGCTGGTGCTGGTGCCGGAGATCGGGCTCACGCCCCAGGCGCTGCGGCGGTTTCGCGAACGCCTGCCGGGCAGCGTCGCCGTGCTGCACTCGGGGCTGAGCGACGGCGAGCGCACGCGCGCCTGGCTCGCGGCGGCGCGCGGCCAGGTCCAGGTGATCCTCGGAACGCGCTCGGCCGTGTTCACGCCATTGCCGAACGCCGGCCTGATCGTCGTCGACGAAGAACACGATTCTTCGTACAAACAGCACGAGGGATTGCGCTACAACGCGCGCGACCTGGCGATCGTGCGGGCGAAGGCGCTCGGCGTGCCGATCGTCCTGGGCACGGCGACGCCGTCTCTGGAAACGCTGGCCAACGTCGAAGCGGGCCGCTACCAGCGCCTGCACCTGGGCGCGCGCGCCGGAGCCGCGCGCCTGCCGGCGTTCCATTGCATCGACCTGCGCGGCAAAACCTTGCATGACGGGCTGGCGCCGGAACTGATCGCGGCGTTGCGCGCATGCCTCGCGCGCGGCGAGCAGGCGCTGATCTTCCGCAACCGCCGCGGTTACGCGCCAGTCCTGCACTGCCACAGCTGCGGCTGGCATGCGACCTGCGCCCGCTGCGACAAGCCGCTGACCTGGCATCGCGGCGCCGCGCGCATGCGCTGCCATCATTGCGGCGCCGACCAGCGCGTTCCGCAACAATGTCCACAATGCGGCAATGTCCACCTGGCCGGGCTCGGGCTCGGCACCGAGCGCCTGGAAAACAACCTGACCGCGCTGTTTCCCGGAGTGCCGGTCGTGCGCATCGACCGCGAGACCACGCGGCGCAAACACGCGTTCGACGAGCTGCTCGGCAGCATCGCGCAGGACCAGCCCGGCCTGCTGGTCGGCACGCAGATGCTGGCCAAGGGCCACGACCTGCCGAACCTGACGACGGTCGTGATCGTCGGCGTCGACGAAGGCCTGTTCAGCGTCGACTTCCGCGCCAGCGAGCGCCTGTGCCAGCTGATCGTGCAGGTCTCCGGCCGCGCCGGCCGCGCGCTCAAGCCCGGAACGGTGTGGCTGCAGACGCACAACCCCGATCATCCGCTGCTGCGCATGCTGCTGCGCAACGGCTACGCGGTTGCCGCACGTGCGCTGCTGGCCGAGCGGCGCGAAACGGGACTGCCGCCGTATGCGCATCTGGCGTTGCTGCGCGCCGAGTCGAGCGCGTCGGCGCAAGTCGACGGTTTCCTGCAGCGCGCAGTCGAACTCAGCGAAGCGCCGGCCGGCGTCAGCCTGCTCGGGCCGATGCCCGCGCCGATGCCGCGCCGCGCCGGCCTTTATCGCGGCCAGCTGCTGCTCAGCGCCGACGAACGTTCGCCGCTGCACGCGTTCCTGCCAAACTGGCTCGCGCGGCTGCGCGACGACAACGCTGCCCGGCGCGTGCGCTGGTCACTTGACGTCGACCCGATCGACATCTATTGATTGATCATGACGGA
>Ga0207691_10001693_pt1 | contig 21768 bp, 18 predicted proteins | sample KBSM13metaG_FD_184327 | JGI IMG/M metagenome (GOLD analysis project Ga0207691, IMG submission 184327) | Miscanthus rhizosphere microbial communities from Kellogg Biological Station, Michigan, USA - KBS M1-3 metaG (SPAdes) (version 2) | ecosystem: Host-associated > Plants > Roots > Rhizosphere >... | reverse complement strand
GGCCTGCGCGATCGCGATCGAGGTCGTGAACTGCGCGTCGGTGATCCAGTGGTGCTCGCCGACGATGTAGCGGTGCATGTCGGGCGCGGTCGTGATCGCGCCGCCGACCGCCAGGAGACTCAGCACGAGGAAGTGGGCGAACAGGCCGAGCAGCTCGGCAGCGGTGAGAGCGACTTGCGGTGTCGTCATCGCGCCTCCTTCTGCCAGGCGACCGCGACTGCGACCGCGCCAAGCCCGACGACAACCCAGGCGAGTGGCCAGCGCAGCCACGCGATCAACAGGAACGTCAGCGCCGCGAAGCCGGTCCCGAGCACCGGACCCATGCGGTTGTTGCGCAGCGTGCTGAACAGCTTGACCGCGGTCGCGATCACCAGCCCAGCGGCGACCGCACCCATGCCGCGCAAAGCGCCGGCGACGACCGGCACGCTGGCGAACTCGGCGTAGAGGGTCGCCAGCGCGAGCACGATGACGAGCGGCACTGCCAACAATCCGGCCAGCGCGCTGGCGGCGCCGCGCAGGCCGAAGTAGCGGTCGCCGAGCATCAGCGACAGGTTGACGATGTTCGGCCCCGGAAGGACCTGACTGATCGCGAGCATCTCGACGAACTGCTCGCGCGTCAGCCAGCGCCGGTAATCGACCAGTTCGCGCTGCGCGACAGCGAGCACGCCGCCGAAGCCTTGCAGCGCGAGGCGGGTGAAGGTCCTGAACAGGTCGGCGTTGGAGCGCGGACCGGCGGCGGGCAGCGAAGGCGGTGTCGGTGACGGCGCGGTCATGCGGTCGCGAGCGGCGATGAGCGGCGGGCGGCCCAGACGCTGGTGGCGATCGCCGCGATCATCCAGGCGAGGCCGAGCCAGTGCAGCGGCGCATAGCCGCCGTGCGCGATCAGCCAGCCGCCGCTGCCGGCGCCGGCGGCCTGGCCGAGGTAGATCGCCGAGCTGTTGAGCGCCATCAGCGCCGAGGCGAACGCGGGTGCGGCGATGCCGAGGCGGGCCTGCTGCGCCGAGTTGCCCGCGAAGCAGCCGAGGCCCCACGGCACCAGGATCAGCGCCATCGCGACGATGCCGGTGCCGAGCGGCCACAGCAGCAGCGAGAGCGCCATCAGCACCAAGGTGGTCGCGACAGCGCGGCTCGCGCCGTAGCGGTCGATCCAGCGCGACATCAGCGCGTTGCCGATCAGCCCGAACGCGCCGAACACGAAGAACAAGAGGCCGATCTCGGTCGCGTTCGCGCTGAGGGCGAGCTTGAAATAGGGCGCGAAGTAGGAGAGCAGCGTGAACTGGCCGGCACCCGACAGCGCGGTCACCGCGACGATCGCCATCAGCACCGGATTGGTCAGCACGCGCTTCCAGTCGCTCAGCGACAGTGCCGCGGGCCGCACGCCGTTCGGCATCACGGCATAGACCCAGATTGCGCCGGCGATCCCCAGCACCGCGATCGCGGCGAAGGCGGTGCGCCAGCCGAAGGTCTCACCGATCCAGGCCGCCATGGGCACGCCGGCGACCGACGCCACCGACCAGCCGATGAAGATGAACGAGATCGAGCGGCCACGCTCGGCCGGCGGCGTCATCACGCCAATCGCGGCAGCGGCCTGCGGCGTGAACACCGCGGCGCCGAGCACGGTCGCGGCGCGCACCGGCCAGAGCAGCTCGTAGCTCGGCATCAGCGCGGCGAGCGCGTGGAATGCCGCGTACCAGAGCAGCGATGCGGCGAGCAGTCGGCGTCGGTCGAAGCCGCCGACCCAGCCGGCCAGCAACGGGGCGCTGAAGCACATCACCGCCGCGGCAATCGTGATCAGCTGGCCGCCGCGCGAGACCGAGACATTCAGCGAGTGCGTCAGGTCGTTCAACACGCCGACCACCGCCATCACGCCGCAGCCGATCACGAAATTGCCGAACAGCAGCGCCCAGCGCACCGGCGCGAGGCCTTTCGCCGGGACGTCGGCGCCCTTCATCGGATCAGGCGCAGCGCTTCGGGATTGGCGATGTTCGTCGGCGTGCCGGCGATGAAGTTGACGACGTTCTCGAACGCGCCCTTGAAGAAGGTCTCGTAGCTGTCGAGCTCGACATAGCCGATGTGCGGCGTGCAGACCGCGTTCTCGAGGCGCAGCAGCGGATGGCCCTGCAGGATCGGCTCGCTCTCGAAGACATCCACCGCCGCCATGCCCGGGCGGCCGCGGTTCAGCGCCTGGACCAGCGCGCCTTCCTCGATCAGCTCGGCGCGCGAGGTGTTGACGAGCAGCGCGGTCGGTTCCATGCGCGCGAGCGCATCGGACTTGACGATGCCGCGCGTCTTGTCGGTCAGCCGCAGGTGCAGCGAGATCACGTCGCAGGCCGCGAAGAAATCTTCGCAGCTCGATGCCGTGGCATAGCCCTCGGCGACTGCATAGGCGCGCGACGTTTCGCTGCCCCAGACGACGACGTTCATGCCGAAAGCCTTGCCGTAGCCGGCAACGATCCTGCCGATCCGGCCGTAGCCCCAGATGCCGAGCGTGCGCTCCTTCAGCACCATGCCGAGACCAAAGTTGGCCGGCATCGAGGCCGAGCGCAGCCCCGACGACTGCCACGCGCCATGCTTCAGGTTGCCGATGTACTGCGGCAGCCGTCGCATCGCGGCCAGCGTGAGGGCCCAGGTCAGCTCGGCGGTCGCGATCGGCGAGCCGGCGCTCTCGGCGACCGCGATGCCGAGCCGTGTGCAGGCTTCCATGTCGATGTGGTTGCCGGCCCGGCCGGTCTGCGAGATCAGCTTCAGCTTCGGCAGCTTCTCAAGCAGCTGGCGCGGGAACTGGGTGCGTTCGCGAATCAGCACCAGCACTTCGGCATCGCGCAGCCGCACCGACAGCTGGCCGATGCCCTTCACCGTGTTGGTGAAAACTTTCGCATTCAGGTGTTCGAGGATTGACGCGCACTTCAGCTTGCGCACCGCGTCCTGGTAGTCGTCGAGGATGATGATGTTCACGGCGCGATCGGGAGGTCGGCGCTTCGCACGCCCGGGTCGATTGTGCACGGCGTGCCCGTCGGTCCGCAGGGCACCGGCCATGTCCACGCCACGCGCGGCGGGTGTCAGCCGCGAGCGAATTCGCAGGCGCACGGGTAGCATCGCGCCTTCACGACAAGGGAGACAACGATGACCATCTCGATGCATTCGGCGAGCGTGCCGATCTTCGCTCGCATGCTCGGCAATCTGCTGACCTGGCTCGACAAGGCGGAAGCGCATGCGATCGCGCGCAAGTTCGACCCGTCGGTCTACCTCGCCTCGCGCCTGGCGCCCGACATGCTGCCGTTCACGAACCAGATCCAGATCGCCTGCGACGCGGTCAAGTTCGGTGTCGCGCGCCTATCCGGAGTCGAGGCGCCGAAGTTCGCCGACGACGAAGCAAGCTTTGCCGACCTGCGCACGCGCGTCCGCAAGACGATCGACTTCATCCAGTCGGTGCCGGCCGCCCAGATCGACGGCACCGAGGACAAGGATGTCGTGGTGCCGCGCCGCGACGGCTCGATGACCTTGAAGGGCGAGGCCTATCTGAAGAACTTCGTGCTGCCCAACTTCTTCTTCCACGTGACGACCACGTACTCGCTGCTGCGCCACAACGGCGTCGAGCTGGGCAAGGGCGATTTTCTCGGGCCGATGCAGCCGAAGCCGGCCGGCTGACGGCGTGTGGCGCGAGCGCGGCGCGCTGCGGGTGCTTTGATGCGCCGCTCAGGCGCTTGAAACGCCGCTCAGCGAGGCGCTGGGAGGGCGGCTCGCTTGGATGCAGCGCGACGCAGCCGCCGGCTGAAGTGGCGGTCGAGCGCCGCGATGCGGCGCGCGGCCTCACCCTGGTCGTGATGGCACGAGATCAGGCTGAAAAGCTCGTTGCGGAGCTCCCAGAGCGCGTGCAGCGAGCGTGAGGCGCGAATGTGCTCGAGCGTCGCGCCCGCGCCGTTCGCGCGTGGGATGTCGTCGATCGCGGCCCGGAATGCCGTACGGGCATCGAGCAGCGCGGTCTGGCGTCGGGTCGACGGCTTCAGGCTGTGCAGGGTCGACTCGCAGCACTCGCCGACATCGGCGCCGAGCCATGTTCTGAGGCGGCCGCGCCAGGCGCTGGCATGTCGCCGCGTCACCGTCGACGGCTGGAGAAGCGACACGGCGCCGCTGGAGCCGATCGGGCTGGCGGTCAGCACGCTCCACAAGCTTTTCGAGAAGGCGGACAACGGCATCGGGGGGAAGTGCGGAGTGCTGAGGCGGCGGAAGGCGTTTCCAATTGTTAACTTCGGCCGCTGCGCATTGTGCTTGAGCAGCACAAGGGGGCCAGTTCCGGACAAATCGCACGCCGCGCAGGCTTATGCGTCCGAGCGAGGCGCAGTCAGGGAGAAGCGACGATGAAATGGCTCCGCAGGTCCGCGCTGGTGGTGGTTCTGTTGCTGGTCGTCGGCGCCGGTGCCGGCTGGTGGTATGCACGCGCGACGCTGCCGAAGACCGACGGCACCTTGGCCGTCCCCGGCCTCGGCGCTGAAGTCCGGATCGAGCGCGATGGTCGTGGCATCCCGACGATCCATGCGGCCTCGGCCGAGGGCGCGATGTTCGGGCTCGGCTTCGTGCATGCGCAGGATCGCCTGTGGCAACTCGAGACGCATCGCCGGATCGGCTCCGGCCGCCTCGCCGAAGCTTTCGGGCCGCCGGCGCTCGAGACCGATCGCTTCCTGCGGGCGCTCGGCGTGCGGCGCGCAGCGGCGGCGCAGTGGGCGAAGGCGAGCCCCGAGGTTCGTTCGGCGATCGTCGCCTACACCGCCGGCGTCAATGCGCTGCTGCAAAGCGACACGCAGAAGCGGCCGGCCGAGTTCGTCGTCCTCGGCCTGCAGCCGACGCCGTGGACGCCGGAGGACAGCGTGGCGTGGGCGATCATGATGGCGTGGGATCTGGGCGGCAACTGGTCGACCGAGCTGCTGCGCATGCGGCTCGCGCTGAAGATGCCGGTCGCCCGCATCGACGAACTGCTGCCGCCGTACCCCGGCGAGCAGCCGCTCGCGACCGCCGATTACGCGGCGCTGTTTCGCGGCCTCAAGGTCGACGGCCGGCTCGGCCAGCAGGCACTGCTCGCGGCACCGCCGTCGGGCATCGAAGGAATCGGCTCCAACAACTGGGTGGTGCACGGTTCGCACACGACGACCGGCAAGCCGCTGCTGGCCAACGACCCGCATCTGAAGCTGAGCGCGCCGGCGCTCTGGTATTTCGCGCGCATCGACGCACCCGGCCTGAAGGTCGCCGGCGCGACGATGCCGGGCTTGCCGTTCGTCGTGCTCGGCCAGAACGAACGGGTCGCGTGGGGTTTCACGAACACCGGCCCTGACGTCCAGGACCTCTACCTCGAGCGCATCAAGCCCGACGACGCCGGCCAGTACCAGACGCCGGACGGCTGGGCCGCGTTCGAAACGGCCGACGAGATCATCAAGGTCAAGGGCGCGGCCGACGTCACGATGCGTGTGCGCTCGACACGTCATGGGCCGGTGATCTCGGACTCGGGCGTCGCCGCTGGCCTGACCGGGCCGGCCGACAAGCCCGCGTTCGCCCTGGCGATGCGCTGGACCGCGCTCGACGCCGACTCGACGACGCTCGACGCCGGCATCGCATTGGCGCGGGTGCGCTCGGTCGACCAGTTCATCGCCGCGTCGGCGCGCTATCAGGCGCCGATGCAGAACATGGTCGTCGCCGATGTCGACGGCCACGTCGGCATGGTCGCGGCCGGCAAGGTGCCGCTGCGCAAGCCCGAGAACGACCTGAAAGGCCAGGTGCCGTCGCCGGGATGGGATGCGAAATACGACTGGGCCGGTTTTCTCGAGCCGCAGCTGACGCCGCGCGAGATCGATCCGCCGCGCGGCTGGATCGCGACGGCGAACCAGCGCATCCACGCGCCCGACTACCCGCACTACCTGACCAACGAATGGGCGGTGCCGTACCGGATGCAGCGCATCGAGCAGCTGCTGGCCGCAAAGCCGCAGCACGATCTGCAAAGCCTGCGGGCGATCCAGGCCGATCAGCTGTCGCTCGCGACGATGCGGCTGCTGCCGTTCATCAAGCAGGCGAAGTCGAGCCACCCGCTGGCCGCGTCGGCGCTGGCGCGCCTCGCGACCTTCGACGGCACGATGGCCGCTGACCAGGCGGCGCCGCTGATCTTTTGGGCTTGGGCCCGCCATCTGACCGAGGGCGTGTTCGCCGACGACGTCGGCGGACCGGCGGCCTGGCGCGGCGCCCTCGGCGGCCGCAGCTACCGCGATGCGCTCGAGGGCGTCCTCGAGCGCAACGATGCGCGCTGGTGTGACGATCAGTCGACGCCGAACGTCGTCGAGACATGCGCGCAGCAGATCGACAGCGCGCTCACGAAGGCGCTCGACGAGCTGCAGGCCGCGCAGGGCGACGATGTCGCGGCCTGGCGCTGGGACCGCGCCCACATCGCACGCTCGGAGCACCGCCCCTTCAGTCGCGTCAAGCTGCTGGCGCGCTGGTTCGAGCTGCGCACGCCCGTCGGCGGCGACACCTACACAGTCAACGTGTCACGGGTCAACCTGCGCCCCGATCCGACAACGCAGGAGCTCTACCTCGACGAGCACGGGCCGAGCCTGCGCGCGCTCTACGACCTCGGCGACCCGGCACAATCGCGCGTGATGCATTCGACCGGGCAGTCCGGCAACCTGTTCTCGACGCAGTACCGCGACTTCGTCGAGCCCTGGAGGCGGGTCGACTACGTGCCGCTGTGGAGCGCGCCGACGGTTGCGACGCTGCGGCTTAAGCCGGTGCGGTGATTGCGCGTCATCGAGCTAGACCGACCCGAAAAGCGCCTTCCGTTCGGCGGTGTACTTCCACCACGGCGCGGCCGGTGCGCCCCGCATGAAATCGCTGGCCGCCATGAAGGTGTCGAGCACGCACGGGTCCTGGCGCTGGCCAGTCGCGGCGCACAGCTTCTGGTAGAGCACGAAGGCGTCCTTGCCGCGCAGATCCTGCGGCGTCCGGATGCCGATCAGGCGCAGGCTGGCGGCGAGCGCGGGCCCGATGTTGGGCAGTTGCTCGAGCGCCTCGCACTCGGACGCCGTGGCGGCCTTCGGGGCCTTGATGACCACCGCGTCCCTCACATCAGCATGTTGTTGCGGATCAGGCCGACCGCGAGACCTTCGAGTTCGAAGCCGACATCGTCCGACCCTTCGCGGACGACGATGGTCTTGAAGTCGGGGTTTTCGGGGATCAGCTCGATGCCGATGCGGGTGCGCTTGAAGCGCTTCACGGTGACGTCATCGCCGAGCCGCGCGACGACGATCTGGCCGTTCTTCGCTTCCTTCGCGCGCTGCACCGCGAGCAGGTCACCGTCCATGATGCCGGCGTCGCGCATGCTCATGCCGCGCACCTTCAGCAGGTAGTCGGGGCGGCGCGCGAACAGGCTCGCTTCCATCAGGAACGTGCGATCGATGTGTTCCTGGGCCAGGATCGGGCTGCCGGCAGCGACCCTGCCGACCAGCGGCAGCGAGAGCTGCGCCAGGCTCGGCAGAGGCAGGCTGTATTGCTTGCCGCGCGCCTCATTGAGCGCGCGCAATGTGCCAGACTGCAGACGAATGCCGCGCGACGTGCCGCCGACCAGCTCGATGACGCCTTTGCGGGCCAGCGCCTGCAGGTGCTCCTCAGCCGCGTTGGCAGAGCGAAAGCCGAGCTCGTTGGCGATCTCGGCGCGGGTGGGCGGCGCGCCAGTGCGCTCGATCGCGCTTTGCACGAGATCGAGGATCTGCTGCTGGCGGTCGGTGAGTTTGGGCATCTCTTGCATGGCGGCTGCAGCCTGACGGCTGACGATTTATCCAGTCACTGTATTTTCATCCAGCTTTAACCAAAATGCAAAAAGATTCGCAAACCGAAGGCGACGAAACGATCGATCTCGATCGCGTGGTGGTCGTCCTCGGCACCGGTGGAACGATCGCCGGCAGCGCGGCGAGCGCGGCCGACAACGTCGGCTACGTCGCCGCGCAGACCGGTGTGGGCCAGTTAATCGGTGCGCTCGGCGGTGGTGTCGGCAGGCTCGAAGCGGAGCAGGTCGCACAGGTCGACAGCAAGGACATGGACTTCGCGCTCTGGCAACGGCTGGTCGGTCGGGTGGCGCATCACCTGCAGCGCGCGGAGGTGGCGGGCGTCGTGATCACGCACGGCACCGACACGCTCGAGGAGACCGCCTACTTCCTGCACCGCACGCTGGCACCGGCGAAGCCGGTCGTCATCACTGGCGCGATGCGGCCGGGCACGTCGCTGCAGGCCGACGGCCCGCAGAACCTCGCCGATGCGATCGCGGTCGCTCGCGTGCCATCGGCGCGTGGCGTACTTGTTGCGATGGCCGGTTCGGTCCACCGCGGCGCCGAGGTCCGCAAGGTGCACTCGTATCGGCTCGATGCGTTCTCGTCGGGCGACGCCGGGCCGCTCGGGCGGGTCGAGGAGGGGCGGTTGCGGCAGCTCCGCGACTGGTCCGACGAACCGGGCCTCGGTGTGGGCGTGCTGGCGATCGGCCCGGCGCGCTGGCCGCGGGTCGCGATCGTCACGGCCGCCGCCGGTGCGGGCGCCTGGATGGTCGAGGCCTTCCGTAGCGCGGAGGTGAAGGGCATCGTCGTGGCTGCGACCGGCAACGGGACCCTGCACCACGCGCTCGAGGCGGCGTTGCAGTCCGCGCAAGCATCGGGTGTCGCGGTGCTGCGCAGCACGCGCTGCCAGGAAGGGCGCATCGTGCCAGGCGGACGCCGGAACGGCGACGTGCTGCCGTCCGCCGGTGCGCTGACGCCGGTGCAGGCACGCATCGAGTTGATGCTGCAACTGCTGGCCGGCCCAGGCGCCGCCTGAGGCGGCCCGTCGCAACCGCTGCGAGCAGCGGCGCGCGGCTTAAGAGGTCAGACCACGTTCAGAGCAACGTCGATGTTGCCGCGCGTTGCGTTCGAGTACGGGCAGACTTGGTGGGCGGCCTTCACGAGCTGCTCGGCGGCGGCCCGCTCCATCCCAGGAATCGTGACGTTCAGCGCGACCTGGATGCCGAAGCCGGTCGGGATCGGACCGATGCCGACGTCGGCGGTGATCGACGTGTCGGCCGGCAGCGCGATCTTCTGCTTCATCGCGACGTGCTTCATCGCGCCGATGAAGCAGGCCGAGTAGCCGGCCGCGAACAGCTGTTCCGGGTTGGTGCCGGTCGCGCCGTTGCCGCCGAGTTGCTTGGGCGTCGTCAGCTTGACGTCGAGCACGCCGTCGTCGGTCTTCGACGTGCCTTCGCGGCCGCCGGTGGACGTGGCATGGGCGGTGTAGAGAACTTTTTCGAGCTTCATCGCGCATCCTTTGCAGGGGTGGGGAAAGGGGTCAGGAAATCTGTGCGGACGCGGCGGCTGCTGCAACCAGTCGGCTGCGCAACTGCTGCAATTGCCGCGTGAGGCTCGCGACCTCGTCGACGCTGCAGCCGGTCGCGCCGGCGAGTTCACGCGGGATGCCGCGAGCGCGGGCGCGCAGCGCGCCCCCGTCGTCGGTCAGGTGGACCAGGACGCGGCGTTCGTCGTCGGCCGAGCGTTCGCGGCGGACAAGGCCTGCCGCTTCGAGGCGCTTCAGCAGCGGCGTCAAGGTGCCGGAATCGAGGTAGAGCCGCTCGCCGAGCGAGCCGACTGCGATCCCGTCCTGCTCCCACAGCACGAGCAGCGCGAGGTATTGCGGGTAGGTCAGGCCGAGCGGCTCCAGCAGCGGCTTGTAAAGCTTGGTCATCGCGAGCGAGCTCGAATAGAGCGAGAAGCACAGCTGGCTCTCGAGGCGCAGCCAGTCCGTGCGTGCGCCGCTTCGAGCGGTTTCGCGCTTGTCGCCAGTCGCCGTCGATCGCGTTGCCATGGCGTCGATTCTATCCAATGGCGAACAATTCGATTGCGCGCAATGTAAATAGACGGACGAACTTTAGGGGCTTCTCAAACGGTTGCGATGAGGTTCAGCCCGGCGATTCGGCGAGCTGATCGATCTGTGTGCTGAGATCGAGCCAACGCGCTTCGAGCGTCTCGATCTGTTCGCCGATCGCCTTCAGGCGCTTGCCGCCGTCGGCAAGTTGAGTGGGTGTCGTTGCCGGATCAGCCAACGAAGCCTCGATCTTCTCGCGCTCCGCGAACAGCACGCCGAGGCGGTTGTCGACGAGACTGAGCTCCTTGCGCAGCGGCCGGATCACGCCGTCGCGCTGCTGGCGCGCCTGCGCGGCGGCCTGACGGTCTTCGCGGCGCTTCGGTGGAACGGGTGCCGGCGCCGGTGTCGGTTGGGCAGCCGGTTTACCACTTGCCGCAGGCGCGTTGGCCGCCTTTGGTTTCGCCTCTTCGGCCGCGCGGCGCTTGCGCTCATCGCTGCCGGCGCTGCGTTCGCGCGCCGCCGCCTTCGACTGTTCGAGCAGCCAGCGCTGGTAGTCGTCGAGGTCGCCGTCGAACGGCTTGACGGCGCCAGCGGTGACCAGCCAGAACTCGTCGCAGACCTCGCGCAGCAGCGCGCGGTCGTGGCTCACCAGCATCACGGTGCCCTCGAACTCGTTGAGCGCCATGCTGAGCGCCTCGCGGGTCGTCAGGTCGAGGTGGTTGGTCGGCTCGTCGAGGAGCAGCAGGTTGGGGCGCTGCCAGACCAGCATCGCGAGTACGAGGCGCGCCTTCTCGCCGCCGGACAGTGTGCCGACCGCCTGCGTGACCATCTCGCCGACGAACCGGAACGAGCCGAGGAAATCGCGCAGTTCCTGCTCGCGTCCCGCCGGTCCCACGTCGCGGGCCAGCCGCACCATGTGCATCAGCGGCCCGTCGGCCGGCGACAGCACGTCGAGTTCCTGCTGCGCGAAGTAGCCGATCGTCAGGCCCTTGCCCTGCGTGATCTGGCCGGCCAGCGGCGGCAGGTCGCCGGAGATCGTCTTGACAAGGGTCGACTTGCCCTGGCCGTTCGCGCCGAGGATGCCGATGCGCTGACCGGCGAGCACCGAGCGGTCGATGCCGCTGACGATGGTGCGCGCCCCGGTCCGCGCCGCGTCGGCCGTTCGCGCATGCGCGAACTCGGTGTCGCTGCTGCCGTCGGTGCCGGCCGCCGGATAGCCGCAGGCGACGTCGGCGAACGCAAGCATCGGGTTCGGCAGGCTCTGCGGTTCGCGGAACTCGAACTGGAAGTCGGCGCTGGTCAGTACCGGTGCGAGCTTCTCCATCCGCGCCAGCGCCTTCACGCGGCTCTGCGCCTGCTTGGCCTTGCTCGCCTTCGCCTTGAAGCGATCGATGAAGCGCTGCAGGTGCGCGATCCGCTCCTGCTGCTTCTGGTAGCCGGCCTGCTGCTGCGACAGCCGCTCCGCGCGCATCTCCTCGAACGCGGTGTAGTTGCCGGTGTAGCGGGTCAGCTTGGCCTCGTCAATGTGGACCGTGACCCGGGTCGTCGCGTCGAGGAATTCGCGGTCGTGGCTGATCACGATCATCGTGCCGTCGTAGCGCTGCAGCCAGGCCTCGAGCCAGACCAGCGCGTCGAGGTCGAGGTGGTTGGTCGGCTCGTCGAGCAGCATCAGGTCGGCAGGGCACATCAGCGCTCGCGCCAGCTGCAGGCGCATGCGCCAGCCGCCGGAGAACGAGTCGACCGGTGCATCGAGCTCGCCGAGCGCGAAGCCGAGGCCGAGCAGCATCGACTGCGCGCGCGGGCGGGCGTCGAAGCCGCCGGCATCGCTGATCGCATGGTGCGCGTCGGCCATCGCGTGGCCGTCGTCGGCAGCCTCGGCCGCAGCCAGCGCAGCCTGCGCTTCCATCAGCGGCGTGTCGCCTTGCAGCACGAAGTCGGTCGCACCTTCCGACGTTTCGGGCATCTCCTGCGCAACTTCGGCGATGCGCCAGCGCGGCGGCATGCTGAAGTCGCCGGCATCGGCGTGCAGGCGGCCGGCCAGCAGCGAGAACAGCGACGACTTGCCGGCGCCGTTGCGGCCGACCAGGCCGACCTTTTCGCCCGGCTGCAGCGTGACGCTGGCTTGGTTGAGAACCAGCTTGACGCCGCGTCGCAGGGAGAGTTGATTGAGGACGAGCATCGGAAGGACAGGACGCGTGATGAGATGAAGGGAAATCGCCAGGCGTTGGCGCCGTGGCGGTCGAATCGAACGGAAGGGCTGGCGACGCAGGCGCCGCCTTGGCCGCGCGGACCGCTGTCAGCGCTTCGCCGTCGCGCTGCGGCGCTGCTGCGCGACCAGCGCCGGGCGCGTGACCAGCACGACCTGATTGTCGCCTGCGCTGGTCTCGAGCCAGGCGACCTCGAGGCGCGGGAATGCGCGCTCGAAGTGCGGCCGCTCGTTGCCGATCTCGAGCACGAGGACCGCTTCGGCGGTCATGTGATCGGGCGCATCGTGCAGGATGCGCCCGATCAGGTCCATGCCGTCGTCGCCGCCGGCGAGTGCGAGCTGCGGTTCGGCGCGGTATTCGGCCGGAAGCGCGGCCATGCTGCGCGCGTTGACGTACGGCGGATTGCACAGCACCAGGTCGTACGGTCCGCGGACTTGCGCCCAGAGGTCCGACTCGAGCAGCGTGATGCGGCCGGCGAGGTGATGGCGGTCGACGTTGATGCGTGCGATCGATAGCGCGTCGGTCGAGATGTCAGCGGCATCGACAACGATCTCCGGGTACGCCATCGCGGCGATCACCGCGAGGCTGCCGTTGCCGGTGCACAGGTCGAGCACGGCCTCCGTGCGATCGGACAGCCAGGCGTCGAGGATGCCGGTGTTCTCGCCATCGGCGAGCAGCTCGGCGATCAGCGAGCGCGGCACGATGCTGCGCTCGTCAATGTAGAACGGCACGTTCTGCAGCCATGCCTCGCGCGTCAGGTAGGCGGCAGGGACGCGGCTCTCGATGCGGCGCGTGATCAGCGCCTCGGCCTTCGCGATCGACGTCTCGTCGAGCGCGTCGTGGGCATGCTCCTCGAGCGCGTCGAGCGGCATGTCGAGCGACCACAGCACGAGCCAGGCCGCTTCGTCGAACGCATTGCCGGTGCCATGGCCGAACGAAACGCCCGCCTTCTTGAGGCGGGCGGATTGTTCGGTGATCAATTCGATCAGGGTCATCGCGGGGACGGATGTTGCCCGATTCTCGGGAAGAGCGGCGGTGCGCGTGTCAGGACGACGCTCCGCGACGCCGTCAGGCGATGAGGCGCTCGAGCACGCCGCGGTAGATGTCCTTCAGCGGATCGAGGCTCGCGACCTCGACCGATTCGTCGATCTTGTGGATCGTCGCGTTGACCGGGCCGAGCTCGATCACTTCGCGGCAGACCTTCGCGATGAAGCGGCCGTCCGACGTGCCTCCGGTCGTCGAGAGCTCGGTGGTGACGCCGGTGACCGCGCGGATCGAGTCGGCGAGGGCGTTGCTGAGCGCGCCGGTCGGTGTCAGAAACGGCTCGCCGCCGAGCGTCCAGTCGATGCGGAAGTCGAGGCCGTGGCGCCGCAGGATCGTCTCGACCCGGTCCTGCAGTGAGCTCGGCGTCAACTCGGTGCAGAAGCGGAAATTGAAGTTGACGACCAACTCGCCCGGGATCACGTTGCCGGCGCCGGCGCCGGCGTGAATGTTCGAGACCTGCCAGCTCGTCGCTGGAAAGTACGCGTTGCCGCGGTCCCACTCCGTCGCGACCAATTCGGCGAGTGCCGGTGCAGCGCTGTGGATCGGATTGCGGGCGAGGTGTGGATAAGCGATGTGGCCCTGCACGCCCTGGACGCGCAGCTTGCCCGACAGCGTGCCGCGGCGCCCGTTCTTGATCATGTCGCCGAGCGTGCGCACGGAGGTCGGCTCGCCGACGATGCAATAGTCGAGTTGACGGCCTTGCGCGGCGAGCCAGTTGCAGAGCGTCACTGTGCCGTCGAGGGCAGGGCCTTCCTCGTCGCTCGTGACCATGAAGGCGATCGAGCCGGCCGCATCGGGCCGCGCCGCGATGAACTCCTCGACCGCGACCACCATGGCGGCAAGCGAGCTCTTCATGTCGGCTGCGCCGCGGCCATGGAGCATGCCGGCACGGTGGCTCGGCACGAAGGGGTCGCTGGTCCACTGGTCGAGCGGGCCGGTCGGCACGATGTCGGTGTGGCCGGCAAACGCGAGGATCTTCGGCGCCGGCACACGACCGGGCCGGAGCGCCCACAGGTTGGACACACGGCCGTCAGCGGGTCCGCTCGGTCGCTGCTGGCAATCGAAGCCGAGCGGCGCCAGGCGGGCCGCGATCAGATCCTGGCAGCCGCCGTCGGCCGGCGTAACCGAAGGGCAGGCGATCAGCTGTTCTACGAGGTGCAGGGTTCGCGACACGGGCTCGCCACGGCGCTCAGAAACGCCGCAGGCTCCCTGACATCGTGCTGTGAGACTCTTCCGGGCGCACGTCGATCGTGATCTCGGTGAAGCTTGGCTGGTCGTCGGTCTCTTCCTTCTTCGCCGGCGTCGCCGAGATCGGCGACGCGTCGTTCTGGAGTCGCCACATCAGGTTGGTCGGCGAGTCGGCGAATGCGAGGCCTTCGTCGCGCGTGATCCGCCCTTCGGTGATCATTCTTGCGAGGTCTTCCTCGAACGTCTGCGAGCCTTCGGCGAGCGACTTCTCCATCGCTTCCTTGACGCCGGGGAAGTCGGCCGCGGCGATCAGCTCGGAGACCAGCTTAGTGTTCAGCATCACTTCGACCGCCGGCAGGCGGCCGCCCGAGGAGGCCCGCACCAGGCGCTGCGAGACGATCGCGCGCAGGCCGGCACCGAGGTCGGCGAGCAGCGCGGGCCGTGCCTCCGGTGTGTAGAACGACAGGATCCGGCCGAGCGCCTGATAGCTGTTGTTCGCGTGCAAGGTCGACAGCACGAGGTGACCCGACAGCGAATACGAGATCGCGGCGGTCATCGTCTCGCGGTCGCGGATCTCGCCGATCATGATGCAGTCGGGCGCCTGCCGCAGCGCGTTGCGCAGGCCGACCTGCAGACTCTGCGTGTCGCGGCCGACCTCGCGCTGGTTGATGACCGACTTCTTGTTGCTGAACAGGAATTCGATCGGATCCTCGATCGTCAGGATGTGCCCGGCCATCTGCTTGTTGCGGTGCTCGAGCATCGATGCCAGCGTCGTGCTCTTGCCGGCACCGGTCGCGCCGACCATCATGATCAGGCCGCGCTTCTCGAGCACCATCGTGCTCAGGATCTCGGGGACGTTGAGGCTCTCGAGCGTCGGAATGTCGAACGGGATGCAGCGGAACACCGCAGCGATCGTGCCGCGCTGCTTGAAGCCGGAGAGGCGAAAGCTGCCGACCCCCGAGATGCTGACCCCGAGGTTCAGCTCGCCGGTGTCCTCGAGTTCCTCGAGCTGGCTTGGTGTCAGCAGTTCGGCCAGCAACTGGCGCGGCTGGGTGCTGGTCAGCGCTTCCTCGCCGAGCTTCAGCAGCTGGCCGTTGATCTTGATCAGGATCGGCGAGCTGGCGGACAGGTAGACGTCGGACGCCCCCTTCTCCGACATCAGTCGGAGGATCCGCTCCATGTTGCCTGTGCTCATGCCCGATCCCGAAGTCGTGAATGCAGGCGATTGTGCAACGGGGCCTTCGTGCGAATGGACCCGAAACAGTGAACGAATACCGGACCGAACCCGGTCGAAAAGCCTCAGCTGCGCAACAGGTCGTTGATGCTGGTCTTGGCCCGGGTCTGCGCGTCGACGCGCTTCACGATCACCGCGCAATACAGGCTGTACTTGCCGTCGGCGCTCGGCAGGTTGCCGCTGACGACGACCGAGCCGGCCGGAATGCGTCCGTACGTGGTCTCGCCGGTCGCGCGGTCGTAGATTTTCGTGCTCTGGCCGATGTAGACGCCCATCGAGATCACCGAGTTCTCTTCGACGATCACGCCCTCGACGATCTCGGAGCGCGCGCCGATGAAGCAGTTGTCCTCGATGATGGTCGGGTTGGCCTGGATCGGCTCGAGCACGCCGCCGATACCGACGCCGCCCGAGAGGTGCACGCCCTTGCCGATCTGCGCGCACGAGCCGACGGTGGCCCAGGTGTCGACCATCGTGCCTTCGTCGACATAAGCGCCGATGTTCACGTAGCTCGGCATCATGATGACATTCTTCGCGAGGTACGCGCCGCGTCGCGCGACCGCCGGCGGCACGACGCGCACGCCAGTCGCGCGCATCTCGTCGGCGTCGAGGTGCGAGAACTTGGTCTGCACCTTGTCGAAGAAGCCGAGGTCGCCGGCCCGCATCTGCTGGTTCTCGTTCAGGCGGAAGCTCAGCAGTACGGCCTTCTTGACCCACTGGTTGACGGTCCACTGACCGACGCCTTGGCGCTCGGCGACGCGAATGCGGCCTGTGTTCAGGTCGGCGATGACCGCATCGACCGAGGCGCGGATCTCGGGCGAGTTCTCGGGTGTCAGGCTGGCCCGGCTCTCCCACGCGAGGTCGATGGTGTTCTGCAGTTCTTGGTGGTTCATGCGATCGATTGGGCAAAGGAGACGATGCGCCGGGCGGCTTCGAGGCACTCGTCGGTTTCGGCGACGAGGGCCAGGCGGACCCGGCCGCTGCCGGGGTTGATGCCGTGCGCCTCGCGGGCGAGCAGGCTGCCGGGAAGGACGGTCACATTGTATTGAGCGAGCAATCCGCGCGCGAAGCCGACGTCGTCGCCACCCGGCACGCCGGCCCACAGGTAGAAGCCGGCATCCGGCAGCCGGATCTCGAGCACGCCACCGAGGAGCGGCGTCACCTCGGCGAACTTGCGGCGGTACTTCTGCCGGTTCTCGACGACGTGGTCCTCGTCGTTCCAGGCGACCGCGCTGGCCCGTTGCACGGCCGGGCTCATCGCGCTGCCGTGGTACGTGCGGTAGAGCAGGAACTGCTTCAGCACCGTCGCATCGCCGGCGACGAAGCCGGAGCGCAGGCCCGGCACGTTCGAGCGCTTCGACAGGCTGGTGAAGACGATCAGGTTGCGGAAGTCGTGGCGGCCGAGTTGTCGCGCCGCATCGAGCGCACCGAGCGGTGCCTCGTCACGAAAGTAGATCTCCGAGTAGCACTCGTCGGACGCGATCACAAAGCCGTAGCGGTCGCTCAGCTCGAACAGCTGGCGCCATTCGTCGAGCGGCACGACGGCGCCAGTCGGGTTGCCCGGCGAGCAGACGTAGAGCAGCTGGGTCGCCTCCCACTCGCGCGGCGAGATGCCGGCCCAGTCGGCCGCGAAGTTGCGCGCCGGGTCGCTGTTCGCGTAAAGCGTGCGCGCACCGGCAAGCAGGGCCGCACCCTCGTAGATCTGATAGAACGGATTCGGGCAGACGACGGTCGCATGCGGCCGAGTCGGATCGATCACGGTCTGCGCCAGCGCAAACAGCGCCTCGCGCGAACCGTTGACCGGCAGCAGCTGCGTCGTCGAATCGAGCGACACGCCGTAACGGCGCTCGACCCAGCCGGCGATCGCGCTGCGCAATGCGGGCTCGCCGGCCGTCGCCGGGTACTGCGCGAGGCCGTCGAGGCTTGCGGTCAGCGCCTCGCGGATGAAGGTCGGCGTCGGGTGCTTCGGCTCGCCGATACCCAGACCGATCGGCCGGTGGGCGGGACTCGGCGTGATGTCGGCCGTCAGCGCGCGCAGGCGCTCGAACGGGTAGGGGTGGAGGCGAGAGAGCAGCGGGTTCATGTCAGGACTGCCGCACTTACCGTAGGCATTGGCGTGGGCCATCAACGGACGGCGAACCCAGTGAAGGGGTGAGCACCATCACAGCTCGACTCGCGGCTGCGGCTTCCAGCCCTTCTGCCGGTGCTCGGCGACGACGTTCGTGTAGATGCCGCCGCGCACGTTCCACTTCGCGGTGATGCGGATGAAGCGCGGGTCGGTCGCCTTCACGATGTCGTCGACGATGTCATTGGTCACCTTCTCGTGGAAGGCACCGACGTCGCGGTAGCTCCAGAAATACAGCTTCAGGCTCTTCAGCTCGACGCACAACTTGTCGGCGACCATCTCGATCGTGAAGTGCGCGAAGTCGGGCTGGCCGGTCAGCGGGCAGTGGCAGGTGAACTCGGGGATCACGAACTGGATCGTGTAGTCGCGGTCGCGCGTCGGGTTCGGAAAGACGTCGAGCTGGCGGCTTGGCAGGGTCGGCGGGACGGCGGGAATGGGCCGCTTGTTCGGTGGCGAAAGGCCGGCGCTAGGGAGGGCGGTCGGCGCCACTGAGGCGGTCTTCTTGCGGATCGAAGTCTTCATCGGATGGGCCGTCGGAGGCAGGGTGCGATGCTATCATCGCGCCTGCCCCGGAGCCGGTTGCCAGTCGCAATTCATTAAGTAAATCAAGTACTTAGGCTCTCCCTGCGCTGTCATCGCTGCGTCCGTCCATGCGCCTGAACTCGATCAAGCTCGCCGGCTTCAAGTCGTTCGTCGAACCCACGCACTTCCAGCTTCCGGGCCAGCTTGTCGGCGTCGTCGGCCCGAACGGCTGCGGCAAGTCGAACATCATGGACGCGGTGCGCTGGGTGCTCGGCGAGAGCAAGGCCAGCGAGCTGCGCGGCGAGTCGATGCAGGATGTGATCTTCAACGGCTCGAGCCTGCGCAAGCCGGCAGGACGTGCCAGCGTCGAGCTCGTCTTCAGCAACGACGACGGCCGCGCCGGCGGTCAGTGGAACCGCTTCAGCGAGATCGCGGTCAAGCGCGTGCTGACACGTGACGGCACCAGCAGTTATCACATCAACGGTCAGCCGGTGCGGCGCCGCGACGTGCAGGACGTGTTCCTCGGCACCGGCCTCGGCCCGCGTGCCTACGCGATCATCGGCCAGGGCACGATCTCGCGGATCATCGAGAGCAAGCCCGAGGAGCTGCGCCTCTTCCTCGAAGAGGCGGCCGGCGTCTCCAAGTACAAGGAGCGCCGGCGCGAGACCGAGACGCGCCTGAAGGACACGCGCGAGAACCTGACCCGGGTCGAAGACATCCTGCGCGAGCTGAATGCGAACCTCGACAAGCTCGAGTCGCAGGCCGAGGTCGCCGGCCAGTACCGCGCGTTGCAGCAACAGGCCGAGCTGAAGCTGAACCAGCTGCGCTTCCTGAAGCACCGCGATGCCGCGCGCGAGGAAGAGCGCGCGAAGGCCGCGGTGCTCGACGCCGTGAACCGGCTCGAGGCGCGGGTCGCCGAACTGCGCGCGGCGGAGGCCGAGCTCGAAGCGCTGCGCCAGGCGCACTACACGGCCGGCGACGATCTGCATGCGGCGCAGGGCGCGTTGGCGGAAGCCGCGCTCGAGGTCAGCCGCCTCGAAGAGCGCATTCGCTACGTCGCCGACGGTCGCCAGCGGGTGCAGCAGCGCCTCGCCGAACTGACCGCGCAAACCGCGCAATGGACCGATCGCCAAGGCCAGGCCCGCAGCGAGCTTGGCTCGATCGAAGGCCAGACCACGGTCGCCGACACGCATGCGGCCGACACCGTGCGGCAGGTCGAGAGCGCCGCTGCCGCGCTGCCCGATCTCGAAGCGGCGTTGCGCGCCGCGCTGGTTGAGGTCGCGACGCAGCGCGGCGCGGTCGGCAGCGTCCAACAGGAGATTCAGGTGCTGGCCGCCGAAGGCCGCAGCACGCAGGAACAGCGTCGCCAGCTCGAGACGCGGCGCGAGCGCCTCGACGCCGAGTCGAAGCAGCTCGCCGAGCCCGATCTCGCGCATCTCGCCGACTTGCGCCAGCGCTTCGAGGCGGCCGGACAGGCCAAGGCTGCAGCTGACGCCAGCATCGCAACGCTCGGCGACGAGGTCGCTGCGCTCGATGGCGCGCGGCGGGCCAGCCAGGAGCGCGTCAATGCCGAGAGCGGTCGACAGACCGAACTCAGTGCGCGCCTGGCGGCGCAGCGCGCGCTGCAGGAAAAGGTGCAGGTCGAAGGCAAGCTGAAACCGTGGCTCGCCCGTCACGGCCTCGATTCGCTGCAGGGCCTGTGGACTCGCCTGCACATCGAGCACGGCTGGGAAGCGGCGCTCGAAGCCGCGCTGCGCGAGCGCATCGGCGCGCTGCAGGTCGGCAGGCTCGAGACGGTGCAGGCGTTCGCCGCCGATGCGCCGCCGGTGCGGCTGGCGTTCTACACGCCGCCGTCCGGCGCGATCGCGAACACCCATCGCACTTTGCCGCGCCTCAGCGACTTGCTGCGGCTCGGCGATGCCAGCCTCGTGGCGCTGCTGAACGATTGGCTCGAGGGCGTCTACACCGCGACCGATCTGGATGCGGCGCTGGCTGCGCGTGCGAACCTGACGCACGGCGAGATCATCATGACGCGCGAGGGCCACGCTGTCAGCCAGTACGCGGTCAGCTTTTATGCGCCCGATAGCGAGCAGGCCGGCCTGCTGGCACGCGCTCAGGAGATCGAGAACCTCGACCGCCAGGTGCGGGCTCAGGCGGTGATCGCCGACGAGTCGCGCGGTGCGCTGGTGCGCGCCGAGGCGGCCTACACCGATGCGTCGCAACGCATCGCGGTTGCGCGTCGTGAAGCGGCCGATGCGCAGTCGCGAGCCCACCAACTGCAGGTCGAGCTGCTGCGGCTGTCGCAGCAGGCCGAGCAGACCGGCGTGCGGCGCGAGCAGCTTGCCGTCGAATTCGCTGCGATCGATGAGCAACTCGCCGAACTCGGCCGCCGCAGCGCCGCCGAGGAACAGCGCTTCGAGGAGCTCGACGTTCGGCTCGGCGCGGCGCAGGAACGGCACGCCGAGCTCGAGGAAGCGCAGAGCCGCGCCGAGCAGGCGCTCGGGACTGCGCGCCAGCAACTGCGTGACCTTGAACGCATGGCCGACGAGGCGCGCTTCGCGCTGCGCACCTTGGCGTCGCGCCGCGCCGAGCTCGAGCGCGCCGAGGCGACGGCGGCCGAACAGATCGCGGCCAACGCGCGCAGCGAGGCGGCGCTGCACGAGGAGCTCGCGAGCCTGACAGACGACACCGCGCAGGCCGGCCTGCAACAGATGCTGGCGGTCCGGCTCGATCGCGAAACGACGCTGGGCGCGCGCCGCAGCACCTACGACGACCTTAGCGCCAGGCTGAAGCGCGCGGACGAGCAGCGCATGGTCCACGAGCAGAGCCTCGATCCGCTGCGCGAGCGCATCACAAAGCTGCAGCTCGAGGAGCAGGCCGCGCAGCTCGGCGGCCAGCAGTACCTCGATCAGTTGCGCGAAGCGGCGGCCGATCTCGACGCGATCGCGGCCAGCATCGCCGCCGGCCCGGTCAAGCTCGCCGGTCTCCAGTCCGAGATCGACCGGCTGAATCAGGAGATCGCCGCGCTCGGCGCGGTCAACCTCGCGGCGCTCGACGAGCTTGGTCATGCGCGCGAGCGCAAGACCTTCCTCGATGCGCAGAACGCCGACCTCGCCGAGGCGATGTCGACGCTCGAAGATGCGATCCGCAAGATCGACCTCGAGACCCGCGAACTGCTCGCGACCACGTTCGATCAGGTCAACGAGCACTTCGGCCGGATGTTCCCGACCCTGTTCGGCGGCGGCACCGCGAAGCTGGTGATGACCGGCGACGAGATCCTCGATGCCGGCGTGCAGGTGATGGCGCAGCCGCCCGGCAAGAAGAACAGCACGATCCACCTGCTGTCGGGCGGCGAGAAGGCACTGACCGCGATCGCGCTGGTGTTCGCGATCTTCCAGCTGAACCCGGCGCCGTTCTGCCTGCTCGACGAAGTCGATGCGCCGCTCGACGACGCCAACACCGAGCGCTACTCGAATCTCGTCAAGGAGATGGCGGTCGGCACGCAGTTCCTGTTCATCAGCCACAACAAGATCGCGATGGAGATGGCCGAGCAGCTGATCGGCGTGACGATGCAGGAGCAGGGCGTCTCGCGCATC
>Ga0207691_10001692_pt1 | contig 21777 bp, 15 predicted proteins | sample KBSM13metaG_FD_184327 | JGI IMG/M metagenome (GOLD analysis project Ga0207691, IMG submission 184327) | Miscanthus rhizosphere microbial communities from Kellogg Biological Station, Michigan, USA - KBS M1-3 metaG (SPAdes) (version 2) | ecosystem: Host-associated > Plants > Roots > Rhizosphere >... | reverse complement strand
TGGCAATATCATTGAGGTTTGGGATTTCCTTATCAGCCAGTATTCCGGCAAATTTTTGTGGAGTATCGGGTAATGTTAACCACGGTGCAAATGATAAGACATCATCCAATGCGTCCTGTATTTGCCTGGCAATCGCAATGGCCCATTCATGTGACTCCGTGTCCAGATCGGATTTTATAGAGGAAAGCATATCGTTAGATAAGCCTACCAATGTCTCAAGGCAGTTTCGGGCATCAAATAATGTGACGGGATTACGAATGATTGTTTCGTGCAGGTATTTGGTAAACACCGTTTGAGCAGCCGTCTTTTTTTTACCCACTGTATCTTCAAGAATATGCACCGTTGTTTTTAGTCCTTCAAAAAATCTCGGGTGCAATATTTTTTGTTGTGGCAGGGCAAGAAGACCTTGTCGCAAGGTCAGTAAATGGCCGGCAAGATTGCCACTATCTACCGACGAAATATAACGCGGTGGCAGATATCTCAACGTCTGTGTATCGTACCAGTTGTAAAAATGACCATGGTAGCGCTCCAACATTTCCATACTACTGATAGCATTCATTGTGCGTTCTATCAATTTAGTGGGCGACAGGTATCCAAAATCATAGGCGGTAAGATTCGCCAGTAAAGAAAGTCCCAAATTGGTGGGTGATGTACGATGAGCAACTACCGGGTTGGGTGTTTCCTGAAAATTGTCCGGGGGTAACCAGTTATCATCGGGTCCAACAAATTTTTCAAAAAACAACCAGGTCTTTCTGGATAATTTTTGCAGAAAGACAATCTCTTTTTCGGAAAGCGGTGCTTCGTATTTATCAATCGGACGACTGATATACCAGGTTACGGCCGGACTTATTATCCATAAAAGCAGGAAAGGCAATGCCACCAATAAATTAATAGGTTGATTGAATACGATGTAGGCCTGTATCACTAAAGCTATAAAAGGACTGATCCACATTCTCCTGTATGCGTGTACAAGTTCGGGTTCGATGTATTTCACAATTCTTTCCGACGCCGGGTTCCATTCTAATAATTTTTTACCAGTGAATATTATACGCCAGTTGGTAAGAAGGATTGAATGGAGGTGATACCAGGCTTCAAATGGCAGGGTGAGAAGGTTGAAAACTGCCTGTACAAAATTTCGATACGCTGCAACAATAGAAAACCTGATATGTGTTCTGAAGGAAACATCTTCGGGTTTTTTTATCAGGTCCCAGGCAGCGCTGATCAGCGATGGAAGAATAATAATGGCAATAACCACAAGTGTCCAGAACCAGGCTGAAGATAATACTGTCCAACCCAATACCAGTAATGCAGTCAATGCAATAGGTACTAAACTGCGTCGAAGGTTATCATAAATTTTCCACCTCGACAATAGACTAAGTGGATTTTTCCTTATTCGGTTATCCGGTCCCGTATGCCATGGATATATCCAGTTCCCGATTTGCCAATCGCCACGTATCCAACGATGTCTTCTGCTTACATCATCAATATAACGTGATGGATATTCTTCATATAGTTGAATATCCGTTACCAATCCTGACCTGATCAGACAACCCTCAAGCAGATCATGACTCAGGATCCGATTTTCACGGAAACGGCCATTTAAACCTTTTTCAAAAACGGCTACCTCATAGATTCCTTTACCAATAAAAGATCCTTCTCCAAAAAGATCCTGGTATAGATCGGATACGGCCCGGGTATAAGGATCAATTCCTGCATCGCTTCCGTGCATTTTTGCGTAAAGAGATCGATCTGATCCTGCCAGGCTAACGGATACTCTTGGTTGAAGTATGCCATAACCTTCAACAACTCTTTTCTTTTTTTCACTATACCTCGCTTTGTTAAGCGGATGTGCCATGGTACCAACTAATTGCCATGCTGCATCGCGTGGTAATTGCGTATCAGTATCCAGCGTGATTACATATTTTATAGTGGAATAAATGTCGGGATCACCAATGATCAGTGAGAAGTTATCCGTTGTCCCTTCCGTTATCAATGTGTTCAGATCGGTTAACTTACCACGTTTACGTTCATATCCCATCCATATTTTATCCCTGCTATTCCATTTTCTTGGTCTGTGAAACAAAAAGAACACCTGATTTTTTTCCTGGCCATATTTTGTATTCAGCGCTTCAATTTTCGATTTGACCAGGTGTAAGAGTAGATCATCTTCTGGCCTGGTCTCTTCCTTTGCATCAATAAAATCCGTGAGCAAACCAAAATGTAAGTTGGCATCTTTATTCGCAAGATATTTTACCTCAAGTCCATCAACAAGTGATTCTATAGCAGCTTCACTGCTGAGCAACGAAGGAACTACAACCAGTGACCTGTATGAATCAGGAACTTCTTCCGAGAAATCCATTTTGGGCAGTAAAGTCGGGGTCACAAGAAGCGTCCCGATCCAGTTTACAAATGAAACTGCTAAATGCGATGTACAGAACAAGGAGATAATTCCAACAACGACCAGCAAATTATTGTTGACTCCATCTGACCATGCTTTTAAAACAAAACTCCCACTAACAAGTAAAGAAAAAAGCGCAATACTTCCTATGTAAAGAAAAAGAGAGAATCTCCTTGAAAATCTGCGCAATGAATCAAAAAACCCGTGCTGAATTTGAGCAATTTTCTCCGTTTGCCTCAATCCTTTTCCAATCAGGTAATAACCAACATGAGAAGTGCGGGATTCGCTATTATTTTTTTCATCGCTTTCCCGGGCCAGATCAATGGCTATTTCGGCGATTTCCTGTTCTGATCTTTTACTTTTCTTGGCAATTTTTTCAATAACATGACGATAAGCATCACGGGTGGCAAAATCCATATTCGCATATATCCCACCTATATCACGAAAAAGCGTTTGTTCCACAACGCTCATATTCTCCACAAATTCCCGCCAATCCATGGTTGCCAGGAAACGCAGACTACCAATACTATTACTCATCGAAACCTGGTCAGCCGCCAGTCTCTGGGTTTCAGTATTAACCAACTCAATACTGGTTTGCCCGATTTCAGAGAGTCTTTGTTCAATCCATGTGAGCGGTAAACCCAATGCGGGGCCTTTGCCCTGAAGTCTTCTTGTGAGTTCTGCAACAAAAGAACTATCCATAGGAGGATCAGACCTGGCCATATCTGCAATGACCAATATCAGACTTTTAGGATCTTTATCAACAACACTGACCATTTCATCAGCCCAATAATGAGCCAGGTTGCGGTTGATACGGCCCACAGCAATTATTGCGGCCACGCGTCGGAGATTTTCAATTAACGCCAGCCTTAGCATGATGGGAATGGCCCAAAGCTCACCCATATTAAGTGGACTTACGGATTGGTAAGCGATAATAAAATTACTGAGCACCACAGCGTCCACACGGCCATCACTATGCGAAATTATTTCAAGGGCAATATCGTAGACTCGTGGAAAACCTTTTGAAGGGCCGTCTGATAACCAGGGTAGTGCCTGACTATAACCCTTCGGCAAATGCCTTTTCCCAGTTCGAATCTGATCCTCTATCAGGTAAAAATTATCCAATAACCATTCGCCCGCAGGGGTGATTTGCCGGGTTGCTTTGACAGTTTCTGTTAACAGGTTTTGTACTTCCAGTAAAACTTCTTCATTATCTGCAAGTCTCTTCAAAAGTTGGTCGGGTATGTGTCCCTCTCCCAGACTATGCTCGTTTGCCAAGGTTTTGCTGTATTTCGCCATCTGGTCGGCACTGAACAATTCAGCTCGCAGAGGCGGCTTTTCATTGGCATATTTATTCATGAGGCTATATCCCGGGAAGGAAATTCCCAGCATGGATAAGAAGTCTTGGATTGTATTAGTTTTCAAATTATGATTTCAGGTTTATAAAAATCTATAAAAACTTATGCCGGAATGGCATAGGTTGGCGCATGGACTTTTTTTTGTCCATTTAATGAAGGGATATAGAGCGGGGGCGGAGGTCGAATATAATGAAAAACGGCCTATCAGGTAGGGAAGAATTGTACAGAATTGTAATTATGAACTGCTCCACTGTAAATAATAATGTAAAGAAGTTTTGGAAACATATAATTAACTGAAATTCTTCTAATTTAACTGTTTGATGCATGCAGCATTTTCAAGGATCTTTCGATCAAATTAATTAACCCGCTGCGCAATCTTAGCTGCTGCATTTTGAGGCGTGAGGCCATATTCCTTCGCCAACTTAGCAACTGTGTTTTTAGACGTGTAAAAAAAACGTTGATTTTATACGCTGCTGGTATAAATAGAGGCAAAAATTTACCACTATACGTGATCGGTATAAAATGCCAGTAAAAAGAGTGATTTTATACCAATCTGGTAAACTTGTAAAAAAATGGCCATTTTTATACAGCATACGTCTAAAAACAGGCAAAATTTTACCGACCCTAAACGCAACACAGTTAGTGCGATAGTGGGGTTAGTGCGATAGTGCGGTAGTAAAAAATATTGTTGAAAATTTATGGTAAAATATTTGGCAAGTAAATGCTTGCGCATTAAATTGCAAGCAAATACTTGCATAATTTGGAAACCAGGAGAGATGTATTTCAGGCGATAGCAGATCCCACAAGGCGGGAGATCATAAATCTTCTTGCGAAAGAATCACTAAACCTTAACGCGATTGCGGAAAATTTTAATGTCACCCGGCAGGCAGTATCCCTGCATATTAAAATTCTTGCAGAATGCGGACTGATAGAAATCAGGTCGCAGGGGAGGGAGCGTTATTGTGAAGCGCAGTTCGACAAACTCAGAGAAGTATCCCAATGGGTCGAAAATTATCGCCATCACTGGGAAAAGAAACTTGATTCGCTGGAAACCTATCTTGATAAACTTCAAAAACAAAGAAAAAATGCTAAGCGAAAAAAATAACACCGCCGATCGGGAACTGATCATTACGCGCGAATTAAATGCGCCAATAGAACTCGTTTGGGAAGTATGGACAGATCCGGAACATCTTGCCCAATGGTGGGGACCCGAAGGATTTACAAACACCATCAGTAAAATGGATATGAAACCGGGAGGAGAATGGGATCTTGTGATGCATGGTCCGGATGGGACTGATTATAAAAATAAAAGTGTATTCCGCGAAATTGTGAAGTATAGAAAAATTGTATATGATCATGTAAGCGGTCCCAGGTTTATTGCTACGATCAGTTTCGAAGAACGAGGTAACAAAACTTTTCTTCACTGGCATATGTTGTTTGAAACTAAAGAGCAATTTATTCAAACCGTAAAAACATTTAAAGCTGACATAGGCTTGAAACAAAATGTTCAGAAACTTGAACTATACCTGGCAAATATGAAACACTCACAATAATATTTTCAGTCATGAAAAACAGGCAAATATTTATTTTCATGGTAGTATTAATGTTAGCGGCCTGCGACCGTGGACAAAAAATGAATGTCGACATGAAAAAAACTAATACCCCACAATCAGGTTATGCACCTGTCAATGGTATCAACATGTATTACGAAATCCATGGAGCAGGAAAACCACTGGTATTGATTCATGGCGGAGGTTCTACCATACAAACCAGTTTCGGGACAATATTACCGTTGTTGTCTGACCATTACAAAGTTATTGCAGTAGAACTTCAGGCACATGGACATACGAGCGACCGAAATGCTCCTGAATCATTTGAACAGGATGCTGATGACGTTATAGCGCTGCTGAAATTTCTGAAAATTGAAAAAGCAGATTTCATGGGATTCAGTAATGGTGGTACTACTTCCATGAAAATAGCCATGAGGCATCCTGCAATGGTGAATAAACTAGTTCTGGTGTCATCTATCTATAAAAGAGCCGGTATGTTTCCTGGATTTTTTGATGGAATGGAAAAAACCACCATTAATGATATGCCTGAGTATCTGAAGGAAGCATTTCTATCTATCAATAAAGATTCGGCTGCCTTGCAAACCATGTTTGAAAAAGATGTATTAAGGATGCAGCAGTTTGTTGATTGGAAAGATGAAGACCTTGCTGCAATCAAATCACCTTCACTCATTATTATAGGTGACAGGGATGTTGTGACACGGGAGCACGCTGTTGAAATGTCACATATCATTAAAGGCAGTGAACTGATGATCTTACCTGGCGATCATGGTTCCTTTATTGGAGAGGGCCTGTCGGCAAAAAACAAAAGCAAGATCCCTGCTTTAACTGCAGCTGTTATTCAGGAATTTTTAGACAAACAACATCAATAAAAAAATGTCTCAATAGAAGGGGCGTCTTCAATTTTTTCAGATTGGACGGCGAACAATGTATCGAATTCATTTCTTGCACGATAATTGTTCTGTTATATCTGACACCTATCTTACCGAATTCTCCCAGTGGTTATTTACTCTGATTTACTAGCAACATCAGCAAATGTTGAGTTGAAATGAGCTCCTTATTTTAAATCAATAAAACCATCAAAATGAAAAAGCATTTATTTTTTTTCGTCCTGCTACTTATCGGAATTCAATTCCAGGCAAATGCCCAGAAATGGAGTGACTTAAACAATGAAGAAAAAATGATGAAAGCTCAGGAATTCAGGGATGACAACCAGAATTACCTAAAAACTACCCTTAAACTTACAGATGATCAATTAACAGATATTGACAATGTCAATTTGTGCTTTTTGTCCACGATTGAACGCATAGACAAGTACGGAAAATCTGATGGAGAAAAAGAAAAATATGCAAAAGCCGTGGCTGAAGCAAGATCCGCTCAACTTGATGCCATCATGGGTCAGGATAACAGGAAAAAATACCAGGCTTATGTCCAGGAGAAGCTAAAAAAAGCCGGAGCAAAAACTCAGTAGGAGTATACTGAATTAAATAATGACAGCGGGCACCAAAGCCAAATAATTAGCCCCTCGTATAAAAAATACGAGGGTTTTTTATTTCCCATATAATTTAGTTTTTAATTACTAAAATATTTAGTAATTTAGGGTTGTCAAATTATATGGTAGCCAGCAAAACTGATATTATCGCCAGGCTCCAAAAGGAGATTTTATCCCTTGGCGGATATAAATCATCCCTTGGTATTGTTCAGGAGAGTTCTGGATTATCCCTTCTGAAACATTTTCCTAATGCCGTATTTCCTACTGCTGCCATTCATGAATTTGTCAGCTCCAGCCCCGAAGAAATGGCAGCATGTTCCGGTTTTATCAGCGGATTAATGTCAAGTTTTTTGGCCAGGGGAATCATAGTCTGGATCAGTCGGGGCCAGACCATCTTTCCCCAAGCTCTCCAGGCATTTAATATTGAACCCCATAAAATCATTTTTATCCATCCAACTAAAGAAAAAGAAATATGGTGGTGTATTGAAGAAGCATTGCGATGTAGCAGTATAACTGCAGTAGTTACAGAAATGCAGGACTTGAATTTTACCAATTCAAGAAGGTTTCAACTGGCCGTGGAAAAAACTAAAGTGACGGGATTTATTCTCAATGCAAAACCAGGTAATCCAAATGCTTCAGCTTGTATAAGCAGGTGGAAAATCACTTCTTTGCCCAGCCATTTGGAAGATGGATTGCCGGGGGTTGGACATCCAAGATGGAAAGTTGAATTAAAAAAAATCAGGAATGGAAAACCAGGGACCTGGGAAATAGAATGGACAGGTGAAGAATTTATAGAGGTCAGAGAACAGGAATTAGTTATTCAAATTGGAAAAAGGAAAACAGGGTAACATGTCGAAGCGATTTGTGGTGATATGGTTTCGTTATCTTAAAACGGATTGGTTTGAGCGTCGTGAGCCTGAGCTTTCCAAACAGCCATTTGTTCTTTATGCCAATAAACAAAACAGGATGATAGTAACCGCAGCCAATAAAATGGCTGTGTCAAAAGGTATTTATCCAGCAACTGTTTTAGCTGATGCAAGAGCTGTGCTTCCTTCTTTACAGGTGAAACAGGATCCACCTGATTTTTTTGAAAAGAAAATAAAAGAGTTTGCCATTTGGTTTATCCGTTATTCACCATTAGTAGCGATTGAATCAGAAGATAGTATCATTATAGATGCATCAGGCTGCACGCATCTCTGGGGTTCGGAGAGTGCATATCTTGATGATATTGTAAAAAGATTAAAGGATATTGGTTATACCATCAACATAGCCATAGCAGATACAATTGGAACTGCATGGGCACTCACACATTTCGGCAGTGAATATAATATTGTTGAAAGCGGACAGGAAATAACAGCTTTAGCACATCTTCCACCAGAATCATTGCGTATAGAGTTCGAAGCATCCGAGCGATTACATAAACTCGGATTGCATTGTATTTATGACTTCATTAAAATGCCTGCATCAGTATTGAGACGCAGGTTCGGCAATGATTTTATAAGACAGTTGCAGTATGCTCTTGGATACCTGGAAGAACATATCCAACCGGTTGAACCTTTACCTGAATATCATGAGCGATTACAATGTCTGGAGCCAATTGTTACAGCGACAGGAATTGAAATTGCTTTGCATCAGTTATTGATGGTGATATGCGGACAATTGAAAAAAGAGGATAAAGGATTGAGAACAGCCATTTTTAAATCATGGAGGGTAGATGGAAAAATAGAAAAAATTGAAGTGGCGGTTAACAGGCCTTCCAGTGATGTTGAACATTTATTTGGATTGTTTGCATTAAAGATCAATACCATCGAACCATCCCTGGGTATTGAACTATTTACACTCGATGCATTAAAGGTTGAAGAATCAAATAAAGAACAGGAAAAATTATGGAAGGCCGGGGGTGAATTGGTAGATACAGGAATAGCGCAATTGATCGACAAACTATCCAATAAAATAGGAGAAGAAAATATTCAACGGTTTTTACCTGATGAACATTATTGGCCGGAACGTTCAATAAAAAAAGCAAATGCATTAGATGACTTGCCGGCAACAAAATGGAATGGAAATATTAACAGGCCGGTAAGAATTTTGAAGATACCGGAACCGATCAAAGTAACTGCTCCCATCCCGGACTATCCTCCCATGTTATTTCGGTATAAAGAAAAAATCCATAAAATAGTGAAGGCCGATGGTCCGGAAAGAATTGAACAGGAATGGTGGTTGGAAGAAGGCAGGCATCGGGACTATTACTATGTGGAAGATGAAGAAGGATTTCGATACTGGTTATTTCGTTCAGGACATTATGATGGAGGTAAACAGGACAGATGGTTTTTACATGGGTATTGTGCATAATGAAATGAGGATATGGAATATATTGAACTCAGGGTAACATCGAATTTTAGTTTTTTGCGTGGTGCTTCTCATCCTGAAGAAATGGTGATGCAGGCAGCAGAACTGGGGTACAAGGAGATTGCGATCACGGATAGAAACAGTTTTGCAGGAATTGTGAGGGCACATGCAGAAGCAAAAAAAAACGGTATCAGAATTATCCCGGGTTGTTATCTGCATATTCTGGATGGATATGATGTATTAGTTTACCCAATCAATGTTAATGGATATTCCAGTATTTGTGAATTGCTTACTGCGGGAAATATAAGGGCTGAGAAGGGGGAATGTCATTTATATAAAGAAGACCTCTACAAATATTTGCAGGATGTTAAACTTATTGTTGTTCCTCCTGATTCTTTAAATAATCGGTTCGAATTTGAACCGGAATTGAAACCTGGCCTTGTTGAATATAAAAAAGAATTTAAAGAAGATATATACCTGGCAGCACATCATTGCTATAATGGTAATGATCATAAATATCTGTTTCGTTTATCCCAATTATCGGATCAGTTAAATATTCCATTGGTAGCCACCAATGATGTTTATTATCATGAACCAGAAAGAAGACAGTTGCAGGATATTGTAACCTGCATAAGGGAAAAAACGACCATCTATAATGCAGGTTTCCTTTTACATAAAAATGCAGAAAGATATCTGAAAGATGAAAATGAAATGAAGCGTCTATTCAGGCATTATCCGGATGCAATTCATCGAACAGTAGAAATTGCTACCGCCTGCAGGTTCAGCCTGGATGAATTAAAATATGAATACCCTGAAGAAATAACTACTGAAGGAAGAACTCCACAGGAAGAACTTACTATGCTTGCATGGGAAGGAGCAAAGCAATTTTTTGGGGAGGATATTCCGGTCAAAACAAAAAAAGCCATCAATCATGAATTGGCGTTCATTTCCCAGATGAATTATGCAGCATATTTTCTTACTGTTCATGATATTGTTCGATTTGCCAGAAGCCAGGGAATACTTTGCCAGGGTCGCGGATCTGCCGCAAATTCTACGGTTTGTTATTGTCTTGGTATTACAGCCGTGAATCCGGAAAAATTTGATCTGTTATTCGAAAGATTTTTGTCTGCAGCAAGAAATGAACCTCCGGATATTGATGTGGATTTTGAACACGAAAGAAGGGAAGAAGTGATTCAATATATCTATAACAAATATGGTCGTGACCGTGCTGCTATCGTTGCAACTGTGACACAGCAACACGGAAGAGGTGCTATCAGGGATGTGGCAAAAGCTATGGGACTTTCTATTGATACTATCAACAATCTTTCTTCCACCATCAATCGGATGAGTGAAGATCTGGATGATGAAAGTTTAAAAGAGATCGGACTGGATCCGGAAGACAAGCATATGTCGAAATGTTTAGAACTGACCAACCAGTTTGTCGGTTTCCCGAGACAGTTAGGTCAGCATACCGGAGGTTTTGTTATTTGCCGCAATAAACTATTCAAACTTTGTCCCATACTCAATGCAAGGATGGTAGACAGGACCTGCATCGAATGGAATAAAGATGATATTGATGTTCTTGGCTTTTTGAAAATTGATGTTCTTGCTTTAGGTATGCTGACTTGTATAAGAAAAGCTTTTGAACTTATTAAAACTCATTACCAGGTTGATTTAACTCTCGCTAATATTCCGCAGGATGATCCGGCTGTTTATGAAATGATCTGTCATGCAGATACCATTGGCGTGTTCCAGATTGAAAGTCGTGCCCAGCAAACCATGCTTCCAAGATTAAAACCCCGAAACTTTTATGACCTGGTCATTGAAGTAGCTATCGTAAGACCAGGTCCGATACAGGGTGATATGGTGCATCCATATTTACGAAGGCGTAATGGCGAAGAGGCTGTAGAATATCCTTCTAAAGAACTCGAAGATATTTTAGGAAGAACCCTTGGTGTTCCATTGTTCCAGGAACAGGCAATGAAGATTGCTATAGTTGCTGCCGGATTTACACCTGCCGAAGCTGATGAATTAAGGAGAAGTATGGCTACGTTCAAGGCAAAAGGAAAAGTAACCAAACTAAAAGAGAAACTGATCAAAGGCATGACGGATAATGGTTACACACATGATTATGCGCTAAGAGTATTTAAGCAGTTGGAAGGATTTGGTAGCTATGGTTTCCCGGAAAGTCATGCTGCAAGTTTTGCATTGTTGGTGTATATATCGTCATGGCTTAAATGGTATTATCCTGATGCATTTTGTGCTGCACTTCTCAATAGTATGCCGATGGGATTTTATCAACCGGCACAAATTGTAATAGATGCACAAAGACATGGGGTAGAGGTCAGACCAGTGGATGTAAATTATTCTCAATGGGACAATCTTATGGAAGAAAAATCTGGTAAATTTTGTGCACTTCGGTTAGGGTTTCGACAAGTCAAAGGTTTAAGGGAAGATGATATTAAAATATTATTGTCGGCCAGAAATAATTTCTTCAGCAATATGTATGCTGTTGTTGATTCCGGAATATCGGAATCAGCGCTCGAGAAATTAGCAGATGCGGATGCTTTTCAATCATTGGGTATTAACAGGAGGGAAGCCGTTTGGCAGTTATCCGTAAAGGATAAACCCATTGCATTGTTTTCCGGGAAGCCGGAAGATAATCCGGCTGAAGAAAATATCCAGTTGCCACTAATGCCGCCGGCAGAGCAGGTTTTGCATGATTATGCTGCTGTATCACTTTCCTTAAAAGCACATCCGGTGAGTTTTCTGAGAACTAAATTAGACATGCTATATGTAGTGAAGTCTGATAAGCTTAAAACGCATAAAAATGGAGATCATATAAAAGTAGCCGGACTGGTATTGGTCAGACAAAGACCGGAGACAGCGAAAGGAGTATGGTTTATGACCCTTGAAGATGAAACAGGTCTGTCCAATCTTGTGATCTTTCAAAACGTAGCAGAGAAATGTAAAAAAGAAATCTTACAAGCTAAAGTTTTAATGGCCGAAGGAGAACTTCAAATTGAAGGTGAAGTGATACATGTAATTGTAAAGCGATGTTACAATATTTCCAAAATGCTTTTTGAACTGATGCAAACACAAAGGGAAAATATTGAATTACCCAAAAAATCAAGAGCAGATGAAATACCAGGAGTGCAACCAAAATATAAACATCAACCTGATGAGAAATTGATTCCTGGTTCAAGGGATTTCCGATAATATAGCCGAACCTGCTATTACCTGCTCATTTCTTTTATTGCGGACATACCAGGCAGTTGCTATCACTCCTGTAATCAATACCAAAAACTGTAAGATCAGGCCCGCAGTATCAGTTTTATCAATAAGATTTTGAGCAAGGCCTTCTTTATAAGATAAATTGAAAAATGAATGTTCATCCCCTTTCATTCCAAAAAAAACCTGCAATACATTTAGTGCAGCATGCAGTCCTGTAGGTAATGCAATACCGCCAGACCAGGCAGCTGCAAGTCCAAATGTAAATGCCATTACAAACGGGCCGGTAAAAGCGCTGAATACGCTCCAGCCTATGAGAATATGATACAATGCAAAAGCAGTAGCAGTGACTAATTGAGCGGTCCACATTCCATATTTCCTGTTGATCAACACAAAAGGATAGGAGCGGAAAGCAAGTTCTTCCATTAGTGCAAGTGGAATAAATACGAGATAGCCAATCGCTACTGCCGATGTTACACCCTTCGGATTTCTACTGATTTGTAATTCGGAAAAACCGATCAGGCCAATACAAAGCAGGCCCATGATTATTGTACCAATAAATAATCCCAGAAAAAACCGGTAAAGGGTTTTCTTATCCCAGTTTAATCCTATCTGCCGAAAATTGCTTTTATCCCATTTCAAAAATACCCAGACACAAAAAAATGCAATTATTGAACCAATGATCCCATTGGTAAAATCTTTATTTCTTATAGGAAAAAATGGCATTATGGTGGTCGCAGCTATCAATACCAGCCCGATAAGTGAGATCCAGAATAAAATACTCCGGACAATTACATTGTTCATTTAGGTTGATTGCTTTAAAAAAATTATCCGGCATTTTGTTTTTCCAAACGCATCGCTTCTTCAATACGCTTTCCTTCCCTGACAACGATGGCTGGCAAAGAATTGATATCACTAAGCCTGGTTCGAAAATTAACAATACAAACCCTCAATACAAAATTTCCATTGATCACTGCATTGCTTGGAAATACTTCACCACCTTGTTGCAGTTTGTTCAATAGTGTTGTATTCAGCGTATTTAAAAAGTCCTGCTCAGTAAGAGGGTCGATTCCTGCTGGTTTGTAGCGGAAAGTGGTAATACTTAAATGATGTGTAAAAACTTCCAGTTCTTTATAGTCTTTAATAGTATCATATAAAATTTTAGCGAGCTTTATGTCTTCGCGGATCAGGCTGATATGTCCGCCTGCACCAATTTGTCGAAATCCCAGCCATACTTTTAATGCACGAAATCCGCGGGAATTTTGGAAACCCCTTTCATAAAAATTGGTCTGCGGTTCTTCTTCACCATCAAAATTGTAATACACAGGATGAAAACTGAATGCTTCAGTAAGTGCATCGGAATTTTTTACCAGCGTGCATCCGACTTCAATCGGACTGTATAACCATTTATGTGGATCAATGGCGATTGAATCCGCCTGAGCCAGTCCCTTAAAAGTTTCAGCAAGTTCCGGAAGTGCAGCCGCGAATCCGCCGTAGGCGCCATCTATATGGAACCAGCAGGCATGTTGTTTACAAATCGCTGCGATATCTTCCAGTCGATCAACCGTTCCTGTACCCACTGATCCTGCGGTGCCTATTACCATTAGTGGAGTCCATCCCAACTCTTTATCATCCGCTATCGCCTGTTTCAATTTTTCAATATCCATACGCTGATCACTATCAACCGGAATCCAATTGATAGATTGCAAACCGAGACCAAAAAGATCTGCCGCTTTATGAACCCAGGTATGTGTTTCAGCGGATGTGTATATTCTCCATTTGCCATTTGAAGGTTGTAGTCCGAGTTCACGTATTTTCCAATTGGCCATAGCTTTTCTTGCTGCCAGAAAACCAACAAAATTGGCCATGTTACCACCACTGACCATGATACCGCTTTTTGCAGGATAGCCGATCAACTGACCAAGCCATTGTATGGTTTGCTTTTCAATTTCTGTTGCCATTGGAGAAAGCACAAAAGCGCCACAGTTGCTGTTGATCGCCGATGCCAGCAGATCACCCAACATTCCAATGGGTGCAGGCGATGAAGTAATATATCCCCAGAAACGCGGATGCCCGTTGAATAAACTATTTTTTAACATCAACTCCCATGTCTCCTTTATCAATTGAGATGGATCCATTCCATCGATCGGAAACGATGTGGGAAGTTTCGCCTGCAACTCGTGTGGGAGAGGAGAAGTAGTAACGGGACGATCTTCGAAACTGGATAAAAAATTAGCAACATCATTAATGAGCTGATGGCCTATTGTCCGAAAAGTTTCGGCATCCATATTTATTGTAGTGCTGCGATTTTCAGAAAGGTCTACTGTGGAATGTATATTCATACAATTCAATTAATCATGTAAAATTTTTGCAATCCAATTCAGAGCCAACCGGATTTTCTAAAAAAATAATAGAGTGTAATACAAAGCCCAATGGTTACGAAAATGACACCAAAATAACCATAGTGCCATTCCAGTTCGGGCATGAATTTGAAATTCATGCCATAAAAGCCAGCCACCATAGTGGGAACTGCAATGATTGCAGCCCAACCGGCAAACTTCTTAGAAACATCACTCTGAGAAATGGAGATCAGCGAGAAATTGGCATCCATGGCGCTGTTCAGAAGTTCCTGAGTATTTTCAACCATTTCATTGATGCGCAAAACATGGTCATACACATCTCGAAAATAAGGTCGGGTTTCTTCTGTGATACATTTTATTTCGAAACGCATTAGTTTATTGCAAACGTCAATAAGTGGAGATACCGCTCTCTTTACATCCAGCAATTCCCGTTTTAAATCATAGATCTGTTCTGTTGTTTCCCGACTGGGTTTTTCTTTAAATATTTTTGCCTCAATGGCCTCCAGTTCCTGTTCCATATCATGCACAACTGGAAAATAATGATCCACAATAAAATCCATCACGGCATACAATATAAAACCCTGTCCTTTTTTCATGAGTTCAGGCATGGATTCGCATCTTGTCCTCACTTCAGTGTAAGGAATGCTGGAACCATGTCGAACCACCACAACAAAATTATTACCGACAAAAAAATGTGTTTCACCAAATACAGTATGATTTTTTTGAGTTCTGCTAAGCGTTCTTACTACAACAAAAATGGAATCGTTATAAATCTCGACCTTGGGACGCTGGTGAGCATTATGTGCATCTTCAACGGCCAGTTCGTGGAGGTTGAATTCCTGTTTTACTTTCTGGAGGATGGCTTCTGAAGGTTCATGTAAACCGATCCAGACAAACTGCCTATGGTCTTTTAAGGCGGTATGTACATCCTGCAGCGGAACGTCTGCAACCCTTCTCCCATCTGCATAAGAAGCGCAGTTAATGATCTCGTTCATCGTGTAAATTCGCCGTTGGTCAATTTAATCTGATATAATTTACTGAAATTTATAGATATTAACGATTATGCCAGATATCTCCTGCTTTTAAACCATTATACGGCGCTTTGCCTGCAACTAACAATTTAAAAACAGTTAAATGAAACGAAATCTACACACTCTTGGTGTCTTGTCCTTATTGATCATTTTATCGTTTTGTTCATTGAACGGATCTGCCCAGGGATTGAGAATTCCAGATGGAAAAAACTATGGTGCTATGGCTGGAAGAAGCGTAGGCGTTACCGATATTGAAATAAATTATAACTCTCCCGGCGTTAAAGGGAGGGAAGGAAAGATATGGGGAACCAATGTAGCCTGGTATGGTTACCAGGTGTTGGGTTTTGGATCCGACAATCCATCACCGTGGAGGGCTGGTGCGAATGAAAACACAACCATTTCATTTTCCACTGATGTTGTTATTAACGGGCGGAAAATGCCAGCCGGTAAATATGGTTTTTTTATCGCTGTTTATCCTGATTCATGTACACTGATCTTTAATAAAAATACAGTCGCATGGGGAAGCTATTTTTATAATCCGGCCCTCGATGTTATGAGGGTTAAAACCGTGCAGCAAAAAGATCTGAAAGAGAGTACGGAACGACTTGAATACAATTTTACAAACCAGAAAGATAATTCTGTGGAAGTTGCCCTGCAATGGGAAAAATGGAGAATACCATTCCTGGTAGAAGTTGATTTGAAATCCACCACACTTAATTCCATCCATGCACAAATGACCGGAGCTTTGGGATTTGATCCTGCAAGCCTGGAAGCTGCAGCAAGATGGTGCCTGAATAATGAAACCAATTATGATGAAGGACTGCATTGGATCAATATGGCCGTGGATCCAAATCTTGGCGGCGTTAAATCTTTTAATGCATTATCTACCAAAGCCGGGCTTCTTACTAAATTAAATAAAACGGCTGAAGCAGATACGGTAATGAAAATGGCTCTTGAAAATGCCACAACCATTGAATTGCATCAATACGGAAGGCAATTGCAATCCCAGAAAAAATTTACTGAAGCTATGGCTGTGTTTGAAAAAAACTATAAAAAATATAAAGGTGCCTGGCCTACAAACGTGGGAATGATGCGTGGATATTCAGGGCTTGGAAATTATAAGAAAGCATTGGAATATGCTAAGGCTGCGGTCCCACAGGCGCCTGATGAACAGAACAAGAAAAATCTGGAGCAGGCTGTTAAGGACTTGTCTGAAGGCAAACCCGTTAACTAATTCATAAGATCAAATTCCCAAACGGTTTTATACCCGCCGTTTTTTTCTATGTAGGAAAGGAATTCGTTATAGAACGCATCATTGGCAATAGTAGCAGAGTCACCTATCACAAATAGTTGTTCTTTGGCCCTGGTAATGGCAACATTCATCCTGCGATAGTCTTTCAGGAAACCTATTTCACCATTATCATTGCTTCTCACCAGTGATACTATAACATTTTCCATTTCCTGCCCCTGGAAACTATCTATTGTACTAACGCGCATGGATAGTGGCAGTTTTTCTTTGGCAGCAGCTGCTTGTCCTGCATAAGGTGAAATGAAAGCGGTTTTTGCCGGATCGAGGGAAAAACTCTCCATGATTTTTTCCGCCAGGTCCAGTTCCCCTGCATTTTGTAGACTGGTGCCGTCTGCGCCTTTTATTTCCTGGAATCCTGATCCGGCGGTATCAATAAAACTCAGATGTAGTCCAGTGTCCTTTAAATGTGAAGCAGTGAGTAATAATTTCTCATAAAAATAATGACTGCTGAAACCGGCAATCGATTCCCGCATCCTGTATTGAGTATTGAGCAGGTATAGATCTGAAACAGCGGGGATAGCAACTTCAAGAATGGATTCATTCAGTCCGAGCCTGGCAGCCTGTTGACTCAATACGGTAGGAGGTAACTGCCAATGGTCGCCAGCGAGTACAATTTTTTCAGCCATGGGAAATATACACCAGGCCAAAGGCTCGATGCATTGTCCGGCTTCATCGATCACCAGTGTTTGGAATGTTAATTTTTGCAGCCCTGCATCATACAGTCCAATTGGTGTTCCGGCAATAACACTCGCTTCACTGAATAATTTTTCTTCATTGTAAACCTGGAGTTTTTTTATTTCGGCCCTGATATTTTTTACTTCTTTAAAAAGCAGGTTTCTCTGTTCCCTTTCTGATTTTCCAAAACTTCGTTTATACTTAAGTGCCATCCTCCGAAATTCTTCCGCCCGTTTCTTTAGGTTTTTTATTTCTTTCAGTTCTTTACTATTTGTCAATCTTCCTTCAGGAGTATGTGCAAATATTGCCTGATCAACTTTGCTGGTGTTTCCCACACGTAACAATGAAATATTGAGCCTGATCAATCCTTTTGAAATATTATCAACGGCAGTATTACTGGGAGCTGAGACCAGAACTTTTTCACCTCTTTTTACTAATTGAAAAATGGCTTCCACCAAAGTTGTGGTTTTACCCGTACCCGGCGGTCCGTGTACAATTGTCATTTCTTCATTCTGCATGATGGCGTTAATCGCCTCCTGCTGACTTTGATTGAGTTCTTTATTTCTGAACGAGATGTTTAAAGGCTCAATTTTTTGCGATTTACTGGATGGTATTTTTGCATGCAATTGTTCAAACAGTGGATATAATGTTTTATTATTTTCCAGTTGCTCCAAGGCTTTTTTCATGATACTGCTCGTACGTGTATCAGGTGCGAGTTTGATACCTACATTGTCTTCTTCGATCCAGTCAGGGTAATCGGGTGCAAATAGTCTGAATTCACCGGTTTTTCCTTCCATGCTCATCAGTATGCCTTTCACTGGTTCTTCGCCGGTGATGAAGCACTCAATAGCAGCGCCATCCCTGAATAATTGTGTTTCCGCGGGAAAGGGTAACCGAAAACTTATTTCAGGATAATCTGCATATCCGAAAGTTTTTCTGGTCACTTTAATAGGATGCAGGGCCAGTCCTTCGGACTTCAATGCCCTGAGACTATGTTGTTGATCGAGCCGGAATCTTTGTACCTGTTCTGCTTCTTCCAGGTCAATGCACTTTATCAATTTTTGGATCTGCGGATGCTTCATTTTCCCGGAGCTTTGTTTGCCGGATCTTTTATTTTCGGAAGTCTCATTTTTCTTCCGTTTTGTAAGAGTTCAAGTGCTTCAATTTTGCCTGATGCGTCGCGGATCGCTATAAAATCTGCATTACCCACTTCCATCACTGAAAATTTGTCTGGTTCCGAAAAATACATTTTATAAGGATTGGCATGGTTCTGTTCAATGCATAGTCCGCTCCCACAAGCCACAACATTTAAAGTGTCTTTGTCTAATATAAAGTCGCCAATAAACTGCGACATAGAATCTTTTGGAAGGTTGATCAGTTTCTTTTTATTCGGGGTATAAAAATCCTTCCATCCATAAACTGTACCAACGCTATTCACGACTTCATTTATAATACTGAAGTCTTCTCCGTTGATCATCACCACTACACCATTGCCATCTTTAAAACTTCCCAGATAAGTGCAGAGGAAAGCTTCATTCCCGCCGTTATGATTGAAATATTTCAATCCACCTCGTGTTTGAAGGAATACACCAAGTCCTATTGTACTATCGACATAAAAACTCAATCTTTTTTGCATCATCTCACGATTCAGCACTTTGCTAGATTTTCCTTCATATGCCAGCTGGCATTCTATAATGTATTTACAAAGATCAGTTGGTGTGGTCCAGAGTCCGGCTGCTGCCTGTTCCGGATATATATGGTATTTACCATCGACTGGTTTATCATCCCGATAATAACCTGTGGCAAGCCAGTTGGTATCGCCCGGTGGTTGTTGATAAGAGCTGTTCAACATCCCCAACGGCAACAACACTTCATCTTTCATATAGCTGGTATAATCCCTGCCGGTAATTGAAGTAACCATTAACTGTGAAATAGTAGTTCCGCCGCCCGAGTAGTCAAATTTAACTCCTGGAGGCATATCCGATCTGACTGCTTCTGTATTGGCCGGACGTTTTCCATCCAGGATCTCCGGTATTGTTGGAATGGAATCTTTTCTATTATAACCAGGAAAACCGTGTATGGTTAAACCCGCGGAATGACTTAAGAGATTATAGGTATTGATCTTTTTACCTTTTGAAACAGAGTCGTATGGAAATTTCCAGCCCTTAAGATAGTTGTTGATATCAGCTTCAGGATCAAGTTTTCCCTGTTGTACCAATTTCAATACACCCATGCTGTTCAGGCTTTTACTGATAGATGCTGCCTGGAAGCGTGTTTCCGGTGTAACTTTTCTTTTTTCTCCTTCATCTGCCCATCCATATCCTTTAGCCCATTCCACTTTGTAATTGATTATTACCGCGACACTCAGGCCTTTTATATGGGTTTCTTTCATCCTCTTCTCGAGGTTGTTATAAGTAAAGCTATCTCCATATATAACCGGTGGGAAAAGTGAATTTTCCACCTGCCTGATCTTCTCCTCTTTATTTTTTTGATTTTCCTGTGCAAACAGGGAGAACGGAGCCAATAATAAAAACAACAATTTTTTCATCTATCGAAAATTTGAATATTCATTAAAACTAACCAATTAGATTATAGGTTTTCAGTGCATTTAGGTTTTATATTTACTAAAAGCCTGCTATGTCATATAAACCTACCTGGGTATTTATTTTTTTTCTATTGTTTTCTACCTGCCTTATGGCACAAAAAGATACAGCTACCAAAAAACCGTTAAGGATCGGTGTTGTGGGGTTGGTACATGCACACGTGCATGGGATATTGGGAAGAGAGAACAGGGGCGATATTGAAATTGTGGGTATTGCAGAACCTAATAGAAATCTCGCAGAACAATATAGCAAACAACATGGCTATGATATGAAGCTCGTCTATTCCAGCATGGAAGAGATGATTGAAAAAACAAAGCCTGATGCCGTACTGGCATTTAATTCCATTTATGATCATCTCAAAGTGGTAGAAGTTTGTGCACCTAAGGGAATTCATGTGATGGTGGAAAAACCGCTTGCCGTCAGCCTGGACCATGCTACAAAAATGCTGTCACTGGCGAAAAAGCATAATATTTTTTTACTGACCAACTACGAAACCACCTGGTATGGATCCAATGAACTGGCCTATCAGTTAGCCATAACCGATAAAAAGATTGGTGATATCAGGAAGATCGTTTTTCATACCGGTCATCGTGGGCCTGTGGAAATTGGATGTAATCCCGAATTCCTGGAATGGCTTACAGATCCAAAACTCAATGGCGGTGGCGCATTAACTGATTTTGGATGTTATGGAGCAGATATCGCTACTTGGATGATGAATGGAGAGAAACCAATTTCCATAACTGCTGTAACACAGCAGATCAAACCTGAACTTTATCCGAAAGTTGAAGATGAAGCCACCATCGTAATTAAATATCCTAAAGCACAAGTGATCATCGAAGCATCATGGAACTGGCCATATGGACGAAAGGATATGGAGCTCTATGGGAAAACGGGTTATGTGTTTTGCCTGGATGGGACAAAAATGGTTTACCGGGAAAATGAGAAAACAACGCCGGAACAGATGACAGCACCGGCATTACCGGAAAACAGGAATGATCCATTTGTATATTTTGCTAACGTGATCAATGGCAAAATAAAAATGAAAACATACGATCTTTCTTCTCCGGCCAATAATGAAATGGTGGTCAAGATTCTGGAGGGTGCGAAAAGATCTGCAAAATCGGGTAAAGCTATCCTGTGGACTGAATTATAATAACGCGGAGACGCGGAGGATGGACGCAAAGACGCGGAGGGAACGCAAAGACGCAAAGGAAACGCAGAGACGCAGAGGGGACGCAAAGACGCAAAGGAAACGCAAAGACGCAAAGGAAACGCAGAGATGCAAAGGGTAATAAAGTTTATTTAGATTTGTTTACAAAGTTTCAACTAACTACAAATATTAATTATGGCATCAGAAAAGCCTGAACAATATGTTGTAATAGCCAATGAATTTTCTTTTCCGT
>Ga0207691_10001691_pt1 | contig 21781 bp, 18 predicted proteins | sample KBSM13metaG_FD_184327 | JGI IMG/M metagenome (GOLD analysis project Ga0207691, IMG submission 184327) | Miscanthus rhizosphere microbial communities from Kellogg Biological Station, Michigan, USA - KBS M1-3 metaG (SPAdes) (version 2) | ecosystem: Host-associated > Plants > Roots > Rhizosphere >... | reverse complement strand
GGGCAGCGTCCCGCCCGCCGGCCCACCGCAGCTTCCCGCCAACCCGCCGCCCCCTCACGGATACCAGGCACCCCCTCCCGGGTACCAGGCACCGCCGCCCGGGTATCAGGTACCCCCTCCCGGGTACCAGGCACCGCCGCCGGAGTACCAGGGCCAGCCGGCGTCGGCCGGCGGATTCCGCTTCGAGATGCCCACCGACCGTCCCAGGAACTTCGGCGATGCACTGCCTGCCGGCGGGCTCTCCGGCATATTCAAGGTTGCCGCAATGCCCACCGAGCTGAAGGTCTCCTACTGGATCTGGCTGATCGGCGGGCTCCTGGGCCTCCTGGGTGGAGTCATCGGGTTGTTCGGGTCCTTCGTCCTGGTCGCCTTCGCGCCGGCAATCGGGCTCCTGGTGCTGCTGCTCGTGATCGTGGCGCTCGCACTGGCAACCGCTCAGATCATCCTGGCCATGAAAATGAAGGAAGGCCGGGAATGGGCCCGCTTCGCCCTCACCATCCTTGCCGGCATCTCCCTGTTGCTGGCACTCGTCAGTTCCGGCATCGCCGACGGCCGGGCGGGCGGAGGCCTGCCGGGCTTCCTCATCAGCCTCGTTGCGACCGTGCTCATGTGGCTGCCGAACGCACAGGCATGGTTTGCCGCCAACCGGGGCCGAATCTAGGCCTGCCGCCGCACAGGGCAGCCGCGGAATCGTGGCAGCGCCAGGGCTCCCCCGCCGCCACGCGCCGGCCATCGAATGGGGCTTGAGAATACCTCTCCGGAATGATCCACACGATGGCCGGCCCGCGGTACGGTTGAGCTAAACCATGCTGGGGGCAGGGCAGGATCTCTGATCCCGGTGGCCGATTCGATCGACACGCAAAGGACCCCTTCATGAGCAATCCCCCAGTCCAGCCCCCGCCTCCCAACGGCTCCGAGCCGGGCAGGGAATCCACTCCGGCCCCGCAGGCGCCGCAGTACGGCGAGAACGCCCCGCAGACGCCGCAGTACGGCGAGCAGACACCCCCGACCTACGGCCAGAACGCCCCGCAGACGCCGCAGTACGGCCAGCAGGCACCCCCCGCCTACGGCCAGAACGCCCCGCAGACACCGCAGTACGGCCAGAACGCCCCGCAGGCACCGCAGTACGGCCAGCAGACACCCCCCGCCTACGGCCAGAACAGCCCGCAGACACCGCAGTACGGCCAGCAGACACCTCCCGCCTACGGCCAGAACGCCCCGCAGGCACCGCAGTACGGCCAGTCCCCGTACGGCCAGTCCCCCTACGCCCAGTACCCGTCCGACCAGCCGCAGGCTCAGGGCGCGGTTCCCCAGTTGGTCAATACGTCGTTCTGGCTGATCATCGCAGCCGGAGCCTTGTGGGTCATCTCCATGCTGGTGTCCCTGGGAACCCTGGACACCCCTGCCGTCAGGGACATGTTCGAGCAGCAGATGGCAGCGAGCGGCACGAGCGTCGACTTCGAATCCATCAAGGGTGTCCTGATCGGCACCATCGTGGTGTTTGCCGCCATCAGCGCCGGGCTGTACGCCCTCGTGGCATTCAATGTCCGCAAGGGCAGGAACTGGGCCCGCATCCTGGGCACCGTGTTCGCCGCATTGTCGGTCTTCAACATCATCCCGCTCAGCCTCGCCACCCTGGCGGCACTCGTGGGCATTGCGGCTATCGTGCTGCTTTACCTGCCCGCGGCAGCGCCGTATTTCCAGAAGCGGCAGCCCTTTGCCAACCCCTATGGACAGCCTGGAGCCCCCTTCGGGAAGTAGCGTCGCCAAGAACCACCCAGTGGGATACCGCTCAGCGGGCGCGGGAACCGGAGGGCTGGCCGATCTTAGTCGGCGTCTTCCGGGTCCTGCGCCCTTTGTGCGTGATAGGCCAGAATCTGCAGTTCCGTTGCCATGTCCACCTTGCGGAGGTTGACTCCCGGGGGGACCTGCAGCATCACCGGTGCGAAGCTGAGGATGCTCCGCACGCCGGCGGCTATCACCCGGTCGCAGACGTCCTGGGCCACCGCCGCCGGCAAGGCGAGGACCACCATGTTGGCACCGGTCCGTTGCAGTACCGGCTCAAGGTCGGCGGCGTCGCTGACCCGCAGCCAACCGACTTCACTGCCCACCACCATCTGGTCGGCGTCGAAAATTGCCACAATGTCAAAGCCTCGAGACTCGAATCCGCCGTACCGGGCCAGGGCTTTGCCGAGGTTGCCCGCACCGACGATCGCGACTTTCCAGTCGTGCGTCAACCCGAGGGCGGCGGCGATGTTGCGGTTGAGGTACTGGACCTCATAACCGACACCCCGGGTTCCGTAGGAGCCGACATAGGAGAGGTCCTTGCGCAGGGTCGAGGAGCTGACTCCGGAGGCCTCGGCCAGCGACTCGGACGAGACCCGGTCCACCCCCTCAGCCAGCAGCGTGGTCAGGGCGCGCAGATAGATGGTCAGCCGGGCCACGGCCGCGGGCGGAATCTGTTTGGCCGCAGTCCCGGCTCCCCCGGGGACAGGCCCGGGAGATGAATCCAGCGAAGTCACTATCTGCTCCATTGCGTCGCGTTGTGCTTCCCACTCTAGAGCCCCCGCGCATCACGCAACAAAGCACCCCGCCGTCAGGAAGGCTGGTCGAGGACCCGTTGCAGGGTCCGGGTCAGGCGGGCCTCGTCGATCTTCCAGAAATCCCGCTGTACGCCGTTGACCAGCACCACCGGGATCTCCTCGGCGAAACGTTCCCGCAGCCCGGCGTCGTCGTCCACCGATTTTTCCGACCAATCTATTCCGAGCGCAGCGGTGACCCGGCCGACGGCGGCACGCGCCTCTGTGCACAGGTGGCAGTCAGCCTTGGTGATCAGAACTACATCGGGTAAGGGTGCGGGTTTGGCCATGCATCCACCGTAGCCCGGCGGCCACTTCGGCGTCGACGCGCGGCGCAGTCCGCCCGGGTCCGGGCCCGTCCTGCCGTCGCGTCGCGCGTCCCGCGGGCGGCCGGGGGCCCGTCATTGACTAGACTCGTGGCATGCCCGAGGAGAAATACGTCATTGTGGCCAATGAGCCTGCTGCATCGACGCAGCACGGCGAGGCCGCATTTTTCGACGTCGACAACACCCTCATGAAGGGCGCAAGCCTTTTCCATGTCGCCCGCAAGCTTTACCAGCGTGGCGCCTTCACCCTGCCGCAGGCTGCCGGGTTCGCCTGGAAGCAGTTCATGTTCGTGCTGCGCGGCGAAAACATGGATGACGTCCATGCCGTCCGCGATTCCGCCCTGACGCTGGCCGCCGGCATCACGGCGAAGGACATCGAGGCGTTGGGCGAAGAGGTCTACGACGAGATGATTGAGTCGCGGATCTGGCCGGGGGCAAAGGCCCTGGCCGAACAGCATCTTCGGGTCGGGCGCAAAGTATGGCTCGTGACGGCGACGCCGATCGAGGTGGCCACTGTCATTGCCGCCCGGCTGGGCCTGACCGGGGCGCTGGGCACAGTGGGCGAGATCATGGACGGCTCGTACACGGGACGGCTTGTGGGCGAGATCCTCCATGGACCGGCCAAGGCGGTCGCGGTCCAGCACATTGCCGAGGAGCAGGGCCTGGACCTGAGCCGCTGCTGGGCATACAGCGATTCCCACAACGACATCCCGTTGCTGAGCATGGTGGGGCACCCCGTTGCCATCAATCCCGACTCCAAGCTGCGCCGCTACGCCCGCGAGCACAACTGGCCGGTCTACGACTTCCGTGCCGGCCGACGCGCCGCCACTCTGGGCTTCAAGGCCGCGACCGTCGGAGGGGCCATCTACGGCCTGTGGCGGGGGTTCTCCCGCTTCCGCGGCCCCAGCCGCTAGGCCGCCCGCGGCTTTCCGCTGGGATTCCGGGCCGACGCCGGGGATCCGGGCGAGGCCTGAGCAAGAAAAATGCCCGTCGCCTGGAAGGCAACGGGCATTTCATGCATTTCGAAGTATTGCTACTTCTTATTGCGACGCTGGTGGCGCGTCTTGCGAAGCAGCTTGCGGTGCTTCTTCTTGGCCATACGCTTGCGACGCTTCTTAATAACTGAACCCACGAAAGTTCCTTACCGGCTAGATGCAGTACCTGCCTGTTGGGAAGGGTCCGCGGGCTAAGCAGCAGACTGAAGCAACTGACAGGTTCTTACAATGACGTAAAACGTTCCTTAACAGGGTACCGCCTCTGCGAGGCACCCCACGACCGCGGGTCCCGTGCGGGACCCAAAGCAGTCGATTCACGCTGTGAATGTTGCCGCTGACTGGTCAGCCAGTTCCGGCGTGGCCGTCATTCCGGTCGACGACGGCACCCTTGAGGTACTGCTCGACGGCGTTTTCCGGCACGCGGTAGGAGCGGCCGAATCGCACGGCCGGCATCTCCCCCGAATGCACAAGACGGTACACAGTCATTTTCGATACCCGCATAAGTTCCGCGACTTCGGCCACGGTCAAAAAACGGGCCTTGGAGAAGTTGGCCTCCGTAGACATTTCCCTATTCCTTTGCTCAAGCGAACGGCAGCCCCACCTGTTGACATGGCGGTGTGCCGATGCTGAGCCATCAAACAACCATGTGTTAGCAACACTAGTTGCTCATGGTGCCAAAGTGAAAGACTTCCTCAGGAATCCCCACACGATTTCCGCAGGAATCTCGAAAATCCCGCAGCACGCTCCCCCTCTTGCTCTTCCCTCAGGCGCGGGTCCGCCGCGTGCGGGCCGAGGCTGCCAGCTGGCCCAGTACCGACGCCGTCACGTCCCAGTCCATGCAGGCATCCGTGACGCTCTGGCCGTAGACCAGGCCGTCCCGTCCGGAGCCGGTAACGGCGTTGACATCAAGGTTCTGGGCCCCGCCCACCAGGAAGCTCTCGAGCATGACGCCGGCGATGGCCCCGGCGGCGGCTCCGGCACTTTCCAGCTGCGCACCGATTTCGAGGGCGACCTCGGCCTGGCGGTGGTGGTTCTTGCCGCTGTTGGCGTGGCTGGCGTCGACGATCAGACGGGGGTTGAGCTGCTTCGCTGCGAGTTTCGCTGAGGCCGCTTCAACATCGGCGGCTGAGTAGTTGGGGCCCTTGCGTCCGCCGCGGAGGATCACGTGGGTGTCCGGGTTGCCGGCGGTAGCCACAAGCGCCGCCCGGCCGTCGTCGTCGATCCCGAGGAACGCCTGGGCGGCAGCGGCGGCGCTGCACGCGTCCAGCGCCACCTGGAGATCGCCGTCGGTCCCGTTCTTGAAGCCGATCGGCATCGACAGCCCGGAGGCCAGCTGGCGGTGGATCTGGCTCTCCGTGGTGCGGGCGCCGATCGCGCCCCAGGCGACCAGGTCCGCGACGTACTGGGGGCTGATGGGCTCAAGGAACTCGGTGGCGGTGGGCAGGCCGAGGGCGGTGACCTGGCGCAGGAAGGACCGGGCCGCGCGCAGGCCCGCGGCGATGTCGTGGCTGCCGTCCAGCCGAGGGTCGTTGATCAGGCCCTTCCAGCCCACCGTGGTGCGCGGCTTTTCGAAGTAGGTGCGCATGACGATCAGCAGGTCTTCGCGGTGCTTCTCTGCCTGGCTGACCAGCCGGCGGGCGTATTCCAGGCCCGCCTTGGGGTCGTGGATGGAGCAGGGGCCCACGATGACGAGCAGCCTGTCGTCCACACCGTCCATGATGGCCCGGACCTCGTCCCGGCCCCGTCCGACCACCTCGGCCAGGCGGGCCTCCAGGGGCAGTTCCGCCATGATGTCTTGCGGGGTGGGCAGCGGGGTGAACTCGCTGACGCGCAGGTTCGAGGTGGAGTGTTGGGGGCCGGTGGCTGCTTCGATGCTCATATTCGGGTCCTGTTCCGGGTGCGGAGCGGGCCCTGGTCAGAACCCGCCGAAGAAATGGCGAAGGGCAGAGAATAATCTCTGCCCTGTTGGCTCTGAAGGAAAGTTGGATGCGTGTCAGTTAGACGCGGGCCCCTCCAGAGCCAACGAAAAATACGCATACCAACGGTTAGTCATAGCGTTGACGATAGCCCCGGAGCCGCGGCCGGAGCAAACGCCGGGCGTAACAATTCGCGGGCGGCCAGTTCCGGGCGGCCAGGAGTACGTGGTCGCCGGGCAGGCACGTCGCGGCGGTGTTCGCCGGCGCTGCCGCGAAATGACATTTCGACGGACACCGGCACCACCTAGAGTGTGAGGAAACCCAGCACAGCATCCGATCCGCAAATGGAGGCAGCCATGACGCACACCGTCCCGCCCGGCAACCCCGAGGCTCCGACCACTCCCGCGGCCACGGCCCCTGGCCCTGCTGTCTCCGCGTCCGGGCAGCACACAGCCGCGGCCGCCCGCGGGCTCCCTGCCGCGCTGAAGCGCCGCGTGCCCAAGTACGCCGACCTTGCTCCCCTGATGCAGTTCAAGAAGCCGGAATTCAGCAGGGCCGCCAGGCTGCGCCGTGCCAGCACCATCTGGGACCTGCGGGACATGGCCAAGCGCCGCACACCCCAGGCGCCCTTCGATTACACGGACGGCGCCGCCGAGGCCGAAATCTCCCTCCGCCGCGCCCGCCAGGCGTTCCTGGACATTGAATTCCGGCCCGGGGTCCTGCGGGACGTCTCCAGCATCGACCTCAGCACTGACATCCTGGGCGGGCCGTCCCGCCTCCCGGTGGGGATCGCGCCCACCGGTTTCACCCGGATGATGCAGTCCGAGGGCGAATACGCCGGTTCCCAGGCCGCCGCAGCCGCCGGCATTCCGTACACCCTCTCCACCATGGGCACGGCGTCGCTCGAGGACGTGGCCGCCGCCGCACCCACGGGCCGCAACTGGTTCCAGCTGTACCTGTGGACGGACCGGGAGCGTTCACTGGAACTGATCCAGCGTGCCGCCGCGGCGGGCAATGACACGCTCATGGTCACGGTGGACACCGCCGTCGCCGGCGCCAGGCTCCGCGACGTCCGCAACGGCATGACCATCCCGCCCGCCCTGACACTCAAGACCGTCCTGGATGCGTCCTACCGGCCCGCGTGGTGGTTCAACTTCCTCACCCACGAACCGCTGACTTTCGCGTCGCTGTCCCGCTACACGGGCACGGTCGCGGACCTCATCAACTCCATGTTCGATCCCACCCTGACCTTTGCCGACCTCGATTGGCTGCGCGAGACGTGGAAGGGCAAGCTCGTGGTCAAGGGCATCCAGACGGTCGACGACGCCCGCAAGGTGGTGGACCATGGCGCGGACGGGATTGTGCTCTCCAACCACGGCGGCCGCCAGCTGGACCGGGCACCGATTCCGTTCCACCTGCTCCCGGAGGTCTCCGCGGCGCTGAAGGCGGACCGCAGCGACGCGGCGATCATCCTGGACACCGGCATCATGAGCGGCGCGGACATCATCGCCGCCCTCGCCCTCGGCGCCGACTTCACGCTGATCGGCCGTGCCTACCTGTACGGGCTCATGGCCGGCGGGCGGGCCGGTGTGGACCGTGCCCTCCAAATCCTGGAGAAGGACATGGAACGCACCATGGCATTGCTGGGCGTCAGCCGGGTCGCGGAGCTCACCCCCGGGCACGTGCGGATCCTCCGCACCTAGCACCTATGACAAGCCCCCGGCGCCCGAACGATCGGCCAAGTGCGCACTTTGGGCGGAGCGGATGGCCGCAGCGCATACCCAGGGCGGCATACGCGGGGCAGGACAGCCTACTTCTTGCGGCCGAACTTGGGCAGGTTGGCCAGGAGATCGGCGGCCCTGGTGGCGGCCCGGCCCACGGTCCGCCCGATCTGCTGGGGCATCTTGTCCTCCCCCGCCGTTCCCACCGGAATGACGACGGCGGGGCTCAGCGGGCTGCCGGCAGGGCGGCCCGCCAGTGCTGCGGCGGGTTGCGCGGCGACCGGTTGCGGGACGGCAGGTTGCGGAACCGCGGCGGCCAGGCCGTCCGGGACGGCGGCGGGGCCGGCTTCGGGGTGGAGGGCGGCGGCCGCGTCCGCCGTCGCGGCGGGGCCGACGTCGAACGCCTGCAGCCAGGTGGCGATCCCGGCGAGCGGCTTGGGGTTGAGCGTGTAATACCGCTTCTGGCCCTGGGCGCGCATGCTCACCAGGTCCGCTTCGCGGAGGACTTTGAGATGCTTGGAAATGGTGGGCTGGCTTGCTTCAAGCTCCTGGACCAGTTCCCCCACCGCTTTGTCCCCCTTGCGGAGGGCTATCAGAATGTCACGCCTGGTTGCCTCAGCAATGACGGCAAATACGTCGTCTGTCACCATGCCCTCCACACTAGCGACATATACGCCAGATGGCATCCACGAATTGTTCCGTTGGTGCAAGCCCCCAAGCCCGGCCCCGATTCAGTCGAACCAGGGATCCAGTCCGTGCAGGGGAAACACTTCCTTGCGGGTGGCCATGATGGTGCGGTCCACCTCGTCGTTGGGGTCGAAACCCACTTCCCAGGACCGCCACCAGAGGTCCACGTCGTCGCCCATCATCTCGGGGGGCTCCACGCCGAACCTGGCGCCGTACTTGTCTCTGACGTAGTTGCGCCAGTCCTCCGGAACCGGGGTCCGCAGCGGCACCGGGCGGCCGGCGGCGATGGCTATGAGGTGGCTCCAGGACCGCGGCACCACGCTGACCACGTTGTAGCCGCCGCCCCCGGTGGAAATCCACCGGTTCTCGCAGTAGCGCGCGGCGAGGTTGCCGATCGCCGTGGCGGCCTCGCGCTGGCCGTCCACACTGATGTTCAGGTGCGTGAGCGGGTCAAGCCGGTGCGAGTCGCAGCCGTGCTGGCTGACGATCACTTCCGGTTCGAACGCGCCAATGAGCTGGGGCACGACGGCGTGGAAGGCCCGCAGCCACCCGGCGTCAACGGTGCCGGCCGGGAGGGCGACGTTCACGGCGCTGCCCTGCGCGTTCGGTCCGCCGATCTCGTTGGCAAACCCGGTGCCCGGGAAGAGGGTCAGTCCGGATTCGTGCAGCGAAATGGTCAGGACGCGCGGATCGTCCCAGAAGATGCTTTGCGTGCCGTCGCCGTGGTGCGCATCGACGTCGACGTAGGCCACCCGCCGGACGCCGCCGTCGAGGAGCCGCTGGACCGCGAGGGCGGCGTCGTTGTAGATGCAAAAACCGCTCGCGCGCTCCCGGGAGGCGTGGTGCATTCCGCCGCCGAAGTTCACGGCCCGCACGGCGCTGCCGTCGAGGACAGCTGCGGCCGCCAGCAGGGAGCCGCCGGCCAGCCGGGCGCTGGCTTCGTGCATGCCGGCAAAGGCGGGGTCGTCCTCGGTTCCGAGACCCCTGGCGTGGTCGGAGGTGTCCGGGTTTGCGCTCACGCGCCGCACGGCGGCCACAAACTCCGGGCTGTGGACCGCGCACAGCTCCGCGTCGGTGGCGACGTCCGGAGCCGCTACCGTGACGTGGTCCAGATCCAGCAGTCCAAGGCTGCCGGCCAGCTTCGCTGTGAGCTCCATGCGCTCCGGCGCCATCGGGTGGGAGTGGCCAAAGTTGTAGTCAGTCATGGCTGGGGCCCACACCACCGTCGTTGGCAGCGCGGTCTGAGCGAGTCCGGGCAGGAATGTCATCAATCACAGGCTACCCGAGCGGTCCCCGGCTTCCCGCGCGCGCACGGGCGTTCCCCCGGCCATTACCCGGTGTTTAGTGGTTTACTACTTGGGGAAGAAGTTTCAACCGAGGAAGAACATGACGCAAAGCCAGTCGAGGTCCACGAGCCCGGCCAGCTGGCAGCCAGGCATGCCGGAGCGGGAAGGCCTGTGGATCTTCACACGCCTGCGCGACTTCATTGACAGCATCGCGAACAGCTCGCCCGCCCGCCTGGCGCTCTCGGCGTTCGGCGTCGTGATCCTGGTCTTCACCGCTTTGCTCTCGCTGCCCTTAGCTTCCGCGACGGGACAGGTCACACCGCTGCATCAGGCGTTCTTCACCGCGTCGTCAGCTGTCTGCGTCACGGGCCTGACCGTGGTCTCCACGGCTGTGCACTGGTCCTTCTTCGGCCAGCTCGTGATCCTGGTCGGCATTTTCGTGGGCGGCTTGGGCACCTTGACCCTCGCGTCGCTGCTGGCGCTAATGGTGAGCAAGAGACTTGGTGTCCGGGGCAAGCTGATCGCCCAAGAGGCCATGAACGCCGGCCGGCTCGGCGAAGTCGGCACGCTGCTCCGGATCGTGATCGTGACCTCCGTCGTGATCGAGGCGGCCCTGGCCGTGACCCTGATCCCCCGCTTCCTGCTCCTTGGGGAGAGTTTCCCGCAGGCCGTCTGGCACGGGGTCTTCTACGCCATTTCATCGTTCAACAACGCCGGTTTCACGCCGCATTCGGACGGAATCGTGCCGTACGAAACCGATCTCTGGATCCTTGTCCCGTTGATGCTCGGCGTGTTCCTGGGCAGCCTGGGCTTCCCTGTCGTCATGGTGCTGCACCAGAACGGGCTGCGGTGGAAGAAATGGAACCTCCACACCAAGCTGACCATCCAGGTGTCCTTCATTCTCCTGGCCGCCGGCACGGTCCTGTGGGGTTTCCTGGAGTGGGACAACCTGCGCACCATCGGGGACATGGACCTCGGCGACAAGATCACGCATGCGCTCTTTGCCTCAGTCATGTTGCGCTCCGGCGGCTTCAACCTCGTGGACCAGAACCACATGGAGTCCACCACCATGTTGCTCTCCGATGCCCTCATGTTCGCCGGCGGAGGTTCCGCATCCACGGCCGGCGGCATCAAGGTCACCACCATCGCCGTGATGTTCCTGGCGATCACCGCCGAGGCCCGCGGCGACGCGGACGTGAAAATCTACGGCCGCACCATCCCCGAGGGCACCATGCGCGTGGCCATCTCGGTGATCGTCGCCGGCGCCACCCTCGTCTCGGTCTCGGCCCTCCTGCTCCTGCACATCAGCCATGCCTCCCTGGACCGGGTCCTGTTTGAAACCATTTCCGCCTTCGCCACGGTGGGCCTCAGCACCAACCTCAGTGCAGAGTTGCCGCCGGAGGGGGTTTACGTCCTCGCTTTGCTCATGTTTGCCGGGCGCGTCGGGACGGTCACCCTTGCCGCCGGCCTGGCCCTGCGCCAGCGCAGCCAGCTGTACCACTACCCGGAAGAGAGACCGATCATTGGCTAGTTCCTCAGGCGCCGTCAACCGCCCCGCCCACAATGCCCCCGTGCTGGTGATCGGGCTGGGCCGTTTTGGTGCATCCACCGCAGAACAGCTGGTCAAACAGGGCCGGGAGGTCCTGGCCATCGAACGCGACCGCAGCCTCGTCCAGAAGTGGGCGAGCGTCCTGACGCACGTGGTGGAAGCCGACGCCACCAACATCGATGCCCTCCGCCAGCTCGGCGCCCAGGAATTCAGTTCCGCCGTCGTGGGCGTGGGCACCTCGATCGAATCCTCGGTGCTGATCACCGTCAACCTCGTGGACCTCGGAATCGAACACCTCTGGGTCAAGGCGATCACGCCCTCGCACGGCAAGATCCTCACCCGCATCGGCGCCAACCACGTCATCTACCCGGAGGCCGACGCCGGCGTCCGTGCCGCGCACCTGGTCTCCGGGCGCATGCTGGACTTCATCGAGTTTGACGACGACTTCGCGATCGTCAAGATGTACCCGCCGCGCGAGACCGTGGGCTTCACCCTCGATGAGTCCAAGGTCCGGTCCAAGTACGGCGTCACGATCGTGGGCGTGAAGTCCCCGGGCGAGGACTTCACCTACGCGCGGCCGGAAACCAAGGTTTCCTCGCGGGACATGCTCATCGTTTCGGGCCACGTGGACCTGCTCGAACGGTTCGCTGCCCGCCCCTAGGCCACAACCGGAGCCTGCGGAAACCGGAGCCGCGGCCTGCTCCGGTGTCCGCCCGGGCCGGCTCAGGCGAGCTGTCGGGTGATTTCTGCGGCGCGCTCAGCCGCCGCGCGGGCGCCGTCGGCAATGATGGCCGGCAGTCCGCGCTCGTCAAAGGTGGCGATGGCCCGTTCCGTGGTGCCGTTCGGGCTCGTGACCGCCTTGCGCAATGCGGCAGGATCCGCGCCGGGCTCAGCCAGCATGAAGCCCGCCCCGGCGACGGTCTCGCGGGCCAGCAACAGCGACAGCTCCGGGTCCAGGCCCAGTCGTGCCCCGGCCTCGGCCATGGCCTCCGCCAGGTAGAAGGCGTAGGCCGGGCCCGAGCCGCTGATCGCGGAGAGGGCGTCCACCTGCTCTTCCGGGATCTCCACGACCGTGCCGGCGGCGGCGAGGATGTCCTTGGCGCGCTGGAGCTGCCCGGCGGAGCAGCTGGTCCCGGGCGAGACGGAGACGACGCCGCGGCCCAGCTTCGCCGGTGTGTTCGGCATCGTGCGGATGACGGGCTGGCCGGCCGGCAGCGCCGCCTCCAGCTGCTCCAGTGACACGGCGGCCGCAACGCTGATGACGATCGTTCCGGGTGAAAGGGATCCGCTGATTTCCCGGGCCAGGTCCGCGATCCCCACGGGTTTGACTCCCAGGATCACGACGGCGGAGCCGGTGGCGGCCTGTTTATTGTTGTCGGGCTCTTCTTCGCCCGCGATGGCGGTGATCCCGTGGTGGCGCTGGGCCAGCTCGGCCGCGCGCCCGGCCCGGCGGACGGTCGCGACAATGTCGCCCGGGTCGACGCCGCCGTCGATCAGCCCCGCCATAATTGCCTCGTTCATTGACCCACAGCCCAGGAATGCGATTCGGTTGCTCATGTCCCCATCATTGCAGTCTGACGTGATTCCCAGCCAGCTCCCACCTTCAGCGCAGTCAGCGCACAACTTTGGAACCTAACGTTGTAACTACCTCATTGAGGGTGCGAGTGATGCAGCAGGCATGCGGATGCCTGCGCGGCACCGGTGGTTGCAGCGGGTTTTCCCATTTTCCCGCAGCGTACCGCCGGTGCCTTTGCCGTTTAAAGCCCCCGCGGCGTCCGCCGGCCACCACCCGGCGGGCGCCGTCGGATTGCCAGCGAACACACAGGGAAAACTCGCTGCGCACCCATGATCGGCCATTACCTTTGAAAGTGCCTCAACAGGTGCGAGTGATGATAGCCGGTTCCCCCGGAGCCGGCGGTGCGCCGGGCGATTTGCAGCAGAGTTCCCCCAAGTCCTGCTCCAGATCGCCCGGCCCTACTCTTTTAACCGGCGTGAACGGGCCCGTCACGGGGCGCGGCCCGGCCCTGCTTTCTAACCGTCTGCGGCCCCGCCGAACACCGGGCTGCGAAGCTTGCCTTCCAGGAACCGGCGTTCCGCCGCGCTGCCGGCAAGCGCCAGCGCCCGCCTGTAGCCTTCGGCGGCCTCCGGATAGCGGCGCAGGCGCACCAGGAAGTCTGCGCGGACGGCGTGGAAGAGGTAGTAGTTGTCCAGTCCCAGGCCCTCGACCGCCGCCAGCCCGGCAACGGGCCCGCGGAGCTCTGCCAGGGCCACGGCGCGGTTCAGCGCCACGACAGGACCCGGCGCGACGGCCAGGAGCTGGTCATACAGCTGCAGGATCTGCGCCCAGTCGGTGTCCCCGGCGGTCGCGGCGTCGCTGTGGACGGCGTTGATCGCCGCCTGGAGCTGATACGGTCCGGGCCGGTTCCGGCGCAGGCACCGGCGCACCAGCTCACGGCCTTCGGCGGCCAGGGCGCCGTCCCAGAGCCCCCGGTCCTGGGCCGCGAGCAGCACCAGTCCCCCGTCGGGCGTGAATCGCGCGGCGCGGCGGGACTCGATGAGCAGCATCAGCGCCAGCAGTCCCGCCGCTTCCGGCTCGTCCGGCATCAGCGACGCCAACAGCCTGCCGAGCCGGATAGCTTCCGTGCAGAGCTCCTCACGTTCCGGACCGTCGGCGGGGCCCGCGGTGTAGCCCTCGTTGAAGATGAGGTAGACCACCGCCAGCACCGATTGCAGCCGTTCGGGCAGGTCGGCGCCCTGCGGGACCCGGTATGGGACTTTGGCATCCCGGATTTTCGCTTTGGCCCGGACCAGCCGCTGCGCCATGGTCGCTTCCGGGACCAGGAAGGCCCTGGCGATTTCCGCCGTCGTCAATCCACCCAGAAGCCGCAGCGTCAGCGCCACCTGGGCGGACCCGGCCAGGGCAGGATGGCAGCACGTGAAAATCAGCCGCAAAGTATCGTCGTCCACGTCCTCGACCCCTGACTGCTCCGCCAGGAACTGCTCTTCGGCGGCCGGCGCGGGTCCGGCCCCGGACCGCGCCGCCGCGAGCAGGGCCGCCTGTGCGTGCTTGTCCTCGCGTGAGGCTTCCCGCCGCAGCCGGTCAATCGCCCGGTGCCGTGCCGTCGTGATGATCCAGCCAGCCGGGCTGGGCGGGACACCGGCCGAGGGCCAGTGCTGGACCGCCGCGGCAAAGGCATCCTGGACGGCGTCCTCGGCAATATCGATGTTCCCGAACGTCCGCGTCAGAACGGCTACGGCGCGGCCGTACTCGCGCCGGAACACCCGGGCGATGTCCGCCTCGGTCGCTGCCTCATCTCCACGGCGGTCACCCACACCAGCACCCCCGACCCGGCGGCTAGTGCTGGAACGGACGGACTTCAACGGGAAGTGTGGTGGCGCCGGCCAGCTTCCTTGCCCAGCCAAGGGCCGCGTCCAGATCCTCGGCCTCGATCACGGTGAATCCGCCGAGGTGCTCCTTGCCTTCGGTGAACGGCCCATCGGTCACCAGGATCTCGCCACCGTTGGGCCGCAGGACTGTCGCGGACTCCGCCGGGTGGAGACCCGCGGCGAACACCCAGGCCCCCGCCGCCTGCATTTCATGGTTCAGGGCCGCCAGGTCACGCATGATGGGTTCGAGGAACTCAGGGTCCGGGGCAGGGCCGTCCGGCTGGTAAATGCTGAGCAGGTACTGCGTCATTTCGGGTGCCTCCTTGTCGAATCAGCCGGCTCCGTGCCGGCCTCTCAGCAATTACACGATCGAGGACGCTCCGGATCGACACAGTCGCGACATTCGCCACTGGCCCAAGCCGTCTCAGAGAGCCTTTTCCGGCGATTGGAGCCGCGCCGGCGGTTGCTCTGCCACATGCGGCGCGGGATCGATCGGCCCCTCAAACACAAGCTGGTCCAGGCGGCGGAGGATGAGTCCCTCACGCAGGGCCCACGGGCAGGTCACCATGCTGTCGAACTTGAACATTTCCAGTGCCGCTTCCGCGACGAGGGCGCCGGCGAGGACCTGCGGCGCGCGGGCCTCGGAGACGCCGGGCAGGTGGAGCCTGTCCCCTATCTCCATGGCCGAGATCCGCTGCGCCCAGAGCCCGAGGTCGAGGGCCAGCAGCTCCCGCTTGACGTAGGGCCCGGCGCCGCTGGGGGCGGCCCCGGCAATCCTGGCGAGGGACCGGAAAGTTTTGGACGTGCCCGCGACGAGGTTGGGCGGGCCCAGCTTCTCGAATTTGCGCACCGCGGGTTTGAGCGTGGAGCGGATGTAGCGGCGCAGCTCCTTGATGCTCTTGGCCGAGGGCGGGTCCTCGGGCAGCCAGTCGCGCGTCAGCCGGCTGGCCCCGAGCGGAACGGACATCGCCAGCTCGGGCAGCTCGTCCTGTCCGAGGGCCATCTCGAAGGAGCCGCCGCCGATGTCCAGGTTCAGGATGGGCCCGGCACCCCAGCCGTACCAGCGCCGGACGGCGAAGAAGGTCATGGACGCCTCTTCGCTGCCCGTGAGCTCCCGGAGGGTAACGGTGGTTTCATGTTTGACGCGGGCCAGGACGTCAGCGCCGTTGGTGGCCTCGCGGATGGCCGAGGTGCAGAACGCGAGGAGGTCGTCGGCTTTGTGCTTGGCCGCGAATTCCCACGCCTCGAGGACGAACTCGACCAGTTCATGCTGCCCGTCGTCGTCGATGTTGCCGTCGTCGTCGAGGTACTGCACGAGCGACAGCCGCCGCTTATGCGAGGCGTAGGGCACCGGCCGGGCGCCGGGATGGGCGTCGACCAGCAGGAGATGGACAGTGTTGGACCCGATGTCGAGGACGCCTAGACGCATGCTGCCATTATTCCCCCCACGGAGCGGCCGGCCTAGCTGCGACAGCGGTATTCGCGGAGAATACCGCCGTCGCAGTCTGGCCGATCAGGGGCCTAAGCCGGGTCGGCAGTGCCGTCAGCGGGCTCGTCCGTTGGCTTGAAGTCGCGGCGGATGTTGGCCACGCCCTCCGGGTCGATTTCAAAGCCGTAGGCGGCACCGGGGTTGATCACCATGCCGAGCTCTGCGCCGAGGTTGCCGATGATCGCGGCGCCCTGCGTGCCCAGCACGTTCGGCGCGGCGGCGAGATACTGCTCGGTGACGCGGCTCGGGTGCGAGAAGACGGCCAGGACGGGCTTGCCGGAGGAGTTGGCGAGGACCAGCGGCTCCACCTGCGAGTCGGGGCCCTCGAGGGCGTCGGAGCTGACCACATAGACCTCGTTGTTGAGGAAGGCCAGGATCACGTCCACCGGGTTGGCGTCCGGCTGCTCCCCCCGGGCGAGCTGCTCCTCGAGTTCGTTCAGCGGCTGGTTGTCCAGGTGTGCGGGCTGTTCAGTCATATTCCTACTCGATCACGTCCACGGCCGGTCCGCAAACGCGAAATCGCCGGAAACCTGCGGATTCGCCGGTAATTTCCGGCGAATCGGCAGGTTTCCGGCGATTTCGGCGTGCTGCCTACTTCTTGGCCGGGGCCTTCCGCGCGGGCGCCTTGCGGGCCGTCGTCGTGCGCTTGACCGGGCCCTTGGCCCGCTTCTCCGCGAGGAGTTCGACGGCGCGTTCCCGGGTCAGCTCCTCGATCGAGGTGGTGCGCGGCACCGTGATGTTGGTGATGCCGTCGGTGATGTACGGGCCGAACCGGCCTTCCTTCACCACGATGTTCTTCTCCGAGACCGGGTCCGGTCCGAATTCGGCCAGCGGCGGAACGGCGGCACGGGCGCCGCGCTGCTTGGGCTGCGAGTAGATCTCCAGCGCCGCCTCGAGCGTGATCGTGAAGATCTCCTCTTCGGAGCCGATGGAGCGGGAGTCCGTGCCCTTCTTCAGGTACGGGCCGAACCGGCCGTTCTGCACCGTGATCGGGTTGCCGTCGGCGTCCTGCCCAAGCACGCGGGGCAGGCTCATGAGCTGCAGCGCCTCGTCCAGCGTGATGCTGTCCACGCTCATGGACGCGAACAGGGACCCGGTGCGCGGCTTGGCCTTGACGGGCTTCTTCGGCGGCTTGGGCTTGCCGTTCTTGTAGTACTCAACGGGCTGGTTGGCCAGCTGTTCCTCGGTCATCTCCGGGATGATCTCGGTGACGTAGGCGCCGTAGCGGCCGTTCTTGGCCACGATCGTGTGCCCGGTGTGCGGGTCCGCGCCGAGGACGCGCTCCTCCGGGGCGGCGGTCTCCATGAGTTCAACGGCTTTGGCGGCCGTGAGCTCGTCCGGGGCCAGGTCCTCGGGGACGTTGGCGCGGGCCGCCTCAACCACCTCGCCGGTCTCGGGATCCACCGTCGCGGTGGAGCTTTCCAGGTACGGGCCGAACTTGCCGACCCGAAGAGTGATCGCGTCCGTGATCGGGATGGAGTTGATCTCGCGGGCATCAATCTCGCCGAGGTTGTTCACGATGCTCAGCAGGCCGGGCTCGGAGTCCTCACCGAAGTAGAAGTGCTTGAGCCACGCGGGTCCGGCCGCCTGGCCGTTGGCGATCTTGTCCAGGTCCGCTTCCATGTCGGCCGTGAACTCGTAGTCCACGTAGTCGTGGAAGTGCTGTTCGAGGAGCCGGATCACGGAGAACGCGATCCAGCTCGGGACCAGCGCGGAGCCCTGCTTCCGGACGTAGCCGCGGTCCTGGATCGTGGAGATGGTGGAGGCATAGGTCGACGGGCGGCCGATGCCCTTCTTTTCCAGCTCTGCAGTCAGCGAGGCTTCGGTGTAGCGCGGCGGCGGCGAAGTCTCGTGGCCGACGGCGACAATGTCGCTGGCAGTGAGCGCGTCGTCCTTGGCCACGTTGGGCAGCCGGCGTGCTTCCTCGGACTCGTCGTCGCCGCGGCTTTCGTCCTTGCCTTCTTCGTAGGCGGCGAGGAAGCCGGGGAAGGTGATGACGGTGCCCGACGCCGAGAATTCGGCGTCGCGGCGGTCGGCCGGGTCGCCAACGGTGACGGCGCCGAGGCGGATCGTGGCGGTGGAGCCCTTGGCATCAGCCATCTGCGAGGCGACCGTGCGCTTCCAGATGAGCTCGTACAGGCGGAATTCGTCACCGGAGAGCTGCTGGGCCACCTGGGCCGGGGTGCGGAAGGAGTCGCCGGCGGGACGGATGGCCTCGTGGGCTTCCTGCGCGTTCGCTGCCTTGCCGCTGTAGACCCGCGGCGACTGCGGCACGTACTCGGGGCCGTACAGCTCGGAGGCCTGGCGCCGGGCGGCCGTGACGGCCTCGTTGCTCAGCGCGGACGAGTCCGTACGCATATAGGTGATGTAACCGTTTTCGTAGAGCCGCTGGGCCACCTGCATCGTGCTCTTCGAGGAGAACCGCAGCTTGCGGCCGGCCTCCTGCTGCAGGGTGGAGGTGGTGAACGGCGCCGCCGGGCGGCGGGTGTACGGCTTGGTGTCGACGGAGCGGACACGGAAGTCGGCGTCCTGCAGCCCCGCCGCGAGCGAGGTGGCGAGTTCCTCGTTGAGGTGGACGGCGTTGCGGGAGGTGAGCTCGCCGTTGTCGTTGAAGTCCCGGCCGCTGGCGACCTTGGCACCGTCGACGGCGGCGAGTTTGGCTTTGAAGGAGCCGGAACCGGCGCCGAACTGGCCGGTGAGGTCCCAGTAGGAGGCGGCCTTGAAGGCCATCCGCTCGCGTTCGCGGTCCACCACCATGCGGGTGACGACGGACTGCACGCGGCCTGCGGAGAGGCCGCGGGCCACCTTGCGCCACAGCACCGGGGAGATCTCATAGCCGTAGAGCCGGTCCAGGACGCGCCGGGTCTCCTGGGCGTCGACCAGGTCCTGGTCGACATCGCGCAGGTTGTCCATGGCCCGGTGGATGGCTTCCTTGGTGATTTCACCGAAGGTCATCCGGTAGACGGGAACCTTGGGCTTGAGCACTTCCAGCAGGTGCCACGCGATGGCCTCGCCCTCGCGGTCCCCATCGGTTGCGAGATAGAGAGCATCGGCGTCTTTGAGCTGGGCCTTGAGCTCGGCGACCTTCTTCTTCTTGTCCGAGGACACCACGTAGTAAGGCTTGAAGTCGTTGTCGATGTCGACGGCGAACTTGCCCAGCGGGGTCTTCTTCAGTTCCGCGGGGAGCTCCGAGGGCTGCGGGAGGTCGCGGATGTGACCAATGGAGGCCTCCACTATGAAGCCTTCGCCGAGGTACTTGGCGATGGTCTTGCTCTTGGCGGGAGACTCCACAATCACGAGTTTCTTGCCGGTTTTGGCCTTGCTTGGCACGGTGCTCCTACAGAAAAAGGTGGCTCGGGCAGATGCGCCCATACCCGCCTAGTTCACCATATTTTGCAGAATCCCGCGCATCCGGCCGGAAATGACGGCCCGGCGGACGCGGCTTCCGGCCGCAATAAGGCCATGTGCCGGCCGGCCCCTGAGGGCGCCCCGGATGCGGTTCAGGGCCGTGCCCGCGACCGGTTCAGGCCCTCCCGGCGGCGGGCTCAGTCCTTGCCGGCGGCGGGCTTGACGGCGGCGGGCTTGACGGGGGCGGGTTTGGCGGCGGCGGGTTTGGCGGCCGCCGGGCCGCGGTCGTCCGGAATCATCGACCACATCGTGGCCATACGTTCGGCACCTTCGGGCAGGTGGTCCGGATCCTCGAGTTCGTAGTCCCGCAGCAGGTCGAAGATCCGCCGCGTCAGTTCGGCGCGCTGGTCCGGCGTCAGGTACAGCAGATTGCTGGCCAGCACCACCGAGGACGGTCCGTCGGCGGTATCGCCGCTCTCGCGCCGGGCGTTGCGGGCCGTGGCGTAGGCACGGACCCGGCGGCGGTAGGCGTCGAGCTCGAGGTCCAGGACGGCGAGTTCGGGGCTGGCCACTCCCCCCAGCGAGTGGATGGTGAAATCTGTACCGGCGGCCTGCCAGCGCCGCTCCCGGGCATCCCCGGCGGTGGCGGCGGGAATCACGATGCCCCACTTCTGCAGTGCCCGCAGGTGGTAGCTCATGGCACTGGGAGTCAGCCCGGTCTGCGCGGCAAGCTCGGTGGCCGTCCGGCTCACCTGCGTGGAATACAGTTCGGAAATGACCTCCAGCCGGGCGGCGTGGGCCAAGGCACGGATCGCCTTCGGGTCGGTGATTTCCACTTGCTTCTCCGGACGGTGCCGGCGCCTGGTGGCCGGCGGAGCCATTGACTCCGCCGTCGGGGTTTCTGCGTTCACTCCTCCAGTGTATCCAGCCCCGCCAAACTATGAAAGAAATGCTTGACATTTGTTTTGCCGCCGGACTAGGTTCCTTTTTATGAAACATACACTTCATAAATTGCCGGCACCCGCAACCGGCGCGCGGCCCCTGTGGCGCAACCGCGACTTCCTGATTGCCGGCACCGCCCGGTTCGTGGCGACGGCGGGGATGGGCGCCGTCGTCGTCAGCGTCATGCTGCATCTGCAGAACGCGGCCGCCGCCGGCGAAACTCCTGTCGCCGGGCCCTGGCTCGTGGCCGCGTACCTGCTGTGCTCAGCGCTGCCGCTGGTCCTCCTGGCCCCGTGGGCCGGCCGGCTCGCCGACACCATGGATTCGCGCACGCTGGCGACGGCGAGTTCGGCGGTCAGCGCCGCCGCCGTCGCCGGCATGGGGCTTGGCATGCAGTACCTGGAGAACTATCTGCCCGTGCTGTTTGCCATGACGTTCCTGCTCGACGCGGCCCAGTCCGTGGCCAGCCCCACCTGGCAGGCCCTGCTGCCGCGGATCGTCGGAGAGGACCGCACGCCCCGGGCCATGGGGACCATGCAGGCGACCATCATGATCGCGGGGATGGCAGGTCCCGCCGCGGGCGGCCTGCTCAGCGGCTGGGGCGGGACCGGGCTGGTGTTCACCGTGGCCAGCGGCTGCTACGTCGCCATGGGGCTGGGCGCGCTGCTGATCCGCACCCGCCGCGGCACGGCGGCCGAACGTGCAGGCCAGGCGAAGCCCGCGCTGCTGGACGGGCTGCGCCTGATCCGCCGGGACAGCCTGGTCTGGGCCCTGGTCCTGGGGGCGATGTTCTTCATCGTCGTCGGCGAAGCCACCAACGTGCTCGAGGTGTTCCTGGCCCGCAACGAACTTGGCGCCACCGAAATCCAGTACGGCCTCCTGTCCGCAGCCTTCGGCCTCGGCATGGCGGCCGGGGCCGCGATGGCCGGCAGGATCAGGACGCCTCGGGTCCGGCTGCGCGTGCTGCTGGCCGCCATGACCGGAGCCTCGGCGTGCCTGGTCCTCACCGGGATGGTCCCGAGCGTGGAACTGCTTTTTGTGGCCTACACAGGGACGGGAGTGGCCTGCGGCGTCCTGAACGCCTGTTTCGGGGCGATCGCGATCCTGCGGATTCCGGAGAGCGGGCGCGGCCAGGCGATGGCGATTGTCGGCGGGATGACGCGTGCCGTCTCCATTGGCGCGCTGGCCCTGGGCGGCCTCCTGGGCGCCCTGGTGCCGGTCCGCGTCAGCTTCGTGCTCACCGGCGCCGTCGGGGCCATGGTGGCCCTCGCCCTCACGGCGTACGTCCTGCCGCGGTTCGGCCGGGAGGACTCCGCCGCCAACACTCCTGCGGCGGCCAAGTCGGCGGCCGGGGCAGCGGCGGACGCGGCGTTGCCGGCCGGGGCCGCGGCGGAACCGCCGTTGGCGGGCGCGGCCGCGACGCTATCAGGCAGGCAGCAGGAAGCCGTCGCGGACGAGGTTCCCGGCTTCCTCGAGCAGGCCGGCGCGGAACTCCGCGCTGTCAAACCCCTCGTAGCCGCCCAGCAGCGCCTCGAGGGCGCCGATGATCTGCCCGA
>Ga0207691_10001689_pt1 | contig 21796 bp, 21 predicted proteins | sample KBSM13metaG_FD_184327 | JGI IMG/M metagenome (GOLD analysis project Ga0207691, IMG submission 184327) | Miscanthus rhizosphere microbial communities from Kellogg Biological Station, Michigan, USA - KBS M1-3 metaG (SPAdes) (version 2) | ecosystem: Host-associated > Plants > Roots > Rhizosphere >... | reverse complement strand
CGAGCACGCCGTTGTGCCAGAGGTCGAGCGCACAGTTCAGCGCGGTCTGCCCGCCCATGGTCGGCAGGATGGCGTCGGGGCGTTCCTTGGCGATGATTTTTTCAACCGTCTGCCAGGTGATGGGCTCGATGTAAGTGACGTCGGCCGTGGCCGGATCGGTCATGATCGTGGCAGGGTTGCTGTTGATCAGGGTCACTCTTACTCCTTCCTCGCGCAAGCTTCTTGCTGCCTGGCTGCCGGAGTAGTCGAATTCGCAAGCCTGGCCAATAACAATAGGACCAGAACCGATAATAAGTACTGATTTAATTGAAGGATCTTTCGGCATTTTTGTATTTAATGTTTTAATGCAAGCTGAACCGTGAAGACATAAAAAAACCGGGTTATTTACCCGGGGTGCAAAAGTAAGGGAATCCCGTCTTTTACAACGGAATGCCTGGAAAAAATTAATCTACACGTTTTCCATATTTGTGATCAACTATGATAAGCAGAAATTTCAAACTCATCCAGCGCAATTTCTTCGGAGCTTACCAGGATAGCATCACCACTCGTCATTCTCTTTCCTTCGTACTTGTTTTTCATTTTGGTGATCCATTTCTGTTTAATTTCCTGGCCCCTTACGATACCGATGAACAGTCCTCCTGTCAATATCATACTCAACAATGCTTTATGTACTAGTCTTTTCATTAGACCTGGTTTAACTAAGAATTCATTCCTAAATGCAAAATATCATGCCAAATTCGTCGTCACTACTTTCAATTTGTTGTTTTTGTTAACGAACGGATTAAATTAATGACCAGTGCCATTATATATACGCTGCACAGTCACGAAAAGTTTAGATTTTATTTATTTTTTTGGCAACGGGCTAAAGTTTTTCATGGCATCGCCGGTTGTGTCACTTCCTTCATCGTTCTGTTTTCATGGCATCATCTCCGCCCCGGTGATGTTCATTCGTTGCCGCCCATATTATGACATCCGGTATAAATAAGAGGTTACAATCTTTAACAAATAAGCAAAATGATTCTTTACTATTTTCAAGTTATTAACGCCTGTGGTTTTGTTATCAGGCGCAAATAACAACCGATAATTATTTTTGCCGGATGCAGAAAAGTTTTTTCGCTTCCCTATGGGTCGTACTTCTTTCCATTACGGTAAACAGCCAGGTGACCACCTACCCGAAAAATTATTTTCGTAATCCATTGGATGTGCCGATGAAACTCGCCGCGAATTTTGGCGAGATAAGACGCAATCACTGGCACATGGGTCTTGATATCCGAACCGAACAACGGGAAAACCTGCCGGTATATGCCGCTGCCGATGGTTATATTGCCGAAGTGCGTATTGAGCCCGGAGGTTTTGGCCAGGCTATTTTTATAAATCACCCGAATGGACTTACCACTGTTTACGGGCACCTCAACCATTTTGCACCCGAATTGCAGCAATACATCACAGGTCAGCAGTACAAATCAGAGTCGTGGCAGGTTGATCTTTCATTTGCACCCGATTTATTTCCCGTTCGCAAAGGCCAATTGATTGCTTACAGTGGCAATACCGGTGCCTCAGGAGGTCCACACCTGCACTTTGAAATACGGGATACAAAAACTACGCGTTGTTTAAACCCATTACTTTTCGGAATGCCGGTATTGGATAATGTGCCGCCAGCAATAATCCGGCTTGCTCTGTACGATCGCGGCCGCAGCGTGTATGAACAATCGCCAAAACTTTTCCCGGTACGAAAAACCGGGAGCACCTACAGCATTCCGAAAATGCCTGTTTTGAAAACCGGGCTGAAAAAACTAAGTTTTGCCATACAGGCCTATGATAAATTAAGCGGCGCCAATAATCCGATCGGCATTTATGAAGCAGCCATGTTTGTGGACGAAAATCCCGTCATTAATTTTTTTATCGATAGCGTTGATTATATCGAAACGCATGCGATCAACGCGCAGGTAGATTATAAATACAATTATAATGGCGGTGTCAACCTGCAACATCTATCTCAGCTTCCCGGCGATAAAAGTCGTGTGTATAATCACATCAATGGAAATGGAGTATTGGAACTGAATGATGCCAATGTTCATAATGTACGCATCGAAGTAAGAGATGCGTATATGAATACATCGGTGCTTTCATTTCAAATACAATACGACGAACATCTTGCCACTACAGCTGCGTCATTTATACAACGTCAATTATTCAGTCCGAATTTTGTGAATACATTGGAGAAAGATGATTTTGAATTGTATCTACCGGAAAATAGTTTATATGATACGATACAGCCGGTATATGCTGCTACGCCAATATATACAGAAGACGCCGTCTCTGTAACTCATCATTTCAGTGACGCATCCATTCCGTCCGGTGATTATTTTTCTGTGCGTATAAAACCGGATAAATCTTTTCCTTCGATATGGGGTGATAAGCTTGTTATTAAAAATGTGTATGGTTCACGCTCCACGGTGAGAAAAGCTGAATGGCAAAACGGTTGGCTCGCTGCAAAGTTTGACGACTTTGGAACATTCCAGGCATTTGCCGATATCTATCCGCCGGTGATCCTTCCGCCTGGTCGTGGAGATACGATTGACCTGAGCGCAGCATCACGGATAGTTTTAAAGCCGATAGATAATTTCGGAATCAACAGTTTCAGAGCAGAGCTGGATGGCAAATGGTTACTATTTACAAATGATAAAGGCAGCGCGTACATTTATAACTTTGATGAACGTTGCCCCTATGGTGTGCATTCGTTGAAAGTGAGCATAACGGACATTGCAGGCAATACGACGATAAAGAATTGGTGGTTTAAAAAATATCCATACACAGCGTCGAAAAGGAAACCTATGAAGAAGCAGCCACCACATCGCACAGGAAAATCGGTTAAAAAGAAGAAAAGAAAGTGAGTTGACAATTTTCGATTTGCAGTTATGGTCATGTTTGTAACTGATTACTGCAAACTGCCAACTGTTTTATGAATTAATAGGTTTACTAAATATAACGGTATCTATGGTTACTCTCAAAGAAGGCGATAAAGCGCCGGCCTTCAGCGGCACGGATCAAAACGGGAAAAAGATTTCGTTAAGTGATTATAAAGGAAAAAAACTGGTACTATATTTTTATTCAGAGGCTGGTTCACCTACCTGTACCATTGAATCGTGCAACCTTCGCGACAATTATGGGTTATTGAAAAAAAATGGATTTGACGTACTGGGAATAAGCCCGGATACACAAAAGGTTCAAAAGAATTTTGAAATAAAATATAAACTGCCTTTCCCGTTAATTGCCGATACAAACCACGACGTTTTAGAAAAATATGGCGTGTGGGATCACAAAAAATTATTCGGTCGCGAGTATATGGGTGTGTTGCGTACTACGTTTATTGTCGATGAAAAAGGAACGATCATTAAAATTTTTGCAAAGCCAAAGAACAAGGCGCATGCAGAGGAAATAGTTGCTTCGTTTAAAAAATAATCTTTCGTTTTTGTTAAGTAGACCTGCATAAGGCAACCGGCCGGGATCATTTTCCGATAGTTGTGGTATACAATATGATTATGCGGAAAGTTTTTTTTCTTGTTTTATTCCTGGCGCCGTTTATTTGTTTTTCACAGAAAGATAGTGTCGTTGCCCTGGATAAGAATGATATAAAGCCCGGCCAACGGAATGAACCGGAAGATTTAAAAGTATTTTATTCCCAGAAAATTATTAACTCCAATTCGGTTGAAGTTTTAAAGAAAGGAGTACTTGAATTCAGAGTATCGCACAGCTTCGGTGATATAGCAGGAGATAACGGTGGCATTAAGCGCTTTTTCGGTTTGGATAATGCCACCGATATCCGGATTGGTCTTCAATTGGGTCTTTCTGACAAGTTTAATGTCAGTCTTGCCCGTGCAAGAGGCGTAAATTTCGGACCGGGCTCCGTATTGCAATTGTATGAATTGGGTTTTAAATACCAATTCTTAAAACAACAGGAAAACGATCCCTCACATCCGGTTTCGTTGACATTATTTGCCAATTCTGTTGTTTCATCTATGACAGAGAATGCGGATGATGGTTATGAAAGTTCATTTCGCAAATTCAGCGACAGAACAAGTGAAGTGGTGCAATTGATGGTCGCCAGGAAGTTTGGCAAGGTAAGTTTACAGTTAAGTCCCACATTCGTTACCCGTGGATTGGTAATACCGGGTGATGATAAAAGCATATTTGCGATCGGCGGTGCAATCCGGATCCCGATTACTTCAAAATTGTTTTTCATAGCTGATTATTTCCATCCTTTCCATTCACAAAAAAGTAAAGACCTGTGGGCGCAGGATACGCTGGGCAGAAATGTAAAGTTTTACGACGCTATCGGCGCGGGTTTTGAAATACTCACGATGGGACATGTCTTCCATCTGAATTTTACAAATGCAACGGAAACATTGGAAAACCGGTTTATACCGCATACGGTTACAAATTGGGGAAAAGGCGAGTTTCGCTGGGCATTTACCATTTCAAGAAATTTCACGGTGTTTCGTGATAAGAAAAAATAAACAAACGCTGTTTTTGGTGAACAAGGGTTAAACCGGTGTGACGTCTGTCATGCCGGTTGTCTTTTATGGATAACTGGTATTCTGGCGTGTAACCGGGTCTCTCTTTCAACCAGTGTCTCCCGCAAAGCGACAAAGGAACACAAAAGGGGAAAAATCAAATGGCGGCCAGGTTCAACGAATTATTCAGGCTGAAAGCAGGCAGCTTATACCGGCCGTCTGTGATGAGTTCTCTTTTTTCCAGGGAATTGGCTTGTTTGGCTGCTATGCTGTACCCGATTGTATTAACCTTGAGGATAACTGTATTGCCATCGCTTTCGTGCAAAGCATCCGAACCGTGAGAACAATCTACCGCGCATTTTTCCAGTTGAAGATTGCAGAAGGAATTTATCAAATTGTAAATGCCGGAAATGTCTTTGTGTGGAACGACCACCGGTTTATTGAGCCAGTATAAAAAATTGTTTACGCCCTTGGTATGAAGTACAGTCCTCATTTCTGAAGCATCTATATAGAGGAATAACGAACCGGGGAACAGGATTCTTTTCTCTGAATGCAGATGCCCTTCGTACATGAAATTGAAGGTGTAACGGGGACAAAACGACTGAATGTCCTTTTGCATAAATTTTTTTACCAGTCGTTGCTCATAGTTTCGCCAGGTACTGATTATGTGCCAGCTTTTCTCATTACTCATAAATAAACAAATAAAGGTCAAATAATAAGTCGTATGGTACGGTCCAGGCAGCTTGAAGGCTTATGGGTGGAATTTCCGAATAAGGTAAAGTTGCCATTTCCTGGGTTAGCGTCAGCCGGCAGCGTGATTATAAAATATAAAAAAATCATGCCCGATTATTAATGTTACTTTTAATATGAAGATATCGTTACCAAGTATTTTTACTATACAGTGAATACAATTATTTTGTACCTTAAATTATGCAGTTAAACTTCGTACTATCACCACAGCTCCAGAAATCCGAATATTTTGAAATTATACACCGGCTTCAAAAGGAATTTTCAAAAAAATTTCCCGGTATCCGTAAGGTTGTTATTGAAATTAAATTGCATCAGCAATCAGTTTATAAACCGGCATCGGTGATCAGTGGTATTATCAGTGAACAGTTTTATAAAGTGAAACTGAACTTTGAAAGATTGTACCAGGGAAGCAGACAGATTTCTTTACCCGGACCGGTAGAAGTATACGACCGCATAAAATCTGCGGTTGAACGGATTGTCCTGTTACAGCATTCGGCAATATAATCCCATCTCAAATACGATAGAATTCTGTTTGTCCTGTTCCAGGAAAAATTCGCTATGCTGCGCGCAAAAAATTCATAGTAGTCCGGCCCCGCTGTACACGCAAATACTTTCTTAAATTGCTGATTCATCCATACAGACTTCTGGTTTATGAAATCAGTCACAACCGGGGAATTAAAAAATGTTTTCGCTTTCAATGATCTGCCCGACGATCATCTGCAGTGGATATTGGACCGTGCGGAATACCACGAGTATCCGGATGGAACACAAATAAAGAAAACAGGCGATGAAGCAGATGTCATGATGATTGTACTGGAGGGTAAGATTTCATTTTACCTGGATTATCACGGGCGTCTTGTTTATTATTTCTATTACACAAACGATGAGGCCACAGGTGGTGTTGGCGGTTTATTACCACACTCAAGAATGAAAGTGTATCCTGGCTGTTCATTTGCTGTCGGGCATGTGCAGGTGCTGCAGTTGCACAAAAATTATTTTGCAGATCTCGAGCATTTGAATCCGGATCTTATACAACGGCTTATCGGGTACATGACAGAGAGGGCGAAAATAGTGGCGACGCTGCAGATGCAGCATGAAAAGGTGAATGCACTCGGGCAGCTTGCTGCCGGCATCGCTCATGAATTAAATAATCCTGCTGCTGCGATTAACCGTATAGCTTCGGAACTGGCAAACCGGCTGAAACAGAATTATGAATTGACTGAAAATTTATTGCAGCAACATATCAGCGCGGAGCATGTTCACCTGCTGAGGGATATAGTAGATGCTAAATACAGTGGAAATAAAACACAGTTAAGTGCTACCCAGCAAATGGAAAGAGAAGATGAGATTGCCGAATGGCTGACGAAATCAGGTGTAGTCAAAAGTCATCAACTCGCCGAAACTTTTGCTGACGAGGGATTCTCAATAAGCGATTTCGAAAAGATTAAGGTGGACGCAAATAAAGAAGCGTTTGCGCAGTTAATCCGCTGGACAGAAAATTTGCTTATTTCAAAAAGGGCGATTGACGACCTGGAAGACGCATCCGGAAGAATATCCTACCTGGTTGGAGCCATCAAGGGGCATGTACACATGGACAGGACAAGCGATCTGCAGCCGACGAATATTCACAACGATATAGACAATACGCTGACGCTGCTTGGTTTTAAACTGCGGGAAAAAAATATTTCTGTAAAAAAAGTTTTTTGTAATAACCTGCCACCGACTCCGGCATATGTAGGCGAACTGAACCAGGTATGGACAAACATTATTGACAATGCCATATATGCGTTAGATAAAAACGGTGAAATCACTATTGAAACTTCCTGCGACGATAAGCATGTAATTATCAAAATCATTGACAACGGCAAAGGAATACCACCTGAGATCCTGTCCCGGATTTTTGATCCTTTTTTTACAACAAAAAAAATAGGAGAGGGAACGGGGATCGGGTTGGATCTTGTAAAGCGTATAATAAAACGGCATAACGCGGAAATAAATGTAAGTTCTGAACCCGGCAGAACTGCTTTTGTTATTTCTATCCCTGTGGCACAACCGAAATGATAACCATACAAAATTGTCATTAACTAATGAAACTCCCTTTTATAATAATTGCAGATGATGATATGCAGGTGCTCAGGGCTATTCAGCGTGATATCCGCAATGAGTACAGGGATGATTATCGCATCAGTGCAACAGCTTCTGCGAATGAGGCGCTGGCACTGATAAAAGAATTAAAACTGAAGAATGAAACTGTGGCATTGATCATTTCCGATCAGCGCATGCCTGAAATGGAGGGCGTGGAATTTTTGGAAAAAGCCAAAGAAATTTACCCGGATGCAAAGCTGGTATTGCTGACAGCATATTCGGATATTGAAGCGGCCATAAAGGCGATCAATAGTGTAAAACTTGATTTTTATTTATTGAAACCATGGAACCCGCCTCATGAAAAACTTTATCCTGCCCTGAATGATTTACTCAATGAATGGCAGGCACTATACAAACCCGTTATAGAAAGCATACGCATCATCGGGTTTCAATGGTCGCCAAAATCACACCGGCTCAAGGAATTTCTTGCCGGCAACCTCGTTCCTTTTTTATGGATGGATATCGAAAATCATCCCGATGCCGGGAAATATATGGCAAGTGCAAATTCTTCTCCATCTGATCTGCCGTTGGTTGTATTGAAAGATGGTTCATTTATGAAAGATCCTTTGCTGCCTGAACTTGCAAAGGGCATCGGCTTGCAGCAAACAGCGTCGGGCACTATGTATGATGTGCTGATCATTGGTGGCGGACCTGCCGGCCTTGCGGCTTCAGTATATGGTTCCTGCGAGGGACTTAAAACATTGCTGATAGAAAAAAGCAGCCCCGGAGGGCAGGCGGGCAACAGTGCCAGGATTGAAAACTATCTCGGTTTTCCCAATGGTCTTTCCGGCGCTGAACTCACACACCGTGCCATGGCACAAACACTTCGATTTGGAACAGAAGTGCTGACTCCAAAGACAGTAAAGAACATCCGCATTCAGGATGGTTATAAAATCACCGAAATGACAGATGGTTCAGAAATCCATAGTAAGACCGTCGTGATTGCTACCGGTGTAGAATATACGAAACTGGAAGTGGAGGGTATCGACAATTTTACAGGGTCGGGTGTCTATTATGGCTCTGCTTCCGTAGAATCGCCGGCCTGCCGTGATGGATTCGTTTATATCGTGGGCGGAGGAAATTCTGCCTGCCAGGCGGCATTGCATATCAGCAAATTTGCCAAAGAAGTGAACATCCTGATCCGCCAGGACAGTTTAAAAAAAGCGGCAGCAAATTACCTGGTCGAGAATATCGCCCACACTCCAAATATTAAGGTGCATCCATGTACGGAAGTAAAAAGTGTATGCGGTGAAAAGGTGTTGGAAAAAATAGACCTTATAAATACGCAAACGGGCGAAATGAAGACAGTACCTGCAAAAGCAATGTTTATATATATAGGTACAAGGCCGGGAACAAACTGGCTGAACGATGTTGTGCTGAAAGATGATAAAGGATTTATTATAACCGGCAGCGAACTGGCAAAAGATAAATCGTTTCATACGTTTTGGAAACTTGAAAGAGAGCCTTATATGCCGGAAACAAGTGTGCCGGGAATTTTTGCATCCGGCGACGTACGTTTTGCAGCTATGTCGGGAATTTCGTCAGCTGTAGGAGAAGGCGCAATGGCTATACGGTTTGTGCGGAAATATCTGAACGAGATGTGATGCGACCGCCAAAACAAAATCAAGAAAGAAATAAGTCAAGTTGAAAACAGTTATTGTTCATCTTATCAGCGTTTTAATCTACCAAAGATTAAAACCAATACAACCGCCAGGAATAAATAAAAGAAGGTAAGATAGACGGTATAGGCATATTTGCATTTTTTAATCAAACGCCTGTCCTCTTCTGCTACAGCATTGTCAAGAACTTTATTGAGTTTATTTAGTGTGATGCGCCCCGTTATCTGCCCCGGTAACCGGTTCAGTATTTTAGCATACAACGCTGAACAAAAAATATTTAAAGCTGCCATGATAAGAATGAGCGAGAATACAAGGATTTTCATGCGATGAAGATAAACTAATCCGGTGCGTTTAGCGATGTAAAGGTTAGTCTGCTTTGTATTCAGAAAGGAGCGCCATATTTTTTTATCAATACCAGCAATACGCCGTTTGTCCATCCGAAACCATCCTGGTTGGGATATTCGCCGCCGCCGGCTTCCAGCCGGGTATCTTCCACATTATATTTTTCCATTAGTTTACCGGTACGTTTGAACACATCATTATTCAGGTTTATCCATCTATGCGCTGCTTCACGGGCTTCTTTTTTGAAACCGTAATTTTCAAGGCCGGTAATCGCAATCCATTGAAGAGGCGCCCAACCATTCGGGGCATCCCATTGTTGTCCACTGGTGATTGCCGTTGTTACAAACCCGCCATCTTTTAATAATTCATTCATTAATTTTTCCGCAACCTGCTTAGCCTGTTCTTTTGTTGCCAGCCTAAAAAATAAAGGAAAAGCGGCTGCCAGTGTAACATTCTGTTTTTGACGTTGATCTTTAAAATCATAATCAAAGTAAAATCCCTTTTCTTCGTTCCAGCAATATTGCTGTATGGCCTTTCTGCGCACTGCTGCCAATGAAAAATATTGTTCAGCGGAAGATGTGTTACCGGTCAACGTATAGGCTGCTGCCAATGTATCTTCCAGGTGAAGCAGTATACAGTTCAGGTCGACAGGGATAATATTTTCCGTTTGAATTGTTGCAAAATCATCTGTGCATTTAAACCAGCGTGAACTGAAATCCCACCCCGATTCAGCTGCCGCCCGCAGGTGGCGATATACGTTTGGATCAACCGATCTTTTTCCCAGTTTGCTATCTTCACTGTATGCTTCGGCCCTCGGCGTATTATTTTCATCCCAATACCTGTTTAGTATAACGCCATCGGGCATACGCACTGAATGACCGCTGGCCGGTTCGGATAGGTTCAGTTCCTCTTTTCCCTTCATCCAGAAATAATATTCCTTTTGTAAGTGCGGTAAATATTTTACAAGAACATCCTGCCCTTTCACTTCGCTCAGCATGCTCACCATAAGAGAATAAAAAGGCGGTTGTGACCGGCCAATGAAGTACGTACGACTGCCATTGGGTATATAACCGATTGTATTGATAAGATGGGAAAAATTGTCTACCATGTTTTGGATCAGCTCCGTTTTTCCTGAAGCCTGCAAACCCAGCATAGTAAAATAGCTGTCCCAATAAAAAATTTCCCTGAAGCGTCCGCCCGGAACAATATAAGGATACGGCAATGATAACAATGATCCTTTTTTCGGTTGCGGGTTACGAATGAGCGCCGGCCATAACGATTCGATATGATCGGTGACCGGTTTGATTGCATCAATTGAAAATTGAACGACGGGAAATCCCGGCAAATCGAAATGATCAAATACAAACTGTTTTAAATCAAAGTTTGTCTGTCCTTTCTGTTCCAGGTAGTCCGACAATATTTTATCGGGCGAAGATTTTGGAACACAGTCTACAAATGTTTTGCTATCGGCAAAAACTTTTTGTGATTGCACGTCACTGAAGAGTGGATTTAATTCAAATATTTCCGGCAAATGAATAGTTTTAATGACTTCCCTGGAATTTAATTTCATTAACGACCGGCGATTTCTTTTGCAGCCGGGAAAAAAAGTACAAACATAGAAGTAAGATACTCATGGGTACCAGTGAAAAATAAAAAGCTTTATCTCCGCCTATATGTTTAAACAGGTATCCCACCAATCTTGAACCGAGCGTTCCGCCGATGGCTGAAAAAAACACAAGCAATGAAGCCATCGGGCTGTGAAATATCTTTTCTGTAGAGCTAAGCACGAATGAATTAACCAATGGATAAATTGGCGCCAGGAACAGCCCGATTAACGGGAAAACATAACCAATAACCGGAACATCTTTTAAGGATTCAATATTTTTTGGTTGCAATCCGCTGGCCTGCGGTAAAACAAAAAGAACAATCAGTGCGGCGAAAATGAGGCAACCCGAAAGTATAGCGAGCCACGATATCTTTTTTACCAATATAGAAGAAACGTAGCGTCCCAGCGCGATGGAAAGCATGAGTATAACGGACATGTATATACTTGTTTTTACCGGCAGGTGCAATACTTTTTGATTGAAGGTGGGTAGCCAGCTCATGATACCCTGTTCAGTCATAACATACATAAAGGCAGCGATGGCAAATACAAGAACCAACGGACGTCGCATCAATTTTATCATTTCCACAAAATCGTCGCGCAGGTTTGTTCCCGGAATTTCATATTTAATATTGAAATCAGCGGTTAATAAAATTATAAATGAAACCGCGATCAACCCCGCGAGCAGTAAATAAATACGTAACCAGGCATCCGGGTCGGTATCGCTATAAAAAAGCGGGAAAACGATAAATGCTGTTGCTATTCCTATCATGAAAAAGCTTTCGATAGAACTTAATACGCTTTTATGTTCTTTATCATTGTTTGTAACCAGCCCTACCATTGAATAAACGGATACTTTAATTAAGGCAAAGGATACGCCTACGCAGGCAAATAATATTCTGACCGATGTAAAAGAATTGCCCCAATACATGCCGAGACAACCGGCAAAAACCAATCCCAAAGCGATCAGCATTCCTTTTTTATAACCAAGTCTTGGCAAAAATGAACCGACAAGAAATGATACGAAAGCAATCGAAAGATCTTTAAATGCCTCAAGGGAACTGGCTGCTACTTCATCCACACGATACCTGTTTTGCGATTGTTGAATAAGAATACCAACACTATTTAACAGTATGGCAAAAACAAAATAATTGAGATAGAGCGAAAGCTTGATTCTAAAGTTCTGCATAGCAATCGTTGTGATAAATAAGATTTTAAATGTACGGGTTTGCCGATAAATTCTTGAATAAACAGTGCTGTTGAGAAGCTGAATTAGTGAGAATGCCCGGCGAATGGAAACTTTATTATTTTTTGCGAAGTGTAATCTTCCATCCTTCAAAAGGTTTCACCGTGCCGCAGGTAGGTCCACCATCTTTCCCGGTACCGGCTATACGGGTTTCAAGATGCAACTGCTCATTGCCTTGAAGCCTGTCGATCATATCAAAACTGATTCCCTGCAGCGGAATCTTTAATCGCCTGTTCCACACAGAATCGGTTTGCCCTGCAAGGGTTCCTATATCAATATAAACGAAACGGCCCTGCAATGGTCCTTGCACAAATGGCCCTTTAAAGTCAGTGTCCACCGAATCTTTATTGCGCTTAAGGGTTACCGTAAATTCAAAATACAAATCGCCGGAAGCTGATCGTTGTTTTTGAACCGTTTCATAACTGTTGCCACTTCCTTTTTGTAAACCAAAATCAACACCAGCAGGTGGTTGTTGCAAAACGATAACCAAAGGTATCTGCTCATTCATGCCGTATTGTTTTGAATGACTATAATAGCCATGATATTTCACCAAATGCGAACCGCTCTTCAAACACGCCGTTGTGAGTTACCAGTTCTCCAGTTTCTGAAACAGCTTTTATTGTTGTTTGAAAAACGGCGCTGGTTTTTTTCAATTTCACCGTTGCGCCGCGTTTATAAATATTTTCATTATATAATTTAAAGATTTCGTCAAAACCATTTTGGAGTAGTTGGCTAAACCCGTCATTTATATCTCCGCATAGATTTTTTGCTAATAGCACCGTATCAAACGTTTTACCTGTTATTTGTTTTAGCGAAACAGGGTTTGGTAATTCGGGCGGAAATGAAGTTTGGTTAATGTTGAGTCCAATGCCGGTTACCGCCCAATCCCAGTTCGATGGCAGGCCCGGCCCGGCAGGCGCCCGGGATGCGCCAACTATATTCTCAATTAATATTCCACCGAGTTTCCTGTCCTGCCAATAAAGGTCATTTGGCCATTTTATCCGCGTGCCGTCGCCGGCGTGACGGGTAAGAAAGTTCAATACAGAAACAGCTATACAGGCACTGAGCCAAAATTGTTGGGAAAGTTGTAACGATCCGGGTCTTAAAACCAGACTCATGGCAATATTGCTGTCTTTTTGTGAAATCCATTGCCTTCCCATCTGGCCCTTGCCCGCCGTTTGTTCGTGAGCGAAAAAAGCGGTTCCGTGTTCTGCCATTCTTTCCCTTATCCGGGTCAGGGCATAATTATTGGTACTGTCTATTGATTGCAATTCTATAAAAGGTGAGCCCAAAGGGTGTATAACCGGCTTGTGTTGCAATTAATTCCTATTTTTGACAAAGATAACTGGGCATGGGCCAACGTAGAGACATGAAAACAATTCCGGTACCGGAAATAAAATAAAATGACCCGACGTTCGTCTTTATAATAAATTAAACGCTTCAGAAAATTCATTCACTAAAATAACTTGATTATTGGAACAACTGGCTTTACTCGCTACCCGTAAAAAAAGTGCGGCACGGCTAACGCGGAATTCGAAAATTATCAAAACCATCATCAACGCCATTCAGCAGAAAAAAGGGGAAAACATAATCTCTCTTGATTTGCGAAAAATTCCTGAAGCGGTTGCGGATTTCTTTATTATTTGCGAGGCCAGTAACCAGCCCCAGATAAGAGCCATTTCAGACTATGTCGAAGACCAGGTTAAAAAACTGACTGGTGAAAGTCCCTACAGGCATGAGGGTTACCAGGCGCTTCAATGGGTATTAATAGATTATGTGAATGTTGTTGTTCATGTCATGCTTCCGGAAAGCAGGAGGTTTTACAAACTGGAAGATATGTGGAGCGATGCCGATACGAAAGGACATGATGATTAAAGACAGCTTTGTTAAATATTAAAATAATTAACCTTTTTATACAAATAATCACTAAATAGCAGAAGTACCGGAAAAGATAATATGTCACAGGAACAATACAATAATAAAGACGAAAGGCAAAAATTGCCACGTTTTTCCAATCGCTCCACCGGCGATGATAATAACAACAATGCCCCCCGAAAAGGACCGAGATTCAGTATTTATTGGATATACGCTATCATATTCGCTGTATTAATTGGTGTGCAGATATACGGGCCATTCACATCCAATATGGCCAAAACAACGCCCAATGATTTCAAATCGATGGTAAGGGCGGGCGATGTTGAAAAATATACCATCGTCAGCAATCGAAACCTGGTGCGGGTTTTCCTGAAAAGAGAAAGTCTCATCAAGTACCAGGAACAACTGAAGAAGGGACTGAACGGAAAGATAAGTGATGAAGGTCCGCAGATGTCTTTTAAGATCACAGCCGCCGAAGATTTTCAAAAAGAAATGCGGGAATTCTATGATAAAAATCAGGATGTAAAGCCCGTGGATTATGAAGTGGACCAGGAAAAGGATTGGCTGGTACCGATTTTGAATACACTTTTACCTGTATTACTATTTATAGCCCTATTTATTTTATTTATGCGCAAAATGGGTGGCGGTGCTGCAGGTGGCGGCGGTCCCGGCGGTATTTTCAATATTGGTAAATCAAAAGCAACTCTTTTTGATAAGGGTACAAAAGTGAATATCACTTTCGCTGATGTTGCCGGGCTGGATGAAGCAAAGGTAGAGGTGATGGAAATCGTTGACTTTTTAAAGAATCCAAAAAAATATACTGCGCTTGGCGGTAAAATTCCAAAAGGCGCCCTATTGGTAGGACCTCCCGGAACAGGTAAAACATTGCTGGCAAAAGCAATGGCGGGCGAGGCACAGGTACCTTTCTTTAGCATGAGTGGTTCCGATTTCGTTGAGCTGTTTGTGGGCGTGGGTGCAAGCCGTGTTCGAGACCTCTTTAAACAGGCAAGGGAAAAAGCGCCATGCATCATGTTTATCGATGAAATTGATGCGATTGGCCGTGCAAGAGGCAAAAACGTAATGATGAGCAATGATGAGCGGGAAAGTACACTGAACCAGTTGCTCGTAGAAATGGACGGGTTTGGCACCGATTCAGGAATTATTGTTCTTGCCGCTACGAACCGTCCGGATGTATTGGATACAGCTTTATTGAGGCCGGGCCGTTTCGACAGGCAGATATCTATCGATAAACCGGATTTGAAAGGCCGCGAAGCGATATTCAAAGTACACCTGAAACCGATAAAGATTTCAAAGAAATTAGATATACATAAACTGGCTGAACAGACACCCGGTTTTGCCGGAGCAGATATTGCCAACGTATGTAATGAGGCAGCATTGATCGCCGCCCGCAAAGGCAAGGATGCTGTGGAAATGGAAGACTTCCAGGATGCTGTAGACAGGGTGATTGGCGGTTTGGAAAAGAAAAACAAGATCATTTCACCGGAAGAGAAAAAGATCATCGCTTATCACGAGGCCGGGCATGCTATCTGCGGCTGGTACCTGGAACATGCTTATCCTTTATTAAAGGTAACAATCGTACCGAGGGGAACTGCCGCTTTGGGATATGCGCAGTATACGCCGAAAGAACAATATCTCTATAATACCGACCAGTTAATCGACCAGATATGTATGACATTGGGCGGTCGGGCCAGCGAGGAGATATTCTTTAGTAAGATATCAACCGGTGCACAGAACGACCTGCAACAGATCACCAAGATAGCCTATGCTATGGTGAGCATTTACGGGATGAATGATAAGGTGGGTAACATAAGCTTTTACGATCCGCAGCAAGGTGAATATAATTTTACCAAACCTTACAGTGACGAGACAGCGAAAATGATAGACCAGGAGGTAAGGAAACTGATAGATGGAGCTTATGAGCGTACGAAACAGTTACTGACAGAGAAAAAGGCACAGGTAGAAAAGCTCGCTGAAGCGTTGCTCGAAAGAGAAGTATTGTTCCAGAGTGATGTGGAAACGCTCATTGGTAAACGTCCGTATGAAGAAAAGAAAATGCTGGACGTGCATGAAGAAGACACGAAGAAAGAGGAAGGCGAGATATCAGCAGGTGTTCCGCCGTATGATAGCGGGATAACGAATAAGTCATTGCCATAAGCAGTTTAAAGTTTAATAGTTTAAGGTTTATAGTTCTTTTACGGCGGGCGGTTTAAAATATTTTAAATGCGTTTTACCGCAGGTATAAATTAGTAAAAGAATCTTCAGTAGTAGCAAATTAAACTTTAAGCCTTAAACATTCAACCAATGAATATTTCTCCGGCAAAAGAAAGCATATTAAAAAAAATAAGGGAGGCGTTGAGTCATTCAACGCCTCTTCCTTTTCCGCAAAGCGAAGGAAACAATTCTGTGTTTCAGCCTTTACAACACGAAAAAGAAGTTGAATTTGCTGAACAGTTCACAAAGCTCCAGGGTAAATTTATTTATTGTCTGAACAGGCAGGAACTGGCCTTTCAATTAAACAGCCTTATCCGGAAACAGGGGTGGAAAAAAGTGTATTGCAGGGAAAACAAGATGATTGAACTGACCGGTCAACAGATTTCAAATTTTCTGACAACAGACCTGCCCGGTTGCGATGTGTCTATAACCGGTTGCGAAGCACTTGTAGCAAGAACCGGCTCTATCGTAATGAGTGCTGCGCAGGAGAGCGGTCGAACTGTAAGTGTTTACGCTCCTATTCATATTTGCGTTGCATTTGCCCATCAATTGGTATACGATGTCAAAGATGCGCTTCAGTTAATAAAAGAAAAATACGGGCTTGCATTTCCATCGCTGATCACGTTTGCAACCGGCCCCAGCCGTACCGCGGATATAGAAAAGACTCTGGTAGTGGGCGTACATGGTCCCAAAGAAGTGTATTTGTTCCTGGTGGACGAATAAAACAGTTTTCAGTAGTACTTTTAAAGCATGAATAAACAAAAAGTGTATCACTTATTTGTGTATGGCTCATTGCTGAGTGGCTTTAAGAGCCCGGCTTATGAGTATATTACCCGTTACTTCAGCCTGGTTTGTACGGGCACAATTAAGGGAAAACTATACGACATGGGAGAATATCCTGCAGCGGTCCCTTCGGATGAAGACATTTTTATAAAAGGAGAATTGTATTGCATAAAAAACAATCCCGAATTTTCGTATGCCATCGGGCAACTGGACGATTACGAAGGTGTGAAAACCGAACCTGGTGAACCGCAATTGTATAAAAGAGAATTGACCGATGTATTTCACGATGATACTACCAGTAAAGCGTGGGTGTATTGGTATAACGGCGATGTACAAGGCAAACCAATAGTTACTTCCGGCGATATCCTTCAATACCATCAGCAAAAGAATCATTGAGTGCAGGCTTCACCCGATAAAAAAATTTATTTCCTTTCCGACTTTCATCTCGGCGCTCCCGATTATGACAGCAGTCTCAAAAGAGAAAAATTGATTGTTCAATTTCTCGATGAGATAAAATACAAAGCTTCAGAAATATTTCTTGTGGGGGATATGTTCGATTTCTGGTACGAATACCGCAGGGTAGTACCAAAGGGATATGTTCGCCTGCTGGGTAAGCTTGCAGAAATTTCCGATATGGGTATACCCATGCATTTTTTTGTGGGCAATCATGATATGTGGATGAAGGATTATTTTCTGAAAGAATTAAATATCCCCGTTTATTTTGAGCCGAAAGAATTTGAACGAAACGGAAAGAAATTCTTTATCGGTCATGGAGATGGACTCGGTCCGGGTGATCATGGCTATAAACGATTGAAAAAAGTATTCAGAAACCCGGCCTGTCAATGGTTATTTGGTGTTTTACCTCCCTATGTTGGTATGGGGTTGGCCAATTATATGAGCAGAAGGAGCCGTGCGCAAACGGGCGCTTCTGAAGAAGTTTTCCTGGGCGAAAACAACGAATGGCTGATCATTTTTTGCAATGATAGGCTTAACGCGAAGTTTTTTGACTATTTTATTTTCGGGCATAGACACTTACCCATTGATTATCGTCTTAAAGATAACAGCCGCTATATCAATCTTGGCGACTGGATACGGTATTTTACCTATGCGGAGTTTGATGGACAAGATTTAATTTTAAAATCGTATACAGGGAATGATCATAAAATCATACGCAACGAATGAAACGAATCTTATACATCCTGTTCATCATTTTCTCATTTTCTGTAAATGCGCAAAGCGATTCTGCATTCCGTCTGTTGCGAACGGTGAATGGAGATATTGTTGACTTCGCGGTCGATAACCTCGATAACATTTATCTTTTCAGCAGTACAAACCAATTAAAGAAAATAAACGCACAAGGCGATTCGGTAGCTGTGTATAATGATGTAAAGAAATATGGACGGGCTTCCTATATCGATGTATCTAACCCCATGCGCGTATTACTCTATTACAAAGATTTTTCTACAATTGTCACACTTGACCGCTTGCTGAATATCCGCAGTGTGATTGATTTGCGAAAGAACAATATTCTGCAGGCAAATGCTATCGGGCTATCTTATGATAATAACATATGGATATATGACCAAATAAATAGTAAACTGAAAAAGATTGATGAATACGGAAAGGTCTTGCTTGAAACACCCGATTTCCGGCTTTTATTTGGTGACGCACCCTCACCTGAATCCATATACGACCGGGATGGATTTGTATATGTGTATGACACAACCAAGGGCGTATACGTATTTGACTATTATGGAGCATTAAAAAATAAAATCCTGATTCCCGGCTGGAAAGACTTCCGGGTTGCCGGTAAATATATTTATGGTATAACCAACGATACATTGCAACGTTACCAGATTTCAACATTTCGCATAGATAACCTGAAACTTTTATCACCGGTATGGCCTGCACTTTCTCTTGGCTTTACACCCACCCGGTTGTATGCATTGAAAAAAGATTCGGTCGAAATTTATTTATTACGTTGAAAAATGTGCGGAGCAGGATTTGTAATTTTAGACGAATTAAGGAAGAAGATTTATGTTCAAGTTTTTCGACCAGGTTGTTTTAGATAATCCCATCAAAAGTTATTTGCTTGTCGTTGCGGTTATTCTTTTTATACTTCTTCTGAAAAGAATAATATCGCGATACCTAGCCGGTTTATTATCACACGTGGCGAAACGGGTATGGAGAGACATGGATAAGAAATCGTTTACCACGCTTATCATGCAACCGCTTGGTCTTTTTTTAGTCATATTCATTTCCATTGTTGCGTTACATAAATTGAAATTTCCGGAACTGCTGGAAGTGGAAGTGTATGGCTACACTACAAAAGATATTATTCATTTTATCGCAACAACCATACTGATCATTTCATTTATCTGGCTTTTACTACGGTTGATTGACTTTATTGCTATGATTCTGCAAAGAAGAGCAGATGCTACAGCCGACATATCCGAGAACCAGCTGATTGTTTTTTTTAAAGATTTTTTTAAAGTACTGGTAGTTATCAACGGTGTTTTAATGGTACTTCATTTCGCTGTTGGTTTTGACATAAAGAACCTGCTCACGGGATTAAGTATCGTAGGTGCAGCATTGGCATTGTCGTTGAGAGAAAGCCTGGAAAACCTGATTGCTTCATTTATCATTTTTTTTGATAAACCATTTATTACCGGCGACCAGATTAAAGTACAAAATGTAACGGGTGTAGTGGAAAAGATAGGGCTCCGCAGTACGAGGCTGCGAACCGATCAGAAAACATTTGTTTCAGTACCAAATAAACAAATGGTAGATTCCATTCTTGATAATCTTTCGCTTCGGTCGCAACGAAGGGCAGACCTGAAGCTGGAAGTAAGCTTGCTTACATCGTCGCAGCAGTTGGATGATCTTGTAAATGGAGTACGCAAAATTGTGGGCAGAAAAGAAATCGAGAACTCAGCGGTTTTTTTGAATGATATAACCGGTAATTCTTTTATTATACAAAGCGAGTATTATACAGCGCCCATCACTATCCAGGATTTCAATACTCTTCGGCAGGATATAACAATGCAGGTTCTGAAACTGATGGAACAATTGAATATCGAAATTGCTGGCGCGAATACAGATGTGAGGATTACGGGAAATAATCAGTTCAAATAAATTAGTCTAATAATAAACGGCATTACAACAATGCCGTTTATTATTTTATAATGAAGAGCCTGACCGCATAATCAAGGGTGGTGATTTTTTTAGGAACAAAACAGGCTTCAAAAAAAGAAACAATCTCCCGCCTTATTGTTACGGGAATACAACAACTGATGGAACTATTTCCATTTTCTGTTAATTAATTTTTTGATAAGGGGTAGGTAGGTGCTTTTCTACGACTGCAACGGCCTGAATGAATATTGGATTGATTTAAATGTCTATTCAGGTGTTCGGCAAGGCAGCGGTAAATCGTAATGGGATCTGGAAAACGGTTAAGTGGTCTTGGGATTATAAAGTAGCAAATATCAAGCCATAAGAGCTATAAGTCGGTGATTATTATCAAATAAAGAGAGGAATAATGATTTTATGAGCTAAGACCCGCTTTTAACTCATTCAGGAAAGCTTTTATTTTTTCCATTGACTGTATCATGGCAAATTTTTCTTCAGACTTCTTTGTGTTTTTCAGATAGTCTTTCGCTCCTTCAATTGTAAATTTCCGGCGACGCAGCAAATCATATATCAGTTGAAGATTTTTTACATCTACAGGACGAAAAAAGCGATCGCCTTTCCTGTTTTTACGTGGCTGTAATATATCGAATTCGCTTTCCCAGTATCTCAGCAATGATTGATTGACGCGGAACCAGCCAGCTACTTCACCGATAGAATAATATTGTTTCTGGAAAAGTATTGCATCTTCCGGTACGGCGATAAGGTCAGCCTCGAGACCAAATTCTTTCAATGAACGTCTTCCCCTTGTTGATACAGGTTTTTGATCTTTTATAATTCCGGTTGTTCGGATTACCGGTTTGCTTTTTTCTTCACTACCACTTGCAGCGGTAAGAATTTGCTGCCTTGCAGATATGCCTGCTGACTCTTGCTGTGTTGTCTTGCTATCCGATACTTCAGAAAAGTCGAATGGTATCTGGTCCAGAGATTTTGCCATAACTGTATATGAAGATACGATTGTTATTTTTATCAGCCTTTGAAAGGTAGTTACCCTTTTTTCCACATATATGAATATACAGAATGATTATCAGAATACAGTACTGAAGAAATCACTAATCAAAACTTTGATTAGATGATGCTGCTTTTTTCAGCAGGCGATCAAACTGATCAGGTGAAAGATCATTATAGAAGAAATATACAGGATCAATTTTCTGACCATTTTTGTGCACTTCATAATGACAATGTGGTCCTGTTGATTTACCGGTACTGCCTACATAACCGATCACTTCACCACGTTTAACACGTTGCCCCGGTTTTACTTTCACTTTAAACATATGACCGTATAAAGTCTCATATCCATAACCGTGATTAATGACCACATGATTGCCATACCCGCCATCACTGTATCCGGCCATTTTTACAACACCATCAGCAGTGGCATAAATAGGTGTGCCTTGCGGCGCAGCGAAGTCTATGCCCGCATGCATTTTTGCCGTCTTGTAGATTGGATCTATGCGATAACCAAAACCTGAAGCAATGCGCTCGAGATCGCCGTTACTTA
>Ga0207691_10001688_pt1 | contig 21796 bp, 20 predicted proteins | sample KBSM13metaG_FD_184327 | JGI IMG/M metagenome (GOLD analysis project Ga0207691, IMG submission 184327) | Miscanthus rhizosphere microbial communities from Kellogg Biological Station, Michigan, USA - KBS M1-3 metaG (SPAdes) (version 2) | ecosystem: Host-associated > Plants > Roots > Rhizosphere >... | reverse complement strand
GCTGTACGACACGTACGGCTTTCCCATCGACCTCACCGAGCTGATGGCGCGCGAGCGCGGCTACGCGGTGGACATCGCGGGATTCGAATCGGCGCTGGCGCAGCAGCGAAGTCAGTCGCAGGCCGAGCGGAAGTCGCGAAAGCTCGGGGTCGGTGCGGATGATTTCGCGGATCTGACCGCGTGGCGCAGCTCAGGCGCGACCGACGCCAGCTCGGCGGCGCTGCCGCCGACGAACTTCGTCGGCTACGACACGGTGGAGATCGACACGCAGGTGGCTGCGGTGCGGCGTCTCGACGACGATCGCGTCGCGGTGCTGCTGCGCGAGACGCCGTTCTACGCGGAGTCGGGCGGGCAGGTATCCGATCACGGCGAGATCATCGGTGACGGCTGGCGTGTGGACGTCACCGATGTGCGCAAGGTCGACGGCCGCACGGCGGCGATCGGGAAGGCGACTGGCGACATCACGTTCGGTCGAGCGCTCGCGCGCGTTCCGAGTGATCGTCGTCGCGATACCGAGCGCAATCACACCGCGACGCACTTGCTCCATGCTGCGCTGCGCCAGGTTGCGGGGGAGGGGGTGCACCAGGCGGGCTCCGTCGTCGAGCCCGATCGCCTGCGCTTCGACTTCACGCACCACGGTCCGCTGCGTCCCGAGCAGTTGGCGGAGATCGAGCGGCGCGTGAACCGCGGTATCTGGGCGGCCGTTCCCGTGACGTTGGAGCAGAAGGCGTACAAGGAAGCCGTGGCAACAGGCGCCATGGCGCTGTTCAACGAGAAGTACGGCGATGTCGTCCGCGTCGTCACGATCCCCGGGCTCTCGGTCGAGCTCTGCGGCGGCACGCACGTGCGCAACACGAGCGAGATCGGTCTGTTCAAGATCGTGAGCGAGACCGGCGTCGCGGCTGGCGTCAGGCGCATCGTCGCGCTCACTGGGCCGCGTGCGTTCGAGCTGCTCACCGATCGCGAGCACGGCTTAACGCTGGTCGCGGAGCGTCTCAAGATGACGCTTCCCGCCGGGACCGGCAGCGACGCGGTGGCGCACCGCCTCGACGCGCTATTGCAGGAAAAGCGTCAGCTCGAGAAACGACTGGACGAAGCGATGCGCGGCGGTGGGGGCGATGCGGTGGAGCGGCTCGTCTCGTCGGCCACGGCGGTCGACGGCATGCGCATCGTGGCGAGCGTCGTGTCCGTGCCTGACGTGAAGTCACTCCAGGCGCTCGGCGACGCGATTCGCGAGCGTCTCAAGACTGGCGTCGCCGCGCTCGGCGCGACGTTCGAGGATGGCAAGAGCACGTTGCTCGCGGTCGTGACGGATGACGTGCGCGAACGTGGCGTGCATGCCGACACTGTGATCAAGGAACTGGCCGCGGCCGCTGGCGGTCGCGGCGGCGGCAAGCCGCACATGGCGCAGGCAGGGATTCCAGACGCGGCGCGCATTCCCGAGGCGTTAGGCCGATTGCCGGACATCGTGCGCGGGTTGTTGGGCGCAACGTGAGGACGGGGACGTGAGCGTGCGCTCGTGACGGAGCACCAGCCAGTGTCCGCCTGGCTGCGCGCGCGCACGCCCGTGCCGCCGCCGCAGCTCATTGCGCGCATCGAGGCGATGACGGCCGGGGTCGCGGGCCGCGATGCCTCCGCCGACGTGTTCCTCGCAGCCGCCGAAGCGGCGATGGGCGGGCTGCTCCGCGACGGGTGCCTAACGCGCGAGAGCGCGCTCGACCTGCTCGCCATTGACGCCCTCGTCACGTACGCGTTCGAGGCCGCGGCGGATGACCCGGAACGCCTCGACGACCGCGCGGCACGCGCGCTGTCACGCGTGTCGGCCCTCGCTGCGCCGTATCCGGCGTGAGCGTGCGGACGCCGGCTCGGCTCCCATTCGACCGGCGCGGCGGGCTCATCGTGCTCGTCGATCCCGGCCGGTCGACGCCGGATGACGCGTTAGGCCTCGCGACCCGAGCGGCGACGTCGGACGCGTGCGGTTTTCTCATCGGCGACAGCCTCGGGGGCGGCGCCAATCTGGCCGCACACGTCGCGGCGATGCGCGAGGGCGCACCCGGCTTGCCGATTGTGCAGTTCCCGGCCTCTGCCGCGGAGCTCAGCGCTGATGTGGACGCCGTGCTGTTCCTTGCGCTGCTGTCGGGAAGAAATCCACGGTATCTCATCGACGAGCAGGTGCGTGCGGTGCCGTTCTTCGCTCGCCACCCCGAGGTGGCCGCGATCAGTACCGCGTATCTGCTCGTGGAAGGTGGCCGAACGAGCTCGGTGGAGCAGGCGACTCGTACGCAGCCGCTCGCGGCGGATGCGCCCGACGTAGTTGCTGCACACGTCAGGGCCGCGCAGCTCATGGGCATGTACGCGACGTATCTCGAGGCCGGCAGCGGCGCGGCGAGGCCCGTCTCCGCACAGGTCATCGCGGCCGCTCGCGAGGCGACCGAGGGACCGCTGCTCGTCGGAGGCGGCATCACGAGCGCCACCGCGGCGCGGGAAGCGCGCGATGCGGGCGCCGACTACGTGGTGATCGGGACGCTGTTCGAGCGGGCCCCGTTGGTCGCCGTCCAGCCGCTCGCCAGCGCCGCCCGCGCGTGATCGACATTCACTCGCACCTGCTGCCGGGCGTCGACGACGGATCCGCGGACGTCGCGACATCTGTCGGGGTGCTGGAGCGGTTCGCGCGCCACGGCCTCGAGGTGTTGGTCTGTACGCCGCATCTCGCGGCATCCGACGCGGGGCGAGCGCCGTATGAGCACCATCGCGACCTGCTGAAGACGCTCGTGGCGGCGGCACCCCCGAAGCCGGAGTTGCGGCTCGGCTGGGAGATCATGCTCGATCGTCCCGGCTGTGACCTGAGCGCACCGGAGCTCTCGCTGGGCGGTGCGAAGGCCGTGCTCGTGGAATTTCCCCGGGCGTACCTTCCCGTGGGAACGACCGACGAGCTCGATCGCATCAGGCGCGGAGGCATCGTTCCGGTGGTTGCGCACCCGGAGCGCTACTACGGGTGCACGCTCGACACCGTGCGCGCGTGGCGCGATGCTGGAGCCGTGATCCAGACGGACGCGACGATGTTGCTGGCGCGCGGACCGATGACCGAGCTCGCGAAGTCATTGCTCGAAGCGGGGCTGATCGACTGTCTGGCGAGCGATAATCACGGCGACCGGCGTTCTCTCGCCGCGGCGCGTGTCTGGTTGGAGGAGATGGGAGCGACCGAGCATGCGCAGGTGTTGACCCATGGGAACGCCGCGCGAGTGTTGGCGGACCAACCGACGATCCCCGTTCCGCCGCTGCCACTCGCGCGCGGAATGATCCACCGCCTGCGCGAGCTGTTGTTCGCGCGTCGATGACACATACGACAACGACGGACAGCTTCGACGAGAGGATCACGATGAGAGAGCAGATCGTGCAGCGCCTTCGCGACCTGGCGGCGACCGCGACCGATGCCGCGGAGCGGATCGGCCCAGACGCGGAGCGGGCGGGTACGATGATGCGCGACGTCGTGCGCCGCGGCGGGACGCTGTTCTTTTGCGGAAACGGTGGGAGCGCTGCCGACGCGCAGCACATGGCGACGGAGTACGTCGTGCGGTACATGAAGAACCGGCGGCCCCTGGCGGCTGTTGCGCTCACAACGGACACGTCACTGCTCACGGCGATGGGAAACGACTTCGGGTTCGATGAGATCTTCTCGCGTCAGGTGGACGCGCTCGTGACCGACCGCGATCTGCTCATCATCCACTCGACGAGTGGCAACTCGCCTAACGTGGTCAAGGCGGCCGAGGCGGCGCGCCGCAAGGGTGCGGGCGTCGTGGCATTCTCATCGCGCGACGGTGGCGCACTGCGCGCCGTCGCCGATCATTCCGTGATCGTGCCCACGGACCGCACGGATCGCGCGCAGGAGATCCACCTCTGCATCGAGCACGCGATCTGCGAAGTGATCGAAGCGGGGCTCGACTCATGATCTCTCTCCGTGGAAGGCGTGCGCTCGTGACTGGCGGCTCGCGTGGCATCGGCGCCGCGACGGCACTCTTGCTCGCGGAGTGTGGAGCGGATGTCGGTATCGGGTACCGGTCGCGTCAGCCGGAGGCCACGGAGATCGTGCAGCGACTCGCGAGCCGGGGTGTCAAAGCATTCGCCCACGCGGCGGATCTGTCGGGCCTGGCCGGGACCGCATCGCTCTTCGAGCGCGCAGCGCGTGAATTCGGCGGCCTCGACATCTTCGTCGGCAACGCCGGAATCTGGCCGCCGCAGGACGTCGCGCTGGCGGAGATGACCGACGAGCACTGGCGACGCACGATGAGCGAAAACGTCGACGCGATGTTCTACACGACGCGCGCGGCGGCCCGCATGCTGGAGCGTGGCGGTCGCATCGTGCTCGTGTCGAGCACCGCGGGTCAGCGCGGTGAAGCGTACCACGCCGACTACGCGGCGTCCAAAGGCGCGATGATCTCGCTCGTGAAGTCAGTCGCCGTGGAACTCGGCGGACGAGACATCACCGTCAACGCGGTCGCACCGGGCTGGGTGGACACGGAGATGGTGGCCGACGCGATAGGCGACCGCCGCGAGGCGATCGCGGCCGCCATTCCCATCGGCCGTGTAGCAACGCCCAAGGACATCGCCGGCCCGATCGTGTTCCTATGCTCGGAGCACGCTCGTCACATTACCGGCGAGATCTTGAACGTGAACGGCGGCAGCGTCCTGTGCGGGTGATAGTGTCGCACGGCGCGTTAGGCTCGTCCGGCCTGTTATCCGGCGGTCGTAGTCGCCGTGCTCACGCTACCCGACGAGTTCAGCTGCCAACGTTGGAAGCAGTTCCACCCGAACTCGTCCGCGGCGCGGATCTGATCAGGGAACCCAAAGCAGTCCACCCACCCTTCCTGCTCGGCCCGCCAGCGGCAGTCCCACGCGAACTCGATGACGCGACACTCGCCGTTGCCTTCGACGACGAGCGTCCCGACGAAATCCGAGCAGCCCGACCGAGCGTCAATGCGCAGGCGATCGACGGCCCATTCGGGGTGCGCGTGGAGCAGCTGGTTGATGAGGCGGATCACCTTGATGCGCGGAACTGGCCGCATCAAGGTGATCGAGGGCGCTTCAGTGCGCTTGGCGAACGCGACGACATCGGCTTTGAAACGTTCGGTCGCGAACGAACGCTCGATGATCTGGGTGTCTATCGGCACGGGCGGAATATATCAGGTGTTCCCTGGTTTCTGGGGGTTCACGCTGCCCCGAGTAGGACGAAACTGACTGTTGGGTCGGCACACGTCAGTCGCGAGATCCCATGGCTACGTTAGCCATCCCGCGCGCGGTCCGACTCATCGCCGAGCGGCTCGACAACGCAGGGTACGAGACGTGGTGCGTTGGTGGCGCCGTGAGGGACGCCATGCTCGGCCATCCGCACCTCGATTGGGATCTCGCGACCGCGGCGACGCCGCAGCAAGTTCAGAAGGTCTTCCGCCGTACGGTCCCGGTCGGTATCGACTTCGGTACGGTTGGCGTGCTGGACGATGCCGGGGTCATGCACGAGGTCACGACCTTCCGTCGTGACGTCGACACGGACGGGCGCCACGCGGTGGTCGAGTTCGGCGCGTCCCTCGACGACGACCTGGCGCGGCGCGATCTCACGATCAACGCGATCGCCGTGTCGCCCAAGACCGGGGAGATCCGTGATCCGTTCGGCGGACAGCTCGACCTCGAGCGTCGGATCGTGCGGGCCGTCGGCGCTCCGGACGAGCGTATGCGCGAGGATCGGCTGCGCGCGCTGCGGGCGATCCGGTTCGCGTCGCGTCTCGATTTCTCGATCGAGCCGACCACGTGGGAGGCGATCGAGCGGAGTGCGCCGCATCTGTCTCGTCTCTCGCGCGAACGCGTCAAGCAGGAGATCGAGAAGACGATGGAGCAGGTGCGCTGCCCGAGCCGAGCGTTCGCCATGTGGCGATCGAGCGGAGCGCTCGCGTCGCTCGTACCACCGCTGGCCAACCAGCCCGAGATCGCGTTTGCGGCGGCGGACCACGTGCCGTTGCCGGGCGCTACGCGGCGGCCGGATCGAGTCGATGCTCGCCGCATCCACCGTTTGCTTTCGCTCTTTCTCGATTTGCCCGCGGCTACCGTTCGGTCCGCGTTGCAGGACCTGCGGTTCTCCAACGCCGACGTGCGGAACATGTCGAAGCTCGCCGAGCACTGGGTCGGGCTGTTCACTCGCGTAACGGACATGCTCGGCCAGGCAGGGCCGCCTGACGACGCTGTCATTCGGCGCTGGGCCGCCACGACCGGGAGGACGCAGCTCGCTGCGTTTCTGCGCCTCGCGGAAGCCCGGTGGGCCGCCACGCGGGCGGCGGGCGAGCGCGCACCAACGCGCGAGCGTGCGGGAAGCGTGTATCGTCGCGCGCTGCGGATCGCGTATCGCGATCCGATCGAGCTCGCGGATCTGCAGGTCGATGGAGAGGACCTGCAGCGTGAGGGAATCGCGCGCGGCCCCGCGCTCGGTAAGATTCTACGCGCGCTGCTGGACTGGGTCGTGGACGATCCAGCGCGCAACATGCGAGAGACGCTCATGGTTCGCGCTGCACAATTCGCGCGCGACAGCGAGCGCGCACCGAGCGACGGGCAACGTTAGGCCAAGCGACCATGTTCTTTCGAGGACGGCAACCCGAGGGCTCGGTCTGGCGGCGGTTCCGCGCTGGGACCGACGGCTTCTCGTTCATTCACGAAGACGAGTACTACGCGGCGCACGTAGCGGCGAACGCGGAGCGCGTCGTCGATCTCTTTCACGCGCTCACGGAGCATCTGCCCCCCGCGGTCGACGTCGCGCTCGAGGACGTGCGATCGGGATTGTCGTGGAAGGGAGAGAACATCGCGCTTCCCGACGTGCGCGAAGTCATCGCGCGCATGAAGTCGCCGTTGTCGACGTTCGGGGGCGTGGAGTTCGCCGTCTACACGAGCGAGGATCAGCTCACGCTCAACCCGCACCTCGAGCTGTTCATCTACGCGCGAACCGATCAGTGGTTCTACATCCTGCAGGGGAAAGGGCTCGAGGAACGGCGCATGGTGCGCACGCGGAGTTGGAGACTTGCCCGGACTGAGTTTGCCCCGGCGCCCGATCTGGTGAATGCGGTGGCCGCAGCAGCGGAGCGCCTCGCACTCACGAGCGCGTGAACATCGGACCAGTCCTGTTCGCACTCATCGCGGCGTCGGCGAACGTGCTCGGCGCCGTTGCCGTTACGTCGCGGGCGCGCTGGAGCATGCGAGCGCTCGACGTGATGGTGGCGCTGTCCGCGGGCTTCATGATCGCCGTGTCCCTCGGTGAACTGCTGCCGGAATCGATCGAGCGTGGTGGACGCGCCGCGGCGCTGGCTGCGCTCGCCGGGTATCTGCTCGTCCACCTCACGCAGCACACGTTGGCGCGACATTTCCACTTCGGGGAGGAGACACACGAGGTCACGGCCTCGGTCAGCGCGTCGGCGCTGGTCGGCTTGTTGCTTCACACGTTCTTCGACGGTGTAGCGATCGCGAGCGGTTTCTCCGTGAGCCCGTCACTCGGCTTCCTCGTATTCATGGCGATTCTGCTGCACAAGCTTCCTGAAGGACTGGCGATCTCGAGCCTGTTTCTCGCGGCAGGCGCGGGGCGCCGCGCCGCGCTGGGCGCCGCGACCGCGCTGGGCGTCGCGACCATGGCGGGCGTGCTGCTCACGGAATACCTAACGGGGCTCCGCGACATGGGACTCGCGATCGCCGCGGGCGTCACCCTCTATGTGGCGGCGTCGAACCTCGTTCCCGAGTTTCAGTCGAAGCTCGGGTGGCGCATGCCCGTCAGTTTCTTCGCTGGGTGCGCGCTCTACTTCGCGGCGCGAATGGTCGTGCTTCCATGACGCCGCGCCCGTCGCGTGGATCTGGACCCGGGGGAGGAGAGGTCTCACTCTTCTCGCGCGCCGAGGCGGCGCAACCGCTCGCGGCGCGTTTGCGACCGCGCACGCTCGACGAGTATGTCGGGCAAGAGCACATCCTCGGGCCGGGGAAGTCGCTGCGGCAGGCGATCGAGAACGGCTCAGTCGGGTCGGTGATCTTCTGGGGTCCGCCCGGCTCCGGAAAGACGACGCTCGGCAGGCTGATCGCCGCGGCCACGAATCGCACGTTCGCGCCGTTCAGCGCGGTGAGCGAGGGAGTGCCGCGCATTCGTCAGATTCTCTCTGAAGCGCGCCAACGACTCGAGGACGGGGGAAACCGCACGGTCCTCTTCATCGACGAGATTCACCGGCTCAACAAGGCACAGCAGGACAGTCTGCTACCCGGTGTCGAGGACGGCACCGTCACGCTCATAGGCGCGACGACGGAGAACCCGAGCTTCGAGATCAACGGGGCGTTGCTCTCGAGAAGCCGAGTGTTCGTGCTGCGGGCGTTGAGCACGGCCGATCTTCGCGCGCTCATGTTGCGCGCGTTGTCGGACACCGAACGCGGCATCGCGAATCGCAACGTCAGCGTCGACGACGATGCGCTCGACGTCATCGCGGTGGAAGCCGACGGCGATGCGCGTCGCGCGCTGACGGTGCTGGAAGCATCGGCAGATTATGTCGGCGATGGTGGGCACGTCACAACAGCCGTCGCCCGTGAGGCCATGCAACTGCGGTTCGCGCGTCACGACAAGAGCGGCGAAGAGCACTTCAACCTGCTCAGCGCGTATCACAAGTCGCTGCGTGGGAGCGATCCGCAGGGCGCGTTGTACTGGATGGCGCGAATGATCGAGGGCGGCGAGGATCCGATGACGATCTTCCGACGCGCGATCGCGATGGCGGCCGAGGACGTGGGGCTTGCCGATCCGGAGGCGTTGAAGCTCGCGGTCGCGGCGCGTGATGCATATCACATGTTAGGCGCACCCGAGGGATATCTGCCGCTCGCGCAGATGACTATCTACCTCGCCACCGCGCCGAAATCGAACAGCTCGAAGGCGGCGCTCGGTGCGGCCCTGGAAGCCGCGCGGCAATCGCCCGCGGCGGGCGTGCCGCTTCACATTCGCAACGCGCCGACCGCGCTGATGAAGGAGCTCGGGTACAATCGCGGGTACCAGTACGCGCATGATTCCGCGGAGGCGTACATTCCGCAGGAGTACCTACCGGACGAGCTGCGTGGCGCGCAGTTCTACGAGCCCGGCCCGTTCGGATTCGAGAAGGAGATCTCGAAACGACTGGCGTGGTGGCAATCCCTCAGGGACCGCGCGACCACGCGCGAGTCATCAGCGCCGGCGGCGGATCGCGCCGAACCAGCGGAGGGCGGAGCAGGGCGGGAACCCGACAAGGAGCCGGGGTAGATAAGCGTAGTGGCTCAGCTGAGCCGTGCCCAATACCACAGAGGAAACGAACGATGCGTATTCGAAATATCAGTGTCGTCGCGCTTGCGATGATCGGCGCGGCGGGTTGCGCGACGCTCGGAAAGGCGACGTTCAAGGAGCCGGTCGTGCACTTCCAGGATGCGCGGATCACCGGGCTTGGCCTCAACGGCGGCTCGCTCGAAGTGAAGCTGAGCCTCTACAATCCGAACAGCTTCAAGTTGGACGGCACCCGCCTAACGTACAAGCTGATGGTCGACTCGGTGACGTTCGGCACAGGCGCTCTCGCGGACCGGTTCACCGTACAGGAAAAGGATTCGACGATCGTCACGCTGCCGCTCCAGTTCACGTACGCCGGCGTTGGCGCAGCCGGTCGTCAGCTGATGAACACGGGGGCGGTGAATTATCGAGTCCTCGGCGATGTCACGGTCGGTACGCCGCTCGGCAACTTCACGCGGCCGTACGATCAGACGGGAAGGTTCTCGACGCTGAGTGGGAGAGGCAATTAGGCCATCGGGGCATGGGAGAGGCAATTAGCCCATCGGGGCATGGCTGATGGCCATTAGTTTTTACACATTCACTGAATCTTTGGAGCGTTGCTATTCCCCGCGATCTGATCACACTCACGCCGCCCATCGAACGTGCGCTACTCATCGGTGCACCGCGAAAGCGCACGGCCGCGCGGCACCAGGTTGACGAACATCTCGAAGAACTCGAGCAGCTCGCGGACACCGCCGGTGCCGTGGTCGTCGGGTCGCTCACGCAGCAAATCGACCGCCCGAATCCCGCCACCTATCTCGGCAAGGGCAAGATCGAGGAGCTCGGGACGCTCATTGGTGAGACCGAAGCGTCGCTCATCATCTTCGACGACGAGCTCACACCCGCGCAGGGGAAGAACATCGAGGACGCTACGGGCAAGCGCGTGATGGATCGCGCCGAGTTGATTCTCGACATCTTCGCCACGAGGGCGCGGTCGAGCGAAGCCAAGATGCCGGTGGAGCTCGCCCAGTTGGAGTACATGCTCCCGCGTCTCACACGGATGTGGACCCACCTCGAGAAATTCCGCGGCGGCATCGGCATGCGTGGTCCTGGCGAGACGCAGCTCGAGACGGATCGCCGGCTGATCAACCATCGCATCAAGCTGCTCAAGGAGCGGCTCGGCGACGTTACACGGGCGCGAGAGATCCAGCGTCAGGGCCGTCGGGACTCGTTCCGCGCCTCGCTCGTCGGTTACACGAACGCCGGTAAGTCCTCGATTCTTCGTGGGTTGTCGGGCGCAGGTGATGTATTCGTCGAGGATCGATTGTTCGCGACGCTCGACCCGCTCACGCGTGAGGTCGAGCTCGGTGAGAACAACAACGTGATGCTCACGGATACTGTCGGTTTCATCCGGAAGCTGCCTCACCACCTCGTGGCGTCGTTCCGCGCGACGCTCGAAGAAGTTCGCGATGCGGACGTCCTCCTGCACGTAATCGACGCAAGCCACCCGCAGTGGGAGGAGCAGCGGCAGGTCGTGAACGGGGTGTTGGACGAGCTGGGAGTTCACGACAAGCCTGTGCTTCACGTCTTCAACAAGATCGACCGGCTGTCGGCCGAGATGCTGTTGCCGCTCGAGGAGCGCATCACGAATCTCCTGCCGAACTCAGTGTTCGTTTCGACGCTCGCCGACGGCGGACTCGAGCCGCTGCGTCGTGCGCTGCTCGTAAAGACGCGTGCCCTGCGGCCGATCATGGAAATTCGGCTCGGAGTCGGCGAAGGGCGCCTGCTCGCGGAGATCCACCGGCTCGGAGAAGTCGTCGATCAGACGACCGACGGCGCGGAGCTCGTGCTGCGCGCCCGCGTCGACGAAGCGCTCGCCGGCCGTCTGCGACGAGCGGGCGCCGGCGTCAGTTCGACCAATGGGAGGCCCGATGGTGGTGCGGCGAACGTCGCGGCAGGCGACCGACTGACTGATCGACTTGCCCCGACCGCACGACGCCCATTCGACGAGTTGGGTTAATACGGTAACGCGAAACAGAGGAACTCGGCACCAGTCTTGCTTTTTCGAAGAACCAACAGCAAGCGGCTAAGGTCATCGAGGCCGGGAGTGTGGGCGGAGAAGGTCTGCCCCAGCACCCGTGCCGATCAATTCTGTGCGGGCGCGAGCCATCAGGCGCGTCAGGAGCACCCGGACTCTTGTTGTCGCAGAAGCCTGAGATTCCGCTCTACCTGTTCGGACTCGCCGTCGCCGTCTGTTCGTCCGCGGCTCTGACGTTCGCTGTGCGCGAGTTCGCGCGCCGCGCAGGGTTGGTCGACCCGATTGGAGACCGGAAGGTCCACGTCAACCCGGTTCCTCGCATAGGCGGCGTCGCCATCGTGCTGGCGGTGGCGCTTGCCATGGCCGCGGTGATGACGTTCTTCGGAGAGCACGTCCTCGCTGAGAACGGGCGAGGGCTCGTGACCGTCATCGGCGGCGCGCTTGCGGTGCATCTCGTTGGTCTCGTCGATGACGTCCGTCCGATGCGCGCGCGCTGGAAGTTCGTGGCGCAGATCGCGATCGCGTGTGGTGTCTTCATCGCCGGTGTGCGTGTCTCGACGCTCTCGCTGCCGTTCGTCGGCATCGTGAACCTCGGCGGCATCATCGGGATGCTCTTCACCGTCGTGTGGTTCGTGGGCATCACGAACGCCTTCAATCTGATCGATGGACTCGATGGGCTCGCGGCAGGCGCGGCGCTGTTCGCGTTGTCCACCATGTTCGTCGTCGCGAGCTACAACGGGCTCGTCGGGCCCGCGACGGTCACGATCATTCTCGCCGGCGCGACGGTCGGATTCCTCTGCTTCAACTTTCACCCCGCGTCGATCTTTCTCGGTGATTCGGGAAGTCTGTTCCTCGGCTTCATGCTGGCCGGCATCGGCTTGTTAGGCTCGCAGAAGTCGCCGACGGTAATCGCGGTCGCCATCCCGATCGTGTCGCTCGGGCTCCCGGTGCTCGATACGACCCTTGCCGTCGCGCGGAGGTTCCTGCGTGGCCAACCCATCTTCAGCGCCGATCGCGCGCACATTCATCACCGCCTGCTGTCGTTAGGACATTCACCTCGTCGCGTCGCGCTGCTGCTGTACTCCGCGTGCGCGCTCCTCGGGTTAGGCGGAATGCTGCTCGTGAACGATTCCGCGTACGTGGCAGTGGTGCTGGTCGTGATCGGCCTCGGTGCCGGACTCGCCGTGCAGCGGTTGCGCTACTACGAGTTCGAGGAGCTCGCTCGTGTGTTGAAGCGTGGGGTGCACCAGCGGAAGAACATCGGCCGTAACGTTCGCATTCGTGAGGCGAGCCTGCGCGTGTCGGACATGACCGATCTCGATCGCGTGTTCGAAACCCTCGAGACGACGTTCGAGCAGGACGAATTCGAGTGTGCAGAAGTCCGGCTCCGACATTCGTTCATCGGCGAGGCCCCGGCGACGGACATGCACCGTCGTCTCGACGACGACGTGCCGGTGTGGGCGTGGCATCGGGCGGACGTCACACTCGCGGCCTGCTGGGAAATCCGGCTGCCGTTCCTCGCGCCGACAGGCGAGCGTATCGGGTCGCTGGTACTGTGGCAGGATCGTCGCGGCGACGACGTGAGTCTGGCCGACATGCACGCGATCGCTCATGATCTCCTCACCGCCATCGAGCAGAAGCTGCTCGACTTGTGGGAGCCGTGGTCCGAGGCGTCCGAAGCCGCCGTCGCGGTCGCGGGTGATCGTTCGGTGTCGGGTGACCGCGGTGTTGGCATCCCGCGCTCCGTCGAACGGACGGCGCTCGCGATCGAGAAGGACCGAGCGAGTGGCGTGAAAGGGGAGAACGGCGGCACGCGCTCGCCCCATACGGCGTCGGGCGGATTCAAGCTGCGGTCCGCTCCGCTCCCGTAACGCGTCCTCTGTGCGCCCTCCGACGCAAGGCCCCGGCCAGGCGGGACCGCGTCGCCACGACGCCGTTACGGGACTCGTGTCCGTCGTCGTGCCGGCATTCAACGCGGAACGATGGATCGCGGACACATTGCGCAGCATTCGCTCACAGTCCTACCGTACCCTCGAGATCATCGTCGCCGACGACGGGTCGACGGACGCGACGGCGCAGATCGCAGCGGCATCCGGCGCGATCGTCGTGCCGAGTGGTGGTGGACCCGGGCCGGGTGGCGCGCGAAATACGGGCATGGCCGAAGCTCGCGGCGAGTTCATCCAGTTCCTCGATGCGGACGACCTCCTGGCGCCCGCGAAGATCGCGCGCCAGGTCGCGGTGCTGATGGAGTCGGGCAGTGACGTCGCTTGGGAGCCCTTCAACATGCTCATCCCCGGTGCGACGCCGAACGCGCCGTTCGTCGTCGGTCGCCGCGTGTCGCCAGAACTCGGCGCTGACCTCGCAGCATCACTCCTCACGACGCGCGGCTTCACGCAGATCGGCGCGCTCCTCGTCCGCCGTTCCGAGCGCACCGACGCGACGTGGTTCGAGGCGGGCCGCGAGGTCGTCGAGGACGTGCGGTACATGGTGGCACTCGCGCTGGCTGGTGCGCGTTTCGTGTCGAGTGAATCCGACGAGCTGGGCTTGCTCTACCGTCAGCACACCGGCCCGCGATACTCGGCGCGTCCGACCGCGTCGTTCGCGCGAGGGTGCGCGCTGAACGCCGAATGGGCGGAGGACTACTGGATGGCACACGGCGGACTGACGCCCGCACGCCGTGCCGCACTGTGCGAGGCGTATGCTTTCGCCGCTCGGCAACTCGCGCCAGAGGATCCGGTCGCGTTCCAGCGGGCCGCAAGCCGCGGCCTCGCGTTCGGTGACGAGTTCACGAGGCAGCTGCCCGCGCGCGTGCGCTGGTTGTCGCGCCTGGTTGGCTACCCGCGCGCGGAATCGATCGCGTCCACGTGGCGCCGAGTGCGGCACGACCGACGTAACGACGTCGCCGAGCCGAGGGATGCCCAGTGAGAATCGTCCACGTCCCGTTCGGATACTACCCCGATGTCGTGGGAGGCACCGAGGTCTACGTCGCCGAGTTGGCGCGCGGCCTCCGGTCGCGCGGCGTCGAAAGCGTAGTCGCGGCGCCGGCCACCCGCGCAGGCAACGAACGGTACGCGCACGATGGTGTTCCCGTGCGGCGGTTCACCGTGGACCAGAGCGCGAACGTCGGGGACGTCTACGGCGAAGGTGACGCCGTTGCCGCGGAGGCCATCGGCGGCATCCTCGATGACGTCCGAGCCGACATCCTGCACCTGCACGCCTTCACACGCGCGGCGTCGCTTCGTGCCGCGCGCGTGGCGCGACGCCAGGGGGTCGCCGTGGTGTTCACGTATCACACCCCGACCGCGAGCTGCGTGCGCGGCACACTCCTGCACGACGGACACGAGCCCTGCGACGGCTCGCTCATCGCACAGCGATGCACGGCGTGCCTGCTGGAGAGCCGAGGAGTGCCTCTCGCCGTTCGCGAAGCGCTGTCGCGCGTACCGGCACCGTTAGGCGCCACCGTCGGATCTACGGGCGTGTCAGGGCGGTGGGCGACGGCGCTACGTGCTCGCGAGCTCACCACGGCGAGACACGACGCGTTCCGGCAACTGCTGCGAGAAGCGGACGCCGTCGTCGCGGTATGCGAGTGGGTGCGCAGCCTACTCATCCGCGCTGGTGCCATGCCGTCACGCTTGATAGTGTCGAGGCAGGGAACTCCGCATCGGCCGCTGCCTGCGCGCGACCCACGTGCCGTCGGAGGGCCGCTCCGACTCGCATTCGTTGGGCGTCTTCATCCCGCGAAAGGCGTGCACGTCGTGTTAGGCGCGCTGGCGGAGCAGCGCGAGCTCGATCTCGAGCTCGACATCTATGGGGTGGCCCAGGATGTTGAAGGCGTTCGATACCGCGAGGAGCTCGTCGCACTCGCGTCCGGTGATCCGCGCGTGCGCGTCGGCGAGCCGCTCGACAGCGACCGCGTGGTGGACACGCTGGCTGGTTACGATGCCACGGTCGTTCCGTCGCAGTGGCTGGAGACCGGCCCGCTCACGGTCCTCGAGTCATTCGCGGCTGGCGTCCCCGTAGTCGGCTCCAACCTTGGTGGAATCGCGGAGCTGGTGGGGCACGATCGAAATGGGTGGCTGGTGCCACACGCGGACATCAAGGCGTGGGGAGCCGCACTGGCACAGCTCACGAGCCATCGCGGTTTCGTGGATCGCCTGCGTGCGGGTGTGCGGCCCCCGCGGTCTACGGATGACGTCGCGCGCGACATGCTCTCCGTGTACGAGGCGATCGTTCCGCGGCGGACGCATCAACGCGTGAGTATTCCGGTCGGGGTGGCGTGATGCGCGTGCTCTACGTGCAGTACACGAACCCCGGCGCATATCCACCGCTCGTTCGCGGAGCGCGACTGCTTGCGGAATCGGGTGCCGAGGTCATGATGCTCGGGACGCGTGTGCGAGGGCTCGATGCGCTCGACGCGCTGCCAATTCCCGGCGTGAATTTCAGGCTCATGGCGCCGGCGTCCGAGGGGTGGCGCCTCAAGGCGCACTACGCTCGTTATGCGGCGTGGGTCGCTCGCGACGGCACGGCCTTCAGGCCGGACTGGATCTACGCATCCGACCTGCTCTCGGCGCCCATCGCGCGCGCCATCGCGGCGCTGAGCGGCGCACGCATCGTCTACCACGAGCACGACGCGCCGGCGATCGGACACGAGAGCTGGACGATCAAGCGCTGCCTGGACGCGCGTCAATGGCTGCTGAGACAGGCCGACATCGTCGTCACGCCTAACGCCGAGCGATCGGCGCATCTGTCGAACGCGAGCGGCGGCCGCTCCGTCATCACGGTGTGGAATTGCCCGCTGCGCCCGATCGATGCACCGATCCGAGTGCTCAGGAACGAAGGGCTCTGCGTGCTGTTTCGTGGATCGATCAACAGCGAGCGGTTGCCGCTGACGGTGATCGATGCGCTGGCGTGTGTCGGCGACGGGACGAGCCTCAACATTGCGGGGTACGAAACCGTCGGCTCGCGCGGGCACGTCGTCGATCTCGTCACGAGGGCGGAGCGCCTTGGGATCCGCGAGCGCGTCCGCGTGCTCGGCACGATTACCGAGGCGGCTCTCGCCACGGTTGGGGCACAGTGTGACGTGGGGCTCGCGTTCATGCCGATGTCGTCGAGCGACGAGAACATGCGTCACATGACCGGCGCGTCGAACAAGGTGTTCGAGTACCTGTCGCACGGTATCGCGCCGCTCGTGAGCAATCTTCCGGACTGGCGCACGACGTTCGTCGACCCGGGCTACGCGCTCGAGTGCGATCCGACGGACAGCGAGTCGATCGCCGGCGCGCTCGCGTGGGCGGCACAGCACCGGGATGCCGTGCAGGAGACTGCCTCACGCGGGTGGGAGAGGCTCCAGGTGGACTGGAACTACGAGTCGCAGTTCGAGCCGGTGCTGCGCGCGATGTGGATGTCGCGCCAAGAAACAGTAGCCGCCACGTCGGGCCCGGCCGATGACGAAGCAGGGGTGCCATGCGCGTCCTGATCCTCGGCGAAGACGCGCCCGGCGGCCTCATGGCATCGTACGCTCGCGGCTTCGCCGAGTGCGGCGCCGACGTGCGTACGTTCTGCCTCGCGCGCACGTACGCCGCCGTCATGCCCGCTCTCCCGTCGCGCGCGTTGCGGCGCCTGGCCGAGCCCGTGCTGCTTCGCGCGTTCAACGAGAAAGTGACGCGTGAGGCAGGCGGCATCGTCGCGGATCTCGTGTTCGTGATCAAGGGCCATCGGCTGAGCGCGACAACGATAGATGCCGTACGTGAGTCCGTCGGCGCGCCTGTCGTCAACTTCTATCCCGACGATCCGTTCTCGAACGAGCGCTCGAATCGCCTGGCGTATGGTCCGGATGTGCTCGCGGCGTACGACGCCTGCTTCACGTTCGCGCGCCATCTCGTCCCGGCGTACGAGAAGGCGGGAACGCCCTCGGTGCACTACCTGCCATTCGCGCGCGATCCAAAGTTGCACGCGCCTGTTGCGGAGTCAGGCCCGCCAGCGTTCGACGTCGTATTCGTTGGGAATCTGGATGACGTCCGCGTTAGGTTCCTCGACGCGCTGGCGACGGACTATCGAGTGGCCGTCTTCGGCGAGCGGACGACCGCGACCGTGCCGCGATCACGGGCGCTCGCACGCGCGACGTTCGGGCCGGCGGCGTATGGTGCCGACCTCGCGCGCGCCTTGGCGAGCGGCGCGATCTCGCTCAACGTCATGCGACGCCAGAACGCGCACAGCCATAACATGCGCTCGTTCGAGTCGCCGGCATGTAGCGCGTTCACGCTGAGTCAGCGAACTCCGGAGCTGACGGAGCTGTTTGCCGAAGGCGAGGAAGTGGTGTGCTTCGGGACGGAGGACGAGCTGCGTGAGACCGTCGCGCGCTGGCGCGCAGATGCGAAGGGGCGTGCCAACGTAGCGCGCGCTGGCTACGAGCGGGTTCGCGACGACACGTACGCTCGGCGTGCCGGCACAATCCTCGAGCGTGTTGGACTGGTGACAGCGGTGGCGTCTTGACGGGCGCGACCGATGTGGAGCCGACGCGAGCCGCCGTGCGCGCATCGGCCACGAGGCGGCTTGCGATCTTCACGTCGCATCCGATTCAGTATCAGGCGCCACTGTTCCGCGCACTCGCCGCGTCCGGTCGTGTCGAGCCCACCGTGTACTTCGGATCGAGACACGGCGTCGATGTGTCGATGGACACCGGGTTCGGCACAGCCTTTCGCTGGGATGTTCCGCTGCTCGAAGGGTACGAGCACCTGTTCCTCCCTAACGCGGCGGCGAAGCCCGATGTCTCGCGGTTCAACGGCGTGCGCCTCAGGAGCCCGGGCGAAATTCTCGCGGCAGGCCGTCACGACGCGCTGCTCGTGCTTGGATGGCAGACGCGCGCGCATATACAGATGCTGCGCGCGGCGTGGCGCCTGAACATTCCCGTGATGATCCGCGGTGAATCGACGTTGCAGCGCTCTCCGTCCGCCGGCGTGCGAGAGTTGGCGCGACGGTTCATGTGGTTGCCGGCGCGGCAGCGCGTCTATCGCGCGGCGTTCGACCGGGTCGACGCGTTCCTCGTCATCGGAACTCGGAATCGCGACTACTATCGCGCGTTCGGCGTGCCTGACGAGAAGTTCTTCTGGGCGCCGTACGGCGTCGACAACGACTGGTTCTCACTGTCGGAGCCGGCACGGGGGTTGGCGCGAGACCGCGTCCGACGGCAACTCGACGTGAGCGATGCGAGCGTCGTATTTGCGAGCTCGGCCAAGCTCATCGCGCGCAAGCGTCCCTTCGATCTCGTGGACGCCGTCGCGACGGTGCGACGCAGGGGCATCGACGCCAGGGCACTGTTCATCGGCGACGGCGAAGAGCGTGCGGCGATCGAAGCGCACGCCCGTAGAGCAGGGATTGCGGAGTTCACTCGGATCGCGGGGTTTGTGAATCAGGCTGAGCTGCCAGCGTGGTACGCTGCGGCCGACGCACTTGTACTTCCGTCCGATTCGCGCGAGACGTGGGGGCTCGTGGTCAACGAAGCCATGGCGGCCGGGTTGCCGGTCGTCGTCAGCGACGCCGCGGGCTGTTCGGTCGACCTCGTCCGCGAAGGCGAGAACGGGTTCACGTATCCGTGTGGCGACGTCTCCGCGTTGGCTGAACGCCTCTTCTCGATCGCTTCGCTCACGGGCGACGCACGGCGTGCGCTCGGCAACCGCTCGCGCGAGATCGTGTCGCAGTTTGGCATTAGCGTTGCGGCGAAGGCGGCGATTGACGCGCTCGATACGGTTAGCGGTCACAGGCAACCCAAACGATGACCGCCATCCCGACTCAGCCGACGCAGCCGCCGAACCCGTCGTCGATCATCGGCCTTCGCCTGCTGCTCATCGCGATCGCGTTGGTTCCGGTCGGCGCACTCGGGTTGCCATCGGAAGTTCCGCAGGAAGCACGCGTGATTGCGTCGCTCTGCTGGGTGCTGTGCCTGGTACCGTCGTGGCACTACCTCCGGTTGCCGGAACGTCGGCGACCGCCGGTGCCGTTTCTGCCGCTCATTGGCGCGGTCTACCTGTTCTACTACCCGCTGCACCTCGTCCTGGGCGCCAGTAGCGTCAATTATCTGTTTCGTCTCGAGCCAGCCTTCGACTACGACCGCCCTGTGCAGTACGTACTAGCTGGCTGGGTAGCGTTGCTGCTTGGCTACTATGGGGGCTCGTCGCTCCGCCTCCATAGCCCGTTCCGGGCCGTCAAACCCACTGATCTTGGAACACTCCGGTCGTGGGGAAAGCTCCTGCTGTGGGGAGGACTGTTCGTCGACGTCGTGCGTCAGGTCGTGCCGATCCCGATGGTGCTGCGCGGACTGCTCTACTTCACGTCGATGTTCTCGCTGCTCGGCATCTCGCTGCTCACTATCCTCGCGGTGCAGCACCGGCTTGGCCATCGAGAGCGGTGGGTGCTCTACGCCGGTATTCTCCTGACCGCCCTCCTCCGTGCGGGATCAGGGCTCATCTCGAACGTTGTGATCCTCGCGATCACGGTGTTCCTCGCGGTGTGGGCCGGTGGAGGCCGCCTGGGCTTCCGCTGGCTGGTCATCGCCGCGCTGAGCATGAGCGCGATGGTTGGCATGCGAAGCGTTGCCATGGAATACCGAGCACGGTCGTGGTTCGTGGAGACGCAGTTGTCGCTGCCGGGGAAGGCCATGCTCATGGGCAAGCTGCTCGCTGACAAGGTGCAGACCGCGGGCGCCGTCGCGACCGTTCAGGACGGCTGGGGAATCGTCGCAGGCCGATCCGCCAATCTCGATCTACTCGCCGACGTCGTGCGTCAGACGGGCAGCACCGTTCCGTTCTGGGGCGGCGAGACGTATCTCTCACTCGTCGGATTCGCCATCCCCCGATTTATCTGGCCAAGCAAACCAACGAAGACGTTGGGTCAGGACTTTGGGCATCGATACGGCTATCTCGATTCGTGGGACACGTGGACATCGATCAATCTTCCGTTCCTCGTTGAGTTCTACGCGAACTTTGGTGAGATCGGAGTGCTGATCGGCATGGTCATCGTCGGTGTGTTGTATCGCTTGCTGGACAACGACCTGAATCGCCCCGGGCAGCCATTGCAGGTCACGATCTGCAGCCTGGTGCTCCTCGTGCCACTGCTGAACGTCGAGTCGGACTTCTCGCTCGTGTTCGGCGGGCTGTTCATGAACGGTGTCGCGCTATGGGGGCTGCTCATCGCGCTCTCGCAGTTACCCGCGCGCCGGCGGCGTCGCTCGTGGCACGGCGGTGGAGCGCGTGCGCTCGGCACCGTTCCCGGAGGCTCGTGATCAAGTCCGGCGCGCTTCCTCCGACTCTCGCCAGTGCCACTGACGCCGCAGAGGTACGCATCGCGCCCCGCGGAGCACTCGCGACCGCGACGCTCGCCCCGGCCGGTGACGGGATCGCCTACGCCGCTCGGCTGATCCATCGGGCGATGTCTGATCTCGGCGGGCGGGAGCCGGCGCTCGTCGAGCTCGGGACCAACGCCACGGAGCACGTCGCGCTGCGCACGCGCGTGCATTTTTTCGCGAGGCTCGCTCGGCTGCAGAGTCTACGGCAGGTCAACTGGCTGCTGTTCACGCACGTCGGCATCGCACGCGCGCAGCTGCGCGTGCCGAAACAGTTCCGTCGTCCGTACGCGGTGATGCTGCACGGCATCGAGGCCTGGAGCGCGACACTCGATGCCGACCGCCGGAGCGTGCTGCGCGAAGCGAGAGTGCGCATCGCGATCTCGCCGCACACCGCTCGTCGCGTGACGGCGGCGCATCCTGATCTGCCGCCGATCGAGACATGTCTCCTTGCGTTGCTGCCGGATGAGGAGCAGCCGGATCGCGTGCCGGCCGACGTGCGTGTGGACTACGGCCCTCACGCCGTCGTAATCGTCGGGCGCATGTCGGCCACCGAGCGTTACAAGGGGCACGATCAGCTCCTGCTCGCGTGGGCACGAGTGGTTGCGGACGTTCCGGATGCGTCTCTCGTCATAGTGGGTCGTGGTGACGACGTCGCTCGACTACGCGCAAAGGCGGCCGCGCTCGGACTCGGGCGCAGCGTGAACTTCCCCGGCTTCCTGCCTGACGCGGCGCTGCGGGCGGTCATGCGGCATGCCGCCGTGTTCGCGATGCCGAGTCGCGGCGAAGGGTTCGGGCTCGTATACCTGCAGGCGATGCGCGCGGGAATTCCGTGTCTGGGGTCGCGCGATGACGCCGCGAGCGATGTGATCATCGACGGCGAGACCGGCCTGCTCGTGCCGCGCCAGGATCCGGAGGCGATCACCGGTGCGCTGATTCGCTTGCTCACCGACGACGGTATGCGACACCGGATGGGAGACGCAGGGCGTCGCCGATTCGAGAACACGTTCACCTACCCGCGCTTCCGCGCACGCCTCGCGGGAATTCTCTCGCGTGCGTTCCCGACGCCGGGGAAGGACCGCTAACGTGTGCGGGATCGCGGCGGCGCTCGGCGTGCGCGATGCGGAGCGCGTCA
>Ga0207691_10001687_pt1 | contig 21797 bp, 18 predicted proteins | sample KBSM13metaG_FD_184327 | JGI IMG/M metagenome (GOLD analysis project Ga0207691, IMG submission 184327) | Miscanthus rhizosphere microbial communities from Kellogg Biological Station, Michigan, USA - KBS M1-3 metaG (SPAdes) (version 2) | ecosystem: Host-associated > Plants > Roots > Rhizosphere >... | reverse complement strand
CATCGACAGCGGGTTCACCGCGCCTCCCGGAGCGACCGTCGTCGACGAGCGCAGCCGCACGGTGATGCCCGGCATGACCGACGTTCACGTCCACCTGATGCAGAACAGCGGCGAGCCCTGGTACGTCGGATTCACCGAGAAATATTCGAACGCTTACTCGGTGACGCTCGGCCTGACTCATGCCCTCGAAATGGCCCGCGCGGGCTTCACCACGGTTCGCGACCTCGGCGCCGACACGAGCTCGGTGATTGCGGTCCGCGACGCAGTCGGAGAGGGCCGGTTCCCGGGCCCGCGCATCAAGGTGTCGGGCGCGCCGCTGTCGATCATCGGCGGCCATGCCGACGCAGCGACCGGACTTCCGCCCGAGCTCGCGGCGGCGGTCAACGAAGCACACCTCAACCCTTCGGTCTGCACGGGCGCTGAGGAATGCCAGAAGGTCGTTCGGCAACTCGCCGCGGCGGGTGTCGACGTCATCAAGATCATGGCCACGGGCGGCGTGCTCGATCCCGGCGCGATGGGCCTGGAGCAGCATTTCACCGACGCCGAGATGAAGGCGATCTGCGACATGGCGCATGCCATGCACCTCAACGTCGCGGCTCATGCGCATGGCGCGCGCGGCATCCTCGCGGCGACCAACGCTGGCGTCGATTCGATCGAGCACGGCACGTTCCTCGATGCCGCGGGAGCGCAGGCGATGAAGGCGCACGGGACTTATTACTCCGCGACGCTAATGGCGTTCAGCGGGGTCAAAGGGCTCATCGGAACCGGCAAGCTGACGCCAGCAATGGAGGCAAAGGCTCAGCAGACGTTCGCCGTCTGGGGCAAGGGACTCAACCTCGCTTATCGCACGGGCGTCAAAATCGCGCTCGGCACCGACAGCGCTGTGGCTCCTCACAGCCAGGCGAACCATGAAGTCGAACTGATGGTGACCAAAGGCGGAATGAGCCCGCGCGACGCTCTGATTGCCGCGACGAAAGGCGGCCCCGACCTCATGAACCTGTCGAATGAGACGGGGACGCTCGACCCCGGCAAGTCCGCGGACCTCATTGCAGTCGATGGCGACCCGTTGGTCGATCCCACGGCTGTTCAGCGGGTCGATTATGTCATGGTCGAGGGACGACCGATTCCGATGAAAGGCCAATGATGCGCATTTCCCTGCTCGCACTCGCGCTCGCCCTGAGCGCCCCGGCTTTCGCACAAGATACTGCCGGGGACGTGCCCTCGAAGGACGCGAAAGCCGACGCCAAGCCCGACAAGGACGTAGTCAAGGCGAGCGTCGAGGAGGATGCGCAGCCGGTGCGCCGATCGATGGCGCTCCGTGGCAAGGCATTCGGCTACACCGTCACCCCCGGCCACCTGACGATTCGCAACGACAAGGGCGAGCCGATCGCCAGCATGTTCTACACCGCCTACACCGCCGCCTCGGCGGGGAGGCCGCGGCCGGTCACCTTCCTGTTCAATGGGGGCCCTGGCTCGTCCAGCATGTGGCTGCACATGGGCTCGTTCGGGCCCATCAAGGTCGATGCATCGCAGCCGGAGACGATACCTGGTCCGCCGTTCCGCTATGGCCCCAATCCTGACACCTTGCTCGACGTCACCGACCTCGTCTTCATCGACGCGCCGACAACCGGCCTGTCGCGTGAGCTCGACAAGACTGAGCCGAAGGACTTCTTCGGGGTGGACAAGGACCTCGACGCCTTCACGCGAACGATCCAACGCTACCTGACGGTCTACAATCGCTGGAACTCGCCCAAATTCATCATCGGCGAAAGCTATGGAACCACGCGGGCAGCGGGGCTTGCCAAGTCGCTGTCGGACAAGGGCGTGCAGCTGAACGGCATCGTCCTCGTCTCGACGATCCTCAACATCGGGCTGTTCTCCGGCAACGACCAGACGCTGGTGGGCTTCTTGCCCACCTATGCCGCGGACGCCTGGTACCATGGCAAGATCCAGCCGAAGCCCGACCTGATGAGCTTCGTCGCCGAGGCCAAGGCATTCGCGGGCGGGCCCTATGCCGCCGCCCTTCAGAAGGGTGCGGCGATCAGCGATGCCGAGAAGCAATCGGTTGCCGCCCAGATGGCGAAGCTGACGGGCCTTTCGACGGACTACATCCTGCGGTCGAACTTGCGCGTCCAGCCCAACCGCTTCCAGCGGGAATTGCTGCGCGACCGCCACCAAGTCATCGGGCGGATCGACTCCCGGTTCGTCGGCACCGAGGCCGACTCTGTGGGCGAGAACCCAAGCTACGATCCGCAGGCGAGCGCGATCACCGGCGCGTTCGTCGGAGCCTTCAACGACTATATGTTTCGTGATCTAGGCTACAAAACGCCGCTGATCTTCCGACCCAATAATTATGGTGGGATCGGCAACGACTGGAACTTCCAGCACAATTCACCCGACGGGCAGCAGTTCGCGGCCGACACCAGCTCCGATCTTGCGCAGGCCATGCGCGAGAACCCGCGGCTGAAGATATTGAACGTCGCTGGCCTCTACGATCTGGCCACGCCCTATTTCGCTGCCGAATATGATTTGGGGCACATGCAACTCGAGCCGCAGATCGTCGGCAACATCCGCTACACTTACTATCCGGCGGGCCACATGATGTATATCGACCCGGCATCCGCGCGGCAGCTGAAGGGCGACATCGACGCCTTCTACGCCACGGCCCAATAGAAAAGGGCCGGGAAGATTTCTCTCCCGGCCCCTTCCGCCCCGATCTTAAAAACCTATTCGCTCTTCGGCTGAAGGTTCACCGCCGCATATTTGCCGCGGCGATCGACCTCGAGCTCGAAATCGAGCCGGTCGCCTTCGTTGAGCGTCGGCATGCCCGCACGCTCGACTGCCGAAATATGCACGAACGCATCGGGCTGACCGTCATCGCGCTGGATGAAGCCGAAACCCTTCATTGCGTTGAAGAACTTGACCGTGCCGCTGGCCTTTTCGCCCGTCAGCTGCCGCTGCGGGCCGCCAGCACCGCCGCCGGCGGCGCCCGCGCCACCGCTGCGCTCGACCGCCATCGGCTCGCCTTCGATGCGAAGGTTGGTCGCCGAAATTCGTCCGCCGCGATCGACGAGCGTGAATTCGAGCGGCTGTCCGTCGGCAAGGTCGGTCAGGCCGGCCTGCTCAACCGCCGAAATATGGACGAAAACGTCCTCTCCGCCATCATCGCGGACGATGAAGCCGAAGCCCTTCTGCGGGTTGAAGAATTTGACGACGCCCTTGCCTTCGCCAACGACCTGGGGAGGCATTCCGCCACCGCCGCCGCCGCGAAAACCGCCGCCACCGCCGCCGCCGCGGAATCCACCGCCACCGCCGCCGCCGAAGCCGCCGCGGTCGCCGTATCCGCCACCGCCGCCGCCATAGCCGCCACCGCCGCCATAGCCACCGCGACCTCCTCCTCCGCCGCCGCCGTAGCCGCCGCGCTCCTGGAAGCCGCCTCCGAATTCACCTGCGAAACTGTCTTCGCCGCCGAAACTGTCGCGCTTGTCGCGGCCGCGCCCGCCGCGGTCCCCCTTGCGCCCTCTATCGAAACCCATGCACCGTCCGAACTTAAAAGAGCCCGCCTTACCCCTGAAACCAGCGCGCTCGGGCCAAATGGCGCACAGGTCATTGTGCGTAAAACCACTCACGCACGGCAGACGCCCTTACAAGAAAAATGGCGTCGGCTCTAGTGACTCAGAATCGGACAGGGCTGGCAAGGCAGGCATCAGCCGGACTAAAGCGGTTCGGAGCCTGCGCGAGGAGAGACAATTGGCGGTCCATCTGCATTACGACGACCTCGCCACAGAGGCAAAATTCGCCGACGGACCGATCGCCGTCGATACCGAAGCCATGGGGCTTGATCCCCGCCGTGACCGGCTCTGCGTCGTGCAACTATCCGACGGCAAGGGCGACGAACATCTCGTCCATTTCCGGCGGGGAAGCGATTATTCGGCCCCGAATCTCAAGGCGATTCTGTCCGATTCGAACCGGCTGAAGCTCTATCATTTCGCGCGCTTCGATATCGGAATCATGCGGGCTTATCTGGGGATCATGGCGAGCCCCGTTTACTGCACCCGGACCGCCTCCCGGCTGGTGCGTACCTATACCGACCGCCACGGGCTCAAGGACCTGGTCAAAGAACTGCTCAATATCGACGTGTCGAAGCAGCAGCAGACCAGCGACTGGGGCGCCGATGAATTGACCGAAGCCCAGCGCGAATACGCCGCGGGCGACGTTCGCTACCTGCACCAGCTTAAGGAGAAGCTCGACGAGCGACTGGCGCGGGAGGATCGAACGGCCCTCGCCCAGGCGTGCTTCGACTTCCTGCCGACCCGCGCCCTGCTCGATCTTGCCGGCTGGCCCGAGCAGGACATCTTTGCCCATGACGGCTAAGGGCCAAAGCTAATGGCCAATGGGGCAAGCCGGCAGCGTGCGGCCAACCAGCGCTGGGCACAGCCCGGCAGCGCTCACGACCGGCTGGTCAAATGGACCAAGATCCTCCTGCCGAGCGCGGCGGGCGTGCTGCTCATCATCCTGGCGATCGCGCCGCTCGACAAGAAGGGCGATGTCAGCTTCATCCTCGACAAGAAAAAGGTCGACAGCGCGCCGGAGCGGATGCGGGTCGAGGAAGCGCGCTACACCGGCACCGACGACAAGGGACAGCAGTTCACGATGACGGCGGGCCGGGCGTTGCAGCGGAGCTCCAACACGCCGCTGGTCGATATCGACGGCATGTTCGCGCGGCTCAACCTGGACCAGGGACCACTGCTGATCGCTGCAGACCAGGGCCGCTACAATCTCGACACGCAACAGGTGGCGGTAGTCGGGCCGATCAACGTCAACGGTGCGGACGGATGGCACTTGCAGACCCGCGACGTGCTGGTCGACCTAAAACAGCGCAAGCTCGCCAGCCGGGGGCCTGCCGAGGGCCAGATGCGCCTCGGCCAGTTCCGCGCCAACCAGATTCGCGCCGATCTTGGCACTCATACTGTCGTACTCGATGGCGGTGCTCGCTTGAAAATCGTGCAAGGGGCGGTCAGATGATGGGCGTGCGCTCCATTGGCATCATCCTTGCAATGCTGGTTCTGTCGGGCAGCGCGATTGCGCAGGTTCGGCAGGAACAGCCGACGTCGGCCCTCAAGGGCCACAACAGCAACGCGCCAGTCGACGTCACCGCTGACCGGATCGAGGTCCAGGACCGCTCTGACCGCGCGATCTTCGCGGGCAACGTCCATGTGACGCAGGCCGAGCTATCGCTCGAGACGCCGCGACTGACGGTGGCATATTCGGGAGGGCAAGGTAGCGGCACCAACGTCCAGATCCGCCGCCTCGATGCTGCTGGCGGAGTCGTCGTCAAGAGCCCGTCGGAGACGGCTCGCGGTGACTTCGGGATCTACGACCTCGACCGGAAGCTGATCACGCTCATCGGCAATGTCGAACTGACTCGGCAGAACGACCGGGTCAGTGGCGCGCGCCTGGTCATCGACCTCGATTCTGGTCGAGCCGTGGTCGACGGCGGGCCGCCGGGGGTCAATCAGAGCGGCGGACGCGTCACCGGCCACTTCACTGTGCCGCAAAACCAGAAATCGAAGTGAACGAGCCAGCCGCCATCGCGCGTCCGTCGGCCTCCAACCGGCAGACGCACGACGGGCTCGAGGTGCGCTCGATCGCCAAGTCGTACGACAAGCGTGCCGTCCTCCATGACGTTAGTCTTGACGTTCATCGGGGCGAGGTCGTCGGGCTGCTCGGTCCCAACGGCGCCGGCAAGACGACCTGCTTTTATTCCGTAATGGGGCTGGTGAAGCCGGACAGCGGCCGCATCTACCTCGACGGAAACGACATCACCGGCCTGCCGATGTACCGTCGCGCGATTCTCGGTCTCGGTTATCTGCCGCAGGAAACGTCGATCTTCCGTGGCATGACGGTCGAGGAGAACATCCTCGCGGTGCTCGAAGCCGCCGAGCCGGACAAGGACGTTCGGTTGGCTCGGCTCGAACAGCTGCTTGGCGAGTTTGGCCTCACCGCCTTGCGAGACTCACCAGCGATGGCCCTGTCCGGCGGCGAGCGCCGTCGCTGCGAGATCGCGCGCGCGCTCGCGGCCGATCCCTCGATCATGCTGCTCGACGAGCCCTTCGCGGGCATCGACCCGATCTCGATCTCCGACATTCGCGAGCTGGTACGCGAGCTCAAGAAGCGCGAGATCGGCGTGCTCATCACCGACCATAACGTCCGTGAGACGCTCGATATCGTCGACCGCGCCTGCATCATTTATGACGGGCAGGTCCTGTTTGCTGGTACTCCCGAAGCGTTGGTCGCCGACCAAGAGGTGCGGCGCCTCTACCTCGGCGAGAGCTTCGCGCTGTAGCGGATCGGACCCGTGGGACTCGGGCCCTCACTCCATATCCGCCAGTCGCAGCAGCTGGTCCTCACGCCCCAGCTGCGCCAGGCGATCCAGCTCTTGCAGCTAAGCAACCTCGAGCTCGATGCTTATCTGGCCGAGGAGCTGGCAAAGAACCCGTTGCTGGAAGCGCGACCGGACGAGGGCGGCGAGGAGCAGCCTGCCGGGGATTTCGTAGCGGACGAAACGGACAGCGACGAAGCGCCCGACGATCCGGGCGCCGATAATCTGATCCTTGGACAAGCGGAGGACGACCGGCCGCTCGACGTGGACTGGCAGTCTGAAGCGCTGGAGACGGACAGCTTCTCCGACGTCGTGACGTCAAGCGGGGGCGAGGAAGCCTTTGATTTTGACCGCGTTCAATATTCGGCCGCATCGCTTGCCGAGCACCTGATCGACCAGCTGCACGGTGCATCCGGCGACGTCGGCGACCTTGCGCGAATCATCGCCGAAACGCTCGAAGAGACCGGCTATCTGACGGTGCCCCTGGAGCAGATCGCCGAGCTGACCGGGGCGCCGATAGCGAAAGTGGAGAAGGCGCTGGAAGTCGTTCAAGGTCTGGAGCCAGCCGGTGTCGGCGCGCGATCGCTGGCCGAATGCCTCGCGCTGCAGGCCAGGGCCGCGGACCGCTACGATCCGGCAATGGCGCGACTGATCGACAATCTCGACTTGCTGTCCAGGGGCCGCACCGTGGACCTCAAGCGCATTTGCGGGGTCGATGACGAAGACCTTGCCGACATGATTCGCGAGCTTCGCGCCTATGACCCAAAGCCGGGCTGCCAGTTCTCACCAAGTGGTACGGAAGATGTCACGCCGGACGTGTTCGTGCGGGAGACGCGCGGCGGTTACGCGGTAGAATTGAACCAGGCGACGCTGCCGCGGCTGCTGGTCAACCGTCGCTACTACCAAGAGCTGAAGTCAGGGCCGCAGGACAAGGCGTCGCGCGCCTGGCTAAGCGAGTGCCTCCAGAATGCGAGCTGGCTGGTCAAGGCGCTCGATCAGCGCGCGCGGACGATCGTCAAGGTCGTGAGCGAAATCGTGAAGCGCCAGCAGGGGTTCTTCGAGCGCGGTGTCGCGGCGATGAAGCCAATGACCCTCCGCGAGGTCGCCGAGGCGATCGGAATGCACGAGTCGACGGTGAGCCGAGTCACCTCAAACAAATATATGCTGTGCGACCGCGGCCTGTTCGAGCTTAAATATTTCTTCGGCTCTGGCGTCTCTTCGGCCGAGGGTGAGGGCGCGGCGGCAGAGGCGGTCAAGGCCGCAATCCGCGAAATCATCGAAGCAGAGGCCGACGTGCTCAGCGACGACGCCATTGCCGCTCTGTTAAAGCAACGCGGCTTCGAATGCGCCCGGCGAACGGTGGTCAAATATCGCGAGGCGATGGGGATCGGCTCGTCGATCCAGCGGCGCCGTATGAAGAAGATCGCCGGCTAAGCCGAAACTCTCGCCCAAATCGGGAGGTGGTCGGACGCGCGTCGAGCCGCGGGACTCATGTGAACGCCGGCCGCCTCGATATTTAAATCCTTGTGGACGATGATTCGATCGAGCGCGGCGACCGGATGGCGGGCGTGGAAGCTGGGCCCGGTCGGAGCCAGATGGAACTCCGGCTCGATCTCGCGGAGACAGCCGGCCTCGGTGCGCCATTCGTTGGTGTCGCCCATCAGGACCGTCGGCATCTTGTTCGGCCGGCGCGCGATCGCATCGAGGATCGAACGCATCTGCCGTTTCCGCCAGAGGCCGGAGAGGTCGAGGTGCATGCCGACGACCCGAAGCGGCTTCTCGCCGATCATCAGCTCGGCGATTACGGCGCCGCGCGGCTCGAGCGTCGGCAAGTCCAGCGCCGCGCAATCGAGCACACCAATGTGCGGCTTCACCAGGATCGCATTGCCATGCCAGCCGATGTTGCGGGTGTTGACCTTAAGCAGCCGGTCCGTGTGTTTGCGAACGCTCTCCAGCCTGCGCTTGTGCCGGACGCCCAAGTGCACCGGCTTGTACATCCCGTGGCTGTCGATCAGCTCATGCGGGACGGTCGAGCCGCGGCCGCCGATGCGTTTGTCCGCTTCCTGGAGAGCGACAATGTCGGCGTCGATTTCCTGAAGCACCTTCAACACACGATGAGGGTCACGGCGGCCGTCGAGCCCGACTGCCTTGTGCATGTTGTAGCTGGCGAGGGTGATGCAGCTGCTCACGTGAGCGCCAATAGCCGTTGCTGCTATATGGTTCCTAGACGTCCAGGTTTGCGACGCTCAGCGCATTGTCCTGGATGAACTCGCGCCGGGGTTCGACGACGTCGCCCATCAGACGCGTGAAAATCTCGTCGGCGACATCGGCCTGAGCGACTTCGACGCGAAGCAGCGAGCGATTGGCAGGGTCCAGCGTCGTTTCCCACAATTGCTCTGCGTTCATCTCGCCAAGGCCCTTGTAGCGCTGGATCGATAGGCCCTTGCGGCCCGCGGCAAGCACCGCGTCGAGCAGCTCGGACGGACGCGTAACCGCGACCGGCTTGCCCTTGGTATCGGCTTCGGCCTGCTCGGCCGCCTCTTCGCCCTCGCCCGTTCCGACAGTTGGCTCGGCCTCGACCTGCGTACCCTTCTTGAGCGTGCGCAGCGTGGATGGCTTGGCATAGGCCGCGGCCTGTTCCTTCGCGAGCGTGTCGAGCTTGCGGGCTTCCGCAGAGACGAGAAAGCTCGGCTCAATGATGTAGGCGTCAGTGACGCCGCGCCACAGCCGCTTGAGGAGATAGCCGCCCTCGGCCGCGATCTCACCAGACCAGCTGGCTTCCGTATCAGCCGCGCCAAGCCACTCGGCGACACGAGCGATCGCCTTCGCCTTGCCGTCGGTATCGAGGTTGGGCTTGAGCGCGCCGTTGATCGCCAGCGCCTCGACGATCGCGGGATCATATTTGCGCGGAGCGTAGCGCATCAGCGTCCGCATCCGCCGGGCATGGTCGACCAGGTGCTTTAGATCGTTGCCGCTGCGCTGGCCTTCCGGTGTATCCAGCACGAGACCTTCGAGGCCCGCTTCCTCGAGATAATCGTCGAGCGCGGCGTCGTCCTTCAGATACACTTCGGACCGGCCGCGGCTCACCTTGTAGAGCGGAGGCTGGGCAATGAAGAGGTGCCCGTTTTCGATCAGCTGCGGCATCTGCCGGTAGAAGAAGGTCAGCAGCAAAGTGCGGATGTGGGCGCCGTCGACGTCGGCGTCCGTCATGATCACGATCTTGTGATAGCGCAGCTTCTCGAGGTTGAATTCCTCGTGGCCGATCGAGGTGCCGAGCGCCTGGATCAGCGTCCCGATTTCCTTCGAGCCTAACATGCGGTCGAAACGCGCGCGTTCGACGTTGAGGATCTTGCCCTTCAACGGCAGGATCGCCTGGTTTTGGCGGTTGCGGCCCTGCTTGGCGGAGCCGCCGGCGCTGTCACCCTCGACCAGGAAAAGCTCGGACAGGGCCGGGTCGCGCTCCTGGCAGTCAGCCAGCTTGCCCGGCAGCGACGCGATTCCAAGGACGGACTTGCGGCTGGCCTCGCGTGCCTTGCGCGCGGCTTCGCGCGCCGCTGCAGCATCGATGACCTTCTGGATGATCGAGCGCGCATCACCGGGATGCTCCTCGAGCCATTCGCTCATCTTGTCGCTCATCAGGCTTTCGAGGGGCTGGCGGACTTCGGAGCTGACCAGCTTGTCCTTCGTCTGGCTGCTGAACTTCGGATCCGGGAGCTTTACAGAGACGATCGCAGTCAGGCCTTCGCGCATGTCCTCGCCCGTCAGCGTGACCTTCTCGCGCTTCAGCATCCCCGACTTCTCGGCATAGTTGTTGATCGTGCGGGTCAGGGCCGCGCGGAAGGCTGCCATGTGCGTGCCGCCATCGCGCTGGGGAATGTTGTTCGTGAACGGAAGGACATTCTCGTAGTAACTGTCGTTCCATTCGAGAGCGACGTCGATGCCGATGCCGTCGCGCACCGCGGAAATCGCGATCGGCTCGGGAAACAGCGCCGTCTTGGCGCGATCCAGCCACTTCACGAACGCCGCGATGCCGCCCTCATAGTAAAGCTCATGCTCAACGCGCTCGTCATGGCGAGCGTCGATCAGGATCAGGCGAACGCCAGAGTTCAGGAACGCGAGCTCGCGATAGCGGTGCTCGAGCTGCTCGAAATCGAAGTCGGTGATCTTGAAGGTCTCGGGGCTGGGCAGGAAAGTGACGCGCGTCCCCTTCTTGCCCTCCGGGGCAGGGCCGACGACCTTCAGGGGCGCTTCGGCGTCGCCGTGACGGAAGCGCATGAAATGCTCTTCGCCGTCACGCCAGATGGTGAGGTCGAGCCATTCGCTGAGCGCGTTGACGACCGACACCCCGACGCCGTGGAGGCCGCCGGAAACTTTGTAGGCATTGTCGTCACTCGTGTTCTCGAACTTACCGCCAGCGTGGAGCTGGGTCATGATGACCTCGGCAGCCGAGACCCCCTCTTCCTTATGGATGTCGGTCGGAATGCCGCGGCCATTATCTTCGACCGAGACCGACCCGTCGGGATTCAGCTGGATGATGATGCGGTCGCAGTGGCCGGCTAGGGCCTCGTCGATCGCATTGTCCGAGACTTCGAAAACCATGTGGTGGAGACCCGATCCATCGTCGGTATCGCCAATGTACATGCCGGGGCGTTTGCGCACGGCGTCGAGGCCCTTGAGGACCTTGATGCTCTCTGCGCCGTAGGTGTTCTGATTGGGGTCGGTTGCCATAGTCCAGATATAGGGATTTTCCGGTGGAAGTCACGCGCGCGCGTGCACGCGCATACGTGCGCGTGCGCATGAGTCGTCGCCGCCAAGGGCAGAGCAGGTCCCGGCTCAATGCCGGGATGACGGAAAAGCGATCGAGAGCCTAGGCGGCGCGCGAGCCGCCGAACCGGCGGCGGCCGCGGAACTTGCGATTAGGCTGCCCGCCACTGGGCCGGTAGCCACCACGACCCTCGCTGGGTTGCAACTGACGCTGTCCGCCTTCCGGACGCCGCTCGGCTCCGGCCTCGCGGTAGGCCTCGGGCCGGTAGGATGAACGGGGGCCGTCATTGCGCTGGGCGTCGCGACGTTGACCGTCACGATCCTGCGCGCCGGAGCGGTGCGCGGCGTGGCCGTCAGTCCGCTGGGGATGACGCTGCCCCCCACCGTTGCGGTTACGGCGCTGCTGGCCATCGTGGCGGCGGTCGCTCTTGGTATGAGGCCGCTCCGGCCGAGCTTCGACCGGCGGCTTCAGCCGCTTGAACGCGTCCGCATTCGCCATGAAGTTCTCGGGCAGCGGCAGCAGCGGAATGCGCTGGCGCGTGGTGCGCTCAATGTCACGCAGATTGCCGCGCTCGTCGGGGCTGCAAAAGGCGATCGCGATGCCGTCGGCTCCGGCGCGCGCCGTGCGGCCAATGCGATGGACGTATTGCTCGGGAACGTCGGGCAGGTCGAAGTTGACGACATGGCTGACGCCCGGGATGTCGATCCCGCGCGCCGCGATGTCGGTCGCAACCAGCACCGGCATGTCGCCGGACTTGAATCCGGCGAGCGCGCGCTCGCGCTGGGCCTGACTCTTGTTGCCGTGGATCGCGCCGGCGGGGATGTTGGCAGCGGCGAGCTGCTTAACGATCTTGTCGGCGCCATGCTTGGTGCGGCTGAAGACAAGAGCCCGCTCAACCCCTTCGCGCTGGAGGATCATGGCCAGCAACGCCGCCTTCTCGGCCTGGTTGACCATAGTGACGCTCTGCTCGATCCGGTCGACCGTGGTCGCCGTCGGAGTCACCGACACCTCGGCCGGGTTGGTGAGATACTTGTCGGCGAGTTCCTTGATCGCCCTCGGCATGGTCGCCGAGAAGAACAGGGTCTGCCGCTTAGGCGGTACCAGGGCAACGATCCGCTTCAACGCATGGATGAAGCCGAGGTCGAGCATCTGGTCGGCCTCATCGAGTACTAGGATCTCGAGTTCGCGAAGCGACAGCGCGCGCTGGTCGATAAGGTCGAGCAGGCGGCCCGGAGTGGCGACAAGGACGTCCAGCCCGCGCGCAACGGTGCGAACGCTCTTGCTGTTCGGAACGCCACCGAAGATGACCCCGACCGACAGGCGCATGAACTTGCCGTACGCCTCCGCGCTGGCCGCGATCTGCGAGGCGAGTTCGCGCGTGGGCGCAAGGACGAGCATCCGGATCTGGCCCGGCTTGGGAATGTTGCGCACAGCGGCGAGCCGGTCGAGCGACGGCAGCATGAACGCCGCGGTCTTGCCGGTGCCGGTCTGGGCGATGCCCAGAAGGTCGCGACCGGTGAGGACCGTCGGAATGGCCTGGCGCTGGATCGGCGTCGCCTGCGAATAATCCTTCGCGGCGAGCGCATCGAGAAGGGGCTTGGACAGCCCCAGGGAATGAAATGACAATGAAAATACCTTGAATAAAGCCGGGACGCGCGCAGGATTGCGTGCGTCGGCGGCGGGGAAAAGCACCCCCGCGTGAATTGGGATGAAGTTGGGAGGCGCGGGCTCGATCCTTGTGCGGATCGATCACGCCGCTTGTTAAAAGCGCCTCGTGTTGCAGTGCAATATATGGGGAAAGCTTAAAAATGTCCACCCGCCGCTCAGGCCCGGCTGATTTCGCCCGGCTGGACGTGGAAGCGGGAGGCCTCGCCAATGCCGTCGAACAGCGCCGCCTCGGTCGCCGTCATCCACACCTGGCCCCGCCCTTCCAGACGGGCGAACAGGGCCGCGCGCCGCCGGGGATCGAGGTGGGCGGCAACCTCGTCGAGGAGCAAGAGTGGTGGCTCTCCGCGGCGCTCCGCGACCAGGTCGGAGTGGGCGAGCACCAGGCCCAGCAGCAGAGCCTTCTGTTCGCCCGTGGAGGATTGAGCAGCCGCCGTGCCCTTGGCGCGATGGTGGGCAGCAAGATCCTGACGATGAGGCCCCTCAGTGGTTCGGCCCGCGGCGGCGTCGCGCGAGCGGTTTGCCAGGAGAGTCGCCAAAAGGTCTCCGCCGACCCACCCTTCGAGCGCGATCGCGGCGCTGGCGAAGTCGTCGTTTGGAGCGGCTGCGAGCTGGGCATCGAGAGCAGTTACCGTCCGAGAACGGGCGGCGGCCAATTCGGCGCCATGGTCTGCCATGGCCAGCTCCAAGGAGGCGAGCCAGGCATCGTCCCAGCCCTCGCCCGCGAGGAGCTTGTTGCGGGCGCGCATCGCCGCCTCGTAGCGCGACGCATGGTGCGCATGCGCCGGCTCCAACGCGAGCACCAGACGATCGAGAAAGCGCCGCCGGTCGCCAGCACTGCCGGTGAAGAGGCGATCCATCGCGGGCGTCAGCCACAGGACGCTCAGCCATTCGCTAAGCGAGTTCACGGACGCAGGCGCACCGTTGATGCGGACCTGCCGCCGCTCGGGCGCACTGGCTTGGGTACCGGTTCCAATGTCGACTTCGTCGAGCTTGGCGGCGACGGCCCACGAGCCGCTCCCGTCCTGCCGCGCCATCTCGGACAGAGCTGCGCCGCGTAAACCCCGCCCGGGCGTTAGCATCGACACGGCTTCGAGCAGGTTCGTCTTGCCCGCTCCATTCTCGCCGTAAAGCAGGACGAAGCCCGGTTCAGGCTCAACAGTCGCCGAGGAGTAGGAACGAAAGTCCGCGAGGCTCAGGCGCGTAATGACAGCCATTCGCGCTCGACTAGCAGGTCAGGCCGCGGCTCACACCCTCATGGGCATGAGTACGTACAGCGCATTTGACTTGTCGTTCTCGCGCAGCAGCGTCGGGGCCGCGGCATCAGCGAGGTGAACCTCGACCGTATCGCCGTCGATCTCGCCGAGGATGTCCATCAAGTACCGGGCGTTGAACCCGATCTCGAGCCCGTCCGAGCCATAGTCCGCCGGCACTTCCTCGGTCGCGACGCCATTCTCGGGCGACGTCACCGAGAGCGTCACCTTGTCGCGGTCGACGCTCATCTTCACCGCTCGGGTCTTTTCCGAAGCAATGGTCGAAACGCGATCGACACCGGCCGAAAAGCTCTTCGGATCGAGCTTCAGCAACTTGTCGTTCGCGGTCGGGATGACGCGATTGTAGTCGGGGAAGGTTCCGTCAATCAGCTTGCTGGTCAGGATCGCGGTGCCGAGTCCGAAGCGGACCTTCGTCGGCGAAAGCGAGATCTCGACCGTGCCTTCCAGCTCTTCGAGCAGGCGATAGAGCTCGGTGACAGCTTTGCGCGGCACGATCACGTCAGGCATGCCCTCGGCGCCATCCGGACGGGCGACCGTCACGCGCGCCAGGCGATGTCCGTCGGTCGCCGCAGCGCGCAGCTGCTCGTCGACGACATGCAGGAAGATCCCCATCAGATAGTAGCGCGTCTCTTCGCTGGAGATGGCGAAGCGCGTTTTCTCGATGATCTCGCGCAGAGTCGCGGCGGGAAGCTCAAACTTAGTGGGCAGTTCGCCCTCGGCGATTACCGGGAAATCGTCTCGTGGGAGCGTCGAGAGATTGAACCGCGCGCGGCCGGCGACGACCTGCATCTTGCCTTCCGCAGCGCTCAGTTCGACCTGGCTGCCTTCTGGAAGCTTGCGGACGATATCGAAGAAGGTGTGAGCGGAAACGGTAATTGCGCCCGGCTGGCTAACATTCGCCGGCACGGTCTCGTCGACCTGGAGGTCGAGGTCTGTCGCCATCAGGCGAAGCGAGCCGTCCTCACGAGCCTCCATCAATACGTTGGACAGGATCGGGATAGTGTTCCGGCGTTCCACGACCGATTGGACGTGGCCCAGGCTCTTGAGGAGAGTCGCCCGCTCAATCGTCGCTTTCATGTTGCCTAGGCCCCATCGCTGCCGTGCTTATGAACGCACTATAGCGAGCCGATTGGCGCGCGGAAGCATTATGATGCGCGAAGCCTATCTGGGGTCAGCAATTAAGCTAGACGCAAGATGTAGCGGCTATTTGCCCGCCTTCTGCCCGACCGCCGGACCACTTGCAGCTTTGGCGGGCATCAGAAGCGCATCGATGTGGTGGACGACGCCGTTTGTATAGATCTCATCACCCTGAGTGATCGTCGCCTTGTGGCCCGCAGAATCGGAGAGGACGGTCTTGCCGCCGTCCTTGGTCGCGGTCAGCGTGCTCCCGCCCATCGTCGCAAGCACAGTCTTGCCTTTGCCGCTGTCGATCGCCTTGTCGATGTCGGCGACCATCACCGTGCCCGGCAGGATGAGGTTGGTCAGCACCCCGGTCAGCTGCGCACGGTTCTGCGGCTTGGGATCGAAGGTGCCGGCGGGAGCGCTGTTAAACGCCGCATCGTCGGGAACGAAGACCGTATACGGCCCGGGTCCGGCGAGCGTCTGGTCGAGACCTGCCGTCTTGGCCGCTGTCATGAACCGGCCGTCGGCTGCGAGGCCCGCACCAATCGTCTTGGTGCCGGCGACCTTCTGGGCCCTTTCGGTCTGGGCCTGCGGAGCGCCGGTCGCGCCGTTTGTACTCTCCTTTTTACACCCGCCGAGCGCGAGCAGCGCGGCGGTGGCAACTCCCAGCGCGAACGCATGGGTCCTCATATTCACTCTCCCTTTCGTTCTAGGTGCGAAATGGCCCGGCGTGGATTGGGTTCCAACAGCCGGGCCATTCCCAAGTTGCGGTTACGTCAGGAGCGAAGCGACGATCGCCGTCACCAGCTGGGTCGTCGGGTCGACCTGGTAGATGTAACCGTTGTTGTAGCGGTACCAGGCCGTCGGAGTGTCGTAGTAAGTCGCCCGATAGTCGTACGGCACATTGTACGCGTTGTAGCCAATCGGAAGCGGCTGTCCGACCGAGAAGCCCGGTGACATCAACGTGGCCACCGAGGTGATCACGCTGCTGCGCGGATCATATTGGTAGATCGCACCCGGAGCGTACCAGTAACCCGCATCGGCAGTGTTGTAGTACATGCTGCGGTACTGCGTCGGCACGTTGTACGTCCGGTACGCAGTCGGCAGGAGCTGCCCGACGCCATAGCCGCCGGCGTAAACCGGGATGACGTTTTCGACCATGCCGTCGTAGCAATCGACCTGGTAGATCACGCCATATTCGTAACGGTTGCACAGATCGCCATAACCGTAGTCGGCCGGATAAAAGGCATCATATCCGTAATAGTCGGGCGCATAGCTCGTCATATACGACTGGGGCAGATACTGGCCCGGCAGGAAGCCGCCCCCGAGGAGCGGGATCAGCGCCGCAATCAGATTGTCCGTCCGGTCCACCTGATACAGGTACCCGCCGCCATACTGGTAATAATAGTCGGGCGTCGACGGATACAGATACTGCAGGGTCGAGGGCAGCGGACTCAGCGCAACGTACGAAGGCACGACGCTGATCGGCTGGCCGACAAACTGGGCGACCTGGGTCACCGGCAGAACCTGGCCGTTGTTGCCGTAGCTCAGCATGGCATAGGGCCTGGCGTTCTGCTGGATGAACTCCTGGTTCGCAAACTGAGCTGTCCTACCGCCGGCGAGTTCCTGACCGGTGATCGCGCCGTTGAACTGCGGACCCGCGAGAGCTCTCAGCCCCTTCATCCCGGGGCCGCGGAGCTGCTCGCCCTGTGCGACCTGCGCCTGCTGGCGCTCGAAGCCGCGAACCTGCTGCTGCGCGAAGCCGTTGACCTGCTGGCCGCGACCGTGACCGCCGCCGTTGTTGGCAAAGGTGCGAACCTGCTGATCGTGTCCATGGCCACCGCCGCCGCCCTGCTGGGCGAAGGCACGAGCCTGCTGGTTTCCGCCGCCGTGACCGTGACCGCCGCCACCGAACGCGCGAGCCTGTTGCTGGCCACCGCCATGGCCGTGGCCGCCCCCGCCAAAGGCGCGGGCTTGCTGGCGCTCGACACGCATCTGCGGAGCCTGGAATTGCTGACGGTCGACCCGCTGCGGAGCGGCGAAGCCGCCGCCACCGTGGCCATGGCCACCACCGCCGCCGAAGCTGAAGGCGGGTTGTCCGCCGCCTCCGCCGCCGTGCCCGTGGCCACCGCCACCGCCACCGCCAGGATTGAAAGCAGGAGCAGCGCCGCCGCCGCCACCACCGCCGTGCGGATTGCCGCCGCCACCACCACCGTGGTTGCCGCCATTGTCCCCGTGCGGGTTGCCGCCACCGCCGCCGCCGCCGGGCTTTGCTGCAGCCGGGGTCGCGATCGCCAAAGCGGCGACGCCCGCGGCGAGAAACAGCCTGGTCATGGAAAATCTCCTTCCGAACGGAGGAAAACGGCCCGTTCGTCACACCGTTCCATCGCCTGAACGGATGGAACTCGCGCTTTAGCGCATTAGCATGAACGTCAAATGTCGAAGCTATTCAGATAGTTAGGCTGGCTGCTAGTGGGCGGAATCCTCGACCCAGTTTGACCTCAATCTGGGGACTGCAAACAGCATCAGCAACGCTGCAACGATGTAGAAGACCGTGCACGCGCAAGCGGCGTAGCGGAGCGATTCGGTGCCATAGGTCTGTTTCAGCGCCGTCGAGATCGCCCCGATCAGATAGGGCCCAACGCCGAGCCCGATCAGGTTGTTGATGAGCAGGAAGCTCGCCGAGGCCGTCGAGCGCATCCGCTGCGGAACGAGGTGCTGGACTGCGGTGACGACAGGGCCAAGCCAGAGAATATTGAGCGCATTGGGGATTAGCAGCAGCGGCCAGGCGATCCACAGGCTCGGTGCGAAGAAGCCGAGCACGAAGGTCGGCGCGGTAATAGCCCAGGCGATTGCCGCGAGCCTGGCGTACCAACCGCGATCGAGGTGGCCGAGCCGGTCGGCGAGCCAGCCGCCCGCAAACACGCCCGTGCATCCGCCGATCAGCACGATCGAGCCCATGAACTGGCCCCGCTCGATGAGGCTGAGGTGGAAGCTCCGCTCGAGGATCGAAGGCGTCCAGGTCGCGAGGCCATAGCCGCACAGCGAACTCGACGAAGCGGCGAAGGCCATCAGCCAGAAGACCGGCTTCCTGGCGAGCATCGGGAACACCTGGCCGAGCGGCGCGGCGCTTGGATGCTGCGCTTTCGGGACATCGCGGACGACGATCAGCATGATCGGGGCGAGCAGAACGCCGGCGATGCCCATCGTGTAGAAAGCCGCGCGCCAGCTGATCGCCTGCGCGATATAGGCCCCGAGCAGCGTGCCCAGTGAAAGCCCGATCGGCACGCCCAGCGAGAAGATGGCGAGAGCACGCGACCGACGGCGCGGCTCGAAATAATCCGCGATAAGCGCATAGGACGGTGCGACGCCGCCCGCCTCGCCCACGCCGACACCCATCCGAAAGAGAAAGAACTGCCAGAAGGAGGTGGCCGTGCCGCACAGCGCGGTGAAGGCGCTCCAAAAAGCCACGGCCGCGGCAATGACGCGGCTTCGGCTGGTGCGGTCGGCAAGGAAGGCGAAGGGGATGCCGAGCACGGAATAGAGGATCGCGAAGGGCGGCCCGCTAAGCAGGCCGAACTGGCGGTCGTTGAGGTGGAGCTCCCCGATGATCGGTCCGGCAAGGATGCCGAGGATCTGCCGGTCGAGATAGTTGAAGATGTAGGCGACGAGCAGCAGGAAGAGGACGACCGACGCGCTGCGCCGGCTGGTGCTTGTGACGGTCATGGCTGCAACTCCCCCAACAGCCGGACGAGCTGATCGACATCATCCTCGTCCTGGTAGATTCCAAAGCCAATCCGAAGCACATCGCCGCGGACATCGGTGATGACGTTCTGCGCTTTCAACTCAGCGTACCAGCGCTGTGCGCTCGGGCTGCGGAAGGCGAGGAAACGCGCATGTGGCTTACTGTCGAGCGGATTGAGTAGCTCTGCGGAGCCCAGCGGCGTCGCGGCGATTGCATCCAAGAGCCGCCGCTGCAGTCCTTCGACATGCGCGGAAATGCGCGCAGTGGTGAGTCCGTTGTCGGACAGCATTCGCCGCACGGCGGTGAAGCGATACAGCGCGGACGGATCGAAAGTCGCGCCCATGAAGCGGCTCGCGTCTTTCGCATAGCCGACGCTTCCGGGGGGCAGGGTCAAGTCCTCGAACTCGGCGAACCAGCCGGTGATCCGGGGGCGCGGACCGTAGCCCGGCGGCGCATGCATGAATGCGCAGCCCTCTCCTGACATTGCATATTTGTACCCGCCCCCGAGGTAGAAGGCGGAGGTCGGCGCACTCCCCGCAAAGGGCCGGTCGAGCGCCATGAAGGCGTGATAACCGTCAACGACCACCCATGGTCCGCCGGGCTTCGCAAGCGACGCCAGTTCCTCGACCCGCTCGAACGTCCGCCCGCTGCCGAACATTACGTGGCTGACGAAAATGAGGTCGTACTCGCCGCCCTGCGCCGCGGCGAAGAAGCGATCGGAGAAGCTGTCGAACGGCTCGACCGCAATTCGCTCGAAGGTCGCCGCACCGGATTCTTCCCAGCGTGCAAACTGGCGGCGGGCGCTATGGAACTCGCTGTCACTGGTGAGCACCCGGATCGGCCAGGTTTCGGACGCGGCAGCCATCAGGCGGAGCAGGAAGTCGTGAGTGTTCGGCGCGAAGACGACGTCGTCCGGCTGGTCCGTGCCAAGCTCGGCCGCGACCTCGGCCTGGGCGGCGGGCCAGACCTCGTCCATGACCTTGTCCCACTTGCGGTCGGCAAGGCGCGCGGCATCCTCCCAGGCCTGCATATGGCCGTCGAAGCTGGCGTCGGGCCACAGGTGGTGGCTGTGCGCGGCGAAGTGCAGCCGGGTCGGATCGGCGCCGAGGCTCCGCTCGAACAGCCGTTTGAAACTCAAAGTTCGGTCCTCAGCGCCCACAGCTCGGGGAACAGCCGCTTTTCGAGCGTGGCGCGCAGGTAAGGCGCCCCGGCCGAGCCGCCGGTACCGCGCTTGAGGCCGATGATCCGTTCGACCGTCAGCACATGCTTCTGCCGCCAGGCGACCATCGCGTCGTCGATGTCGAGGAGCTTCTCGGCCAGTTCGTAGAGCTCGAACCAGCGATCCGGGTCGCGATAGACCTGGAGCCAGGCTCCGGCGAGCGCCTCCGTCGACTTGTCGCCGACATCGAAACCCGCGCCCTCGAGGGCGCCCAGCGCGGCTTCGCGCAGGCTGGGCTCCGCCAACGCCTGCTCCAGGGCTTTTCGCTCGGCGGAGCCGTCGGGATAGTGGTTGACGAAGTTTGGCTCCTTGAGGCCGAGGCGGAATTCGATCTCGCGGAACTGCGCCGACTGGAAGCCCGAGGCGGTTCCGAGCACGTGCCGGAACTTCAGGTAGTCGACGGGGGTCAGCGTCGAGAGCACGTCCCATGACAGCGTCATCACCGCCTGAATGCGGCTGATGCGCGCCATCGCCTTATAGGCTTCGGCATAGCGGCCCTCCCCGATCAGGCGGACGGCGAACTTCAGCTCGTGCAGCAGCTCCTTCATCCACAGCTCTTTGGTCTGATGGATGACGATGAACAGCATCTCGTCGTGATGGTCTGAGCGCGGCTTCTGCGCGCCAAGCAGGGCCTTCAGCTCGAGATAGTCGGCATAGCTCATGCCGTCTGGCGCGTCGCTCATGGACGACGGCTTAGGCGAAACGACAGCTACGCGGAAGCGAGCCTATTGCGGCGTCTGGCCCTGGCCAGGCAGGCCCGGCGCACCGACGCTGCCGATATTGTTGAACAGCTCTTCGAAGAAGCTACGCTTGCGCCCGAGTACCGCAGTCTGCCGGCCGCTCGGCTTGACGTTCATCACCAGCTCCTTGCCGGTGTTCTGGACGGCCGTGACATTGCCCTTCTGGTCGAAGCGGACGAGCAGCACGGTCTGGCGCGTGACGTGCGGGTTGCGGAACGCGACCTGGTTCACGTCGCGCGAGACGTAGTACCAGTCGTTCGGCGTGAATTGGCCGATGAAGCTCGGGCGCCCGAGGGTCTTCTCGACCGAATCCTTATTGTCGACGCCCGGCTGGATGCCGGAGGCGAGCTGCGAATCGAGCACCACGCCCTTGTGCTGGCGGATCTGCGCGCAGCCGCCGAGGATCAGCGCCGCCACAACCGTGCCCAGAATCGCAAGCTTCATTCGTCTTTGACCTTCGAACTTGGCGCTTCCTCGCGCCGGTGATTGCCGCCTTGCCAGCGGGCCTTAGCGCCTCAATATGCGGGTGGCGAGCGGGCGCGCAACTCCCGCCTGCCAGAGTTAGGGACTATGCTCAACTTCCTGTTCCGGGGATTAACCGCGCAAGACGCGCGAGGCACGGCGCTGTTCGACGCGGTGACAGCCGAAGCGAGGCGGCCGAGCTGGTTTGTCCAGGGCGAAGTCCCCGATACGCTCGACGGGCGGTTTGCGGTCCTGGCGACGCTCGCGGCGCTGGTGCTGGTGCGGCTCGAGCGCGAGGGTGAAGGCGGCGATGCCGTGTCCGTGGCGCTGACGGAGCGCTTCATCGAAGTGATGGAGAGCGAGCATCGGGAGCTCGGTCTCGGCGACCCTACGCTGGGTAAGACCGTTCGCAAGCTCGTGGGC
>Ga0207691_10001684_pt1 | contig 21837 bp, 13 predicted proteins | sample KBSM13metaG_FD_184327 | JGI IMG/M metagenome (GOLD analysis project Ga0207691, IMG submission 184327) | Miscanthus rhizosphere microbial communities from Kellogg Biological Station, Michigan, USA - KBS M1-3 metaG (SPAdes) (version 2) | ecosystem: Host-associated > Plants > Roots > Rhizosphere >... | reverse complement strand
GGCCTTCGACGATGTCGCTGCCGTCGCCGGGGTTCCAGACGAAGGTGTCGTCGCCGGCGCCCAGGAACGCGCTGTCGTTGCCGCGGCCGCCGTTGACGGTGTCGTTCCCGACGCTGCCGAGCAGGGTGTCGTTGCCGTCGCCGCCGTTGAGGGTCAGCGACAGCGCGCCCGCCTGGAGGGCGCTGGCGTTGATCGAGTCGTCGCCGAGGAGGCCGTTCACGGCGAGCGTGTCGTTGGCGGCCTCGGGGGCCTTGATCGTGACCTTCGCGGCCAGCCCCGAAACGGTTACGCCGGCGGCGCTGCCGCCGACAACGATCGCGTCGTTGCCGAGGGTGCCGCTGACGACGATCGAGTCCGCCGCGCCGTCGCCGACGCCGGAGCCGGGCGTGCCGGCCAGGTCGAGGTTCACGTCGGTCACGCCGGTGCCGCTCAGGTCGTTGACGACAATCGTGTCACCGCCGCCGCGGGCGTTGAAGTCGATCTTCTCAACAGCGTTAACGTCCATCACGATGCCCGCGACGTCGCGGGTGAACCGGACGCGGGTGCCGTTGGCGGAGACGTCGACCTGATCGGCGATGTTGGCGCCGTTGAAGATCATCCGGTCCGTGCCGTCCTGGCCCTCGACGACGTCGCTGCCGTCGCCCGGGTCCCACTGGAAGGTGTCGTCGCCGGTGCCCATCAGCGCAAGGTCATCGCCGGCGTTGCCGTCGATGAAGTCGTTGCCGTCGCCGCCGATCAGCGTGTCGGCGCCGGCGCTGCCCAGAAGGGTGTCGTTGCCGGTGTCGCCGTCGATCGCCACCGTCTTCAGGATCAGCGCGGGCAGGGTGGCGGCGGAAACCGAGTCGTTGCCGCCGAGCGCTTTGACCGTCAGCGTGTCGTTGGCGCTCTCGGAACCGGTGACGGAAACCAGGGCGGACAGGCCGGTGACGGAGTAGCTCGTCCCGGCGCCGACCACCTGGATGGCGTCGTTGCCGTTGGTGCCGCTGACGACGACGCCGTCTCCCGACCCGTCGCCGGTGCCGCTGCCCGGGGGGGTGGCCAGGTCGAGGTTGACCGCGGTCACGCCGGTGCCGGCGAGGTTGTTGACGGTGATCGTGTCGGACCCGCCGAGGGCAGCGAAGTTGACGTTCTCGACGCCGTTGAGGTCCATCACAATCGAGGCGATGTCGCGGGTGAAGCGGACGCGCGTGCCGTTGGCGGAGACTTCGATCTTCTCGGCGATGTTGGCGCCGTTGAAGACCATCTTGTCGGAGCCGTCCTGGCCCTCGACCGTGTCGCTGCCGTCGCCGGGGTTCCAGACGAAGGTGTCGTCGCCGGCGCCGAGGAAGGCGCTGTCGTTTCCGCGGCCGCCGTTGACGGTGTCGTTCCCGTCGCCGCCGAAGAGCTTGTCGTTGCCGTCGCCGCCGGTGATCGTGTCGTTGCCGTTTCCGCCGTCGACGGTGATCGCGATGAGGGTCGCCAGGCCGTTGCCGGCGGAGAAGGCGTCGTCGCCGCCGTTCGCGTTGAGGACGAGCGCTTCGCTCGTGCCGATGTCAATGCTGAACGGGGCCGGGTCCAGGCGGTCGAAGCGGACGCGCGTGCCGTTGGCGGTGGTGGTAAAGGTCTCGGTGCCGTTGCCGCCGTTGACTTCGACGGTGTCGAGGTCGGCGCCGCCCTCGTTGAGGTCGGTGTCGTCACCGGGGTTCCAGATCATCCGGTCGTTGCCGCTCTCGCCGAAGGCCTGGTCGTCGGCGTCGCCGCCGGTGAGGGTGTCGTTCTCCGAGCCCCCGAAGAGGAAGTCGGCTCCGCCCTTGCCCAGGAGCGTGTCGTTGCCCGCCTGGCCGAAAAGCATGTCCGCCCCCGACCCGCCGGTGAGGACGTCGTTGCCCACGCCGCCGAAGAGGTTGGCCTTGGGCAGGGCGCCGTTGACTTCGCTGAGGGCGATCGTGTCGTTGCCGCCCTGGCCGAACGCCTGGATGAGCGTCGTGTTGGCGACGGTCGCGGTGCCCCCGAGCACCGACACGGCCCCGCCGTTGACGAGGAGTTTGCCGGCGGCATCGCGGCTGACGACGATGTTGTTGTCCAGGGCGTCCCCGAACACGGTGAGGGTTCCGGCCGTCGGCAGGAAGGTCGCCGTCACCGAAAACATCGTGCGCCCCTCCAGCGGCTCCATGTGGCCCGGCCCGTCGGCCCGGCTCTTGCGATTCGCGGCCCCCGCGGTGCGCCCACTCAACCCCTTGCCCCCGACACTCCAGCGACGATTGCGTTGCATGATCGATAGTCTCCTGCGGCCGCCCGGCCCCTAAGGCGGGGCGCCGCCCTGTTCCTTGTTTCCCTGCCACCGCGGGCCCAACGGCCCGATTGCGTGATGCGGTCGCCCCGAAAGCGGGGCTCGTTCCATGGCCGGGGAAACTTACGAGTCGCGGCGGGGTCGAGTCATAACGGCCGGGTTACTTCGTGGTAAAAGCGCGGTAAGAGCGGCGGGCATGCGCCGGCGGCGCCGGACGGGGCGAAGGGGTTGACAAGACAATCGCAAGTGCTCTTCTTCCCCCTCTCCCGGTACTCCGGGGGAGGGTTGGGGTGGGGGTCTTACGCCTTCAATCGCAAATCAAAAATCCCAAATCAAAAATCCCAAGAGCCCCCACCCCTGCCCTCCCCCGGAGTACCGGGAGAGGGGGAAAGCGCAGCGGAAGGCCCACATGCGTGTGCGCTGAGGGCGTTGCAGAGACCGCACTGCAAATCTCGCATTCCTCGCAGCAATTGGTTAAAATGGCCGATTCCCGGGTTTCGGGGCCCAGGGCGCCGGGGCGGTCGTAGGGTGGCAAGACAGGACGTACGTACGTGGGAACGGAAATCTGCTTCGGTCCGTACCAATTGGACGCGTCCAACGCGCGCGTCCTGCGCGGCGGCGTCCCCGTCGCACTCACGCCCAAGGCCTTCGACGTCCTGAATCACCTCGCCAGCCGGCCCCAGCGCCTCGTCACCAAGGAAGAGCTGCTGTCGGCGATCTGGCCCGACGTCATCGTCAGCGACGCGTCGATCAAGGTTTGCATCCGCGAGATCCGCAAGGCACTGGACGACTCCGTCAAATCCCCGGCCTACATCGAGACCGTCCACCGTCGCGGCTACCGGTTCATCGCCCAAATCGACGGCAACGGTTCCGTAAACGGCCAGGCGGAGGCAAATGGCGCGGCGAAGGGAAAGGACCGGGGAAAGGGCTCGGCCGAAGCCGCCCCGCCAAGTCACAGACCGGCCGCGGCGCCGGCGGCCGCCGCCGACGCGCCGCCGTCCATGCCAAACACGTTCGTCGGCCGCGACCAGGAGGTGGCGCGCCTGCGAGAGTGCTTCGACATCGCGCGGTCGGGCCGGCGCCAATGCGTGTTCATTTCCGGCGGGCCGGGCACCGGCAAGACGGCGCTGGCCGAGTCGTTCATCCGACGTTTGAGCCACGCCGCCGGTAATGCCGTGGGCAACGGCGTGGCCCCACTGGTCCTGGGCGGCCACTGTTTCGAACAGTTCGGCGCCGGCGAGCCTTACATGCCCGTGTGGGAGGCGATCGGTCGCCTCGACGGCGGGGGGCCGCCGGTGCTGCAAGCGCTGCTCGCGCGGCACGCCGCCGCCTACACCGGCGGCGTGGACGACGCCGCGCCGGTGTCGGGGCAGGCGCCCTCGCCCCCATCCACCACAGACCCGCGCGGCACCTCCGTGCGCCTCCTCCGCGAGATGGCCGAGGGCTTCGAGGCGCTCGCCGCCGATGCCCCCGTTGTCCTCCTGCTGGAAGACGTGCACTGGGCGGACTTCTCGACCATCGACCTGCTGTCCGCCTTGGCCCGCCGCCGGTCGCCGGCGCGGCTGCTGGTCGTCGTCACGTACCGCCCGGCCGAAATTCATTCCCCGGACCACCCGCTGCGCGGCGTCGTGCAGGGGCTGCTGACGGCGGGGCTCTGTCGCGAGATCACGCTGGATTTTCTGGACGAGCCGGCCGTGGCGCAGTTTCTCGCCGCGCGGTTCCCGGAAGCCCGCTTGCCCGAGGCGCTGACCCGCCGGCTCCACCAGCGCACCGACGGGCACCCGCTGTTCCTCGTCCACGTCGTGGAGGACCTCGTCGAGCAGGGCGTGATCGTCGAACGGGACGGCGGGTGGTGCCTGGCCGGCTCGATCGACGACTCCGAGTCCCAGGCAGAAGCAGCCGCATCCGGCACCGGCGCGTCGGGCGACGATCCCGCCGTCTGGCTGGCGGCGCTCGACACGCAGGTGCCCAAGACGGTCCGAGCGATGATCGAGCTCCACCTGGAGCGACTCGACCGACCGACCCGACAGGCGCTGGAGGCGGCCGCCGTCGCGGGCATGGAGTTTTCGGCGGCGGAGGTGGCGGGCGCGCTCGGCGTGGACGTGCTCCAGGCCGAGCAGGCGTGCGACGACCTCGCCCGGTGCCACCGGTTCCTCCGCGCCTGCGGGATCGCCGAGTGGCCCGACGGCACCGCCAGCGCGGAGTACCGCTTCGTCCACGAGCTGTACCACAACGTCGTCTACGAGCAGGTGCCCGTCGCCCGCCGCGTGCGGCTGCACCAGCTGCTCGGCCTGGCGATCGAGGCCGGCTGGATCGGCCGCGCGCCCGAGGAAGCGGCCGGCTTGGCGATGCACTTCGAGATGGCGCGTGATTGGCCGCGCGCGGTGAAATACCTGCGCCACGCCGCCCATTCCGCCGGCCGGCAATACGCCCACCGCGAGGCGGCCCTTTACCTCGGCCGGGCGCTGCGCGCCCTCGACCGCCTGCCCGAGGCCGAGCGCGCCGAGCACGAGCTGGACGTGCTCAAGCACCTGGGCGTCAACCTCCAGGTCACGCGCGGCTTCGCCGCCCACGAGGTCGAAGCCGTCCACGCCCGCGCCTACGCCCTGTGCCGCGCCTCGGGCGACGTGGCGCGCACGTTCCCCGTGCTCTGGGGCATCTGGCTCTTTCACAAGGTGCGCTCCGACCTGTGGCGCGCCCGCGAGATGTGCGATGAACTGCTGGCGATGGCGCGGACCAGCGGCGACGCGACGCTGCTCGTGCAGGCGCACCAGGCGGTCTGCGTGACGCACCTGTGCCTGGGCGTCCCCGACATCACCCGCGAGCACATGGAACGCTCCGCGACCGTCTACGACCCGGCGCGCCACGCCGTCAACACGATCACCTTCGGCCAGGACCCCGGCGTTGCGACGCTCGCCTTCGGGGCAGTGGCGCTGTGGCTGCTGGGGCGGCCGGAGGAGGCGCTGTCGGCCAGCGAGCGGTCGCTCGACCTGGCCCGCCGGCTCGACCAGCCCAGCAGCCTGGCGCTGGCGATGCATTTCGCCGCCATGCTGCACCAGGTGCGCGGCGATGCCCCGGCGACGCTGCACTGGGCGGACGAGACCATCCGCCTAGCCACCGAGGAAGGGTTTTCGTTCTGGCTGGCGGGGGGGCTGGTATTGCGGGGCTGGGCGAAGGTGATCGGCGGAGGCTCGACGGAAGATGAAAGCGCGGACGACGGCGGAATCGCCAACATCCGCCGCGGGCTGGAAGCCTGGATCGCCACGGGCAGCCTGACGTACCACACGTATTACCTGGGACTGCTCGCCGACGCGCTCCAGCACCTGGGCCGGGCGGACGAGGCGGCGGCGCCGTTGGAAGAAGCGCTGGTCGCCGCGCAATCCCTTCCCGAAGGCCTCTACGAGGCCGAGCTGCACCGCCTGCGGGGCCGCAACGTGCTCATGGTCAGCGGCGACCCCACGCACCCCGACGCGCACGAAAGCTTTGCCAAGGCGCTGAGCACCGCCCGCGCCCAGGGCGCCAAGTGGTTCGAGTGGCGTGCCGCCGACGACCTGGCGGCGCTGTTGCGCCGCGAAGGGCAAGCAGGGGAAGCAGACGAACTGCTCGCGTCGACGTCAAACCGCGCCCAAGCACCCGCCGCGCCGCAAACGTCGCCTCTGGCCTTCGCGGGCGTGCCGACAAAATTCTAGCCACCGATGGACTTTCCTCCCTCTCCCGGTACTCCGGGGGAGGGCAGGGGTGGGGGCCTTAAGCCTTCAATCACTAATCAAAAGTCCAAAATCAAAAAATCCAAAGCAGCCCCCACCCCAACCCTCCCCCGGAGTACCGGGAGAGGGAGGAGAGCCGGCAATTTACCGCATTCTTACCACCCCTTTATGACACCGCGGTTGCGCAATCTTAACTTCGTCAGCCGTTGAACTGACGAGGAGTTACGCATGCCGGCTGCAACCGAAACAAGTACCAGGACGTCGCCCCCGACCACGCCGCCTCCGGCTCCGCCTCCGGCCGCGCCGGCCCGCTCGGCCGACGCGTTCGGGCGGCGGATGCTGGAGGCGCTCAACGGCGCCGCCCTGATGCTCATGACGTCGATCGGCCACCGCACCGGCCTGTTCGACGCGATGGCCGCCACGCCCCCGGCGAGTTGCGCGGCGATCGCCCAGGAGGCGGGGCTCAGCGAGCGGTACGTGCGCGAGTGGCTGGGCGCGATGGTGTGCGCGGGGGTGGTCGATTTCGACCCCGACGCGGGCACTTACCACCTGCCCGCGGAGCACGCGGCCTGGCTCGGACGCGCCGCGTCGCCGCACAACGTGGCCGTGTCGGCACAGTGGATCAGCATGATCGGGTCCGTCGAGGACCAGGTGGTCGACGCTTTCGGCCACGGGCGCGGCGTGCCGTACTCCGCCTACCGCCGGTTCCACCAGGTGATGGCCGACGACACCGCGCAGCGCATCGTCCCGCGGATCGTGCGCGACATCCTGCCGCTTGCCGCCCACCTGGTGCCGCTGCTGGAGCACGGCATCGACGTGCTGGACGTGGGGTGCGGCGCGGGAGGCGCGACGATCGCCATGGCGTCGGAATACCGGCGCAGCCGCTTCGTCGGCTGGGACATCTCGGCCGAGGCGCTGGGCGCGGCGCGGGCGGAGGCGTCGCGCCGCGGACTGCGCAACGTGCGGTTCGAGGCGCGCGACGCGGCCGACCCGGTGGAGCCCGGGTCGTTCGACCTGGCGACCGCGTTCGACGCCATCCACGACCAGGCGCGACCTGCGCGGGCGCTGGCGAACGTGGCGGCGGCGCTGCGCCCGGGCGGGACGTTCCTGATGGTCGACGTGCGCGCCTCCAGCCACCACCACCGCAACGCCGACCACCCCGCCGGCACGTTCATCTACGCGATGTCGTGCATGCACTGCGTGCCCGTCTCGCTCGCCGCCGGCGGGCCGGGGCTTGGGGCGGCGTGGGGCGAGGAGAAGGCGACCGAAATGCTCCGCAACGCGGGGTTCAGGAGCGTCCGGCTCGAGCGGCTTGCCGACGACATCCTGAACAACTATTACATCGCCTCGGTCGAACCGGAGTGAGCCAGAGTTAAGGAGGTCCCGCGTGCCCCGCAAGCCAACCGAGTCGCTGCTCGTCGTCGACTCCGCCCAGGAGCAGGGCACGCTCGTCGTCACGCCCCACGGCGACGGCGGCTACCGCCAGGCGGAATTGCTCGGCGCCGCGCTGTCGAAGATCGCCGCGGGCCGGCCGGCCAAAGTAACGCTGAACCTTTCCCGGCTGACGTTCATCGACAGCGTGGGGATGGGCGTGCTGATCTCCTTCAAGCACGCCCTGGCGCGCGACGGGGGTAAACTCGCGCTGGCCGACGTGCCGCCGCATATCGCCGAGGTGCTCCGCGTGTCGAGGCTGCTGGAGTGGTTGAGTGCAGACTCGGTTGGCGGAGGGGGCGGCGGCAAGGCGTTCAAGGACGCTTCAGTCGTGTCGCCTCTGCCTCCCAAGTGAGCTGTGTCTCACGAGTGCATTTCTCCCTCTCCCGCTACTCCGGGGGAGGGTTGGGGCGGGGGCTTCTTGAGTTTTTGATTTAGGTTTTTGATTTGCGATTGAAGGCAGAAGAGCCCCCACCCCTGCCCTCCCCCGGAGTACCGGGAGAGGGAGGACCCCGCTGAAAAGTTCTCGATCTGCCGCAGCCTCAACGAGGTACGGCCGGATCAATGAGCCGTCACTTGCGGAACCGCGGCGGCTTCCACCTCAGCCTTTGGCTCCGATTGCGGCGCGGCGGCTTCCGCGCCGGCGCCCAGTGGCGCGACGACCTGCACCGCGATGTCCGGCGGGAGGATTGCCTCCAATCGCTGCTGGAAGTGGCCCTTGATCAGGTGGTAGAGCGCGCCGTTGCGGCTCGTGCCTATGAGCACCCGCTCGACGCCGTTAATGGCGGCGTTCTCGGCCATCAGCTCGACGGCGTCGGGGCCGGTGTCATAAACCGGCAGCACCGGCACGCCCGCCTCGTGGGCCAAATCCAGGTAGCGTGCGAACGTCTTCTGCGCCGCCAAATCGGTGTCGATGTTCAGCCGCTTCTGTCCCTCGTACTTGTACGAGAGTGACACCTGCCGGATGAACGTGACCACCAGCACGGCGTCTTCGCGCTTGGCCAGCGCCAGCGCCGCCGGCGCCAGCGCCTCCGAGCCATAGGTCCCCACCATCAGCTTCCGCTTCAGCAGCGCCTCGGCGGGTAGCTGCTCGGCCACCGCCTGGCGCAGCAAACTGGGCCGCTCGCCCTGGCGCCTCGCCCACCACTTCGTGAGCTGGCGCGCCGTCAGGCCGATCGCCAGGACTACGGTGACGAAGGCCAGCGCGTGCAGCTTCGTGCACGCGAGGGTGACCCAGATCGCCATCAGGAACAGTCCCAACCCCAGCGCCAACGCGCGGCGCCACGTCTTGCGGAGGCGGGGGTGAGTGGACACGAGGGTAATGTTGATCGCGACCGCCCCGACCACGCCGATCGCGTAGAGCGCGGCCAGGTGCTCCAGGTCGTGGCTGATGACCAGCACCACGCACGGGACGAGAGTGGCGATGACCGCGGGGAGCCACGGGACGCCGAACCGGTTGAGCTTCTGAAAAACCACCGGCAACTCGCCGTCGCGGCTCATCAGGTACTGCACGGAAATCATATCCGTGATGACGGTGTTCGTCGCCGACAGCAAAAGCACCCCGCCAACGACCCGCACCGCCAGCTCCGCCCAGCGGCCGGCGTACGCGCTGCTGAGGAACGCGAGCATGTCCTCCTTGTGCTCGGCGTACTGGCTGTCCGACAGCCGCATCACCATCGCGGCCGCCAGGATCACGTTGAACAGCGCCACCTCGACCGCCACGGTCCAGATCGCCTTCCGAGCGGTTTTGGCGACGGGCTTTCGCATGACGCCTGTGAGGTTGCCGATCGCTTCGACGCCGGACAGCGCGAGCACGATCGAAACGAAGTGGACCCACAACTGCCTGGGAGTCTCTCGGACCGGCAGGACGCTCTTTGGCAGGGCGGCCCAGTCAATCTGCGGGAGGGCGAACGCCGCGATCAGCAGCGTGATGAAGATCATCCCGACCGCCGCCACGATGGCGAACACGCCGGTGTGCTTCGGCCCCATGAGGTTGAACGCGCCGATCAGCACGATGGCGACGATCGACCACAGCCCCGGCGAGTTCCAGGCGAACAGGCCGCCGGTGTGCCCGAGGCCGAAGTAGTGGAAGCCATCGAGGGAGCTGAGGCTGGCGGTGACGACGTAGTCGGCAAAGAGCAGGAGCGCGCCGACGACGGCGAGCGTCCGGCTCTTGTGCTTGGCGGCGGTGTAGACGCCGCCGCCGTCGGGATAAATCCGGCAGATCTGCGTGTACGCCCAGGCGACGGCCAGGATGAGCAGGCTCATCGCCCCAATGAGCCAGAGGCTGGCGCCCCGTGCGAAGAAGAACGCCAGCCCGAGGACGTAAAGGCGGCTGGTCCCCCAGTCGCCAAACAACAGGCCCGCCGCCTGGCGCCAGCCGACGTTGCGCGGGCGCTCGCTGGAGAGCAGGGACAGGGCGGCGGGTTTCGTCTTCCCGTTTGAAGCGCTGAGCATACACGTAGTCCGATTCGTCCGACTCGCGACCCACGCGCGACGCGCGGCCGTGGCGGTCACTGACGCTACGCGGGCCCTCCCGGCCTTCAATCCGACTTGGCCGCATCGACGTCGGCAGATATGGAGAGTTGAACCGCGCGGACCGCATTCGGGTTGGGACTGGCCGGCGGGATAACGTGCGTGGCGTCGGCAACTTACGTGTCAGCCATCTCCCGAATTTGGGCATCCGGCCCGACTTGGAACGGGCATCCCGAATCGGGCGCAGACCCCAACTCTTGATGTTTTCTTGATGCGATTCGGCGCCAGTCCTTTGCCTTTTGACACCGCCTTGATGCCGGGCGGACTAACCATTGTCCATTGCAACAAGGGAGTCGAAATGGACGTGGTGTTCGTCGGGCTCGTGGCCCTGTTCTTCGCGGCGTCGGCGTGGCTGGTGCGGGTATGCGGCGCCATGACGCCTACGGGGAGGGCCAAATGAACTGGCTCTACTGCGTGGGCGGCGCCGTCGCGGCGGCGCTGTTCGTTTACCTGCTCGTGGCGTTGCTCAAGCCGGAGAAGTTCTCGTGATCCTGCAAATGTTACTACCGGTCAACTGGCCGCCCGTCACGTGGGAGCGCCCGGTCGAGCCAGTGCGTTGGAACCGGTCCGAGATGCTCCGGCGGGCGTGCGTGCCGCTGCGGAGTGGCGACCTCCAGAAAGTGGAGGGCCTCCTGAACGCCGGCGGGCGCCACGCCGCCGGGGATGCGGCGTGCCTGAACCTGCTCGGCGTCGTCGCCGAGGCGCGCGGCCGGATCCGCGCGGCGCGGCGGTTCTACGGACGCTCCATGCGCGCCGAGGCAACGTTCGGTCCCGCCGAGCAAAACCTGAGGCGGCTGTACGAGCTGAAAGCGCTCGGGAGGACCACCTGCCCGGTCGCCGTCGGAGATCCCGAGACCGACCTGTGGCTCGCGCGGCTCACGGGGCCGTCGAGGAGGCATTCGTGACCGGGAACATGCTGGTTCAGATCGGGCTGTACTTCGTCGTGCTCCTGGCGCTGGTGAAGCCGCTGGGCGCTTACATGGCCCGCGTCTACGAGGGAAAGCTGCCGATCGGCGTGGGCCGTCTGCTGGGGCCGCTCGAGCGCCTTGTGTATCGACTCTGCGGCGTGCGCGCGGACGAAGAAATGCACTGGCGCTCTTACGCCGTCGCCCTACTGGCCTTCAACGCCGCCGGCGTGCTGGCGGTCTACGCCCTCCAGCGGCTCCAGCACGTGCTGCCGCTCAACCCGCAGGCGCAGGCCGCGGTGGCGCCGGACCTCTCGTTCAACACCGCCGTCAGCTTCGCGACGAATACCGACTGGCAGAGCTACAGCGGCGAGTCGTCCCTCAGCTACCTCACGCAGGTGCTCGGCCTGACAGTGCAGAACTTCGCCTCGGCGGCGACGGGGATGGCGGTGCTGGTGGCGCTCGTCCGCGGCTTGTCGCGCAAGTCCGCCTCCACCATTGGCAACTTCTGGGCCGACCTGGTCCGCGGCACGATTTACATCCTCGTGCCGATGTCGCTCGTGCTTGCGTTGGTGCTGGTTTCGCAGGGCGTGGTGCAATCCTTTTCGCCGTACAAAACTGTCACGCCGCTTGAGCCGATGGTCAGTGCCGACGGCACCCCGTCGTTAACGCAGCAGACGATTCCCCTCGGCCCCGCCGCGTCGCAGATCGCGATCAAGCAACTCGGCACCAACGGCGGCGGGTTCTTCGGCGCCAACAGCGCCCACCCGTTCGAAAACCCCACCGCCCTCAGCAACTTCCTCCAGACGCTCGCCATTCTCCTGATCCCCGCCGCCCTGTGTCACACGTTCGGGCGCATGGTCGGCGACGCCAGGCAGGGCTGGGCCGTCCTCGCGGCGATGGCGGCGATCCTGGTCCCGTTGAGCGTCCTCTGCGCCTCGGCCGAGCAGGCCGGAAATCCCGCGCTGGACCGGTTCGGCGTCGATCAGCACGCAAGCACCCTGCAGCCCGGCGGCAACATGGAGGGCAAGGAGGCACGCTTCGGAATCGTCAACTCTTGCCTGTGGGCGACAGTCACCACGGCCGCGTCGAACGGCTCGGTCAACAGCATGCACGACTCGTTCACGCCGCTGGGCGGTCTCATCCCCATGTGGCTGATCCAACTGGGCGAAGTGGTGTTCGGCGGCGTCGGGTCCGGCCTCTACGGAATGCTCGTCTTTGCCATCATCGCCGTATTCGTGGCAGGATTGATGGTGGGCCGCACGCCGGAGTATCTCGGCAAGAAGATCGAGGCTTTCGAGATGAAGATGGCGTCACTCGTCGTCCTCATCCCGCCGGCCATTGTCCTGGCGGGCGCCGCCGTCGCCGTCGCCACGGGCGCCGGGCGCTCCGCCGTCACCAACCCCGGGGCGCATGGCTTCAGCCAGGTCCTCTACTGGGCCAGTTCCACCGGCAACAACAACGGCAGCGCCTTCGCCGGACTCGGCACCAACAACCCGTTCTACAACGTCGCCGGCGGGCTGCTCATGTTCGTTTCCCGCTACTGGCTCATCGTCCCGGTCCTGGCGATCGCCGGGTCGCTGGCGGCAAAAAAACAGGTCCCGCCCGGCAGCGGCACGCTGCCCACCCACACCCCGCTGTTCGCGGGGCTGCTCGTGAGCGTCGTGATCCTCGTCGGCGCGCTGACGTTCATTCCCGCCCTGGCCCTGGGACCCGTCGTCGAACACCTACTCCTGAAATAGACCCGAGTGTTCGACGCGTCTGACGCCACCATCAAACTGAAAGGCTGTTGTCCCCATGGTTACGCACGCAAGGGCGCGCAAGCTGTTCGAGCCGCACATCGTCCGCCGGGCCGTCGTCGACAGCTTCGTCAAGCTGGACCCCCGGCGCCAGGTCCGCAACCCGGTGATGTTCGTAGTCTACGTCGGCTCGATCCTCACGACGTCCCTGGCGTTCGTCGGAGAACCCGGCATCACGACGTCTTTCATCGTGGAGGTCTCCCTGTGGCTCTGGTTCACGGTGCTCTTCGCCAATTTCGCCGAGGCAATGGCCGAGGGGCGGGGCAAGGCGCAGGCCGACACGCTGCGCCGCTCCCGCCGCGACACCCCCGCCAAAAAGTTGGCCGACCCGCGGTGCCGCGCAAAGTGGACGACCGTCTCCGCCGCCACGCTCCGCAAGGGCGACTTCCTGCTGGTGGAGGCCGGCGATTTCATCCCCGTCGACGGCGACGCCGTCGAGGGCGTGGCCTCCATCGACGAGAGCGCCATCACCGGCGAGTCCGCCCCCGTCATCCGCGAGAGCGGCGGCGACCGCTCCTCCGTTACCGGCGGCACCCGCGTGCTCTCCGACTGGCTCGTCGTCCGCGCCGGCGTCAACCCGGGCGAAACGTTTCTCGACCGCATGATCGGCATGGTCGAGGGCGCCAGGCGCCAGAAGGCGCCGAACGAGATCGCGCTCAACATCCTGCTGGCGGCGCTGACGATCCTCTTCCTCCTGGCCACCGTCACGCTGCTGCCGTTCTCCCGGTACAGCGTCTCGGCGGCGGGAACCGGTACGCCGATCACTGTCACCGTGCTGGTCGCGCTGCTCGTCTGCCTCATCCCGACGACCATCGGCGGCCTGCTGTCGGCGATCGGCATCGCGGGAATGGACCGGATGATCCAGCAGAACGTCATCGCGATGTCCGGCCGGGCGGTCGAGGCGGCGGGGGACGTCGACGTGCTCCTGCTGGACAAGACCGGCACGATCACGCTCGGCAACCGCCAGGCGGTCAAGTTCTATCCGGCCGAAGGATGCTCCGAGCGCGAGCTCGCCGACGCCGCCCAGCTCTCTTCCCTCGCCGACGAGACGCCCGAAGGGCGCAGCATCGTGGTGCTGGCCAAGGAACAGTATGGGATTCGCGAGAGGCAGGTGCACGAGCTGGACGCGCGGTTCATCCCCTTCACCGCCCAGACGCGGATGAGCGGCGTCGATCTCGACCACCGGGAGATCCGCAAAGGCTCGGCCGACGCGATCGCGGCTTACGTCGCGGCCCGCGGCGGGCACTTCCCGCCGGAGGCCCGCGCGGCCGTCGAGCGTGTCGGCAAGCGCGGGGGAACGCCACTGGCGGTCGCGAACGGAGGCATGGTGCTGGGCGTGATCGAGCTGAAAGACGTCGTGAAAGGCGGCATGAAAGAGCGGTTCGGCGCGATGCGGAAGATGGGGATCAAGACCGTCATGATCACCGGCGACAACGCCCTCACCGCCGCCGCCATCGCCGCCGAAGCGGGGGTGGACGACTTCCTCGCCCAGGCGACGCCGGAAGCAAAGCTGGAGCTCATCCGCGAATACCAGGCCGGCGGCAGGCTGGTCGCGATGACCGGCGACGGCACCAACGACGCCCCCGCGCTCGCGCAAGCCGACGTCGCGGTGGCCATGAACACCGGAACTCAGGCGGCGAAGGAGGCGGGCAACATGGTGGACCTCGACTCCAACCCGACGAAGCTGATCGAGGTGGTGGAGACGGGCAAGCAGTTACTCATGACGCGCGGCGCGCTGACGACCTTCAGCATCGCCAACGACGTGAGCAAGTATTTCGCGATCATTCCTGCCGCCTTCGCGGGCACCTACCCGGTACTGGACAAGCTGAACGTCATGCGCCTGCATTCGCCGGCCAGCGCGATCCTCTCGGCGGTGATCTTCAATGCACTGGTCATCATCTTCCTGATCCCCGTGGCGCTCCGCGGCGTAAGGTATCGCCCCGTACCCGCCGCGGACCTGCTGAGGCGCAACCTCATGGTGTTCGGGCTCGGCGGGCTGATCGTGCCCTTCGCGGGCATCAAATTCATCGACTTGGTTTTGACCGCCATCCACTTGGCATAGGAGTTCCACGTGCTCTCACAACTGCGCCCCGCGGTCGTGTCTCTGTTGGTCCTGACGCTCGTGTGCGGCGTGGTCTACCCAGCCATTGTCACCGGCGTCGCCAAGGTTGTTTTCCCCCGCCAGGCGGAAGGGAGCCTCATCGAACGGGACGGCAAGATGGTCGGCTCGAAGTTGATCGGTCAGGCGTTTACCGACCCGAAGTACTTCTGGCCACGCCCGTCGGCTACGTCACCGACACCATACAATGGTGTAGCGGGCTCCGGTTCAAATCTCGCGCCGAGCAACCCGGCCCTGGCGGATGCGGTGAAACAGCGGGTGGAGCATCTGAGGGCTGCCGACCCGGGGAATGACTCTCCCGTGCCGGTCGATCTCGTAACTGCGTCCGCCAGCGGCCTCGACCCGCACGTCAGCCCTGCGGCCGCCCGGTATCAAGTACCACGGGTGGCACGGGTCCGCGGATTGGCTCCAGAATTGGTCCAAGAGATGGTGGACCGGCACACGGAGCAGCGCTTGCTCGGCGTCATCGGGGAGCCCGTGGTTAACGTGCTGGCACTCAACCTCGAACTCGACCAAGGCGCGGGACGTGGGGTCGTATCTGCCGCCGACGGAACGGCCGGCGCGGGTCTGCCCATGCCGGCGCGATAGGATGGCGTGCGCGGGCCCGCCGACCGGGCTTCACTATGCAGCAGGACCTGCGACCCAACCCCGACCGGCTCCTGGCCGAGGTCAAGAAGCACGAGGCCCGGCAGAAGCGCGGCAAGCTGAAAGTCTTTTTCGGCATGAGCGCCGGCGTCGGCAAGACCTACGCCATGCTCGAGGAGGCCCGCGCCCGCGCGGCCGAGGGGCTGGACGTCGTGGTCGGCTACGCGGAGCCCCACATCCGACCGGACACCGAGGCGCTGCTGCTGGGCATGGAGATCCTGCCGTACCACGTCGTCGAGTACCGAGGCGCGGCGCTGAAGGAGTTCGACCTGGACGCGGCCCTGAAGCGCCGGCCGGCGCTGGTCTGCGTGGACGAGCTGGCCCACAGCAACGCCCCGGGCATGCGCCACCAGAAGCGCTGGCAGGACGTGGCGGAGCTGCTCGACGCCGGGATCAACGTCTACACGACGCTCAACGTGCAGCACGTCGAGAGCTTCAACGACATCGTGGAGCGCATCACCGGCGTGAAGGTCCGCGAGACGCTGCCGGACGCGGTGCTGGAGCAGGCCGACGAGGTCGAGCTGGTGGACATCGCGCCGGAGGAGTTGCTGGAGCGTTTCCGCGAGGGCAAGGTCTACCGCCCCGACCAGGCCGCCCGGGCGGCCCGCCATTTTTTCACCAGGGGGAACCTCATCGCGCTGCGCGAGCTGGCGCTGAGGACGACGGCGCAGCGCGTCGACGCCCAGATGCAGGACTTCCGCCGCGAGGAGTCGGGCGGCGCCGTCATCCCCGCGTCGGAGCGCATCCTGGTGTGCGTGAGCCCCAGCCCGATGTCCGCGCGGCTCGTGCGCTCGGCGAAGCGCCTGGCGGCGGGGCTCCGGGCGGACTGGTTCGCCGCGTACGTCGAGACGCCGGCCTCGGCGCGACTGTCCGAGCGCGACCGGCTGCGGGTGGAGCAAAATCTGCGGCTCGCGGAAGAACTGGGCGCCAAGACCGTGCTGCTGCGCGGCGACCACGTCGCGGACGAAGTGGTCGCATACGGCCGCACGCAGAACGTGACCAAGATCGTCACCGGCAAGCCGCAGCGCCCGCGGTGGCGCGACGCGGTGTTCGGCTCCGTGGTGGACGACCTGGTGCGGCGCAGCGGCGAAATCGACGTCTACGTCATCAAGGGCGACGCCGACGCGGCCGACGCGCGGTCTGCCGCGGCGACCAACCCGGTGCGCCGCGATTGGAAAGGCTACGCTACGGCCCTGGGGGTCACGGCACTGGTAACAGCGGCGGGGGCGGTGCTGTTTCATTACCTGCACGTCGAAAATGAAAACGTGCTGATGCTCTACCTGCTCGGCGTGCTCTGGGTCGCCACACGCCACAGCCGATCGGCGGCGATGCTGGCGTCGGTGCTGGGGGTGGCGGCGTTCGACTTCTGCTTCGTCCCGCCGTACCTCACGTTCGCCGTGACCGACCAGCAGTACCTCGTCACGTTCGTGGCGATGCTGGCGACGGCGGTGGTGATCAGCACGCTGACGCACCGCGTGCGCGTGCAGGCCGAGGCGGCGCGGCAGCGCGAGCGGCGCACGCGCACGCTGCTGACGCTCAGCCGCGAGCTGGCGTCGGTCCGCACGCCGGAAGAGATCGTCACCGCCGCCGTGCGGCAAGTGGCGGACGTGCTGGGAAACCGGGCGGTGGTGCTGCTGCCCGACGCCGAGCGACGACTGCTGCCGCGGGGCGACAGCGCCGGCGTCGGCACGCTTGACGAGAAGGAACTGAGCGTCGCCCAGTGGGCGTTCGACCACCTCCAGAACGCCGGCCGCGGCACCGCCACGCTGCCCGCCGCCGCCGGCACGTACGTCCCGCTGAAAGCCTCCCGCGGTGCGGCCGGGGTGTTGGGCGTGTTCACAGGTGGAATCGACGCGGGGTTGACCGCCGAGCAGCGGCAGATGGTCGAGGCCTTTGCGTCGCAGACGGCGCTGGCGGTGGAGCGGGCGGCGCTGGCGGACGAGGCGATGGCGGCGTGGGAGCGCGTGGAGGCCGAGTTCCTCCGCAACACGCTGCTGTCCGGCGTCTCCCACGACCTGCGCACGCCGCTCGCCGCCATCACCGGCGCCGTCAGCAGCCTCACCGAGACCGGCAATCGCCTGCCGCCGCAGGCGCGGTCGGAGATGCTCCAGACGATCCACGCCGAGGCCGAGCGGATGGAGCGGCTGATCAACAACCTGCTCGACATGACCCGGCTCGAAGCGGGCGGGCTGGTACTGAAACGGGAGTGGCAGCCGCTGAACGAAGTGGTAGGGTCGGCGCTGCGCCAACTCGACCGGCGGCTCACGGGGCGGGAGGTGAAAGTCGACCTTTCGCCTGACTTGCCGCTCGTGCACATCGACGCGGTCGCTGTCGAGCAGGTGCTGGTGAATCTGATCGACAACGCGCTGGAGTACACGCCGCCCGGGAGCCCGCTGGAAATTGGCGGTAAGAACGGCGACGGTGACGGCGCGGTCGTCGTAGAGGTGGCCGATCGCGGGCCGGGTTTGCCGGCGGGCGCCGAGAAGCGCGTGTTCGAGAAGTTTTTCCGAGCCCAGCCCCAAGGGGCGCCGCCGCGGCGCGGGATCGGGCTGGGGTTGGCGATCGGGCGCGGGGTCATCGAAGCGCACGGCGGGACGATCACCGCCTTCAACCGCCCGGGCGGCGGGGCCGTGTTCCGGTTCACGCTCCCGCGCAACGGCACGCCGCCCGCGCTGGATCATTCCGGATAGAGACAGGATTTTCACTCCGTTCGCGCCGCCACGCCGACGCCCAGCGCCGATTCCAATGGCAACACTTAAGCCGACCATCCTGGTGATCGAAGACGAGCCCTCGCTGCAAAAGTTCCTGCGGGTCACGCTCGAGAGCCAGAACTACAACGTCATCGAAGCCGCCCGCGGCGAGGAAGGGCTGCGCCACGCGTCGGTGGCCCAGCCCGACCTGATCATCCTCGACCTGGGCTTGCCCGACGTCGACGGCATCGAGGTGACCCGGCGGCTGCGCGCCTGGACGGCCATCCCGATCATCATCGTCTCGGCGCGCGGCAAGGAGCAGGACAAGGTCGCAGCGCTCGACGCCGGCGCCGACGACTACCTGACCAAGCCGTTCGGGGTGGGCGAACTGTTGGCGCGCCTGCGGGTCACCATGCGCCATCTGTCCGTCGCAAAGGCCGACACCGGCGATTCGGTTTTCGAAGTCGGCGGGCTGCGGGTCGACCTGGGCCGGCGGGAGGTGAGCGTCGGCGGCAAGGCGGTCCGGTTGACGCGCAATGAGTTTCGGCTGCTGGGGGTGCTGGTGAAAAACCCCGGCCGGGTGATGACCCACCGCCAGCTTCTGCGCGAGGTGTGGGGGCCGGGGTCCGCCGAGGAGAACCACTACCTGCGCGTGTACATGAACCAGTTGCGGCAGAAGCTGGAAGCCGAACCGGCGCGGCCGCGGTACCTGCTTACGGAGCCGGGGGTGGGGTATCGGCTCGTGTCGGAAATATGACCGGTGAGATCCTCGTGCCTCCGACTCTGGTTACGCCAGTATCGTGGTGCGAACCGGTTCGATCGATTGGGTGCTGAACAGCGACGACGATGACGCGGTTGGCGCGACTGCCGCGGTGGTGCCTCCCGACATCGTCAGGCGCAGCACGATCGACCCCGACGCGCCCCCGTACCCGTCGACGGCAATCGGATATGCCCGGCCGGCGGTCGCGGCGAAGCTGACCTTGCTGGTCACGCCGGCATTCGGGGCGTCGTCGTTGGAGGCGACGGGCGTCAGGGCCGATACGCTCGTGCCCGTGTACACCGCCAGGAGCGTGTCAAACTTGCTGCCCAGCGTGTCGATCGTGACGGTGCCCGACGCCGGTGCCGTCCACGTCCACCAGACCGACCGTCCGCCGGCGTTGCCGGCGTGGCGCGGCTCGCCGGCCTGCCTGGTGGCCTTGACGTTCGTGCCACTGGCGGTCGCGGACGTGCCCGACAGCGCGATGCGGTTCTCGAACAGGTCGTTGGCCGGCGCCGTCGACGAGGCTGTCACCTGCTGCGTGAGCGGCGGCGAGGTGCTGGGAGAATTGGCGGCGTCGCCGCCGTACGTGGCGGTGATCGTGTGCGACCCCGCCGCCAGCGCCGTCGTCAGTCGCGCGGCGCCGGATGCGTCGAGCGCGACGGTGCCGAGCACCGTCGAACCGTCCTTGAACGTAACGCTCCCGGTCGGCGCGGCCGAGCCGGTAGAAGACGGCGTGACCGTCGCCGTGAACGTAATGGTCTGTCCCGCCACCGCCGGATTCAGGCTGGACGCGAGTGACGTGCTGGTGGCGACAGTCGCCGGCGCGTTGACGGTTTTCGTTAACGTCGGCGACGTGCTGGGCGCAAACGACGCGTTGCCGCCGTAAGCGGCCGTCACCGCGTGCGATCCGGCCGCCAGGTTCGAAACTGTCAGCGCCGCCTTGCCGTTTGCGTCCAGCGTCACGGTTCCCAGGGCGACGGAGCCGTCCTTGAACGTGACGGTGCCGGCGGGCGTGCCGGCGCCCGCGGCGGAACTCGTCACCGTCGCCAGGAATGTCACCGCCTGCCCGGCAGCCGAGGGGTTGGCGCTGGACGTGAGCGCGGTGTTCGTGGCGGCGGCGGTGGGGGAAGGCGCGGGCGCCGCACTGGGCGCCAGCCGGCCCTGCGCGTCCGTCGCCAGCGGGCTGGCCGAAGCCGTGTTGTTCAGCAGGGGCAGGCCGTACATCTCCTCGATGGTCCGCAGCACGTTGTAGTGGTTGACGGACGACGGGTTGGTGCCGGGAACGAACAGGTCCGGGTCGCCGCTCACCAGCGTCGTCACGGTCTGCGCAGTCCCGCCCGTCCAGCGCTCTTCGTCCTGGGTAATGATCAACAGGCTGTTGTGGGTCCTGGCCCACTGGAGATACGGGTCGATGTTGGCGCGCAGCCAATCGTCCGCGGCCTTGCGCAGCACGTTGTTGTTCGTCTCATCCGGCGAGCCCGCCCAGGGGTAGGCCTCGTTGGAGCCGTGGGTGCTGTGCAGGTTGTTCGGGACAATGTAGGAGACGGTGGGCAGGCTGGAATAGTCGGTGGTTGGGATTGCCTTGAAGGCGCCGAAGGTACGGTTGATCGCCGAGTTGGGCCGCGGCGTACCGCCGCCGCTGAGCGTGCCGGCGTTGGTGAACTGTGCCATCGCGTTGAGGTTCCGGGTGTAGAGGTCGGGGTATTGGGAATCGCCCGCCTGCGTCACCTGCGACCCGTCGGCCGGAAGGTTCTCGGAATACCCGGTAAAGCTGAGGCCGGCGTCGAAGAGGCTCTTGGCCAGGTTCGGGCCGGCGAAGGAGTAGCCGCGGTTGTTGTCGGTGATCCCCTGAGTCGAGCCGGAGAACAACGCGAGCGTGTTGGGCTCGCTCGGGTGGCCCACGCCGTGGGCGTTGCTGTAATACAGTCCACTGGACGCCAGCGAATTGAGGTACGGGAACTGCGCGTTCCCGATCCCGTCCGACGCGCGGTCCTGCTCGATGACGACGACGACGTGGTCCGGCCGCACGACCGACAGCATTCGCCGGCCCTCGAGCGGCTCGACCGAGGCGGCGCGGATACGACCAACGACCGGCGCAGACTTTTCACGCACCCTGTGTGCGGCACTTCGGTTAAACACGAGTCGATCGCCTTCCCAACGGTGAACGAAGCCGTGCGGATCAGCGCGCCGCCGGCTACGCCCGGGATCGCACGGGGAGCGTATCAGCGCGCCCGCGGCGGTTCACTCACAAACCGCGTTCCACATCTGCGCAGAGGAACGGGACGTGCGCGGCGGCATTCCGGACAAACCGATCGTTCGGGGACGCGAGTGATAAATGGGAAAAAGTGGGCGAGACGGGTTGCTCGCAGGAAGCGTCATCGAAATGTGGAACAAGTCGGCCTGACTCGTGGGTGGCCCCGATCGGCACACGCCACCGAAATCTACGCCGCCGGCCGACCGTGGCGAGCGGGCAACCAGGCCCGCGCGTAACAGGGCCCCGGCGGGCTAAGGCCGGGGCCCCGAGAGGAGTTGACACGACTGTTGCGAAAAAATGGCCCGCCGGCGGGGGCGAAAAGCGGAGGGTGTGAGCCCCCGCCGGCGGACAAGTTGGCACCTTACCGCGAGATCGGCAGGCTGCTGAACAGCGATGCCGGCTCGCCGAGGGGAAGCCTGTTGTTCAGGCGTGCCTTGGCGATACCGAGGTCGAGCGCGTTGATCTGACCGTCGGCGTTCAGATCGGCGAACACGCTGTAACCCGTTGTGCCGCTGCCCGGGTTGGTGGCGGTGCGGTTCAGCTTCGCCTTGAGCTGGCCAAGGTCCAGGGCGTTGACGCTGCCGTCCTGGTTGGCGTCGCCGCGGAGCACGTTCAGGCGGAAGGTGAAGTCCCCGCCCGCCGTGCCGTTGCCCGACGGGTACGCCTGCGCCGTCGTCCACTCGCCGTCAAGGCCGCCGACCAGCGCGTCGTCGACGAACAAGT
>Ga0207691_10001683_pt1 | contig 21839 bp, 13 predicted proteins | sample KBSM13metaG_FD_184327 | JGI IMG/M metagenome (GOLD analysis project Ga0207691, IMG submission 184327) | Miscanthus rhizosphere microbial communities from Kellogg Biological Station, Michigan, USA - KBS M1-3 metaG (SPAdes) (version 2) | ecosystem: Host-associated > Plants > Roots > Rhizosphere >... | reverse complement strand
CTTTTGGCCGCTCAGGATAATGGTGGCGGCGGGGTCGCGGGATGCTCGCCGCCGCGGTCCTGAGGAGCACCCCTGCGGGGCGACCGTCGCCCCGGAATGACGGCCTTTTCTAGGGCTTTTTGTCCGTCGGCGGCTCGTCGCCCTTTACGGAATCCTTGAAGTTCCGGAGCCCCTGCCCGAGGCCTTTTCCGAGCTGCGGGAGCTTGGACGCCCCGAACACGATGAGGACGATGAGCAGGATGATGAGCAGCTCCGGCACCCCGAGTGATCCGAACATCGTCGTCTCCTTCCCGCGGTCCGCGGGCTCCGCTTCAGCTTAACAGAGCGGGCCCGCAGCGATCCTCGAGCACCGAGCGGAAATCCCCGTCCCGGGCGCCGGCCGCGAGCAGGCGGCGGACGAGGGCCAGCTGGCCCGGCAGATACCGGCGGTAGAGGTCGGCCTTTCGCTCCACGATGGCGCGCGCGAAGGTGCCGCAGACTTTCCAGGCCCTCTGCAGGAGGACGCGGCGCAGACGGCCGGCCAGATCGCCCGCCGCGACGCCCCGCCGTTCGGCGAAACGCGCGACGGCGGCCGCCGCCGTCTCCTCGGTCATCCAGGCGAGCGTCGTGCGCTCCCAGAGGAGCGAGGCGAGGTCATAGGCGTCGGGGCCGCGTCGGAGGTCCTGGAAGTCGATGACCGCGACCTCGTCGCCGGATGGAAAGAGGTTGTTCGCATGGTAGTCCCGGTGACACAGCGCCGAGGGATGTTCGAGGATCTCGTGGACGAGCGCATCCGCCCAGGCGTCATGCGCGGCGCGCGCCGCGGGAGAGAGAGGACGTCCGAGGAAAAGCTCGAAGACGGCCTGGCGCGCGAGATCGAGCTCGCGGCGGAAGAGCGCGGCGTCGAACGGGGGATTGAGGCCCGGATCGGGTGTCCCGGCGATCGCCGCGGCCGTGTCGGCGGCGCGCTCGAGCCATGCGCGGCTCTCCGGCGGAGACTGGGCGAAGCGCGCCGCCAGGTCGCCTTCGCCGAGGTCCTCCACGAGCTGATTCCCGGCGCCGTCGTCCGCCACCAGGCGCGGGACGCGCACTTGAGCCCCGAGCGCCGCGTGCGCGGCGACCCATCGGCGCCTCGAGTCCGCTTCGTCGGCGGGATACACGACCCCGACGAACGAGCGGTTGTCGGGGAAGTGGATCCGGAAGTAGCGGCGTCTCCCGACGTCGCCGACGAGCGGCTCGACCGCGGCCGGCGTGCCGAGCTCCCGGCGGGCGAGGGCTTCCAGTCCGGCGGCGTCGGGAGGGAACAGCGTCGCTAGCTCGAGCTTTTTGCCTGCGAGAGGAGCACTTTCTTGATGTGGATCGGCTGGTTCGGCCGGTCGTTGGCCCCGCGAGGCGCGGCGGCGATCTTGTCGGCCACTTCCATGCCCGAGACGACTTCGCCGAAGGCCGAGTACTGGCCATCGAGGAACCCGGAGTCCTTCACGACGACGAAGAACTGCGAGGACGCGGAGTTCGGATCCGCGGCGCGCGCCATCGACACGATGCCGCGCTTGTGGGACGTGTCGTTGAACTCGGCCTTGATGCGGTTGCTCCCGTTTCCGCCCGTGCCCCAGGGCTTGGACGGATCCTCGGGCTTCTTGGTGTTGGGGTCGCCGCCCTGGATCATGAATCCGGGAATCACCCGATGGAACAGCGTTCCGTCGTAGAACCCGGAGGCCGCGAGGTCGATGAAGTTCTCGACGTGCTTCGGGGCCTTGTCGTAGAAGAACTTGATCTGAATGTCACCCATGTCTGTCTGCAGGGTGGCGATGGTGTTGGCGTAGTCGCGGGCCACTTTCTTCCCCTTTCCGGTTGCCTGCGTGGCGGCCAGAGGGAGTGCGCAGGCGAGCATGAGCGCGATGGCGGTACGAGTTCTCACGTCGGCTCCTTTCCGAACCGGCGAAACATAACAGAATCAGGAGGCAGGCGGCCGAATGCAGGAGGCGGGCGGCCGGATGCAGGAGGAAGGGAGGGTCCTGTGCCCTGCGTTCGGCGCTGAACGGTCTCGTTCCTGCCTCCTGCTTCCTTCCTCCCGCCTCCTGCTTCCTGCCTCCCGGCTGATAGCATCCTGCCCATGTACGCGGCCCTGGCTCGTGCCGTGCTCGACGAAACCAACGCCGGTCGCGCGGCGGAAGACGTCGAGCGTCTTCGACGGCGGCATCCGCGTGCCTCCCGGGACGAGCTGGCGGGGCGCCTCATCCGCCGCGCGGCCCTGCAGTGCGCCTCCGCGGGAGCCCTCCTGACGGGACCGGCGTCGTTCTTCGGATCGATGCCGTTCGGAGCCGACCTGGCCTGGCAGGTCGTGGCGCTCAACCGCCTCGTCTTGTCGCTGGCGGCGGTCTACGGACGTCGGCCGACGGGGCGGGACCGGATGGTCGGCGTGGCCGCGGCCGCGGGCGCGGGGCTGTCGAGCGAGGCCCTCCGCCAGGGTCTCGTGCGCGTCTTGCGCCGGATCGCTCCCCGAAGCTCGGCCGCCCGCACGGTGCTCGGAGCCATGGCGGGAGGGGCCCTCGGGTACTTCGCGGCCGTGGCGATCGGCGGCTGGGCGCGAGAGCAGTTTCGTTCCGGCCGCCTGCTCACTCCCCTCCGCCGGGCGCTCTCGTGAACCGGTCCGCCGACGTCGTCATCGTCGGCGGTGGACTGATCGGGTGCTCCCTGGCGGCCGAGCTCGCGGCGCGCGGGCGCTCGGTCGTCGTGGTCGAACGCGCCGAGCCGGGCGGGGAAGCCTCGGGGGCGGCCGCCGGCATGCTGTCGCCTCAAGCGGACGCGGTCGAGCCTTCGCCTTTCTTCGATCTCGCGCTCGAAAGCCGGGAGCTCTACCCGGACTGGGCGCGGCGCGCGCGGGAGGAGACCGGCGTCGACGTCGGCTATCGCCGGACGGGGATCGTCCGGATCCTCCCGGCCGGGTCGGCCGAGGCCGAACGCAGCTCGGCGCGCTGGCAGCGGGCACGCGGATTGCGAGTCGACGAGCTCGCTTGCGAAGAACTGCCGGGAGAGATCGCCGTTCGCCTCGGCGCGGAGCATCGCCGGGTCCTGGTGTATCCGGACGAGGCCGTCGTGGATCCCCGCCGTGCGACGCGCGCCGCGTGGCTGCTCGCCGAGCGGCGGGGCGCCCGGGTCGAGACGGGCGTCTCGGTGCGCCGCATCACAATCGAGCGCGGCGTTTGTCGCGGTGTGGAGACGGAGGCGGGATCGATCGCGAGCCGCGCCGTCGTGGACGCGGCCGGCGCCTGGGCGGCCCTCGACGGGAATCTCCCGGTGGCCGTCCCGGTCGTTCCCGTGCGCGGACAGATCGTCGAAATCCGCCTCGCGGGGCGGCCCCTCGAGACCGTGCTGTCGTCGGAAGAGGTCTATCTCGTTCCGCGAGAGGACGGCGCGGTTCTGATCGGCTCGACTCTCGAGCATGCGGGTTACCGCAAGGAAGTCACCGCCGGCGCGATCCGTGGACTTCTCGCCGCGGCGGCGCGGCTGTGTCCGGAAGTCACGTCGGCGCGTTTCGTGACGGCGTGGGCGGGCCTGCGGCCCGGAACGCCCGACGGCTGGCCCCTTCTCGGCGAGTCCGGCCTGGAAGGGTTCTACCTGGCCACGGGCCACTTTCGCAGCGGCATCCTTCTGGCGCCCGCGACCTCGAAATACGTGGCGGATCTGCTCACCGGCCGGCCCGCGCCGGCGCTGTCCCCGTTCTCGGTCGATCGGTTCGCCGGAATGCCGTCCGGCCTCTAAATCCCCGCGTTGGCCGTACGTTTCGGCGGACGGCGGGCGATTTTCGGCTAGAATTCAGGGAATCGATTCCGCTCTCTTCTTGGAAGGACGTTCAACGCACATGAGACGCGCGGTTTATGCCGGAATCCAGAAATCGGCCGACGTGCTGTGGAGCTTCGCCCGGGCGGTCGATCGCCGCTTCGCGGAGCGGTCGTTTCGGCCCAAGTGGGCGCCCGCTCCGCTGCTGAAGCAGCGTGAGAAGACCTTTCCGCCGCTGGGCTTTCCCCGAGAGACCGACTCGCTCTGTCCTCGATGCGTCTCGGAGGTCCGGACCGAGATCCTGTCCGGCGACGTCGACTGGAAGGTGCTGATCGAGGGGAACCCCGGGGAGATCAAGGCCTCGATCGTCGAGGAGGACGGGAAGATCCTGATGCGCAAGGACTGCCCGAAGCATGGCCGCTTCGAGGACGTCATGTCGCACGATCCGGCGTTCTTCCGCCGCCTCGAGACGCTGTACCCCGGGCGGGACTTCGTCATCCCGAAGGACGGCCTGCACGAGCACGGCACCTCGTCGATCAAGTACGGCCGCGGCGCGGTCCTGACGATCGACCTGACCAACCGCTGCAACATGATGTGCAACCCGTGCTTCATGGACGCCAACCAGGTGGGTTACGTCCACGAGCTCGAGTGGGAAGAGGTGCAGAAACTGCTCGACGACGCGGCGTCCATCAAGCCGCGCCGCCAGCTGTCGGTCCAGTTCTCCGGCGGCGAACCGACCCTCTCGCCCCACTTCCTGCCCGCCGTTCGCTACGCCCGCAAGCTCGGCTACTTCTCCGTGCAGTGCGCCACCAACGGCATCCGGTTCGCCCAGGACGAGAACTTCGCCAAGGAGGCCGGCGAGGCCGGCCTGCGCTTCGCGTACCTCCAGTTCGACGGCGTCGGCAACGAGCACAACGAGCATCGCAAGGTCGGCAACCTCTACGACGTCAAGCTCCGCGCGATCGAGAACCTCCACAAGCACGGCGTGGACGTCACGCTGGTCGTGACGATCGTCAACGGGATCAACAACGATCAGGTCGGCGACATCATCCGGTTCGGGATCGAGAACATCGACAAGGTCACCTGCGTCGCGTTCCAGCCCGTCTCGTTCACGGGGCGCGACGAGGACATCGACGACGAAACGCGCGCGAAGCAGCGCTACACGCTCTCCCACCTGGCCCACGACGTGAAGGATCAGGCCGGCATCGGCGAACCGATGCGCGACTGGTACCCCCTCTCGGCCTCGGGCCCCTTCTCCGACCTCAAGGATCTGCTCGGCGGCCTCGAGTCCGAGTGGGGCGCCTTCAAGTGCGGTTGCCACCCCAACTGCGGGATCGGCACCCTGATGCTCGTCGAGCCGACGACGAAGAAGGCCGTCACGGTGCCCTCCATCCTGGACGTCGACCGGCTCCTGTCGGACATCAAGTCCGTGACGGACTCCGGCCGGACGAAGATGTGGACGGCGCTCCAGATGGGCCTGTCGGTGCTGCGCAACCTGCGCCCCGAGGGCATTCCGGCGGGTCTGAGCCCGTGGAAGGTCGCTCAGATCATGGACGGCCATACCGGCGGCCGGCTCGGTTTCTCCGCGAAAAAGCGCGACTCGTGGCGCGTGCTGTTCATCGGCGGGATGTGGTTCCAGGACCTCTTCAACTACGACTTCCGCCGCACGGAGATGTGCATCATCCCGTACGCGACGCAGATGGGAGAGATCTCGTTCTGCGCGTACAACACGGGCGTGGGCTGGCGCAAGATCATCGAGGAGATGTTCCAGACCGCCTCGCTGGCCGAGTGGTACAAGAAGAACGGGCGCCACGAGGTTTACGCGCGTGGGCGCAACGTGCCCCTGCCCGTGCTTCCCGGCCAGACGGTGCCGTTGCCCGGACTTCCGATTCCGGCCCCGGCGGTTCCCCAGGCTCCGGCGGTCGCCGCGCGGGGCATGCTCCCCGTTTTCAGCGCCGCCGGTAAGTAGCGCTCAGCGAGAGCGGCGTCCGTAGCCGGCAGACGGCTGGGCCGGCTGCCCGTGAGACGGCCGGTGTCCGTGCGCCGGCCTGTGCCCGGGTCCGGCCGGTCTTTGCGCGGGCCGGGCGGGAGACGAAGGCCGCGGGCCCTGGCCGCGACTCGACGACTCGTGCGCCGTCCGGCGCTCGGCCTTCTGCTTCGCGCGCAGACGCTCCTCGGCCTTGCGCGCACGGATCTGGGCAATCCGCTCGGCGAGAGGCACCTCGAAGCGCTCGGCCGGCGCCTTGGCGTAATCGAATCCGGGGACGGTGATCCGGGGAAGCCGTTTCCCGATCGCCCGCTCGATCGCCGCGAGGTCCGTCTGCTCCTCCGGCGACACGAACGTGAAGGCGTCCCCGGTCATCTCCGCGCGGGCCGTGCGCCCGACGCGGTGGATGTAGTCCTCCGGGACGTTCGGCACGTCGAAGTTGATGACGTGCGACAGCGCCTCGACGTCGATGCCCCGGGCGGCGATGTCGGTCGCGACGAGGACGCGGTGCTTTCCGCTCTTGAAGCCGGCGAGCGCCAGCGTGCGCTGCGCCTGGGAGCGGTTGCCGTGGATGCGCTCGCAGGCGACACCCTTCTTCATCAGCGTCTCGGCCAGCCGGTTGGCCCGGTGCTTGGTACGCGTGAAGACCAGCACGTTCTTGATGTCGCCGCGCTGCAGGAGCTCGATGAGGAGGGGGGCTTTCAGATTCTGGGCCACCGGATACACCGCTTGCGTGATCCCGACCGCCGGAGCCGCCTGACGCTCGATGTTGACGGTGAAAGGATTCTTGAGCATCTCGCGGGTGAGCTGGGCGATCGGGGGCGGCATCGTGGCCGAGTAGAAGAGCGTCTGGCGCTTCGTCGGGACGTGCTTGAGGACGCGCCGGATGTCGGGGAGAAATCCCATGTCGAGCATCCGATCGGCCTCGTCGAGGACCAGGATTTCGAGGTGATCCAGCTTCGCGTACGGGAAGCGGAAGTGATCGAGCAGACGGCCCGGCGTCGCGATCAGGAGATCGGCGCCCGTGCGGAACGCGTGCTCCTGCGGCCCCATGGACACTCCGCCGAAGACCGCCGCCGAGGACATGGGTGTGTGGACCGTCAGCGCCTTCGCGTGCTCCTGGATCTGCGCCGCGAGCTCTCGCGTCGGGGTCAGAACCAGGGCGCGCGTGACGCCGCGCTTCTTGCCGATCAGGTGGTTGAGGATCGGCAGCAGGAACGCGGCCGTCTTGCCGCTGCCAGTCATGGCGCAGGCGAGGACGTCGCGGCCCTGCATGGCGGGCGGAATGGCGTCGGTCTGGATGGGAGTGGGGCGTGTGAAGCCCATTTCGCGCACGCCGCGCAGAAGCTCCGGGTGAAGTCCGAACTGGGAAAAAGGCAAGGGAATCCTCCGATGCGAATTCCGGCTGTTTGTCGTGTAGGGAACGGAGGGTTGCCGGCGGGCCTACGTTCGCAGGCAGCCGCGTTGGCCGCCCGGGGAGCGGGCAGAGTGTCACAGTCCCGGCGCAAAGGCAAATCGGCGGAGGCATATCATTCCCTCATGACACGCGCGCTGGTCGTCCTCGCGGCGTCTCTCGGTCTTCTGGCCTGTGGCCGGCCTCCCGCCGCTCCCGCCGCCGCAACCGCCATTCCCTCGCCGGCGCCCGCGGCGGCGCCGGCGGCGTACGCTCCGGATCTCGGGGAGCTCATGCTCCTCCAGCAGATGCGGCACGCCAAGCTCTGGCTCTCGGGAGACGCCGGCAACTGGAAGCTCGCCGCCTATGAGCTGGGCGAAATGCGGGAAGCCTTCGATCAGATCGCGAAGCTGCATCCGACCCACAAGAACGCCCCGGTGCCGATCGATCAGGCGATCGAGACGATCATGACCGAGCCGCTCGACCAGATGTCGAAAGCGATCCAGGCCGCGGACCGGAAGGCCTTCGCGGCGGCATTCGACAATCTGACACAGGGCTGCAACTCCTGCCACGGGGCGACGGACTACGGTTTCAGCGTTCTCCAGCGTCCGAAGTCGAATCCGTTTCCCAACCAGGATTTCGCGGCGAAGTAGGTCGGGCGCGGTCAGCCCTTGACCGTCATGCCCTTTTTCGCGAGCAGGTCCCGCAGCCGCTCGCGCTGGTCGCCCTGAAGCTCGAGGATCCCCGCACCGACCGCGCCCCCCGTTCCGCATGCTTTCTTGAGCTCCCGCACGAGGCCGTCGAGAAAGCTGCGGTTGTCGGGAAGCCCGTCGACCACCGTGACGTGCTTGCCGGAGGCCCGGTTCTCCAGGCGCAGTTTCGCGACGGGCCGATCGGGCACCGGCTCGGCGCCCCGGGCCAGAGTCGCCGCGCACCGGCAATCGTCGGCGGGCCATCCGCACTTCGGACACACGCGCCCGGCGCCGGTCGAGTAGACGACGGGACCCTTCCGGCTCACGAGGCGGCGCCGTGGAGCAGTTCGAGGATCGCCTGCCCGTACGCTTCGAGCTTCGCGGGGCCGATCCCGGGAATCGCCGCGAGCGCGGAGAGAGTCGCAGGGCGCGCCACGGCGACGGCGGCGAGCGTCCGGTCGTGCAGAATCACGAAGGCGGGAACCGCGCGCCGGGCGGCTTCCGCTCGGCGCCACTCGCGAAGCGCCTCGATCCGCGCGGGATCGGCGTGTGCGGCGGGCTCCGTGGCCGCCGCATCCCTCGCGGCCGCCGCGAGGACCTTCGACGCCCGGCGGCGGGGCGCGCGCGGCGCCGGCGATGCGGGCGGCGTGAGGGCGACCTGGGCGTCGCGGCCGGCCATCACTTCCCGCCCCGCGTGCGTCAGGGAGAGTGTGCGGTACGCGTCGTCGGTCGCTGCCAGGAGGTTGGCGCCGATCGCGGCGTCGATCCAGTCGCCGACCGCCTTCTCGCTTTCGCCGGCGAGAATGCCCGTGGTCGAAAGGGCCGTCAGCGAATCCGGCAATCCCTCGATCCTGCCGGTCAGCATGGCCGCGATGCGGCGCCGGCCCCAGCGCTGCCCGCCGCGAGCCACGCCCGAGAGGATCTTGCGCAGCCTCAGGAGCTCTTCATCGGAGAGCGCGCGGCGCCGCTCGCAGTTTCCGCAGCCGCCGCAGGCGCGCGGCGAGTCGCGCTCGCCGAAGTAGGCGAGGATCGTCGCCCGGTAGCAGCTCGAGGAATCCGCGTAGCCGACCATCCGCTCGAGCTTCTTCCGATCGAGCGCGCGGCGAGCCTCGGTCGAAGCGGACTCGTCCGACTGTTCGATGAGGAACTTCCGCGTCCGGACGTCCACGTAGTTCCAGAGAAGCGTGCAGTCGGCCCGGCGTCCGTCGCGCCCTCCGCGCCCGATCTCCTGGTAGTAGGCCTCGAGCGATCCGGGGATCTCGAAGTGGATGACCGCCTCGACGTCCGGCCGGTCGATGCCCATGCCGAAGGCATTCGTCGCGCAGACGATCGGCAGGGAACCGTTCGCGAATCGCTCCTGCACGCGCGTGCGCCCGGCGTCGTCCATCCCGGCGTGATAGGTCTCGGCGGACCGGCCCGCTGCGCGGAGCGCCTCGGCGGCGCGTTCCGTGCTCTTCCGCGTCGCGGCGTACACGAGCGCCCGCCCCGTGCCGACGAGCTCGGGCAGAATCCGGCGTTTCTCGATCTCGCCGGAGACCCGGCGCACGTCGAGCCGAAGGTTGGGACGGTCGAAGCCGGCGACGAAAACCGCGGGCTCGGAAAGCCCGAGCAGCGCGACGATGTCGTCGCGAACCTCGGGTGTGGCGGTCGCCGTGAAAGCGAGAACCGGCGGCCGTCCCGCGGCTCCGTCGGCGCGCCGGCAGGCCGCGGCGGCGTCGCCGAGCATGCGGTAGTCCGGCCGAAAGTCGTGGCCCCATTCCGAAACGCAATGCGCCTCGTCGACGGCGAAGCGGGCGATCGGCGTCTCGGCGAGGAGGCGTCGAAACGACGCGGACGCGAAGCGCTCGGGCGCGACGTAGAGCAGGTGCAGCCGGCCCGCGCGCATGGCGCTCTCGGCGTGGCGGCGCTCGGACGGCGAAGCGAGCGAGTGGAGCGCCGCGGCGGCGATCCCCTTGCGCGAGAGCTCATCGACCTGATCTTTCATCAGGGAAATCAGAGGAGAGACGACGAGCGTCGGACCGTCGAGCAGCAGGGCGGGGAGCTGATACCCGATCGACTTCCCGGAACCGGTCGGCATCACGGCGAGCACGTCACGGCCCGAGATCGCGGCGCGCACGACGTCCTCCTGGCCCGTGCGGAAGGCCGCGTGGCCGAAGTGCCGGTGTAGGGCTTCCCGGGGGTCGATCCGCTCCATTCGGGCATTATTCCCCCAACGGGTGGCAATGCGGCCCGACTCGGTGTAGGCTCCGCCGTTCGCCATGACCGCCGACGCCCCGACCTCCGCCCCCTCCGTTCGCCGTCCCGATCGGCGTGGGATCGCCATCGTGGCCCACGTCGACCACGGCAAGACCACGCTCGTCGATGCTTTGCTCAAGCAGTGCGGAACGTTCCGCGTCGGCCAGCACGTCGAGGAGCTCGTCATGGACTCGGGCGAGCTCGAGAAGGAACGGGGAATCACGATCCTCGCCAAGAACACCTCGGTCCACTACAAAGACGTCATCATCAACATCGTCGACACGCCGGGCCACCGGGACTTCGGCTCCGAGGTCGAGCGGATCCTCTCGATGGTCGAAGGGGTGCTCCTCCTCGTCGACGCCTCCGAAGGGCCGCTCCCGCAGACGCGGTTCGTCCTGAAGAAAGCCCTGGAAGGCGGCAAGCGGCCGATCGTGCTCATCAACAAGATCGACCGCGCCGACGCGCGGACGAAGGAGGTCGAGGAGGAAATCCACGACCTTTTCCTCTCGCTCGCCACCGAGGAGCAGCACCTGGAGTTCGAAGTTCTCTACGGCTCCGGCCGTCTGGGCTACGTCTCGCGCGATCCCGACGCGAAGTCGGGTGATCTCCGGCCGCTGCTCGACGCGATCCTGGAGCACATCCCGGCGCCGCAGGTCGGCGAGCTCCCGTTCAAGATGATCGTCGCCAACATCGACTATTCGGACTATCTCGGCCGGCTGGCCGTCGGCCGCATCTTCTCCGGCACCGTGTCGAAGGCGATCGAGCTTGCCGCCGTCCGGCCGGACGGCTCGATCGTCGAGAAAGGCCGGGCCGGCAAGATCTACATGTTCGAGGGCATCACGCGGGTCGAGATGGCCGAGGCCTCCGCCGGCGACATCGTCGTCCTCTCGGGGTTTCCGGACATCGAGATCGGCCAGACGATCCTGGACCTCGCCGAACCGACGCCCCTCTCCGGCATCCGCGTCGACGAGCCGACGCTCTCGATGGAATTCCGGGTCAACGATTCGCCGATGTCGGGGCTGTCGGGCAAGTACGTCACGAGCCGCCACCTCGCGGAGCGGCTCGAAAAAGAGCTCGAGAAGAACGTCGGCCTGCGGCTCGAGAAGACCGGCTCACCGGACTCCACGCTCGTGCTCGGCCGCGGCGAGCTCTCGCTCGCCATCCTGGCCGAGACGATGCGCCGCGAGAGCTACGAGTTCGCTCTCGGCCGCCCCCAGGTCATCTTCCACCGGGGCGAGAACGGAGAGCTCCTCGAGCCCTACGAAGAGCTCGTCATCGACTGCGCCGAGGAGTTCACGGGCGCCGTCATCGCATCGGTCGGTGAGCGCAAGGGCGAGCTCAAGCACATGGGCAAGCACGGCGACCGCGTGCGCCTCGAGTTCACGATCCCCTCGCGCGGCCTCCTCGGGTTCCGCCTGGAGTTCCTGACGCTGACCAAGGGCACGGCCCTCATGAACCACCTCTTCGACCAGTACGGCCCCCACCGCGGGCCGCTGCCGAACCGGATCAAGGGGGCCATGATCGCCAAGGAGGGCGGCGACGTCACCGGTTACGCGCTCGACCGCCTCGGCGACCGCGGCATCTTCTTCGTGAAGCCCGGCGACAAGGTCTACGCGGGTCAGATCGTCGGCGAGCAGGTCAAAGAGGGTGACATGGTCATCCAGCCCTGCGAGAAGAAGCACCTGACCAACATGCGCGCCTCCGGCTCCGACATGGCCATCAAGCTGACCCCCGCCCGCGAGCTCAACATCGAGCAGGCCATCGAGTGGATCAACGACGACGAGCTCGTCGAGGTCGCGCCGGCGGCCATCCGCGTGCGCAAGCGCACGCTCGACCACAGCCTGCGTAAGGTGAAAGCCAAGACCGTCGGCTAGCGCCGGCGGTCCTTGGCTTTCATCCCGAGCCCGAAGGGCGAGGGATCCCGACCTTCCCGAGGCGCAGAGCGCCGAGGGCTCCCGAGCTTCAACTCGCGCCGGCCCGATTCCTGCATCCTCCGACTTCCGGAGGTAATTCCATGAAAGCCAGCGAACTGATGACTCGCAACCCGAAGACCTGCGAGCCGAGCCACGACCTCGCGTGTGCGATCGGGATCATGAGGGACGAGGACACCGGCATCGTCCCCGTGACCGAAGGCAACGGCGCGGCGCGCCTCGTCGGCGTCATCACGGACCGGGACATTGCCCTCGGGCTCGGGAATCGCGACGAGCGGCCCTCGGGGGTTACGGTCGGGGAGCTGATGAAGCGCAACGTCGTCTCGGTGTCGCCGGACGCCGACGCCACCGAGGTCACCCGCAAGATGCAGAAGGCGCAGGTCCGCCGCGTCCTCGTGGTGGAGGGCGAGCGTCTCGTCGGCATCATCTCGACGGCCGACCTGGCTCGGGCGAGCGTCCAGGAGCACGAGGAGCTGGGCAAAGAGGTCGAAAGCGTCATCGAGAAAGTCTCGGAGGACACAGGCCGCGCCCGCGCTTGACGGCGCGCTCCCTTGACATCGAGACCACCCCGATGATCTAAAGCTCCCGAAGCGCCGGCTGCACCTGGCCTGTGCCTTCCGACCGGCGAAAAACGAGTGGGATCTCAGTTCCGTAGCGGGGCGGTCCCGGTGATTCGCAGAGTAGCGGGCGGAGCTCTGTCCGCGTGGCTCGTTGCGACCAACGTATCCGGCTCGGTGGAAGTCGGCACGCCCCGAATCCACGCGGGCCGCGCCGCTCGTCAGGCTGTGCTGCGGCAGCCTCTGACAGAGCTGCGCATCGACGGGGCTCACCTCGTTCCCGGCTCTCCGCGGCCCGAGAGCTCGGCCTCCCCGTCGCGCCCCGCGCCCGGGGATCGACCGCGCGTCGACCCGGTCCTGCAGGCGCCGGCCGGACCGACGAGCCCGAACGCGCCGCCGGAGGAAATCCAGTTCGACGGCGCGACCAACAACGACAACCTCCCGTTCTTCAAGTCGGTGTCTCCTCCGCCGGATGCCAACGGAGCGGCCGGACCCGAGCACTACTTTCAGACGATCAACCTCGTCTTCCGGATATTTGACAAGACCGGGACCCTGGTGCTCGGTCCGCTTCCGAACTTCAGCCTGTGGACCGGACTCGGCGGCTTCTGCGAGAGTGCCAACGCCGGAACGCCGCTCGTGAAGTACGACACGATGGCCGGGCGATGGCTCGTGAGCCAGGTCGGGTTCGATCCGGGCGACGGCTCGACGCACCTCTGCATCGTGTCCTCGACGAGCGCGGACCCGACCGGGACCTACAACCAGTACGACTTCGTCCTGGATTCGAGCTCGCTCGGCACGAGCCTCCGCCTCGGCATCTGGCCCGAGGCCTACTACGCGACGGTGAACCAGTTCAAAGGCTTCGCCGACGCGGGCTTCGGAATCTACGCGCTGGATCGGAGCGCGATCCTCTCGGGCGGCGCGGCGACCTTCCAGTACGTGGATGCCGGCACGACGCATCCGGCGACACTCTGGGCGCTGCCGGCCGATCTCGACGGCATTGCGCCGCCGCCAGAAGGCGCGCCCAACGTCTCGATCGCGCTGGGAGCGGACTTTCTCGACGGCAGTCCCGAGGACCTCGTCCACGTCTGGCGGTTCCACGCCGACTTCGCGGATCCGGAAAGCTCGACGTTCGAGGGGCCCGTGGACGTTGCGATCGCGCCGTTCGCCGCACTCGACTGCGGCAGCCTGATTGGCGGAGGCTGTGTTCCCCAGCTCGACTCAGAGCAGCTCCTGCACGCGAACCCGAGCCGGCTCATGTACCGGCTCGCGTACCGGAACTTCGGCGATCACGAGTCCCTCGTGACCAACTTCACCGTCGACGGCGCGTCCGGCGAGAACCGGGCCGCCGTAAGGTGGTTCGAGCTGCGCGACCCCAACGGAGCTCCCGAGATTTTCCAGCAGGGCACGTACGCGCCCGATGCGAGCTATCGCTTCATCGGCTCCATCGCGATGGATCGCAACGGCAACGCGACTCTCGGGTACAGCAAGTCCGACGCCAGCATCCACCCGTCGCTCGCCGTGACGGGGCGGCTCGCCGGGGACGCGCTCGGGACGATGGGCGCGGAGAACACCTTCTTCGAGGGGCCGGGGAGCCAGCCGCCGGTCGTCGGGTTCTGGGGTTTCTATAGCTCGATGGCCCTCGATCCGGCGGACGACTGCACGTTCTGGTTCACGGCGGAGTACGTCGGAGAGCCGGCGCCGTTTTTCGAATACTCGAGGATCGGCGCGTTCAAGTTTCCGAGCTGCACGAGCGGCCCCACCGGAGGGATCCAGGGGACGGTGACGGAGGCCGGCTCGGGACTGCCGGTCGCGGGGGCCCGCGTCACGGCGGGGGCCTCGGAGACCATCACCGATGCCGCCGGCCACTACCAGTTCCTCGCGCTGCCGGTCGGCACGTACGACATGACCGCGACCAAGTTCGGTCTGTTTCCGGGCTCCGCTACCGGCGTCGCGGTCGAGCAGGACGTCACCACGACGCAGGACTTCGCGCTCGCGGCCGCGCCGACGGTTCTGCTCAACGGCGTCGTGAAGGACGGCTCGGGCGCCGGATGGCCGCTTTATGCGAGGGTTCGAATCACGGGGCCTCCCGAGTTCACGCCGGCGGAGCTCTTCACCAATCCCGTCACCGGCTACTACGGGATCACCCTCGTGACCGGCGTGACGTACACGCTCTCGACGGAAAGCATCGTCCCGGGCTACGCGCCGGATGTGCGCAGCCTCCTGGTCGAGACGGCCGCGGCTCACACGCCGCGTGGGATCGTGGAGATCATCGAGCTCACCATCGACGCGACGGCCTGCAACGCTCCCGGTTATGCGCTCGACGCGGAGGGACTCTCGGAGCGCTTCGACTCCGGGGCGCTTCCGCCCGGATGGAGCGTGGGGAACAATGGCGGGGGCCTCGGATGGACGATCCACGAGGGCGCGGATCCATGCGGCCTCTTCGACGGAAACCAGACGGGCGGCGTCGGTCCCTTCGCGCTGGTCAACAGCCATTGTGAGGGCGAGGTCTCCGAGGATACGGAGCTCGTGACTCCGAGCGTGGATCTCTCGGCGCTCTCCAGCGTCCAGATCCGTTTCGATCAGGACTTCAACGGCGGCAGTCCGGCCTTCGGCGAGATCGCCGACGTCGACGTCTCGACCGACGGCGGAGTGTCGTGGACGAACGTCCTCCACCAGACGGTCGCCGTAGCCGGGCCGAACACCCAGTCGATCGACGTGACGGCCCTCGCCGCCGGACAGGCCGACGTGCGGGCCCGCTTCCACTACTTCAACGCGTTCGCCGCTCTCTGGTGGCAGGTGGACGACGTCATCCTGGGTCAGACGCAATGCCTGCCGCTCGAGGGCGGCCTCGTCGTCGGGAACGTCTTCGACGAGAACACGGGCCTGGGCCTGAACGGCGCAACGGTGTCCGATGCGCCCGGCGGCGGCTCGACCACGACCTTTGGCACTCCGGAGGACGTCGCGCAGGTCGAAGGGTTCTACGTCCTCTTCGCGAAGAGCGGGCTGCGAACGCTGACGGCGGGCCTCGAGCTCTACGGCAGCGCATCGAAGAACCAGACGGTGGTGCCGAACGCGACGCAGCGCGTCGACTTCATCCTGGAGGCGGGTCTGCTCCAGGCGATTCCCCAGCCGCTCATCGTTCGGGTCGACCCCGGCGGCATCGAGACCCGGATCCTCGACATGCAGAACACCGGGGCCCGGGCCGCCGGCTTCGACATCGCGGAGCTCGACGCTCCTCCCGTCGCTCTCGAGGGGCTGCGAGGATCGGTCGTGGATCCGGATCGCGCCGCCGCGCTGCGAGCCCGCGCCTCGTCGCCCGCACTGCGCAACGGCCGGACGGCGCGGGGCCTGGCTCCGCTCGAGGCGCCGCGGGCGCCAGCGCTCTCGGGCGGCAACGTCATCGCGAACTATGCGACGAACCTCACCAACGGCTGGGGCGTCGCGTTCAACACCGACGCCGGCGACTTCTGGATCGCGAACAGCGCTCCGTTTGCCGGAGACGACTTCGACTACCGCTATCTGACGGACGGCACGCAGACCGGCGACACGATCGACGATTCCGGATGGGTCGCGGACTTTGCAGCCGACGGCGCTTACAACCCGCGGACCGAGAAGCTGTGGCGCGTGAACGTCGGCGGCGACGACTGCATCTACGAGCTGGATCCGGCCGCGCGCGTCGCGACGGGGCACAAGATCTGCCCGGCCTTCCCGGTGTCGCAGCGCGGTCTCGCGTACGACGTCGTCACGGACACGTTTTATTCGGGCTCCTGGACGGACGGCATCATTCAGCACTTCGACGCCCAGGGGACGCTGCTGGACTCGGCCTACGTCGCGGTGCCGGTTTCCGGGCTGGCGTTCAACTCCTCGAACGGCCGGCTGTACGCACTTGCGAACCACGACGTGCTCCAGGGTTTCGACGTCTACGTCTTCGATACCCGGAATCAGTACGCGCTGCTCGGCGCCTTCTTCATCACGAGCGGCGGGGCGCCGGTGCTCACACCGTTCGGCGGCGCGGGGATGGAGATGGACTGCGCGGGCCACCTCTGGCTCGTGGATCTCGAGACCCAGACGATCTTCGAGGCGGAGACCGAAGAGACGGGCGTGTGCGCGTTCGACGACATCCCCTGGCTCTCGGAGGATCCGACGTCCGGCACCGTCGCCGGGGACTCGACACTGCCCGTCACCTGCAGTTTCGATGCGACCGGCCTTTCGCCCGGGCTGCATCAGGCCCAACTGCTCATCCACACCGACACCCCCTACTTCGTCCCGCCGGTGGCGGTGTACTTCACCGTGCGATTCCTGGACGTCGCGGACGAGAGCCTGTTCGACCCGTCCATCTACGCGGCGGCGGGGGCCGGCGTGATGCCGGGCTGCGATCCGGCGGGGTTCCTGTTCTGTCCGACGGAGCTGGTGACGCGCGCGGACATGGCGGGGTTCATCCTGCGGGCGGTGCACGGGGCGGACTTCGTGCCGGCGCCGTACGCGGGAGCGTTTGCGGACGTGCACGCCGGGGATGACAACGCGGACTACATCCAGTCGTTTTTCGACGAGGGGTACACGGCGGGCTGCGGGGGAGGCAACTTCTGTCCGGACGCGGTGCACACGCGCGGCCAGACGGCGGTGTTCATCCTGAAGGGGGAGCACGGACCGGAGTACGTGCCGCCGCCGTGCGGAGAGACGCACGTGTTCGACGACGTACCGTGCCCGCCGACGCCGGAGGCTCCGTTCGGGGACTGGATCGGGCAGCTGTCGGTGGAGGGGATCACGGCGGGCTGCGGCGGGAACAGCTTCTGCCCGAACGCCGGCATCCCGAATGAGCAGATGGCGGCGTTTCTGGTGAAGGCGTTCGAAATCCCACACCCATGATCAGGAAATCGTCGACTGCCCTGGCTCTTCTCGGCGCGTTCCTCGCGACTTTCTGCTCGACGTCGCCGACATCCCCGCGCGAGGAACGCCCGGAGCCCCGAACCGGCCGCGGCCCGGCTCTCGCAGTGGCGTCCGGAGGAGGCGGCGCGGAGTGGGAAGGCACGATCCTGCCGGGGACGAAGATCGCGACGATCGAGGTGCGCCGTTCCATCCGCAACGTGACGTCGAGGGCGCTTCGCGACATCGCCCGGCCCGGTTCGCACGTGCCCGGGCAGGAGCGGGAGCTCGAGATGGAGAAGGGCCCCGACGCCTATCGTTCTCCGGGCCCGCTGCGCCGCGATCCCGTCCTCCAGACGCGGGCCGGCGTGGGAATGCCCGATCCGATCCTCAACTTCGAAGGTGTCTCCAACGTGAACTCGGTCCAGCCGGCCGACACGACCATGGCGGTGGGTCCGAATCACGTGTTCCAGTGGGTCAACCTCGCTTTCCAGGTCTTCGACAAGGCCGGCAACTCGCTCGCGGGGCCTCTCGACGGCAACACGCTCTTCACCGATCTCGGGGGCGACTGCGCGGCGATCAACGGCGGCGACATCATCGTCCTCTATGACCAGTTCGCCGACCGCTGGATCCTGACGCAGCTCGCTCCGGCGATCTTCGGGGCGACCGGCAACCACCAGTGCATCGCCGTCTCGGTCACCGGCGATCCGCTCGGCGCCTATTACCTCTACGACTACCTCTATGGAGACGCCCTCAACGACTATCCGAAATTCGGAAAATGGCCCGACGCGTATTACATGACCGCCCGCGAGTTCGGCGGCAAGGGCGGCTTCACGATGACCGTCACGGCTTTCGACCGGACGGCCATGCTGAACGGTCAGCCCTTCACGGCGATCTTCGTGTCGCTCAACAACGGCGCGTTCGACGGTCTGCTCCCCGCGGACCTCGACGGTCCCAATCCTCCGCCCGGCACGATCCTGAATCCGGACGGCACCGCGTCGGCCGCTCCCGAGCAGATCCTCGTCGGCGTCGACCCGCAGGGCGTGGCGGGTCCCCAGGCCGTGATCCACATGTACAAGATGCATCCCGATTTCGAGACGCCCGCGAACTCGACGTTTACCGGGCCGGTCGACTTTCCCATCGCGGACTACAACGCGGTTCCGTTCTTCGACCCGGTGCCGCAGCCCGCGCCGGGAGCGGGCATCGAGGCCCTGGGATGGATCCTCTACCGTCTGCCGTACCGGAACTTCGGAACGCACGAGTCGATCGTCCTGTACCACGATGCCAAGGACGAGTCCGGCCGCGTCCTGCCTCGCTGGTACGAGTTCCGCGATCCGTACGGCGAACCGATCGTGTATCAGCAGGGGACCTACGGACCGGACGACGGCGTGAACCGGTGGATGGGTTCGGTCGCCCTCGACGGCAACGGCAACATGGCCGTCGGCTACAGCGTCACGGACGACACCGAGACGTTCCCCGGCATCCGCTACGCCGGCCGGCTCGCGGCGGATCCGCTGAACGAGCTCTCGCAGGGCGAGGCCGTGCTCATTGCGGGCTCCGGCGCGTTCCAGGGGAGCCGCTGGGGCGACTACAGCACGATGGACATCGACCCGGTCGACGACTGCACCTTCTGGTACACGACGATGTACATCGGCAACCCCGGCCTGTCGAACTGGCAGACACGCCTGGGGTCCTTCAAGTTTCCGAGCTGCTTCGCTCCCGGCTACGGCACGGTCGAGGGCACCGTCACCGACGGCGTCGCCCCGATCGCCGGCGTCCACGTCGGCGTCACCGGCTCCGTCGGGGGGGGCGGAGGAATCACGGACGCTTCGGGACACTACGCGTTCGATCTCCCGGCCGGGACCTACAGCCTCACGGCCCGCAAGTACGGTTACTCGCCCGCGACCGAGACCGATGTCGAAATCTCGGTGGGCGGATCGACGACTCGCGACTTCACGTTGTCGACGGCGCCTTCGGAGACCGTCAGCGGTACGGTGACGGACGGCTCGGGCGCCGGGTGGCCCCTCTACGCGAAGCTCGTCATCACGACGCCGGGCGCGCCAGTGTTCACGGTGTTCACCGATCCGGTGACGGGGAACTACTCGATCCCGCTCGTCACGGGCAACGTCTTCCGCTTCGCCATCGCCGCGGCGGCTCCGGGCTACACACAGGGCGGAGGGCTGCTGCCGCTCGATCCGGCAGGCGGCAGCGGAGTCGATGCGGATTGGGAGCTCGTGGTCGACGCGACGGCCTGCAACGCGCCGGGGTACAGCCGCACCGGGCTCCAGGAAGGCTTCGACGCCGGCGTCGTGCCGCCGGGCTGGCTGCTCGTGACGCCCTCGGGACCTCCGTGGTCCGTGGTCACCGAAGACCCGTGCGGCACCTTCGACAACGACACCGGCGGGTCCGGCCCCTTCGCCGTGTCGAAATACGGCTGTGCCGACGAGGTGCTGTACGACAACGAGCTCCGCACTCCCTCCGTCGACATGTCCGGCTTCTCGAGCGCGGGGGTGGCATTCTCGTCCTCCTTCTTCGCGGGAGCGTTCGACGTGGCCGACGTGGACATCTCGACCGACGGGGGGTCCGGCTGGACGAACGTGTTCCGTCGGGATTCCCTGAACGATCCGGGGCCCGTCCGGCACACGATCGACATCACCGGTGTTGCGGCAGGGCAGTCCGACGTCCGCGCCCGGTTTCACTTCTACAACTCGTTCGCGGGCGGCTACTGGCAGGTGGACGACGTCTTCCTGGGCGATCCGGCATGCGTGCCCGGCGCCGGCGGCCTGGTCGTCGGCAACGTCCTCGATGCGAACACGTCGCTCGGCCTGAACGGCGCGACTGTCGAGGTCCTCCCGCAGCCCGGCGGCGAAGTGACGACCACCTTCCCGACCCCCGACGATCCGGCGCAGCCCGACGGCATGTACATCGTCTTTGCGCCGACGGGCCCGCAGTCCCTCCGCGCTTCCATGCCGCCGTACACTCCGGTGACCGACGGCGCGACCTCGGTCTTGCACGGCGCCGTCCGGCTCGACTTCCATCTGCCCGCCGGCCTGCTCGACGCGACGCCGCGACCCCTGTCCGTCCGGGTGGATCCGGGCCAGTCGACGACGCGCATTCTTTCGATCGAGAACGGCGGCGGCGCGGGTGCGGATTTCGACCTCATCGAGCTCGATGTCCCGCCGCCGTCTCCGGAGGAGGCCGCCGGTCCATTCGCCGATCCCGCGTCCGTGCGTGCCGCGGTCGGACGCGTGCCGGATGGCCGCCTCGACGACCGGAGCGCGGTGAACCTGCCCACGTTCTCGCGCGCTTCGGCCGTGGCCGCGCCGACGGCGGGAGGCCAGGTCCTCCATGCATATCCCACGAACCTCGTCGCCGGCTGGGGCGTGGCCTTCGACACGGACGCCGGCGACTTCTGGATCTCCAACGCCGGCTCGAGCGGCGGCGACGACCTGGAGTATCGATACCTCCCCGACGGCACGCAGACCGGAGACACGATCGACGACGCCTCATGGGTGGAAGACTTCGCGGCAGACGGCGCATTCAACGCACGCACCGGCATGCTCTGGCGCGTCAACGTCGGCGGCGACAACTGCATCTACGAGCTCGATCCGTTCTTCCGCGAGGCCACGGGCCGCAAGATCTGCGCGCTGCCGTGGTCGGGCATCTCCCAGCGCGGCCTGGCCTACGATGTCCGCACGGACACGTACTACGCGGGCGGCTGGAACGACGGCGTGATCTACCACGTCGACGGCGCCGGAAACGTGCTCGACTCCACCTTCGTCGGGATTCCGATCAGCGGGCTGGCCTTCAACAGCCGGACTGGCCATCTCTTCGCGCTGACGAACCACGGGGCGCCGCCACAGGCCACACTGGACGTCTTCGTCTTCGACGTGGACGGCGGCATGTCGGTCGTCGGTGGCTTCAACGTGACTCAGAACGGCCAGCCCCTTCCGGGACTGCGGGTCTTCGGCGGAGCGGGTATGGAGATGGACTGCGCCGGCCGTCTCTGGCTCGTGGATCTGTCCAGCCAGACCATCTTCGAGGTCGACTCCGGGGAGTCGAACGCATGCGCGTTCAACGACATCCCCTGGCTCTCGGAAAGTCAGACGGAGGGCACGGTGGCGGCGACGTCGACGTTGCCCATCGTATGCACCTTCGATTCGGCAGGCCTCCCGGCGGGACTGCGCCAGGCGCAGCTCAAGCTCCTCACGGATACGCCCTACAGGGTTCCGCCGGTGCCCGTGGACTTCACGGTGCGATTCCTGGACGTCGTCGACGGGAGCCTGTTCGACCCGTCCATCTACGCGGCGGCGGGCGCGGGCGTGATGCCAGGCTGCGATCCGGCGGCGTTCCTGTTCTGTCCGACGGAGCTGGTGACGCGCTCGGACATGGCGGGGTTCATCCTGCGGGCGGTGCACGGGC
>Ga0207691_10001682_pt1 | contig 21840 bp, 21 predicted proteins | sample KBSM13metaG_FD_184327 | JGI IMG/M metagenome (GOLD analysis project Ga0207691, IMG submission 184327) | Miscanthus rhizosphere microbial communities from Kellogg Biological Station, Michigan, USA - KBS M1-3 metaG (SPAdes) (version 2) | ecosystem: Host-associated > Plants > Roots > Rhizosphere >... | reverse complement strand
CGCGGCGCGCGCACGACACCGCGGTGGCCTACACGCGGCGCCGCCATGCGTTCGGCAAGCCGCTCGGCCAGCATGAAGGCGTCGGCTTCGGGCTGGCCGACAACGAGATGGACCTGCATGTCGCGCGGCTCGCGATCTGGCACACCGCGTGGGTGCTCGACCAGGGCGGGCTCGGCCTGGCCGAGTCGAGCATGAGCAAGGTGATCGCCTCGGAGGCGATCTGGCGCGTGGTCGATCGCAGCATGCAGTTCCTCGGCGGGCAGGGCGTCACCGGCGAGACCATCGTCGCGCGCATCTTCGCCGACGTGCGCGCCTTCCGCATCTACGACGGCCCGTCCGAGGTGCACCGCTGGAGCATGGCCAAGCGGATCTTCAAGGGCACGCTGCCGTCACACGAAGGGGTGCGCACATGAGCGGCGACCATCGACCGGCCGGGCCGCCTGCCGGATCGGCCGGCACGGCCACGCCCGATTCGCCCGACTTGCCCGCGCCGGTTCTGTTCGAGCGCGACGGCTCGATCGCGCGCATTCGCTTCAACCGCCCCGGGGTGCTGAACGCTGCCGACCGCGCGCTCGCCGCGGCGTTTCGCGACGCCTGCCGCGCGGTCGCCGTCGACCCGGGCGTGCGCGTGGTCGTGCTCTCGGGCGAGGGCCGCGCCTTCATGGCCGGCGGCGACATCGCGCAGTTCCGCGACGACCCGCAGTCGGTGCCCGCGACCCTGATCGATCCGCTGCATGACGGCCTGCGGCATCTCAGCGACGCATCGGCGATCGTGATCGCGAGCCTGCACGGCGCGGTCGCCGGCGCCGGCATGAGCATCGCGCTCGGCTGCGATCTCGCGATCGCCGCCGAAGGCACGCGCTTCAACATGGCCTATGCCCGGCTCGGCGCGAGCTGCGACCTGGGCGGCTCGTGGCACCTGCCGCGCTTGGTCGGCCTGCGGCGCGCGCTCGAGATCGCGCTGCTGTGCGACAACCTCGACGCGGCGCAGGCGCTGCAGCTCGGGCTGGTCAACCGGGTCGTGCCGGCGGCCGCGCTGGTCGAGGAGACGCAGGCACTGGCCGAGCGGCTCGCGCGCGGCGCACCGGTCGCGCAGGGCGTCATCAAGCGGCTGTTGCGCGAGTCGGCCGGCCGCGACCTCGCGGGCCAGCTCGATGCCGAACGCGCCGGCTTCTCGGCCTGCATCGCGAGCGCCGACTTCGGCGAGGCGGTCGCCGCGTTCCTCGACAAGCGGCCGGCCGCATTCACGGGCCGCTGAGCCTGCGCGCAACAGCCCTCAGCTTACGGATAAACCCCAGGCCGGCGCCCAGACCCGGTCGATATAATAAAAAAACAAACGAGATTGTCGGTATTTGATTCGGGCGGCGTTGGGCACTCCGCGGGTCGTGAAGTTTTCTCCAATCGAGAGGTGGCAGACATGAGTGAGATGGCATCCCCTGACCGAGCGACGCTGCTCGAGATCTACCGCATCGCCACGCTGATCAAGACAGCGGACGACCGCTTCATCGAGCTGATCAAGGCCGGCCAGATCGCCTCGCCGTACTACTCGCCGCGCGGGCAAGAGCTGATCCCCGCGGCGATCTCGGTGAACCTGCGGCCCAGCGACACGGTCGTGACGACCTACCGCGGCATCCACGACCAGCTCGGCAAGGGCATCCCGCTCAAGCCCTTCGTCGCCGAGTTCATGGGCAAGGCCACCGGCACCTGCAAGGGCAAGGGCGGGCCGATGCACATCACCCACGTCGCGTCGGGCCTGCCGGTCACGACGGGCATCGTCGGCGCCGGGCTGCCGATCGCCAACGGCCTGGCCTGGGCGGCGCAGCTGCGCAAGTCCGACGACGTGACGGTGTGCAACTTCGGCGACGGCGCGACCAACATCGGCGCCTTCCACGAAGCGCTGAACCTGGCCTCGGTCTGGAAGCTCCCGGTGATCTTCGTCTGCCAGAACAACGGCTATGCCGAGCACACCAAGTACGAGCTCGGCACCTCGTCGCGCACGATCGCCGACCGCGCGATCGCCTACGGCATGACCGGCGTCGAGGTCGACGGCAACGACGCGATCGCGATGTGGAGCGCGGCGCGGTCCGCGGTCGGGCGCGCCCGCGCCGGCGAGGGCCCGACCCTGATCGACGCAAAGACCTTCCGCTTCCGCGGCCACCTGCTCGGCGACGACAGCCACTACATCTCGAAGGACGAGATGGCGCAGGCGATGGCCGCCGACCCGCTGCCGCGCCTGCGCGCCTGGCTGATCGATCAGGGCCATGCCACCGACGGCGCGCTCACCGACCTCGAGCGCACCAACGAACAGGCCTTCGAGGAGGCAGTTCGCTTCGGGCTGGACAGCCCGTTCCCCGATGTGTCCGAACTCGACCTCGACGTCTACGCGATGGAGACCGCCGCATGAGCACCGCAGCCGCGAAACAGATCAACATGGTCCAGGCGATCGCGCTGGCCCTCGATGAAGCGATGGGCCGCGACGACAGCGTGCTCGTGCTCGGCGAAGACATCGCCGACAAGCAGGGCGGCGGCGTCTTCAAGTGCACCGCCGGCCTGTCGACGAAATACGGCACCGAGCGCGTCAAGTCGACCCCGATCGCCGAGCAGGCCATCATGGGCGCGGCGATCGGCGCGGCGCTCGGCGGCATGCGGCCGGTGGCCGAGATCATGCTGATGAACTTCATGACGGTCGGCATGGACCAGATCATCAACCACGCCGCCAAGCTGCGCTTCATGACCGGCGGCCAGACCCATGTGCCGCTGACGATCCGCACAGCCACCGGCGCCGGCTTCGGCACCGGCGGCCAGCATGCCGACTACCTCGAGAGCTGGTTCGCCCACACCGCCGGGCTGAAGGTCGTCGCGCCATCGACCCCGGCCGATGCCTACGGGCTGCTGCTGTCGTGCATCTTCGATGACGACCCGTGCATCTTCATCGAGAACCTGCCGCTGTACTTCGTGCCGGGCGCCGCGCCGGTGCCGGGCGAGCGCGTGCCGATCGGCCAGGCCAAGGTGGTGCGCGAAGGCAGCGACGTGACCGTCGTCAGCTACAGCCGCACGATGCTCGAGGTGCTCGGCGTCGCCGAGGCGCTCGCGAAGGAGGGCATCTCGGTCGAGGTGATCGACCTGCGCACGATCGCGCCGCTCGACATGGCGACGATCAACCGATCGGTCGCCCGGACGGGCCGCGCGGTGATCGCGCACGAGGCCCAGGTCGACTTCGGCGTCGGCGCCGAGATCGCGACCCGGCTGCACCGCGACCAGTTCGGCCGCCTGAAGGCGCCGGTCGGCCGGGTCGGTGCGGCACGCTCGCCGGTGCCGTTCTCGAAGCCGCTCGAATCGGCCTTCATCCCCACCGCGGCGCGCATCCGTGCCGCGATCCTCGACACGCTCGCGCCCTCGGTGGCCACGCCATGACCATGCAAATCCTCCTGCCCAAGCTCGGCTTCTCGGTCAACGAGGCCAACCTCGTCGAATGGATGGTCGCCGACGGCACCCAGGTCGCCAAGGGCGATCCGCTGTACGCGCTCGAGAGCGAGAAGTCGGTGCAGGAAATCGAGGCGCCGGTGGCCGGCGTGCTGAAGATCATGAAGGCCGCCGGCGAGGTCTACGAGGTCGGCACCGTGATCGGCGAGATCGGGTGATGGCCGGCGACGCTGCCACTGCGGCTACCGCGGCGCCTGCCGCGGCGCCGGCCTGGCCCGGCAACCTGCCGCCGATGCCGCAGGTGGACTTCGCGCAGTTCGGTGCGATCGAGACGGTCGACCTGTCGCGCACGCAGAAGCTGGTCGCGTCGTTCCTCGCGCGCAACTGGGCCCAGATCCCGCACGTCACGCATCACGACGAAGCCGATGTCGATGCGCTCGAGACGATGCGCCGCGAGCTCGGCGCGGCGCAGGGCGTGCGCTTCAGCGTCGTGCCGTTCCTGATCAAGGCGGTGGTGCGCGCGCTGCAGGCCTTTCCGCGCTTCAACGCGTCGCTCGCGGCGGGCGGCGACCAGCTCGTTCTGAAGCGCTACCACCACATCGGGGTCGCGGTCGAGACCCCCGGCGGCCTGGTCGTGCCGGTGCTGCGCGACTGCGACACCAAGTCGGTCGCCGAGCTCGCCGCCGAACTCGCCGACAAGGCCGAACGCGCCCGCACCAAGGGCCTGCCGATGCGCGAGATGTCGGGTGGCTGCTTCTCGATCAGCTCGCTCGGCGCGATCGGTGGCACCGCGTTCACGCCCATCATCAACGCGCCCGAGCTCGCCATTCTCGGCGTGACGCGGGCAATCGAGCGCCTCGTGCTGGTCGATGGCCAGGTGCGCAGCCACAAGATGCTGCCGCTGTCGCTGAGCTACGACCACCGTGTCATCAACGGCGCCGACGCGGCGCGCTTCTGCCGCTTCGTCGCCGAGGCGCTCGAACACCCGGCGCTGCTTCTCGAACCCATCACCGCCCCCTCGCCATGACGACAGCCACGCCGGCCACCGCCTCCATCGCACAGAAGTTCTCGCTCGCCGGCCGGGTCGCGCTCGTGACCGGTGCCAGCTCCGGCTTCGGTGCGCATTTCGCCGCAGTGCTGGCACAGGCGGGTGCCCGGGTCGCGTGTGTCGCGCGGCGCGCCGATCGGGTCGAGGCGGTCGCGCAGTCGATCCGAGACGCCGGCGGCGAGGCGTTCGCCTGCGCGATGGACGTGACCGACGCCGACTCGATCCGCTGCGGCTTCGACGCGGTCGATGCAGCGCTCGGCACCGTCGACGTGCTGGTCAACAACGCCGGCCTGTCGGCGCCCGCGGCGTTCCCGGAGATGAGCGACGCGCAGTGGACCTCGGTGCTCGAGGTGAATCTGACGGCGCCGTACCGCGTCTCGCGCGAGATGAGCCAGCGCCTGATCGCGAAGCGGCAGCCGGGCTCGATCATCAACATCGCGTCGATCCTCGGCCACCTCGCCAAGGCGATGTTCATCAACTACGGCACCACCAAGGGCGCGCTGATCCACATGACGCAGTACATGGCGCTCGACCTGCTGCCGCACGGCATCCGGGTGAACGCGATCGCGCCGGGGTACTTCCCGACCGACATGACGAACCCGTTCTTCGAGAGCGAGCCCGGCCGGCGCGAGGTCGAGGCGCTGCCGCCGAAACGCCTGGGGCGCCTGGACGAGCTCGACGGGCCTTTGCTGTTGCTGGCCAGCGAGGCGTCGTCGTACATGAACGCGACGGTGCTGACCGTAGACTACGGGCACTCGGTGCGCCTGTCGTGACAGAGCGCACCGTGGCCGCAACCCGGCGCCAGGCGACGACCCGTCTCGATGCAGGCGCCGACGCCACGCGCACCTCGCCAGCGAACAACAACATGCCGACCGCCAAGAAGACGACCCGCAAGGCCCCCGCGCGCACCCGCACCGACGGCGGGACCTGGCAGGCCGAGAAGAGCCTCCTGACGCAGACCCAGATCCTCGAGGCGACGATGCAGTGCCTGATCGAGATCGGCTACGCGCAGACGACCACCGACAAGATCGCGCAGAAGGCGCGCGTCTCGCGCGGCGCGATGACGCATCACTTCAAGTCGCGTGCCGCGGTCTTCGCCGCGGCGGCCAAGTACATCACCGAGCTGCGCGCGCAGGAGTACGACGACGCGATCGGCAAGGTCAAGGCCCTGTCGGGCGGCGTGCCGGTGCTCGAGAACATGCGCGAGACGATCGTGCTGCTGCAGAAGTACTACGCGCGGCCGTCGTTCATCGCGCTGCACGAGCTGATGCGAGGCGCACGCACCGACAAGGCGCTGAACGAGGTGATGGTGCCGCTCGAAGAGGCGCTCGACAGCAAGATCTCGGCCACGATACTCAATCGGTTCCCGATCTGGGCCGAGGTGCCGCATGTCAGCGAGGTGCTGCGCGACCTGATCTTCTCGACCTTGCAGGGCATCGCGATCGACCCGGTCGGCCTCGTCAAGGGTGCGCGGCTGCAGCGCCTGATCGATCTGTTGTCCGAGGTCTCGCAGGCCGAGTTCGAGCGCGCCTACCACGGCGCGCGCAGCGGCGCCAGGGCGGCGCGGCCGCAGCGGATCGCGAAGCGGAGCGAAGCATGAGCGCCGCATCGGGCACGACCGAGGGCTGCGAATCGAGCGCGGGCGGGCGCCGCAACCGGCGCCGGGACGGACAGGCTCGAAGCGGCTTTTTCCCGGCTCATAAACAAACAGACATGGTCGTTTTAAATATGAGGACCGCACGATGACGATCGAACCCGGGGCCACGCCGGTCGCGGCCCATCTGCTGAATCTGCAGGGCGCGCGGCCGAGCCTGACGGGCAGCCGCTGCACGTCGTGCGGCGAGGTCTACTTCCCGGCGGCGCGCGGTTGCACGCGCTGCGGCAGCACCGCGCTCGACGCCTGCGACCTCGGTGGCGCGGGGCGCCTGTGGTCGTGGACGGTCCAGGGCTTCTGCCCGAAGCCGCCGTACGACAGCGGCGAGTCCGAGCATGACTTCACGCCCTATGGCGTCGGCTATGTCGAGCTGGCGAGCGGCCTGAAGGTCGAGAGCCGCCTGACCGTGGCCGACCCGGCCCGTCTGCGCATCGGCATGCCGATGGCGCTGACGCTGCAGGCGTATCGCCGTCCGGGCGCAGGCGCGCCGGTCTTCACCTTCGCGTTCGAGCCGGTCGACACGGCGGGCGACACGGAGCTGCCCCAATGATCGACGAGGTCGCGATCATCGGCATCGGGCTGCACCCGTTCGGCCGCACCGATCACCTGTCCGGCCTGGAGCAGGGCGCGCACGCGGTGCGTGCGGCGCTGCAAGACGCCGGCATCAATTGGGACGCGGTCGGCGTCGCCTACGGCGGCAGTGCCGCGGCCGGCAATGCCGATGCGCTGAGCAACCTGCTGGGACTGACCGGCATCCCGTTCATCAATGTCGCGAACGGCTGTGCCACCGGCGGCAGCGCACTGGCCAGCGTCGTCGCGGCGATCCGCTCCGGCGCGGCCGAGATCGGCGTCGCGGTCGGCTTCGACAAGCACCCGCGCGGCGCCTTCAATGCCAGGCCGAGCGACTGGGGCCTGGAAGACTGGTACGGCCAGACCGGCCTGATGCTGACGACCCAGTTCTTCGCGTTGAAGACGCAGCGCTACCTGCACGAGCACGGCCTGAGCGAGCGCGCGCTGGTGCTCGCGGCGCAGCGCTCGTTCCGCCACGGCGCGCTCAATCCGCAGGCCTGGCGCCGTACCGAGCTGAGCTTTGCCGAGATCGCCGAATCGGCGCCGGTCAACCTGCCGCTGCGCAAGTACATGTTCTGCAACCCGGCGGAAGGCGGCGCCGCGCTGGTGCTGTGCCGCGCGAAGGACGCGCACAAATACACCCGCACGCCGGTGCTGGTGAAGGCCGCGCTGATGCGCACCCGGCACCACGGCTCGTTCGAGGTGTTCGCGCCGAGCCTGGCGGCGCAGGCCGCGCCGGCGCCGACGGTGACGGCGTCGAAAGCCGCGTTCGAGCAGGCCGGCGTCGCGCCGTCCGAGATCGGCGTGATCCAGATCCAGGACACCGACAGCGGCTCCGAGATCATCCACATGGCCGAGAACGGCTTCTGCGAGCACGGCGAGCAGGAGCGCCTGCTCGAACGCGGCGAGACCGACATCGGCGGGCGCTTGCCGATCAACACCGACGGCGGCTGCATGGCCAACGGCGAGCCGATCGGCGCGTCGGGGCTGCGCCAGGTCATCGAGGTCTGCACCCAGCTGCGCGGCCAGGCCGGCGCACGCCAGGTGCCCGGCGCACCGAAGCTCGGCTACACGCATGTCTACGGTGCGCCCGGCGTCAGCGCCGTGACGATTCTGCAGACCTGATTCCCACCGCAACCGCGCTTTCAGCCAGCGAGCCGCAGGAGACGACCATGAACAAGCCGCACGAGAAGCAGATCTTCTTCCACCCGCCCGAGACGGCCGGCGACCCGTCGAAGTTCCAGCAGCTGCTGGCGCAGGAGACGGTCGCGGTGCCGGCCTACCTGCAGTCGGCGCCGCCGAACTTCGGCGACGAGGATCTCGACGTCGCGCGCTACACCTCGCATGCCTTCCATCGGCTCGAGGCCGAGAAGATGTGGCCCAAGGCATGGCAGTTCGTCGCGCGCGAGGAAGAGCTGCAAAAGCCGGGCGACCATGTCGTCTACGACATCGTCGAGCGCTCGGTGATCGTGATGCGCGGCGACGATGGCGTGATCCGCGGCTTCTACAACTCCTGCCTGCACCGCGGCCGCGCGCTGCGCACGCAGAGCGGCAGCACCGGGCAGCTCAAGTGCCCGTTCCACGGCTTCACCTGGGACCTGCGCGGCCGCTTCCAGAGCAAGCCCTGCAGCTGGGACTTCAAGCACCTCGACGATGCCAAGCTCGAATTGCCGCAGGTCAAAGTCGAGAGCTGGGGCGGCTTCGTCTTCATCAATTTCGACCTGGACGCGCAGCCGCTGATCGAGTTCCTCGGCGTGCTGCCCGAGCACTTCGCCTCCTACATGATGGACCGCTCGCATGCGATCGCGCATGTGCAGCGGCGCATCCCCTGCAACTGGAAGGTCGGCCAGGAAGCCTTCTTCGAGGCGATGCACACCAAGGTCACGCACCCCGGCATCATGACCTTCACCGGCGATGTCGACAGCCAGTACGACGTCTACGGCGACAACATCGCGCGCGCGATCACGCCGATGGGCGTGGTCAGCCCGAACCTGGGCGGCGTGACCGAAGCGACGATCATGAACGACATCCTGGCGCTGTCGGGCCGCATGTCCGAGACCGATGGCAGCGGGCACACGTTGCCGCCCGGGATGACCGCGCGCGAGTATGTCGGCGAGCTCAATCGCAAGGCCTTCGAGGCCGCCAGCGGCGACGACCTGTCGCAGGCGACGCTGGCCGAGCTCGAGGACGCGATCCTCTATTCGGTGTTCCCGAACTTCCAGGTCTGGGCCGGCTACTTCGGCAACATCGTCTACCGCTTCATTCCCGATGGCGATGACCAGAACCACTGCCTCTTCGACATCTACCTGCTCGGCCGCCACCCGAAGGGCACGGAGCGCCCCGCGGCCCCACCGCTGAACCGCCTCGGCGACGACGAGCCCTTCACGAGCGCCCCCGAGATCGGCGCGCTCGGCGGCGTGTTCGAGGAGGACATGCGCAACCTGCCGCACATGATGAAGGGCATGCGCGCCAGCAAACGCGGCCGGGTCAGCCTGGCGAGCTACCAGGAAAGCCGCATCCGGCACCACCACCTGACGCTCGACAAGTACCTCGGGCTCGCCGGCGCCGACAAATGAGCCAAAACCGGCAATGGATCCTGCGCGCCCGCCCGCCGGGCGAGGTCGGCGCCGCGCATTTCGAGATCCGCAGCGGTGCGCGCCCGGTGCCCGGCGCGAACGAGGTGCTGGTGCGCACGATCTACCTGCTCGTGCCGCCGGCGATGCGGCTGTGGATGAACGAGAAGGCGAGCTATGTGCCGGCGCAGCCGCTGGGCGAGGTGATGATGGGCATCACGCTCGGTGTCGTCGAGGCGTCGAACGTCGCGTCGCTGCCGGTGGGCACCTACGTGAACGGGATGGGCGGCTGCCAGGAGTGGTTCGTCGCGCCGCCCGAGCAGCTGATGCCGCTCGCGCCGCATCCGGCGCTGCCGCTCGCCGCCTACCGCAGCGTGCTCGACGTGCAGGGCCTGACCGCCTATGCCGGCCTGACCGACATCTGCCGTCCGGTGGCCGGCGAAACCCTGGTCGTGACGGCCGCGGCCGGCAGCGTCGGCTCGCTCGTGTGCCAGATCGCGCGCAAGCTCGACGTGCAGGTCGTCGGCATCGCCGGCGGCGCCGAGAAGTGCCGCTGGCTGCGCGACGACTGCGGCATCGCCGCGACGATCGACTACAAGGCCGACGACGTCGGCGCGCGCCTGGATGCGCTGTGCCCGAACGGCATCGACATGGTGTTCGAGAACGTCGGCGGCCCGGTGCTCGACCAGCTGCTCGATCGCATCAACGACCGCGCGCGCATCGCGCTGTGCGGCATGGTCGCGAGCTACAACGACGGCGGCACGCAGAGCGCGCGCGCGCTGATGCAGCTCGTCGTCAAGGCGGCGCGCATCGAGGGCTTTCTGGTGCGCGACTACTTCCACCGCCATGCCGAGGTCAGCGCGCGGCTGCAGGGCTGGCTGCTCGACGGCAGCCTGAAATACCAACTGGACATTCTCGACGGCCTCGACAACCTGGTCGTCGCGCTGCGCCGGATGTTCCATGGCGAGAACCGCGGCGTGCAGCTGCTGCGGCTGTCCGGGGAACGACTGTGAGTGCCGACACGATCGAACAGGCGATGGCGCGCGCGGCGCAGCTGCGCCAGGACATCCGCCGCTTCTGCGCCGAGACGATGCCGGCCGAGCTGCGCAGCAAGTCCGAGCGCCACCAGGTGCTGGCCAAGGCCGATTACCTGCAGTGGCTGCGCCTGCTGCAGCGCCAGGGCTGGGTCGTCGGCCACTGGCCCGAGGCGCATGGCGGCGCCGGCTGGTCGGCGCTCGAGCGCTTCGTTTTCGAGGACGAGCTCGCGCGCCAGGGCTGCCCGTGGGTGATCCCGTTCGGCGTCAAGTACGTCGGCCCGGTGATCTACACCTACGGCTCCGACGCGCAGAAGCAGCGCTTCCTGCCCGGCATCATCAGCAGCGAGGAGTTCTGGGCCCAGGGCTATTCCGAACCCGGCGCGGGCTCCGACCTCGCGGCCCTGCGCACCGCGGCGCGCCGCGACGGAGACCACTACGTCGTCGACGGCCAGAAGGTCTGGACCACCTATGCGCAGTGGGCCGACTGGCTGTTCTGCCTGGTGCGCACCGATGCCGAGGCACGGCCGCAGAACGGCATCTCGTTCCTGCTGATCGACATGCGCAGCCCCGGCATCACCGTCAAGCCGATCCGCACGATGGACGGCTACGCGCATGTCAACGAGGTCTGGCTCGAGAACGTGCGCGTGCCGGTCGAGAACCTCGTCGGCACCGAAGGCGAGGGCTGGACCTATGCGAAGTTCCTGCTGCGCAACGAGCGCACCGCGGGGGCGATCGTCGGCATGGTCCACCATGCGCTGCAGCGCCTGAAGCGGCTCGCGCGCGAGACGCGCGCCGGCGCGGCGCGGCTGATCGACCAGGCGCCGATGCGCCAGCGCATCGGCGAGTTCGAGCTGCGCTGCTTCGCGCTCGAGGAGGCCGCCTACCAGGCGATGCAGGCGCTGATGGACGGCTCGGAAAACGGCGCCGAGGCCTCGCTGATCAAGCTGCGCGGCACCGAGCTCTACCAGGCGATCGCCGAGGCCACGGTCGAGGCGCTGGGCCTGGCCGGTGTCGCCTACGACACCGAGGCGCTGCACAGCGCCGAACTGCCGCCGCTCGGCCCCGACGATGCCGGCGGCATCATCAAGGACCACTTCTACAACCGCGCCGCGACGATCTTCGGCGGCTCGTCGGAAGTGCAGCGCAACATCCTCGCCAAGATGGTGCTGGGACTATGACGACCGACACCGACACGATCGAGATGCTGCGCGACAGCGTGACGCGCTATGCCGCCGATCACTACGGCTTCCTGAAGCGCCATGCGGTGCTCGCCGACGCGCGCGGCTTCGGCGCGCAGGCCTGGGCCGACTACGCGCAGTTCGGCTGGCTCGCACTGCGCCTGCCCGAAGACGCCGGCGGCATCGATGCCGACGCGAGCGCGATCGGCGCGCTGATGGAGGTCGTCGGCGCGCGGCTGCTGATGGAGCCGCTGCTGGCGAGTGCGGTGCTCGGCACCGGTCTCGTGCTGCGCGCCGGCAGCGCGGCGCAGCAGGCGCGCCTGCTGCCGGCGCTGGCCGACGGCACGCTGAAGCTCGCGTTCGCGAGTGACGACGATCCGGTCTGCGCTGCAGGTGATGGCGCCGATGGCGCCAATAGTGCCGATAGCGACTGCACCTTGCGCGGCGGGCGCCTGCACGGCAGCCGCCACGGCGTGCTGCATGGCGACATCGCCGACCGCGTGATCGTCGGCGCGCGCGATGCCGATGCCTCGGGCGCGTGGGCGCTGTGCCTGGTCGACGCCGATGCGGCCGGCCTGCAGCGCCGCAGCTACCGCATGGTCGACGGCCGTGGCGCCGCGAACCTGCGCTTCGAAGGTTGCCGGGTCGAACGCCTCGACGCCGCCGATGCCGCCGCCGCGCTTGCCGCCGCGCGTGACGAGGCCGCGGTGGCCTTGTGCGCCGAGGCGCTCGGCGTCGTGCGCAGCCTGGTCGCGACGACCTGCGACTACCTGAAGGTGCGCAAGCAGTTCGGCAAGACCATCGGCAGCTACCAGGCGCTGCAGCACCGCATGGTCGACATGTTCCTGCTGCAGGAGGAGATCCGCGCGCTGACCCGCGCGGCGCAGCGTGCGCTGCACGGGCCGGTGGCCGAGCGGGCGCGCATCGTCAGCGGCGCGAAGGCCTACATCGGCGGCGCCGCGCGTCATGTCGCGAACGAGGCGGTGCAGATGCACGGCGGCCTGGGCGTCACCGACGAGCTCGACGTCAGCCATTACTTCCGCCGCGTGATGGTGATCAACGCGCTGTTCGGCAACCGCGATCAACACGTCGCCCGCTTCGTCGATGCGGCGCTGGCCGACGCCTGACCGACCCCTTCGACCGGAGACCGCCATGCCCTCAATTGCCAGCCGCTGGTACTCGCCCCGGTCCGCCGAGTTCATCGCGCGCTACCGCGACAGCGGCGCGTGGCTCGACCAGACGGTCGCCGAATTCGCCGAGGCGGTCGCGCAGCGCGCGCCGGAGCGTGTCACGCATGTCTTCGAGGGCCGGCCGAGCCGCGCCGGCGAGCTGCTGCTCGAAGCGCAGGCGCTGGCCGCGGGCCTGCAGCACCGCGGCCTGGTGGCCGGCGACGTGGTCGCCTTCCAGCTGCCGAACTGGCGCGAAGCGGTCGTGATCGACCTGGCCTGTGCGCTGCTCGGCCTGGTCGTCACGCCGATCATCCCGATCTACCGCGACGCCGAACTGGCCTACATGCTGGCCGATTCGGGCGCGAAGGCGGCGTTCTTCCCGACCACCTACCGCGGCTTCGATTTCGCCGCGATGATGCAGCGCCTCGCGCCGTCGCTGCCGGCGCTGCGGCTGCTGGCGACGGTGCGCGGCGCGGCGCCGGCCGACGACAGCTACGAGGCGCTGGTCGATGCGCAGCGCGCGCTGCGCGAGCGGCCGCGCGTGGACCCCAATGCGGTCAAGATGCTGCTCTACACCTCGGGCACGACCGGCCGGCCCAAGGGCGTGCTGCACTCCCACAACACCGGCCCGGCGACGCTGCGCCATGCGTTCGCGCACTGGGGCCAGCGCGAAGGCGACAGCGTGCTGATGGCCTCGCCGGTGACCCACGTGACCGGCTTCAGCTACGGCATGGAGCTGCCGTTCTGCTGCGGCGCGCGCACCGTTTTCATGGAGCGCTGGAATGCCGCCGAGGCGGTCGACATCATCGAGCGCGAGCAGATCAGCGCGAGCATGGGCGCGACGCCGTTCCTGCACGAGCTGCTGACCGAAGCGCAGCGCCGCGGCGTGCGCCTGCCGTCTTTGCGGCTGTTCGCCTGCGGTGGCGCCGAGGTGCCGCCGGCGCTAATCCGCCAGGCCGGCGCGGTGCTGCAGAACTGCCGCGCGTTCCGCGTCTTCGGCTCGAGCGAGGCGCCGCTGGTGACGCTCGGCTTCGTGCGCGACGGCAGCGAAGAGCTGGCCGCCGAGACCGACGGCGAGGTCGTGCACTACGAGGTCCGCATCGTCGACGACGATGGCCATGAGCTGCCGCAAGGGCAAGAAGGCGAGATTTGCGTGCGCGGCCCGGCGATGTCGCTCGGCTATGCGAGCCCGGCGCAGACGGCCGAGAGCTTCGATGCCGAGGGCTTCTTCGCCACCGGCGATCTCGGCCGCCTGACCGCCGAGCGCGCGATCCTGATCACCGGGCGCAAGAAGGACCTGATCAACCGCGGCGGCGAGAAGATCAGCGCGAAGGAAGTCGAGGACATCCTGCACCGCCACCCGGCGGTCTCGGAGGCCGCAGTCGTCTCGATGCCGCACGCGCGCCTGGGCGAATCGGTGTGCGCCTACGTGATCGTCAAGGACGGCCAGAGCCTGAGCCTCGACGCGCTGCTCGACAGCGTCGCGCATGCCGGCGTCGCGAAGCAGAAGTACCCCGAGCGGCTGGTGCTGGTCGACACCTTCCCGCGCACCGCCTCGGGCAAGGTGCGCAAGGACCAGCTTCGGCTCGACATTCGCCAGCGCTTGCAGGCCGCGCCATGAATTCGATGGCGCAACAGGAAGAGACGACCGCGAACCGAAGCGCCATGCTCGAGGCGCGCATCGCGAAGCGCTCGATCGCCGCGACCGACATCGTCGCGCTCGAGCTCGCGCCGGTCGTCGGCCACAGCCTGCCGGCGTTCAGCGCCGGCGCGCACATCGATGTCGAGGTCGCGCCGAACCTGGTGCGCCAGTACTCGCTGTGCAACGACCCGAGCGAGACGCACCGCTATGTGATCGGCGTGCTGCGCGACCCGAACTCGCGCGGCGGCTCGACCGCGGTGCACGAGCGGCTCGTCGAGGGCCAGGTGATCCGCATCGGCGTGCCGCGCAACCTCTTCGCGCTGGTGCCGGCGCAGCGCAGCCTGCTGTTCGCCGGTGGCATCGGCGTGACGCCGCTGCTGTCGATGGCCGAGCGGCTGGCGCGCGACGCCGCGTGCTTCGAGCTTCACTACTGCAGCCGCTCGCCGGAGCGCACCGCGTTCGGCGCGCGCATCCGGGCGTCGTCGTTCGCCGAGCAGGTGCACTTCCATCATGACGACGGCCCGCCGGCGCAGCGGCTGGACCTGCCCGCGGTATTGCCTGCGCCCGATGCCGGCATCCATCTGTATGTCTGCGGCCCGCGCGGCTTCATCGACTTCGTCTGCGGCCAGGCGCGCGCGCTCGGCTGGCCGGCGGCGCAGATCCATGTCGAACATTTCTCCGCGCCGGCCGCGGCCGTGGACGACGACGCTGCCTTCGAAGTGCAGATCGCGAGCAGCGGCCAGACGATCGCGGTCGCGCCCGGCCAGTCGGTCGTCGCGGCGCTGCGCGCGCACGGCGTCATCGTGCCGGTGGCGTGCGAGCAGGGCGTCTGCGGCACCTGCCTGACGCGCGTCGTCGGCGGCCAGCCAGCGCACCGCGACCAGTACCTGACCGAAGAAGAAAAGCTGCAGAACGACCAGTTCCTGCCGTGCTGCTCGCGTGCCCGGAGCCCGCGGCTGGTGCTTGACCTGTGACCGACGAACAAGACTGGAGACCCGCATGGACGAGAAACAAGCCTACGTGAGCATCGTGAAACGCGCGCTCGCGCACCTCGAGGCCGGCACCACCGACAGCGCAGCCGAGGCGTTCCGGATTCCGACCTCGGTCTACACCGACCCGGCCCTGTTCGAGCGCGAAAAGGCGACGATCTTCAAGCAGACCCCGCAGCTGGTCTGCTTCAGCAGCGACCTGCCCGGCCCCGGCACGTACACCACCTTCGACGACATGGGCGTGCCGGTGCTGTTGACGCGCGACGCCGGCGGCCAGGTCCACGCCTTCCTGAACGCCTGCAGCCACCGGGCGGCCCGCCTGAAGGAAGGCTCGGGCAAGACCGCGGCGCTGAGCTGCCCGTACCACGGCTGGGGCTTCGACCTGAAGGGCAAGCTGCGCTCGGTCTACGAGGAAAAAACCTTCGGAACGGTCGACAAGGCGTACTACGACCTCGTGAGGCTGCCGGTCGAAGAGAAATACGGCATGGTCTTCGCCGGCCTCGCCCCCGACGTGCGGGTGTCGATCGACGAGATCCTCGGCGAAACCGCGCCGCTGTTCGCGGCCTGGAACCTGGGCACCGCGAAGGTCGTCAACAGCCACGAGTGGCGCCTGAAGACGAACTACAAGCTGGCGCTCGACACCTTCTGCGAGGGCTATCACTTCTCCATCCTGCACAAGCCGACGCTGGGCGACATCTCGATCGGCAACCTCGGGTTGGTCGACTATTTCGGCCCGGACCAGCGCAACCATCGGGTGGCGTTTCCGAACCAGACCATCACCCGGCTGAAGGACGTGCCGCAAGCGACCTGGGGCATGGAGATCTTCAACGAGTTCCAGTTCGTGCACTTCATCTATCCCAACAGCATCGTGCTCGTGTCGCCTGCGGCGGTGGAGTTCTTCCAGCTCTACCCGGGCGAGAAAGTCGACGAGCACATGACGCGCTACCGCTGCTACTGGCGCGGCGCCGAAAGCGACGCCGGCTGGGACAACGACAGCCCGCAAAACCACTTCGCCTTCGTGCGCGACATCGTCACCAACGAGGACTACTGGGTCAGTGCCGGCGTGATGAAGAACCTGAACGCGGGCCTGCGCTCCTTCGGCACCTTCGGCCGCAACGAGCCGGCGTTGCACAACATGCACAAGGCGTTTGCGCGCGGCGTGGGGCACGCGTTCGAACAGGCGCCGCTGGTGCGCGACGGGCTGCGGTGAGGCGGTGGTGAAGCCGTCCGCCATGGGGCCGTCGTTCCAGGACCGGGTCGTGATGGTGACCGGTGCCGGCTCCGGCATCGGGCAGGCCTCGGCGCTGGCCTTTGCCCGGGCCGGCGCCCGGGTCGCGGTGGTCGACATCGGCGCGTCGGCGGCGCAGACGCAGGCACAGATCGAGGCCGAGGGCGGCGTGGCGCGCAGCATCGTCGCCGACGTGACCAGCGCCGCCGATGTGCAGCGCATGGTGCGCGACACGGTCGCCGCCTGGGGCCGCCTGGACATCCTGCACAACAACGCCGGCATCAGCAGCGCCCAGGCCAGCACGGCCGACACGCTCGAAGCCGACTTCGACCGGGTGATGGCGGTCAACGTCAAGGGCGTCTGGTTGTGCATGAAGCACGCCATCGCCCAGATGCTGCAGCAAGGGGGCGGCGTGATCGTCAACACCGGCTCGGCGATGAGCCTCACCGCCTTGCCCGGTTCCTGCGCCTACAACGCCAGCAAGCATGCGGTGGCAGGGTTGACGAAGACCGCGGCGCTCGAATACGCGAAGCACCACATCCGCATCAACGCGGTGTGCCCGGGCGTGATCGTCACGCCGCTGCTGGCGAAGACGCCTGGCGCGGACAAGATCATGGACGTCCTGACCGGCGTGCATCCGATCGGCCGCCTCGGCACGGTCGACGAGGTCACCAGCGCGGTGCTGTGGCTGGCCTCGGACGGCGCCTCGTTCGCGATCGGCAGCATGCTGTCGGTCGATGGCGGCTGGACGGTGTAGCAAGTGGAGCTGACCACCCGCATCGTGCTGGCCAGCCGCCCGACCGGGCGGCCTGCGGCCGAACATTTCCGCCTCGAGACCGTCCCCCTGCCCACGCTGGGCGAACACCAGGTGCTGGTGCGCAACGACTGGCTGTCGATCGACCCGTACATGCGCGGCCGCATGATGGACATCCGCACCTACGCCGAGCCGGTCGGTCTCGGCGAGGTGATGGTCGGCGACACCGCCGGCGAGGTGATCGCATCGCGAGACCCGGCGTTCGCGGTCGGCGACCATGTCGTCGGCATCCTCGGCTGGCAGCGCCATGCCGCGGTCGATGGCGCGCGGCTGCGCCGCGTCGATGCGGCCCGACTGCCGCTGCAGGCCTACCTCGGCGTGGCCGGCATGCCGGGCGTCACCGCCTATGTCGGCATGATCGACCTGTGCGAGCCGAAACCCGGCGAGACGGTGGTCGTGACCGCCGCATCGGGTGCTGTGGGCAGCACCGCCGGCCAGTTGGCCAGGCTGCGCGGCTGCCGCGTGGTGGGCGTCGCCGGCGGCGCCGAGAAGTGCCGGCACGTGGTCGACGACCTGGGCTTCGATGCCTGCATCGACTACAAGGCCGATGACTTCAAGGCGTGCATCGCGCAGGCCGTGCCCGACGGCATCGACGCGATCTTCGACAACGTCGGCGGCGAGATCCTCGCGACCCTGCTCGGTCGCGTGAACCACTTCGCGCGCATCGCGCTGTGCGGCGCGATCTCGGAGCTCGACAACCCGCAGCCGCACGGCCTGAAGCGCCTGCTGCCGTTCATCGTGAACCGCGTGCGGCTGCAGGGCTTCATCGTCAGCGACCATGCGGCGCGCTGGCCGGCCGCGATCGACGAACTGAGCGGCCACGTCGCCGCGGGCCGCATGCGCAGCCGCGAGAGCATCGCCGACGGGCTGGCGGCGGCACCGGCCGCGTTGATAGGCCTGTTCGAAGGGCGCAACCTCGGCAAGCAGCTGGTGCGGCTGGGTTAGAGGAGAAGGGTTGGCGCGGAACTGAACCCGACGTCAGCCTTTCAATGCGATCGCGTCCGGAGGTCCTCGAGGATCAGGTCGGCGGCGCGCCAGCCCAGCGCCATTGCCGGGCCATTGGTGTTGCCCGAGACGAGGCCGGGCATGACCGAGCAATCGGCCACGCGCAAGCCGGTGGTGCCGCGCACGCGCAGCCGCTCGTCGACCACCGAGCGGGCGTCGCGGCCCATTCGGCAGGTGGCCACGGCGTGCGTGCCGCACAGCGAGGCACGCCGGAAGACGTCGAGGATCTCGGCATCGGACTGGCAGGCCTCGCCCGGGAACAGCTCGCGACCGACGTGCGGGGCGAGTGCCGGCTGCCGCATGAAGCGGCGCATGGTCTTGACCATCGCCACCGCGGCTTGGCAATCGGCCTCGGTCGACAGCCAGTTCGGTGTGATTGCCAGCGCGGCCCGCGGGTCGGGCGACACGATCTTCACCGTGCCTTCGCTGGTCAGGTGCAACAGCTGGCCGTAGACCGTGATGCCCGGCTCGCGGTCCACGCCGTCGAGGATGGGGAAGTTGTCGTCGCGGCGCGGATAGGTGAAGGCACTGAGGTAGAGCTGGGCGTCGGGCCGCTCGGCGCCGGCAGCGCAGCGGACGAAGGCGCCCACTTCGAAGGGTCCCGTCGCCATCGGCCCGGAGCGCGAGGTGTAGTACTGCAGCACGCTCTTGAGCAGGCCGAGGCCCTGGAAGCGCCGGTTCAGGCCCGGGTCGCCGATGAGGCCGTAGGGCAGAGCGAACCCCAGGTGCTCTCGCATCCGCGATCCCACGTCGGGGCTGTCGCTGGCGATCTCGATGCCCAGTGCATTCAGATGCGCGGCAGCGCCCACGCCGGAGAGTTGCAGCAACTGAGGTGACTGGATCGCGCCGGTGCACACGAGGATCTCGCCCCGGCTGCGAAACTCGACCACCTCGCTACCCACGCGGCAGGCCATGCCGACGGCGCGCGGCCCGTTGAAGACGATGCGCTCGGCATGCGCGCCGGTCAGCACCGTCAGGTTCTTGCGATGGCGCACCGGCTTCAGGAAGGCCGAGGCCGCGCTGACGCGGCGCCCCTTGCGGATGGTGTGCGCGTAGTAGCCGACGCCTTCCTGGTCCTCGCGATTCAGATCATCCTTGCGCGGCAAACCCATTTGCTCGCCGGCCTGGATCATGGCCTCGCTCAAGGGATAGCGGAACTTGCCGGTGCTGATGTGAACGGGGCCACCGGCGCCGCGCAGTTCATCGGCGCCGAGTTCGTGGTCTTCGATCGCCTTGAAGGCCGCCTTCATCGCGGGCCAGCCCCAGTCGTCGCCGGCATGTCGTGCCCAGCCCTCGTAGTCCTGCGGCTGGCCGCGCACATAGATCATGCCGTTGACCGAACTCGAGCCACCGATGCCTTTGCCCCGCACCCAGACCTCGGCGCTGGGCACGCCATGCACGCGTGCCTGCTGGACCGGAAAGTGCCAGGCATGCTTCGGGTCGGCGACGAGCTTGGCCATGCCCTTGGGCATGCGGATCAGTGCGTCGCGGTCCCAGCCGCCTGCCTCGAGCAGCAGCACCTGGTGCCGGCTGTCCGCCGACAGGCGGTTCGCCAGCACGCAGCCGGCCGAGCCGGCGCCGACGATGATGTAGTCGTAGTGGGTCATCCGCGCTCTCAAGAAAATGTGGCTTCGCCACTTTGCTTGACCCCTGGGGGCGGGAATGTCGAAGACATTTCCTGGGGGACTCAGAGGGTGTGAGGCCTTTGCCGCTCCACCGCCCGATGGCCTCTGAGCAAGCCGATTGCGCTGCACAATTGCATAGGTGCTTCGCTCCGTCGGGCTTCAGGCGGCCTGCGCAACGTTGCGGCGCAGCACCACCGGCGCGCCGCCGCTGCGCTGCTTGACCAGCCAGTGCGCGACCGCCGAATCGAGGTGCATCGCATGGCTCGGAAACCAGCGTGCGAGCTCGGCGGCGAACTCGCGGCCGATGGCCACATCGCCGGCCCGCACGCGCGCCTGCACCTCATGCGCCGACGCCAGCACCGCGGCGTGCTCGTCCACATGGCAGCCCATCGCCGGGAAGCCGCTGTCGGCCATCCAGCGGTCCTCGTCGCCGAAGTGGCCCTCGGCATGGACGATGAACGCGGCCAGGTGGTCGGCGAAGCGCGTGTCGTCATCGACCAGCATCGCGTCGACGATCTCGACGAACTCGCGGTGGGTGCGGTCCATCGGCCCATGGCCGAGCAGCAACGCGTCGGACCACTCCAGTCGCGGCGCGGGCGCCATCGTCATGCGGCCGCGCTCTCGCGCTTCGCCATGCGCGCGTGCCAGGCGGCCAGCCGGGTATGCGCCGGGTCCAGGCCCTGTCCCACCAGCGCACCGAACTCGACGAAGCTGAACAGCACGATGTCGGCCAAGGTCGGCGCGTCGCCGGCGATGAAGGGCCGCTCGTGCATCAGTGTCTCGAGCCAGGCCAGGCCCTCGCGCGCGGTCGCCTTCAGGTCGTCGGCCGCCTGCGGCAGGCAATGGGTGCGGTCCTTGAACATCGGCAGGCCCTCGGCGGAGCGGAAGCCCTGCGTCATCGGCTGCACGATGTGCAGGTCGACGCGGCGCGTCCACATGCGCGTGCGGGCGCGCGCCTCGGGCGTCGCGCCGATCAGCGCCGGCGTCGGGTGCTTCTCTTCGAGGTACTCGCAGATCGCGGTGGTCTCGGCCAGCGCCTCGCCCGACTCGAGCATCAGCACCGGCGTGCCGCCGGCCGGGTTGATCGACAGAAAGGGCTGCTGACGATTCTCGCCAACGAGGATGTCGACCTCGCTCAAGGTCAGCGCAATGCCTTTTTCGGCGGCGAACATCCGAACCACGCGCGGGTTCGGTCCGATCGAGTTGTGCAGCTTCATCGCGTGGGCTCCGTGGCGGCTCAGAACTGCACGCGGCGCGTGTAGCCGCCGTCGATGACCAGGTTCGTGCCGGTGATGTACGAGGCCATCGGGCTCGACAGGAAGACCATCGAGCGCGCCACGTCTTCGGGGGCGCCGAAGCGGCCGAGCGGCATCTCCGACAGCGTCTTGGTGTAGAGATCGGGCACCGCGTCCTTGATCATGGCCCAGTTGCCGCCGGGGTAGGCGACCGGGCCCGGGCTGATCATGTTGACCCGGATGTTCTTCGGCGCCCACAGCTGCGACAGCTGCTTGCCGTAGGTGAGGATCGCGGCCTTGACCGCGTTGAAGGCCTGCGGGTAGATGAAGGTCTCGACCGCCGCGGTGCTCGACATCAGGATCACCGAGCCGCTGCCCGAGGCCTCGAGCGCCGGCTCCAGGGTCTGGCAGCCGTTGACGGCGCCCATCATGTCGAGCCGGAAGGTCACGTCCCAGTCGCCATCAATCCGTTCGAGGATCGCGTAGCGCGCATCGGGCGAGCCGGCCTCGACCACATGCGGCGGCCTCGTCACGACGGGCGCCAATTCCGTCACGCTCACCGGCGGCACGCTCGCACCCGCGCCGGCCGCTGCGGGCGCGATGACGTGCACGGTCACCGTGCCGGTCACCGCGACCGCGACCGCGAACAA
>Ga0207691_10001681_pt1 | contig 21848 bp, 18 predicted proteins | sample KBSM13metaG_FD_184327 | JGI IMG/M metagenome (GOLD analysis project Ga0207691, IMG submission 184327) | Miscanthus rhizosphere microbial communities from Kellogg Biological Station, Michigan, USA - KBS M1-3 metaG (SPAdes) (version 2) | ecosystem: Host-associated > Plants > Roots > Rhizosphere >... | reverse complement strand
GCTGGCTGCCGACCTATCCTGCCAACGCGCCGGTTCCGCCGTTGATTCCGATCGATCACATCCTGGTCGACGATCAGTTGACGGGTACGTCGATCAGCACGGTCCGGGTCAGCGGGAGTGATCACCTGGGACTGCTGGCCACGCTCGCCGGGACCCGACCCGGCTGAGGCGGCTCGCGGATCGGCGCGGGTTGCGTGGGCTTGACGTTGGTCACGGCCGGTGCGGCTGGCACGTTGAGGTTGGCCTTTGTCAGCGCGATCGTTGCCAGCTTGCGCGGCGTGCCGCGCTGGTAACTGGGGCGCGACGATTCTTCGCCGAGCTCGTTCTCACGGATGCGGGTGACTTCGTAATGGGGCGTCTCGAGCTGGTCGTCAGCGACGATGACGATCGGTGCGTCGTGTCGCTGTTCGATCTCGCTCAGCGCGCGCCGCTTCTCGTTGAGCAGGTAGTTGCCGATCTCGACCGGCACCTGCACGAGCACCTGCCCGGTGTTCTCCTTCATCGCGTGCTCTTCGGCCACGCGCAGGATCGACAGCGACAACGACTCGATGCTGCGCATGCGGCCGTGGCCTTCGCAGCGCGGGCAGATCAGCTGGCTCGATTCGCCCAGCGACGGACGCAGCCGCTGGCGCGACATCTCCAGCAGCCCGAACTTCGAGATCCGGCCGAGTTGCACGCGGGCGCGGTCGAACTTCAGCGCGTTCTGCAGCTTGTTCTCGACATCGCGCTGGTGGCGGTTGGACGACATGTCGATGAAGTCGATCACCACCAGGCCGCCGAGGTCGCGCAGGCGCATCTGGCGGGCGACTTCCTCGGCCGCTTCCAGGTTCGTGTTGAATGCGGTTTCCTCGATGTCGCCGCCTTTGGTGGCGCGCGCCGAGTTGACGTCGATCGCAGTCAGCGCTTCGGTCTGGTCGATGACCAGCGCGCCGCCGGAGGGCAGGCGCACGTTGCGCTCGTACGCGTTCTCGATCTGGGACTCGATCTGGAAGCGGTTGAACAGCGGGGTGTCGTCGGTGTAGTGCTTGAGCTTGCGCAGGTTGTGCGGCATCACCTGCTGAACGAACTCTTGCGCCTCGGCATACATCTCCGGCGTGTCCACCAGGATCTCGCCGATGTCCGCGCGCATGTAGTCGCGCAGGGCGCGGATGATGAGACGCGATTCCTGGTAGATCAGGAACGGCGCCGGCTTGGTCAGCGCCGCCTCGGCGATCGCCTTCCAGACGCTGAGCAGGTAGTCGAGGTCCCACTGCAGCTCCTCGGCATCCCGGCCGACGCCGGCGGTACGGATGATCACGCCCATGTCGTCGGGAATGGCGAGCTTGTCCATCGCCTCCTTGAGCGCCGCGCGATCGTCGCCTTCGATCCGGCGCGAGACGCCGCCGGCGGTGGGCGAGTTGGGCATCAGCACCATGTAGCGGCCGGCCAGCGAGATGAACGTCGTCAGCGCGGCGCCTTTGTTGCCGCGCTCGTCCTTGTCGACCTGGACGACGACTTCCTGGCCTTCGCGCAGGAGTTCGCGGATCGTCGCCTTGTTCGGGTCGACGCCGGCCTGGAAGTAATCGCGGGAGATTTCCTTCAGCGGCAGGAAGCCGTGGCGCTCGCCGCCGTATTCGACGAAGGCGGCTTCCAGCGAAGGCTCGAGCCGGGTGATGCGGCCCTTGTAGATGTTGGACTTCTTCTGCTCTTTCGACGGTTGCTCGATGTCGATGTCGTAAAGCGTCTGTCCGTCGACGATCGCGACGCGCAGTTCTTCTGCCTGCGTCGCATTGATCAGCATGCGTTTCATTGTTGCGTCCTCACGCGCATCTGCACGCGACGACGCCGGGGCGTTCGCCTCTGGATACCGCAAGCGGTCCGGCCGCGGAATCGAATCCTTCCGCAGGTGGCAAGCCACGCTGCGCGCGCCATGCCGCTTCAAGTGTTCCAGCGCTTCGACACCACGGCGGGCCGCGGGAGCGCTTGTCTCGTTTCAGTGTTGCCGGGCCGGCGTCGCATTCGCTGGAGCGGTGCTCCGGAGCGGCTGCGTCGCGCGGGTCATGTTCAGCGCCGATGTCTGACACATCGGGCGATCGCCGGGCCTGCCCGCCAGCCGCTAACATGGCCGCCCCGTGGGCGGTGGTCGCGCACTGGTGGAAATCGCGGGGGAGGTGGGCTTTCGGCCCAGCTTCGACGCCCCCAGCGAACAGGTCGTTGCGACCCGCTCATCCTGAGCCCGTCGAAGGACTCCTGCGAAATCAAACCCTTACCTCGCCCGCCGAGTGTAACAGATCAGGCCCCGGATGACCCATTCAGACGTTCCCTCCACGCCATCCGACGCCTCGTCGCCTGTAGCCGCCAGGATCGCAGCGAAGACCGTGCGGATCGCCGAAGATCGCGACGGGCAGCGGATCGACAACTTCCTGCTCGGCTACCTCAAAGGCGCGCCCCGCAGCCTCGTCTACAAACTGCTGCGCTCCGGGCAGGTCCGGGTCAACGGCGGGCGGGTGAAGGCCGAGCGGAAGCTCGAAGCTGGCGACCAGGTCCGGATACCGCCCGTCCGCATCGAGGAAGCCGCCGACCGGGGCACGCCCGCGAAGGGCCTGCTGGACGCGATCGAAGCGAGCATCGTGTTCGAGGACGCGCGCCTGCTGGCGATCAATAAACCGGCCGGTGTGGCGAGCCATGGCGGCAGCGGCATCGCCTTCGGTGCGATCGAAACCCTGCGCGCACTGCGCCCACGGGAGTCACTGGAACTCGTCCACCGGCTCGATCGCGACACGTCCGGACTGCTGCTCGTCGCGCGCAAGCGTTCGGCGCTGACCGAACTGCAGGCGCTGATGCGGGAGGATGGCGGTCGCGCGGGAAGCATCCGCAAGCGCTACTTGGCGCTGCTGGCCGGCCGCATGCCCGACGGAGTGATGTCGGTCGATGCCGCGCTGCACGTCGGGCTGCGGCAGGGGGGCGAGCGGCATGTGCAGATCAACGCTGCGGGCAAGGCCTCGACAAGCCATTTCAAGGTGCTCGAACGTCGCGGGGGCCAGTCGTACTGCGAGGTGCGTATCGAAACCGGGCGCACCCACCAGATCCGCGTCCATGCGCAGCACATCGGACATCCGGTGGCGGGCGACGACAAGTACGGCGACGAGGCGGTCAACCGGCGCCTGCGCGAACAGGTCGGATTGAGGCGGATGTTCCTCCACGCCTCGACGCTGGAATTCGCGCTCGACGGCGGCGCATCGCCTTATCTGTTGAACGCGCCGTTGGCGCCGGAACTCATCGACGTGCTGGATCGCCTGGCTTGATGTTCGACGCGACGGCGACTACTCCACCAGCGCTTCTGCCTTTGCCGCGCAGATGAAATCGTTCTCGCTGAGCCCGCCGACATCGTGGGTCGAGTAGCGCACGACGCACCGGTCGTAATGAACGCTGAGGTCGGGGTGGTGGTCTTCGCGATTGGCCATCCAGGCCAAGGCGTTCACGAAGGCGATCGTCCGATAGTAGTCCTTGAAGGTGAACGTCCTGGACAGTGCGTGTCCATCTTCGACGACTTCCCAGCCGGGCACGTCCGGCAACAGTTCGCGCACGCGCGCCGGCGTCAACCGATGTTCGTGGCCCTTGCGCGGCGTGCAGCGGGCCTGGGCGAGGGGAATCAGGTCGGTCATGGCATCGGCTCCTGTCGAGCGCCCGGATGAATGCATTCCCTTGCGCCTTGCGGGCGCGTCGTCACGGCGAGGGATCGCCGTCGCGCGGGCCGCTAGAATAGCCCGATGATCCAGATATCCGAATCGGCGCAGTCCCATTTCCGCAGGTTGATCGAGCGCGAGGACATCGAAGGCATGGGCGTGCGCCTGGCCGCGATGCTGCCGGGAACGCCGCAGGCCGACGTGCGGCTGGAGTTCGCCGAGCCGGCCGACCTGCAAGGCGACGAATGGGCGGTGGATTGCGAGGGCTTCACGCTGTGGGTCGATGCCGCCAGCGTGCAGTACCTCGACGGTGCCGAAATCGACTACGCGCAACAGGCAACCGGTGGGCAGTTGCAGATCCGCGCCCCGAAGATCAAGGGCGAGGCCCCGGCGGAGTCCGCATCCCTGGTGGAGCGCGTCCGCTGGATCGTCGAGCACGAGATCAATCCGCAACTCGCACAGCACCGCGGGCACGTCGCCGTGCAGGAAGTCACCGGCGATGGCGTGGTGGTGCTTCGCTTCGGCGGCGGCTGCCATGGGTGCGGCATGGCTGACGTGACCCTCAAGCAGGGCATCGAAAAGACACTGCTGACGAAGGTGCCGGGTGTGACCGCCGTGCGTGATGCGACCGATCATGACACCGGGCAGGCGCCCTACATGCCGCGCGACGCGGCATAAGCGACGCGCGAGCGGCCGCACGGGATGTTCTCCGCCGCAGACCTGATCGATGCGCTGCGCAGGCGCGGACGCCGGTCGCTGCGTCCGGAGCTGCCGCCCGGTGAGTTTCCCCCCGGCTGGGCGCAATGGTTCGTTGCCGTCGGCGAACGCATTGGCAGGATCACGGGCGCGACGGCCGACGCGATCATCGCGGTCTTCCTGCAGCGCGAGCCGGCGCTGCCTCCGCGCAGCACGGCCGACCTCAACCGTTGGCAGGCATTCGCGACCCTGTGGCGGCAGCAGTGGCAACCGCCGGAAACCGAAGAGCGGCGTGTGCGTCTGGTCGCCATCGCCATCACCCTGCTCGTACACATCGTGCTGCTCGTGCTGCTTCTGTGGCTCGCGTACGTGCGTTTCACCGCCGCTCCCGCGCCGGCGGGCGAAGAGGTGGTGCAGGTCGAATTCATCGGGCAGGGCACGCCGCTGGAGCAGGGAGGCGGCCCACCCAACGCTGCGCCAACACCGCCCGCGCCGGCGGCACGGGTTGTTTCACGGACTCCCGCCAATCCCGCGGCGGCGTCGGCGGCGACGCCGCCAACGCAGCCGAAACCACAGATACCCACGCCACCTGCGCCGACGCCTGAAGCCTCGGCTTCAGCGGCCGCCGAGCAGCCATTGCAGGTCAGCGAGAAACCTGTGCCCGAAGCCGCGTTCGCGCTGCCGCCTCCGACTCCGCGCGTCGTCGAACTTCCGCAGGCCCAGACCTCCGAAGCGAAACTGCAGGCGCCGGTGCGCGACATCGAACTGGTTCAGGCGCCGCCGCCGGTGCGCGTGCTGGCACCAAAACTGCCGGAGGTGACGAGGACCGCCCCGCAACTGCGCACGACGCCGACGCCGATCGAGGTCATCCAGCCGCTGCCCGCAGTGACACCGCGCCAGGTTGCGGAACAGCCGTTATCCACGCCCACGCCCGCGCTTCGGCAGGCGCCCACTGCGGTTCCGTTGCGCGAACAGCCGCCTTCGCCGGCGCCGTCCAGCGCTCCTGCCGCTCCTTCCACTACAGCGGCCGCCGCACCCAGCGCTGCGGCCGCGTCCACCGCGGCTGCACAGAATGCGGCGCCTGCGCCGAACCAGGCGTCGTCCGCGCGCAACGGCACGCAACCGGCGGCGACATCGTCCGGACGCGGCCCCGCAACGACTGCAAAGCCGGGCGCGTGGCCGACACCGCAACGAGGCGACGACTGGGGTGCCTCGACCCGCGAGCGTCCGGGCGGGAATGCAGGCGGAAAACCGGGGCTGCTCAACGCCGATGGCACGCCGAAGCTAGGGGCGGGCACTGCCGAAGCAGGCGCAGGTCATCCTCCCGGGAGCGACAAGTGGACGATGGACCAGATCGACCACGCCGGCACATGGTTGAAACGCCCGTCCAACGATTACGAACCCACGCGTTTCGACAACGTCTGGGTGCCCAGTGAGACCCTGCTCGAACAGTGGGTGCGCCAGAACATCCGCGAAGTGTCGATCCCCATTCCCGGGACGACCAAGAAGCTGCACTGCGTCGTGTCGCTCCTGCAGTTGGGCGGCGGCTGCGGACTTACCGATCCGAACATGCAGGACCAGGAAGCGATCGCGCGGCCGCCACCGGAGGTGCCGTTCAAGCCCGATCTGCAGGAAGACCAGGACAGCCTTCGCAAGCCCGCTGGCCCCTGAAAAACGAACGGCCCGCATGGCTCGGGCCGTCGGTGCCGCGGTTTGGCTGGATCAGTCGAGGCCGTGCAGGTCGCGCAGGTGCGTCGGCTGCTCACTGAAATACGCCGCGAGGTTCGAGATCTGCTGGTCGGTGAGGCTCTTGGCCTGCGCCGCCATCAACGCGTTCTCGCGGTCGCCGTCCCGATACATCTGCAATGAGTGCGCGACGTAGTCGTGGTACTGGCCGCCGAGCTTGGGATAGGTCGGGTCGATCGGCGCGTTGCCGGCGGCACCGTGGCAGTCGACGCAGGCCTGGCCAGTCTGCGCATTCTTGGTTGTCGCGAGTTTCTGGCCTGCCTCGGCATGGCCCGGAGGAAGGCCGGCCGACGAGGAGGAATGGCCTTCGGCGCGGTCGGAAGCGGAATGTGCGGCAGGCGTTTCCCCGGCCGGCGTGCAGGCGGCGAGCGCCAGGCTGGCGGCGAGCAGGGCGATGGCGAGTGGAGTCTTCGTCATGGGTGTCTGCTCACTTGAGGCCGGAAATGAATGTGGCGATGTCGGCGATGTCCTGCGCGGAGAACGTCTGCGCCTGCGCCTGCATGGTCGGGTGCTTGCGCTTGCCCTCCTTGTATTCGGTCAGCGCGTTCACCAGGTATTGCGGAGATTGGCCGCCAATCCTCGGCACGTGGTAATTCGGATATGCGTTCTTGTAGCCGGTGATTCCGTGGCAGCCCTGGCAGGTGTAGGTCAGTTCCTTGCCGCGCTCGGCACTGCCGGTCAGCGGTGCCGGGGCCGTGGCGACGGGCGGGCTGGCCGGCGTCGATGGCGCAGCGGCCGGCGTCTGGGCCAGCGTGGCGCCGGCAAATGTCATGCAGGAGGCGAGCAACAACGGTCGGATCATGGGCTAGTCCGCAGTCGGAAGACGAAAGGATTACGCTCGACATCGCAACCGCGCGTCGCGCAATCGCATCAGTATAGCGGCGTCACAAGGTCATCCCAATTGCGCCGCGCTGCGCAGCCGCCCGGATCGCGCCCACGCCGCTCGTCGACGTCCGCCGCTGCGCACCATGACCTATGGCGGATTTGCCCCGCAGGGTTGGGTGATATACCTATCTACAACACCAGACTACAGGTCCCGACATGTCCTCCATCCGTTCCATCGCCCACGCCGGCCATCGGCGTGCGCTTCCCTTGTTGCTGTGCTCGGCGCTGGTCTGCACGACCTTTGCGATGGGCGGCTGCAACCGCGGGGCCGAAGGCGACGCGCAGGCCAAGGAAGCGAAAGGGCCGGAAGCCGTTCCGGTGGAAGTGGCCGCGGCCACCCATCGTCCGATCGCGGCCAGCTACAGCGGCACGGCGGCGCTCGAAGCGCGCGGCGAATCGCAGGTGATCGCCAAGACCTCCGGCGTCGCGTTGAGCGTGCTTGCTGAAGAAGGCCAGTACGTACACGCCGGACAGGTGCTCGTGCGGCTGGATTCGGCCCGCGCCGCGCTGCAGGCCGCGCAAAGCGCATCGCAGATGCGCAAGCTCGAAGCCAACTATGCGCGCTCGCGCCAGCTGGCCGAGCAGAAGCTGATCAGCGCCAACGACATCGACCAGATCAAGTTCGACCTGGAAAATGCGGGCGCGGCGAACCGGCTGGCGAACCTCGAACTCTCCTACGCGAACGTGCTCGCACCGATTTCCGGCGTTATCGCGCAACGCTCGATCAAGCCCGGCAACTTCGTGCAGATCAACACGCCGATCTTCCGCATCGTCGACACGTCGCGTCTCGAGGCGACTCTCAACGTGCCCGAGCGCGAGCTCGAAACACTCAAGGCCGGGCTGCCGGTCAACCTCCAGGTCGATGCGCTTCCCGGAAAGACCTTCCAGGGCAGCGTGGATCGCGTCGCGCCCGTCGTCGATTCCGGCAGCGGCACTTTCCGCGTGATCTGCGCGTTCCAGGGCGGCGGCTTGCTGCAGCCCGGCATGTTCGGACGCATGCAGATCGACTACGACCACCGCGCCAACGCACTCGTCGTGCCGCGCATTGCGCTGCTCGATGACGAAGGCGATCCAGCGGTGTTCGCGATCCGCAAGGGCAAGGCGGTGCGCGTGCCGGTGAAGCTCGGATACCTGGATGGCGCCTGGGCCGAGATCCGCAGTGGCGTCCGGCTCGGCGAACAGGTCGTCGTGGCCGGCAAGACCGCATTGCGCGATGGCAGCGTGGTGCAGGTGCTGGGTGCGAAGACCGGCACGCAGGTCGCAGAAGCGGCGCCCGTCAAGAAATCCGAACAGTAAGCGCAGGAAGCCTATCGTGACCGAGCCTTCGAGCACGCCGTCGAGCGCGCATTCCTCCAGCGTCGTCGAATTCGCCACGCGTCGTCGCGTGACGATTGCGATGATGACGATCACCCTGGTGCTGTTCGGGCTGATCGCATTGCGCAGCCTCAAGGTGAACCTGCTGCCGGACCTGAGCTATCCGACGCTGACCGTGCGCACCGAGTACACCGGCGCGGCACCCACCGAAATCGAAACGCTGATCAGCCAGCCGATCGAGGAAGCCGTGGGCGTCGTCAAGGGCCTGCGCAAGCTCAAGTCGGTATCGCGCACCGGACAAAGCGATGTCGTGCTCGAGTTCGCCTGGGGCACGGACATGGACCAGGCAAGCCTGGAGGTCCGCGACAAGATGGAGGTCGTGCAACTGCCACTGGAAGCCAAGGCGCCGGTGCTCTTGCGCTTCAATCCGTCGACGCAACCGATCCTGCGCCTCGCGCTCACGTCCAGGCAGCAGGGCGATTCGCTGCGTGCGCTTACGGAGCTGCGTCGCTACGCCGACGACGACCTGAAAAAGAAGCTCGAGCCGGTCGACGGCGTCGCAGCGGTGAAGGTGGGCGGTGGCCTGGAAGACGAAATCCAGGTCGACATCGACCAGCAGAAGCTGGCGCAACTCAACCTGCCGATCGACACCGTGATCGCACGCCTGAAGCAGGAGAACATCAACGTTTCCGGCGGCCGGCTCGAACAGGGCACACAGCGCTACCTCGTGCGCACGGTGAACCAGTTCGCCAGCGTGGAGGAGATCGGCAACATGCTGGTCACCACCCAGGGCGCGGGCGGTGGCGCGGCAGCAAGCGCGGCCGAACAGATGGCGCGCGTGGCTGCCGCCACCGGCGATGCGAGTGCCATGGCCGCTGCGGCATCGGTCCAGAGCGCGTCCGAGTCGTCGCAGGGCATGGTTGCCAACGGCATGCCGATCCGTTTGAAGGACATCGCGCAGGTTCGTCAGGGACACAAGGAACGCGAAGCGATCATCCGGCTTGCCGGGAAGGAAGCCGTCGAACTCGCGATCTACAAGGAAGGCGATGCAAACACCGTCGCCACCGCCGACGCTGTCCAGAAGCGACTGCAGGAACTCAAGGACCAGATTCCTCCGGACGTCGAACTCACGACCATCGACGATCAGTCGCAGTTCATCCGCAACGCGATCCGGGACGTGAAGGTGGATGCGGTCATCGGCGGCATGCTGGCGATCCTGATCATCTTCCTGTTCCTGCGCGATGGCTGGAGCACCTTCGTCGTCGGGTTGTCGTTGCCGGTGTCGATCATTGCGACGTTCTTCTTCATGAGCCGCTTCGGCCTGAGCCTCAACGTGATGTCGCTCGGCGGCCTCGCGTTGGCGACGGGTCTTGTCGTGGACGATTCGATCGTCGTGCTCGAATCGATCGCCAAGGCCCGCGAACGTGGCCTCGGCATCCTCGATGCCGCCGTCGCCGGCACGCATGAAGTGAGCATGGCAGTCGTTGCCTCAACGCTGACGACGATCGCCGTGTTCCTTCCGCTGGTCTTCGTGCAGGGAATCGCCGGACAACTGTTCCGCGACCAGGCGCTGACCGTTGCACTGGCGATCGGGATCTCCCTGGTTGTCTCGATGACGCTCATCCCGATGCTGAGCGCGTTGAAAGGCCGCCCGCCGATGGCGTTTCCGGAGGAGCCGCCGCATCCGAAATGGCAGCCGACCTCGAAACTGCAGAAGCCGCTGGCGGCGGTCGAACACGGCATCGGCGCCGGAGCGCGCGGCGGTTTCTTCGGCATCTCGTGGCTGGTCGTGCGGCTGTGGCGAGGCATCGCCGCCGTCATCGGTCCAGTCATGCGCAAGGCCAGTGACCTGGCGATGGCGCCATACGGCCGCGCCGAGCGCGCGTACCTGCGCCTGCTCCCGGCCGCGCTCGGCAAGCGCCCGTTGGTGCTCGGCACGGCGGCGGCGGCTTTCGTCCTGACGTTGCTGCTGGTGCCGACGCTGGGCGCCGACCTGATCCCTCAGTTGGCGCAGGACCGCTTCGACATGACCGTCAAGCTGCCACCCGGAACGCCGCTGCGCGACACCGACGCGGTCATCGGCGAACTGCAGCAGGCGCACGCCAAGGACGACGGCATCCGCGTGCTTTACGGCGTCAGTGGCACCGGCACGCGCCTGGATGCGAATCCGACCGAAAGCGGCGAGAACATCGGCAAGCTCACGGTGGTGATGGCCAACGGCGGCAGCAAGCAGTTGGAGGCCGCCGAAACCGAGCGGCTGCGCAGGACGATGCAGTTGCATCCCAACGCGCAGGTCGATTTCGGCCGCCCGGAACTTTTCAGCTTCTCCACGCCACTCGAGATCGAAATCACGGGACAGGATCTCGATGCGATCGAACGCGCCGGCAAGCGGATGGCGGCGCTGCTGCGCGGCAATGCCCACTACGCCGACGTCAAGTCGACGGTCGAGCAGGGCTTTCCCGAAATACAGATCCGTTTCGACCAGGAGCGCGCCGGCGCGCTCGGCATGACCACCCGCCAGATCGCCGACGTCGTCGTCAATAAGGTCAACGGCGACGTCGCCACGCGTTACAGCTTTCGAGATCGGAAGATCGACGTGCTGGTGCGCGCGCGCGAGTCCGATCGTGCGTCCGTCGACAGCATCCGCCACCTGATCGTCAATGCCGGCAACGGTCGCCCGGTCACGTTGGAATCCGTGGCCGACGTGATTTCGACTACCGGCCCGAGCGAAATCCATCGCGCCGACCAGGTCCGCGTCGCAGTGGTGTCCGCGAACCTGCGCGACATCGACCTTGGCGGTGCGGTGCAGGAAGTCCGCGACATGGTCGCCGCGCACCCGCTCGGCGCCGACATCGGCATGCACATCGGCGGGCAGGGCGAGGAGCTCTCGGAATCGGTGAAGTCGCTGCTGTTCGCGTTCGGCCTGGCGATCTTCCTCGTCTACCTCGTAATGGCTTCCCAGTTCGAATCGCTGCTGCATCCGTTCGTCATCCTGTTCACCATTCCGCTGGCGCTCGTCGGTGCGGTGCTGGCCCTGTTCCTGACTGGATCGACGGTGTCCGTGGTGGTGTTCATCGGCCTGATCCTGCTGGTCGGGCTGGTGGTGAAAAACGCGATCATCCTCATCGACAAGGTCAACCAACTGCGCGAACAGGGCGTCGCCAAGCGCGAGGCATTGGTCGAAGGCGCGCGCTCGCGCTTGCGTCCGATCATCATGACCACGATGTGCACGCTGTTCGGCTTTCTTCCTTTGGCCATCGCGACGGGCGAGGGGGCCGAGGTGCGGTCGCCGATGGCGATCACCGTCATCGGCGGCCTGCTGGTGTCGACGCTGCTGACGCTGGTGGTGATTCCGGTGGTGTACGACCTGCTCGATCGCCGTGCGGACGAGTACTACCGCGAACGCGGCAAGCGCGCGCGCCGCGACGGCGCTGCGGTTGCGGCGGGCATCCGCAGCGAGCAGGCGCCATTGACCGACGCAGGCCAGGCATGAGCCGGCGCGGAGCACTGCCATGAGTGTCGCCGAGTTCAGCATCAAGCGTCCCGTCACGACGATCATGTTCTTCGTGTCGCTGTTCGTGATTGGGTTGATCGCCGCGGTGCGGCTGCCGCTGGAGGCATTCCCGTCGGTCACGCCGCCGTTGATCCTCGTAAGCTTTCCGTATGCCGGTTCGACGCCCGAGGAAGTCGAGCGCACGCTGCTGCGGCCAGTCGAGGAGGCCATGTCGACGATGTCCGGCATCAAGCGCACCGAAGGCTCGGCGCGCGCGAACGGCGCCGACCTGATGGTCGTATTCACTGACTGGAGCCGTAACGTCGCCATTGCCGCCTCGGAAGCGCGCGAACGCATCGATGCGATCCGCGACGAACTTCCCGACGAATTGCAGCGTTACGTCGTGCAGAAGATCGATACCGGCGATCAACCCGTGCTGCGGGTGCGCCTGGCCAGTGATACGCAGAATCTCAACGGCGCCTTCGACCTCATCGATCGTGAGTTCAAGCGCCGCCTGGAACGGTTGCCCGGTGTGGCGAAAGTCGAAGTGTCGGGGGCTCCGCCGAACGAAGTCGAGATCGCGATTTCGCCGGACGCACTGGCCTCCCACGACATCAGTCTCAACGACCTGACCAAGACGCTACAGGCGGTGAATTTCTCGGTGTCGGCCGGCGAAGTCGACGACGGCGGACGACGCCTGCGGGTGCAGCCGGTCGGGGAGCTCACCGACCTGTCCCAGTTGACCAACCTCGTCATCGGAACCACGGGTGTCAGGTTGGGGGACATCGCCGAAGTGCACCTGAAGCAGGCGCGCATGGACTATGGCCGTCGCCTCGACGGACGTCCGGCCGTGGGCCTGGACATCTTCAAGGAACGCGACGCGAACCTCGTCGACGTCTCGGCCAGTGCGCTCAGGGAAGTCGAGGAAATCCGCAAGGAACCCGCGCTCAGCGGCATCCAGACCAAGATCATCGACAACCAGGGCGACAACGTCACCAGCTCGCTCAAGAAACTCGCCGAAGCGGGCGCGATCGGCCTGGTGCTGTCGATCGCCGTGTTGTTCTTCTTCCTGCGCCATTGGGCCTCGACGCTGATGGTGACGCTGGCGATCCCGATCTGCTTCGTGATGACGCTAGGGTTCATGTATTTCGCCGGCGTCACGCTCAACATCCTGACGATGATGGGGCTGCTGCTGGCGGTCGGCATGCTCGTCGACAATGCCGTCGTCGTCGTCGAGAGCATCTACCAGGAACGGGAAAAGAACCCCGGACAGCCGCGGCTGGCGTCGATCCTCGGCACGCGCCACGTGGCCATCGCGTTGTCCGCCGGCACGCTGTGCCACTGCATCGTGTTCGTGCCCAACCTGTTCGGTGAGCGCAACTTCCTTGCGATCTATCTCTCGCAGATCGCGATCACCATCTCGGTGTCGCTGCTCGCCTCCTGGCTGGTGGCGGTCAGCCTGATCCCGATGATTTCGGCCAGGCTCAAGACGCCGCCGACGGTCGAGAAGAGCTCCAACGCGGGCGGGCTGATCCCGCGACTCCAGCGTCGCTACGCGATCATGCTGCGCTGGACGCTGGAGCATCGTGGCAAGTCGGTGCTTGGCATCCTCATGATCATCGCCGTCAGCATCGTTCCGATGATGCTGACCAAGAAGAACATGTTCGGCGGCGACGGCGGCGAACAGGTCAACGTCCATTACGAATGGAAGGGAAGCTACACCAAGGAGCAGATATCGGACGAAGTGCTGCGCGTCGAGAATTTCCTCGATGCGAACCGCAGGAAGTACCACATCAAGCAGATCTACTCGTACTACAGCGAGCAGGGCGATGCCGACACGGTCGTGACCTTCGACAGCAAGGACGCGAAGGTCACCAAGCCGCTCAGCGACCAGTTGAGCAAGGCGCTGCCCAAGTCGGCCCGGGCGACGATTACGCTGGGCAACAATGGCGACGACGGCGGTGGTCCGGGACAGAACGTCGAAGTGCAGCTGGTCGGCGACTCCACCCAGACGCTCACGGACCTGGCGGATGACATCGTTCCGATCCTCTCCCGGCGCAAGGAGTTGCGCGACGTGCGCCTGGATGCAGGTGACCGCAACAACGAACTGACCGTGCGCGTGGATCGCGAGCGGGCCGCGGCGTTCGGATTCAGTGCCGAGGATGTTTCGCGCTTTGTCGGCCTCGCGCTGCGTGGTGCGCCGCTTCGGGAGTTCCGCCGCGGCGAAACCGAGGTTCCGGTCTGGGTGCGCTTCGCCGGCGCGGAGAAGTTCGGCGTCGAGGACATCGCCTCGTTTACGGTGCGCGCGCCGGACGGACGCACCGTGCCGCTGCTGAGCATGGTCGATGTCAAGGTGCTGCCGGCGGCGAGCGAGATCAAGCGCGTCAACCGCCAGACCGCGCTGAAGATCGTCGCCAAGCTGCCGGACAAGGTGACGATGCCGGAAGCGAAGAAGGCGATGGAGGACACGCTCAAGGCGATCGCGTTCCCCGCGGGCTACAGCTACACGTTCGAGGGCAGTGCATTCGGAGACGACGCCGAGGCGACGTCGCAGATGATGTTCAACCTCGTCATCGCCCTGGTCATGATCTACATCGTGATGGCGGCGGTGTTCGAGTCCCTGCTGTTTCCGGCGGCGATCATGAGCGGCGTGCTGTTCTCGGTATTCGGGGTGTTCTGGCTGTTCTGGCTGACCGGCACCGAGTTCAACATCATGGCCTTCATCGGCATCCTGGTGCTCATGGGCGTGGTGGTGAACAACGGCATCGTCATGATCGAGCACATCAACAACCTGCGCCGACGAGGGATGTCGCGCACCGATGCGCTGGTTGAAGGCAGCCGTGAGCGCCTGCGGCCGATCATGATGACGATGGGTACCGCGATCCTGGCGATGGTGCCGATCGCACTGTCGACCAGCGACAACAGCCAGAACATGCCTGCGTACTACCCGATGGCGCGAGCGATCGCCGGTGGCCTGGCGTTCTCGACGATCGTCAGCCTGCTGTTCCTGCCGACGATCTATTCGATCCTCGACGACCTGCGCCACGGCACCGCCCGCGTGATCGCGCGTGCGCGCCGCCGGCGGGGCGAGGACGGCATTCCGGCGGCGACGGTGGCAGCCATGAGCGCGGAATAGGCGCCTTGCACGGAGTGAATCGTTCCCTCAGCCGAGCAACTTCCCGAGGATCCTCGCCCCGGCGATCCACACGCCGATCGCGGTGCCGACGCAGGTCAGCATGAAATTGACCAGCACGCGCGCGACACGATTTCGATACCAGCCGCGCAACGACTGCACGTCGTTGCGCAGTTCCAGGAAGTCGGCGTAAGTCGGTTTGCGGATCCATGCCTCGACGAGGCCGCTGAAAGTTCCGGACGGAACGCCGGGATGGAACGGTTTGAGCGGCGCCGCGACGAATGCCGCCAGGATGCTGAGCGGATGTCCGCCAGCCAGCAGGCATCCGAGCGCGCCCAGGCCGCCGGTAAACAGCACCCACTGAAGGATCAGGTCCGCGCCCACGTCGAAGCCGCCGCGCCAGAAGCCGTACGCGAAGCTGCCAACGATGAGCACGGTGATTGCAAGCGTGAACCAGGGGATCGAGGACTTCTTCGGCACGAATTCGAGTTGCTCGCGCAGCAGCGACGGTAATTCGGTGTCGTCCCGCAGATGTCGCGCGAGGCCCTGCAGGTGTCCGGCGCCGACAACCGCGAGCACCTGGCGCCCGGGCGTGGCAGATTCGCGCAGACGCGCGGCCATGTAGCGATCACGTTCGGCGATGATCGTTTCGTAGAGTGCCGGCGTATGCGCGGCGAATTCGCTGAAGGCGGACTCGAGCATGTCGCCTTCCTTGAGTCGTTCGATCTCGGCTTCGTCGACCTCGTCGTTCGCGACCATGCCTGCAACGAGTCCTGCGCTGATTTTCGCGCGTCCCCACCAACCCAGCCTGCGCATCGCTCGGCGGAACGTGAGGCCGACATCGCGATCGATGAGGTGCAGCGGCAGGCCAAGCGCCTGGGCCTCCATCGCGGCGACCTTGAGTTCCGCCCCCGGTTCGATGCCGAGCTTTTCCGCAAGCCTGCGCTGGTAGCCGGCGAGGGCGAGGTTGGCCGCGAACACGGCCGTCTTGCCTTCGCGCAGTACCTTGACCAGGTCGAGCTTGGCCAACGCATCCGGATCGGTCAGCCCCTGCAGGCGCTGTGGATCCAGTTCGACGGCGATTTCGTCATAGGCGCCGCTGGCGATCGCGGCGCGGACGGCATCGACGCTGGCCTTCGAAACATGCGCGGTACCTAGCAAGGTATAGCGGATGCCATCGCGCTCGACGATCGCGGTCGGTTGGTCGGCGAAGTCATGCGTCGCCGCGAGTTCGGAAGTCATCAGGATCGTCGGTTACCGGAAATGACCGCCGCGGATGGCGACGGCCCGGCAGCATAGACCGCTGCGTCCTCAGGCGAAACCGAACGGCAGGTTCGGCGAGGACACGACGCGCTCCCCGACGGTTTCGCCACGCAGGAACTTTAGCGCCGCCGCGATCACGCCAGCGTCGTCGGCGATGCGGTTGTGACCGAGTCCACGCGTGCTGAGCAGGCGCGAATCGGCCCAGAACCGTGCGTAACGCTCGCCTTCGGACCAGGGAACCTCGCGGTCGTCCAGGTCGTGCACGATCAACGCAGGCCGCGCGATCCGCGGCGCATTGCGGTGGGCCTGGAACTCGGCGAAACCCATTCCGATGCGGCGCTCGAACCCTTCGATCATGCGGCGGCACAGGCGGCCCGGAAGGCCCACGAGCTGGGCGAAGCGAAAGGCGGCCGCGACCGGATCCGCGGAAGGGGCGATCAGGATCGCGCGCTCCGCCGCGAGTCCCCGCGCGAGCGCGGCGGTGGCCGCGGCGCCTCCGAGCGAGTGGCCGATAACGGCCGCGGCCGGCCCGTAGCGGCCGCCGATTTCAATCAGCAGTTCAGTGAAGCCGGGAAGCGTTGCGGTGCGGCCGCCGCTCTTGCCGTGTCCGACCTGGTCGAACGCGACGACGGCGTAGCCTGCCTTTCGCAGGTCACCAACCCACGGCAGGATCCGCGTGCCGTGGCTCGACCAGCCATGCGCGAACAGCACGTATGGCTGCAGGGCAGGATCGCCCCAGACGTAGGTCTCGATCGGGACCGACCCGATGAGGATGGCCTCCTCGCGTGCGCCATCGCTCGGCGCGCGCAGTGCACGTTGGCGCGAGCTCGCGAACGGCGTGCAGAAAATCCGGGCCGCGCGCCGGATTGCTGCACCGGGGACGACAACACTCTCGAGGCGAAATCCGATCCGCAAGACAGGCAGCGCCAATGCGTTGCGAACGGTCGTGCTGATTTTCGACGGCGACTTTCCCATGACGATGGCTCCGCGGCAGTCAGTCGGTGGGGGAGTAGGAACGGATCAGGCGTTCGAACGCACGCAGGCCGTGCGCCTGGGCCGTGTCGTAGCCGAACAGGCCGGCGTCGTGATGGACGATCAGCGCCAGGCCGTAGATTTCGAAGGCTATCTGCCGCGGATCGGCATCGGCATGCAGTTCGCGGGTTTCGATCGCCAGTTGGATCGCGCGCGTCAGTGCGTCGCGCCAACGTACCTCGAGCTGCAGCAGGCGGTCGCGGATCGCGCCGGGCCGGTCGTCGAATTCGCTGACGGCCGCAAGGTAGAGGCAACCGCCGTCATTGGTATGTCGCACCCAGTCGAACCAGCGCTCGACGATCGCCCGTAACCGCGGCAGGCCGCGTGGCGCAGTGAGCGCGGGCGTCAGCACATGGTTGCCGAAACGCTGTCCCGCCGATTCGAGGATTGCCAGCTGCAGACCCTCGCGGGATCCGAAATGGGCGAAAACGCCGCTTTTCGACATGCCCACGGCGTGCGCTAGTGGCCCGATGGACAGGCCGTCGAGCCCTGCGGAGCAGGCGATGCCGTAGGCGCGATCGATGATGGCTTCGCGGGTGGCGGCGCCCTTGCTGCCCGGGGACTCTACGGTGGCGGAAGACATGCCGTAAATTAGCACGTCCGTTCGTTTTATTCAATCGATGGACGAACAGTCCTATCAGTCCCGATAGCGCTTCAGGAGGTCGCCATACGCGTCGATGCGGCGGTCGCGGAGGAACGGCCAGATCCGGCGGACGTGTTCGCTGCGCTGCAGGTCGACGTCCGCCACCAGGATTTCAGGGGCTTCGATTCCGGCCTCCGCGAGAATCTCGCCCTGGGGTCCAAGCACGTGGCTGGAGCCCCAGAAGTCGATCCCCGCGGCGCCGATGGGCGACGGTTCATGCCCGACACGGTTGCAACTCAGCACCGGCAGGCCGTTGGCGACCGCGTGGCCGCGATGGCTGAGCAGCCAGGCGTTGCGCTGGCGATCCTTCTCGGCCACCTCGTCGCTGGGATCCCAGCCGATGGCGGTCGGGTAGAGCAGCAATTCGGCGCCGGCCAGCGCCATCAACCGCGCGCCTTCCGGGTACCACTGGTCCCAACACACGAGCACGCCCAGCCGCCCGACCGAAGTGTCGACCGGATTGAATCCCAGGTCGCCTGGGGTGAAGTAGAACTTCTCGTTGAATCCCGGATCGTCGGGGATGTGCATCTTCCGGTACTTGCCGGCGATCGAGCCGTCGCTATCCAGCACGACGGCGGTGTTGTGGTACAGACCGGCACCGCGACGCTCGAATAGCGATCCCACCAGCACCACGCCATGCTGCTTCGCCAATTGGCCGAGGCGATGGGTGCTGGGACCGGGAACCGCCTCCGCAAGCTCGAACTCGCAGACGTTCTGGTGCTGGCAGAAATAGGCGCCGTTGTGCAGTTCCTGCAGGAGGATCAGCCGGGCGCCTTGCCTTGCAGCTTCGCCCACGCGCTGTTCGATGACAGCCAGGTTGTCCTCGGCATCGCCATGGTTACGCTCCTGGATCAGCGCGACGGGGAGAGTTTTCGTCTTCATGTCGACATTGTAGGGCGGGGCTCCAGTGCGCCAGGCGCATGCGACCGTGCCGGGAAGAGCAGGCGCGGGGCGCTACACCAGACCCAGCGGCAACTGCATGGTGATGCAATGCAGGCTGCCGTTCTGCCAGATCAGCGGACGGCAGGGAATCGGAACGATCTCGCGGTCGGGGAATGCCTCGGCCAGCACGGCCTGTGCGCGCACGTCCGCAGGATCGCCATAGGCGGGCATCAGCACGGCTCCATTGACGATGAGGAAGTTGGCGTAACTGGCTGCCAGCCTTCGGTTTTCATCCATTACCGGACGCGGCCAAGGCAATGCGAACAGGTGATAGGGCTGGCCGTCCGCAGTGCGCATCCCAGCGAGTTCCGCTGCCATTGCCTGCAGCTCGCGGTAGTGCGGATCAAGGGCATCGTCGCAGCCCTGGAAGACGATCGCGTCCTTGCCGGCAAAGCGGGCGAGGGTGTCGATGTGTGCGTCCGTGTCGTCGCCTTCCAGGTAGCCATGATCCAGCCAGAGCACGCGGTCCTGATGCAACCATTGCTTCAGTTGCGTTGAGAGCGTCTGCCGGTCGGCATCTGCGTGACGCTCATGCAGGCATCGCCAGGTCGTCAACAGCGTACCGGCGCCGTCGGTTTCGATTGCACCGCCCTCCATAGCAAAATCAATTGGTTGCCGCGCACTCTTGAGGAAGATTCCCGAGTTATCGAGGTTCTCGACGAGCTGGTCGTCCTGACTGGCCTCGAACTTGCCGCCCCATCCGGTGAACCGGAAATCGAGCAGTCGGAAACCGCCGGACGCATGCAGCGTGATCGGCCCTGAGTCGCGCAGCCAGGTGTCGTCGTAGGCGACTTCGACGAAGCGTACGCCGCCCATGTCGACGCGGGCCGAGGCGAGGCGCGCGCGGGCGTAGGCCTCCACGTCCCCATCCGCCACGCAGACGATCACCGGTTCGAAGCGGGTGATCGCGGCGACCAGGGCGATATAGGTCTCTTCGACCTCACCGAGGCGATCGGCCCAATCGGTGCCCGCGTGCGGCCAAGCGATCAGGATCGCGGATTGGGGTTCCCACTCCGCGGGGAAACGGACGACGTTGCTCATCGACAGCGTCAGCGGATCGGCGGCTTCGGGCCGATCTCGTCGGCATCAGCCTTCTTGGCAACCGCGTCAATCACCTTGTTTTTCTCGAAGTAGACAGTGAACGCCGGGTAGCTCCAGCGGTTGATGGTTGGCCACTGGTGCTTCTGACCGCCGCGGGGGTCGAGGCGTTCGGCAGGCTCGCCGAAGCGGGCCTGCACCTGCTCCATCGTCATTCCACGCACGGGCATGAACGCCATCGGCTCCTGCTGGACACGGTCGATGAGGAGCGTTTCGGCGGAAGCGGTGCCGGCAAGGGCGAGGACGGCGAGCAGCGGCAAAGCGCGAAGGCGGAGCGTCATGGTCGGAGGTCCTCGATGAATAGGCCTGGGCGGCTGATGCGTTTTAGCAGATCGGCACCGGCGTAGGCTAACGATGGCGCCGTCACTCCCATGTCGCGGCCACGAAAAAGGCCGCATTGCTGCGGCCTTTTCGCGAATCGCGGCGGATGCCCGTTCAGCGCTGGCGCGCCGCGGGCATTGCTCCCCGTTTCAGCGCTGACGCGCCTTGAAACGCGGATTCGACTTGCAGATCACGAAGACCTTGCCACGGCGGCGGACCACCTTGCAGTCGCGGTGGCGGGTCTTCGCCGACTTCAGGGAGGACAGGACCTTCATGACAACCTCGGCAATGGAATGGATGGCGGGACAACGAAGCCGAACATTCTGCCTGCATTTTCCCGCGCATTCAACCGGTTGCGCAGTCTGGCGCGGCGCGCGGGCTACACTTTCCGCAGTACCCAGGAGATTCGATGTCCCAGGACACCCCCACGGCCGACGTGCCGACCCTCACGATCGACGGCCCGTCCGGCTCTGGCAAGGGCACGATCAGCCGCCTGGTCGCCTCGCGGCTGGGCTGGCACTACCTCGATTCCGGCGCTCTGTACCGGTCCGTTGGCCTTGCGGCCGGATGGGCGGACATCGATCTTTCGGATGCATCGGCGCTGGTGCGCTGCGCCTTTGACACCACCGTCGGCTTCGTCGGCGACGGGCCCGAGGAGCCGCGCATCCTCGTCAACGGGGTCGACGCCACCGATGACCTCCGGACCGAAACGGCCGGTGCTGCGGCTTCGGCGATCGCCGCCATTCCTGAAGTCCGCTCGGCGTTGCGCGATCGACAGCGGGCGTTTCGCCTGCCGCCCGGACTGGTGGCGGACGGCCGCGACATGGGAACCGTGATTTTCCCCGACGCCAGCCACAAGGTCTTCCTCACCGCCAGCGCCGACGAGCGGGCCGAAAGGCGCTATAAGCAGTTGAAGGAAAAAGGGGTTTCCGTTACATTGGACGGTCTGCTGCGAGAGATTCTCGCCCGCGACGCCCGCGATGCCAATCGCGCGGTGGCTCCGCTGCGCCCGGCCGATGACGCCGTCTGCATCGACACCACTGGACTTGGCATCGACGCGGTCGTCGAACGCGTGCTGGCGCTGCTGCCGGAACGCCTGGGCTGAACCCTCCCGGCAGGCCAGCCGTCTGCAATCCCGCAGCCGGTTCATCAACCACACATGGCATCGGTTTCGCTGAAGCCAACGCCAGACCCAAGGTGGGTCGGAAGCATCGCAACGATGTCGTCCGGCCTGTGTATCCACCGAGATATTCCATGAATGCTGCAATGACCGAATCCTTCGCCGAACTGTTCGAACAGAGCCAGGCGCATATCGCCAAGCTCAAGCCGGGCTCCATCGTCACCGGCACCGTTGTCGAAGTCCGCACCGACGTCGTGGTGATCAATGCCGGCCTGAAGTCCGAAGGCATCGTGCCGATCGAACAGTTCCGCAACGACGCCGGCGAGATCGACGTGGGCGTGGGCGACGTCGTCAAGGTCGCGCTCGACAGCCTCGAGAATGGTTTTGGCGAGACCGTGCTGTCGCGTGAGAAGGCCAAGCGCTCGATGGTGTGGGACGAACTCGAGGAAGCCCTCGAGAAGAACGAGACCATCACCGGCCGGATCAGCGGCAAGGTC
>Ga0207691_10001679_pt1 | contig 21869 bp, 23 predicted proteins | sample KBSM13metaG_FD_184327 | JGI IMG/M metagenome (GOLD analysis project Ga0207691, IMG submission 184327) | Miscanthus rhizosphere microbial communities from Kellogg Biological Station, Michigan, USA - KBS M1-3 metaG (SPAdes) (version 2) | ecosystem: Host-associated > Plants > Roots > Rhizosphere >... | reverse complement strand
CGATGATGGCGCGCCCGTGCAATGTTCAACAGGAGCAACTCCGCTTCAACCTGGCTCACCGTGCGATCGTATTCCAGCACGGCGCGATGCAATGCGATAGGCGAAAGACAACCAGCCAAAACGAATACACCAAAGGGAATGGTCAACCATGCAATTCGTTTCATGATTCGCTCACCTAGATTCCTGCGTACCATTCATAGCCTTGGTCTTCCCAGTAGCCGCCTTTGCCACCGCCGATGCCTGTGAGTGACTCGACCAATTCTATGCGCGTCACATACTTCGCGTGTTTATAGCCGAGTTGCCGCTCGAATCTGAGCCGCAGTGGTGCGCCGTGCGGCACATCCAAGGGCCTACCGTTCAGCTCATAGGCCAGAATGGTCTGGGGATGGAAGAGGTCTTGTACGGCCATGCTCTCATAGTAGGGAGTGCCTTGGTAATCGACGTCGGCGCAATGAAACACGGCGTACTGTGCCTGAGGTAATGGCTCAACCTTGTGCATGAGATCACCGAGAGGCACGCCTGTCCATTTTCCGATCGCGCTCCATCCTTCGACACAATCGTGCCGGGTAATCTGCGTTCTGACTGGCATCTCCTTTATCGCCGCGAGTGAAAAGATGGTTGGCTTAGACACCAGACCGTCAATCGCGACTTGCCAGTCGGCAAAATTGTTCCGAAGCATGTTGTCATACTCTTCGGTGCCAGGATTGGTATTGCCGTTGGCAGGAAAAACGACAGACAGATCCGCTTCGGTATACTCCTTCGCAAGCGCCTTGGTGGGCGTAATGGTTCGTTGCACTCGATCGGTAAGCTTCTCCGCCATGCCAAGAATCGAGGGAAACCACCCGCTTTGTGTGAGGTTGTCGCAGCCTGCCAGGGCCACTAGGCTGGCGGCACCCAGGGTGCCCTTCAGGAATTGTCTTCGCTTCATCGCATTTTCAGACTTCATGGCTGACTCCCTCATGCTTTATGACAAACCAACCGGTGATCATTGAACGAATGTTATTGAAGAACCCCGTCAGCATGACTTGACTGACATGGATCACGGCAAAGCCGACGAAGGAAGAGCACGCGATGAAGTGAATCGTTCGTGCGGCTTGCCGCCCGCCAAAGATCGTCAATAACCATGGGAACGCCGCATCGATCGTCGGCGACATGGTCAATCCCGTCAACACGATCAGCGGCGCAAGTCCGAAGAGCACGCCGAGATAGGCCAGCTTCTGCAGCACGTTGTATCGCCCGGCCTCGTCCCCTTTCGGATGACGGAGGCGAATATGATCCTTGACCGCCTTTCCAATCCCACCGAGATCCTTCCCGGTTGGCGCGAGATCACGTGTGAGATGTCGGCTCATCAGCGCATACACCGTAAAGATCAGCCCATTGACGACGAACACCCAGGCGAAGAAGAGATGCCACTGCCTTCCCATCGCGAGCCATCTCCCACCCGGGATTGTCGCCCAACTGGGAAAAGCGCGGCCGGAGCCATTCGAATAGCCAAGCACTCCTGTCGTGTCGAAGGAATGTCCTAAAATTGTCGTGATCCCTCGTATGTTGCCATCTTCTGTTCTGACTGGACGAATGGAAAGAAGCGGGCGATCGCGATCGGAACGATCTCCCCAATAGAGCGCAGGATGGGCATTGAAGATCTGTAGCCCGCTCATGATGAGAATGAATAAACAGACGAGGTTGAGCCAGTGGCCAAGACGCACAGGGAGCGAATGCCGATAGAGACGCTCTTTTACGACAACACATGATGTCGGGAGCGTTGGGACTGCGGCCTCGTTCTGGGGCACAACAGCGTCATGAGCCAGGCTCCGGGTGTCCTGGAGGTTCTCAGCCAATGATGTCATGGTGGTCTCCTCTTGCTAACTGGTTCTGTCGAGATTGTCGGGCTGGAGGGACTTTTCTTACAGGCTGCGGAAGGTATAGTTAAATCCTACTGTTATCTAGGGAAATGCACCCTCCACACCCCACTAATTCCTATAGCCCGTGGCATTTGGACCCCTGCCAGCTGGTTGAGCAGAAGCCGCGGTAAGAATTCCGATGGTCGTGCGACTACCTTTCTGGAGGCTAGGCGTCTGCTGAGGCAGGTATGTTTGACGATGAAAGGGCGTTTCGATACCATCCGCGGCATTGCTTGCATGGATACGTGGGTGGAGGGACGCGAGAGTGGGCGGATCTCTCTCTGATCCGGAAAAATGGGTGGAAGAACACGGCGATTATCTGTTTCGCTGTGCGCTGCTCCGTGTGCGAGACCAGGTAATAGCGGAAGACCTGGTGCAGGAGACACTGCTTGCCGCACTTCAAGCACGAGAGCGCTTTGCGGGACAGTCCTCCGAACGAAGCTGGATGATCGGAATCCTGAAGCATAAGATTATCGACCGATTTCGCAAAGACATTCGTGAGCAGCCAGCAGCAGATCCGGAACAAATGACAGAAATCCCTGAAGATGACGAAGCGTTCGACAAAGATGGCCACTGGAGGCTGGATCAGACAGCGCCGATGGATTGGCCGGATCATCCCGGTGCTGTGCTGGAACGGAAGCAGTTCTGGGAATCCTTACGTCGGTGCCTGACAAAACTTCCTCCGAATATGGCCCAGGTGTTCACCTTGCGGGAACTGGATGAACTGGAGAGTGACGCGATTTGCACGATGTTACACATCAGCTCATCGAATTTGTGGGTGCTCTTACACCGGGCGAGGAAGCAGTTGCGTCAGTGTTTAGAAGTGAATTTTTTCGGACATCGGGAGGCTCACTGACCTGTCATGCAGATCGGACCCAAGCAAGACGTGAACCAGCTCAAGTTAATCATCGGACCCATCGTGGGCTGGCTCATTCGGATCACGCCACCATGCAAAGACATGACACGGCTGCTGTCCGAGTCCATGGATGGGCCTCTCCCCCTCGGAATCCGCATCAAAATGCGGCTGCATTTCCTGATCTGCAAATGGTGCGAGCGGTACAAGAATCAACTGCTGTTTCTCCGCCAGGCTCTCCGCCGGAATCCGTATGAATTGGAAAGCGAGGTCCCCGCATCTTCGACCTCTCTCTCACCGGAGGCGAAGGATCGCCTCAAACGCGTCATCCGTAATTCCTAGCTTCGTTCCCTGATCAGATGCGCTCATTCGTGATTCAATGAATAAGGGTGTCGTGCCATGTGGGTTCAGGGACTGTGCGAGAAGAGGAAGGCGACTGGGCGGAGGCGGACAGTAGGACGCGTCGGGGTACGACGTGCGGCCATACCCCGACGCGTGAGCCGACTATTCTTCAATGCTGATGATCGGGCAATTGACCACGACTCCGATCGGTCCCCATGGTTTCCCATCCGGACCAGCAATTTGACCGGTAAGTCCGAGTTTCGCGACCGCGTTAAAATCGGTCTGGATCACCGAACTCTTCACCGGCATGGGTGTCTGTGTCCAGACAGAGGCGTACACGTCCCACATGGGGCTATACGCCATGGCGCGCTCGCCGTACGGTATTTCCTGCACAATGTTCAGTGGGTCTCCCTCTCCCAGAAGCGCGGAGCTGAGACCTTGCCGCTGAGGATTGCTCTTCCCCGTCGGCCCATTCACGATCGGAGCCAGGCCGGTTAGCGCCGAGCTTGGCGAATTGGATCCATTATTCGGCAGCGCCTTGAGATTTGGGGTGTAATTGGCGGCTTCCAGCGCCGCAACGGCGGGGTCGGATGCGTTGAACGACGTATAGTGGACGCGGCGGCCCTCGAAGAAGCCATCCGTCATGCGAAACGTGGCAGTGCGCTTTTCGTGATCGATGCGAATCAGTCGATCGTGAACGCCACTGTTATTTTTGATTTGCGGCGCATTCAACACGACGCCGCTAGGCAACTCGATCAACGGCGTATAAAGCGCTTCGCCAATGGCTCCAGGTTTTGCTTCTTTCGGAGGGAAACCGGTTGCGCTCGGAACAACAACCCGTTCCGGAGCGAAGTCTACGCTGCCGAGAAACTGTACGCGCCCTTCAACCATGCCAACTTTCTGAACTGCTAGTGTGCCCTTGCCGTTGGCCATCTTCGGGCTGTAGTGGACACCACGTCTTTCGGCATCCGCCCGATCAGAAGACTCGGTCACTACGAACCACACTGTCTCACCGCTGCGCTGCCCCTCGAAGATGGGTAGCGTGACCTCGGTCAGATCCGAGTTCTCGATCGCACTTTTCAATAAAAGCCGATGCCCCTGCTTCATGTTCTCGGCATTGGCTGCACCAGCGAGATAGGCGGAGCCGGCCACCGCAAGTGCCAAGCCCCAGTAGGTAAGCAGTTGCCTCTGTGTCTTCATGACGATTCCCTCCTAAAATTGTGAAGTGGTTAATTCCACGTTCCGTGCATGAGTCGCTGGCCAAGAGTGAACCTTACAAGCCGTATCGCTTCATCAACGGAGTGGCTGTCTCAACGACAGATGTTGGTGAGAGGTCGTTCGTCGGTACGTTTTCTTACAGACAGAAGGCTTTTCGGCGCAGAACAAAGCCGGCAAAAAGCAAAGTTCAAGACCGCACATGCTCTCGGCCGTAAGATAAATGAAGCGGCCTCGAAGGCTACGGGGGGGAGGAGAGGGGCATAACGCTTGAAATAAGTGGTGAGCCGCCTGGGACTCGAACCCAGGGCCCTCGCCTTAAAAGGGAGCCTGGCGAGTGAACTGGGAGAAACGCACTGCTAGTGGGACAAGGAGTTAGGATGGGAACGCGTCTATAGGCAGACCCCGAAGCAAGAAATGACGCGTCGGTTTCGCCTGTGTCACTGGGCGCAGGATAGCAGCGCCATCCAGCCCGCCCCATCGGGAGAGAAGCCCCTCCCCCCTTTCCTTTTGAACATGTGTACCAAAAAGGAAAACCCACGAAAAAAGGAACCCGAATGGTGGGCATTACCTTTTCGAAGCCTATGGCCCCGTTGATGAGAAGTATCTTGTGATCACGTTTTGGATCAACGAGTGGAAGGCGACAGGCTCGTAGGTGAGATCGTTGACGGTCGCTTCACTGGAATGGCTGCCATAGCTTTGCGGACATGGGTGACGAGCTCGTCGGCAGAGGTAAGTTCCTTCTGCAGCGCCACATAGGCCCCCTTACTCTCAGCGGCCTGTAATAAGGGGCCGTTGTCAATTGCGGTCAATACAACGACAGGCACGCGGGGCTGACCTGCGATTGGGATTAGTTTGGCTAGGACCTCGAAACCGGACATATCAGGCAATGAGAGGTCCAGAACGATACAATCGATGGTTTGCCACTGAAACAAATCAAGAGCGGTCTGTCCAGTTGTCGCCTCAACTATGACATCGTCGCAAAGAAGTTGCCTGAGACGCTCAGCATAGTACCGGCGGACAATGTCGTGGTCCTCAATCAGGAGAATTGACTTGCGGTCAGCCATGATCAAGCGGGTGGATTCAGTGAGAAGCGCAGTGGGCCATCTTAGGTGCGAGAGAAGAGTCGGTCAATAGGGTCATCTGTATCTAGAACGGCTGTGAGTGAGCGGTCAGCACAACCTATCCACACTGCGGCGAGCGGCGAGCGCCGAGCGGTCGAACGTGTCCTCGTCACCTTTCGAACTACTTTCGGGCCGACCATCGCCGGCCTGCATGAAGGCATCGTCACCGATGTGACAATGCACGGGTGCCGCCTGGAGACTCCCGCGCCTGTCCCAGTGAACACCTATCTTGAACTCTGGCTCCGGGCGTCGCCCACAGCGCTACGCATTGTCATTGAACTGCCGCCGTGCGATGGGTGGGAAAGGGGGAACTTGGGAGCGAATTTCTAGGACTCCAGCCCAAGCACGGGGCTCAACTTCAGCAATTGGTGGAGTCGCATTCCTCGACGGAATGAGGCGGGTTATGTACCACGGGCGGGAACGATGCTGCTATTTATATGGCGAGGCCGGCGGTGGATCGTGCTTCGGCGGTAGATCCTTCCTGGGTGGTCGATCAAAGTGCTGGCCACACACCTCACAGACATAATGACCGGTGAGATACCGATCCTTGGTGGTGGTCTCAAGAATGAGTCGTGGATGCACGCACGGTGCATTGCCAGACGAAACACGAGGATCGGCAGAGGACGCCATTAGCTGCGGACAATCGCATATTTATCTTCAACCGACAAGAGGGTAACGTAGGCCGTCGCCTACATGGATGTAAGAATTTTTCATTCTGTTCGTTTGTTCCGTTTAGTGCCATGATGAACTTGTCCTGATCTTCATAATGGCATCATTCTGACTGTCTTCACTTCGCGTTCCCGCACTGACCGAACTCCTGCTGGCGTCGCTATGAAGAGAGCATTTGAACGAGACGACTTGATGACTATTCTCGATGGCATCGGAGATGCTGTCGTGAAACTCGATGGGCAAGCGATTTTTGCCGCCATGAATCAGGCCGCAGCCGAGATTTATCAGCGGTTAGGACTCGACCCGACAACGATGAAAGGGCAATCTGTGTGGGAAGTGTTTCCAGAACTGAAAGGCACCGTCGTGGAAAAGGAACTGCGTGCGGTGCTCGAAGACCATGTCCAGGTCAGCTACGAGTTTTTCTACCCGAAAGATCAGCGGTGGTATGAGACCAAGGGATATCCGGCTTCTCCTGGTGCTATTCTGGTTTTTCGGGATATCACGGCCAGGAAAAATGCTTCACCCTCCTAGTTTGTAAGCCATTGCCTACAGCCTTTCCTGGTGTTTCCCCTTGACGTTAAACCACCACGGTGGAGATACTAGGGCCATCTTTCTTTTCATTTCTTTCATGCACCGCCTTTATTCACAATCTCAACGCCCCGTTGAAAGGCTGGTGTATCATGAACCCTGTCTGCACAGAAATTACGGACTATGTCCGTGCCTGTGAGCAGCTACTTGCTCGAGAGGGAATGCTGACCGAGGACGAGCGCGGTCTGCTCGAATATTACGTCAAACAGTTGTCGCGGGAATTTCTGGCGGGCAGCCGGCTGTACAAGACGCTTAAAGCGGGCAGACACCATGAGCCGGCACGGGAGGATCTTCAAACGTCATCGAGCGTGAATAGACTAAGCTGATTCGGCCCCGCCTTTTTCCCGGTGAGCCGCCGACGGTAGCCACTCAGTCGCAGCGTGGGCTTTGACTGGCGAGGTGGAGGAGAGGCCGGTATGTCGGTGGTGGTGTCTCCGTCCTCCACCGCCTCAAAGTGTGCCAGGTCTGCTTCCCAGAGGTTCAGACTCCGATCAGAAATAGGTCTGACTTGCGTTCCTGGCCGGATATTCAGCCAGCGAACCGTGAAGACGAATTCCCCGCTCCTGAAACAGCCAACCGTGTTCACCTGGGCAAGTGTTCGTGCCGGCCTCCCCAGGCACTCATTAACCGTTCTAAGGTACTGCCCCGGTGCAATATCATCAGGTCTCAGCATGGGCCCACCATTGATCCATTCTAACCTGCCATGGCCTCTCGGTTAGACCCTTCTAAGGCTGGCTTAACCGCCGGTTAATTCCTGCCAGTTATCTATTCTGCATGACCTTACGAATGTACTGTTCAGCGATAGCGATGTTCGTGGCTTCCCTCATGGGGCGGGCCCAGGTAAGGCGCAGTCCTGTGAGGAAGGGGTAGTTTATGCAGATCCCTACCCCAATAGCTCTCGGCCTCCTGGCGAAGCCCCTTTGATGATCCAATTTGGGTCTTCGAAATCAAGCATGATGGCTTCCGGGCTCTTGCGCTCATTGAGAAGGGACATTGCTGGCTCGCAACACAGATTTACGCTTGATCTCGAGGGAATCGTGGCAAAGAAAGCGGGCAGTCCCTATGAGGAGAACTGGAGCTGTCCCCATTGGATTAAGATCAAAAATCCCAACTACAGCCAGAAGGAAGGACGAGCGGATTTGTTTAAGCGAGCGGGGTAATGCCCTCTCGACCTGTCGTTTAAGACACGGACAATAACACGGACAATTTGGGCATTGGACGGCAGGAAACGGGTCGAGGAAACCGTAACCTCTTGAAATAAGTGGTGAGCCGCCTGGGACTCGAACCCAGGGCCCTCGCCTTAAAAGGGCTAATCTATTAAGACTTAAGGCGATAGAGCACGACGAAAAGAGACAATCGCAGTGAAATGTGTTGGTTTGCAACGTCAAGATTGGATGAAAGAAGGCTGAGATAGATTACGGATTGTGACCGAAACCGTGACCGGTACTAAATTATCTCCACTTCGTGATTAATTCCTTACGAGGATGGAAGGGATGCGAGCCACTGGATATATCGAATCTAGCCGTTTCCTCCCTCCCAAAGAGTAACTTCTCTCGTAACCAGTGTTGACGGTCAAATCGGCATCGCCGACACTAAAGGTGTTGGTAGTGAACCACGATCCGAGAATTATTGGTATTCCAGTTATCAGCATGATTATAGAACGAAATTCTTTTGCCCTAGTGCGTTCTTCAATCATGCTTGGGAGCGTCCACAGCAGTCGCTCGGCCCGGCCTCCATCTATTACCTTGAAAGCTCTTGGGTATTGGGTATGTAGTCGGTCACCCATCCCCCCTTGAGAGGGGATGATTTCTTGCCGCCAAATGCTCTAACTTTGGCATTTCTGGAGAAGATTGTTTAATGAACCGCAACGTTGCTACACAAAGGAAGAAGCACCTGGAGAGGAGGATCCCTTTCATGAAGGCTACGACTTTTGTGATGATTCTAGTTGTCGTTTTTAGTTCACTTGCTTTTGCTCAATCAGCATTGGCATACCTTGATCCGGCCAGCGGTAGCATGATCCTCCAATTATTGCTCGGAGGCATTGCAGGCGTGCTGGTTGTATTGAAGTTGTATTGGCGGCGGGTAAAGACGCTATTCCTCGGCCTAATTGGTCACAAAGCCAAAGCAGACTGACCATCACCCGCGGTGAGGCCGAGGGTATCTCGATGGATCAAATCCAAGCCATACCTGGGTCATTTCGTGATCCGAGCGGCCGCGTCTATGAAGTCGATGGACAAATTTTCAGAACTGTCACGGGGCGGCATGCGGCACATTTTGAGCATGTAGAGTCTACCGGACTGTTTCAGCAACTCGCGCAGGAGAGATTCCTTCTTCCGGTCGAAAGAGCCTCCAAAGGGGTGCTCGGGTCAGTTGAAGAGGATATTCGATATGTACTTCAGGTCCCCAAGCTCCCTTTCGTAGCTTTCCCCTATGAATGGCCATTCTCCGCCCTGAAAGCCGCTGCGCTCTTACACCTCAAAATTCATCTGGCTGCGCTCGACAAAGGTGTCACCCTATCCGATGCATCGGCCTATAATATCCAATTTTATGGAGGACGCCCTGTATTTATCGATCATTTGTCCTTTCGCAAATACCAGGACGGAGAGATGTGGGCAGGCCACCGTCAATTCTCGGAGCAGTTCCTCAATCCTCTCTTACTGCGCGCATTTTTCGGGGTTAGCCATAACGCCTGGTACCGAGGGACGCAGGAAGGGATTTCCGCGAGTGAATTCCGGCAATTGCTGAAATGGCGACATTATTTGAGTTGGAACGTGCTGAAGCACGTCGTCATGCAGGCCATGTTCCAACGAGCGGCATTCGATGCCCGTGTGAAGCTTGAGAAGGTCGAGCTGCCAGCTGCTCCGTTACCATTAACCTCTTTCCGCCACATGCTGAACGGTTTGCATAGTTGGGTTAGTACGCTTGAGCCCGCGGAAACAGGCAAGACGCTCTGGCAGGACTATGCGACGACACATAGCTATGCAGCTGACGAGGAACGATTGAAACGACAATTCATTGATAACTTCGTGCAAGAGACACGACCGAAGCTGTTGTGGGATCTCGGCTGCAATACCGGTGACTACGCGAAGGTCGCGCTGGCTTCAGGTGCCGAGTATGTGGTCGGATTTGATTCAGATCAAGGGGCCCTGGACTCGTGCTTTGAACGTGCTTCTCGAGAAAACCTTGCATTTCAAGCGCTGTTTATGAATATGGCCAATCCCAGCCCAGATCAGGGGTGGATGGAAAGGGAAAGATCGGGTTTACGTGGGCGCGCATTCGCCGATAGCGTTCTCGCCCTTGCCTTGGTGCATCATTTGAGAATTACGAACAATATTCCCTTCGGTCAAGTATTGGATTGGATCCTTAACCTTGCACCAAGAGGTATTATTGAATTCGTCCCCAAAAGTGATCCCATGGTGATGCGCCTGCTCAACCTTCGTGAAGACATCTACTCGGACTATACACTCGACTTCTTTGTATCACACGTTGCTGGAGAAGCTGAAATTATCAAGACCGCTGTCGTATCCAAGAGCGGCCGACACCTTCTTTGGTTCCAAAGACGGTAGCGGACCAATGTCGGATATAAACGAATTGCTTCCCACACGACCTGGCGTGAAGCAGTTGCTGCAAGCTCGACTGATTCCGTGGATGCACGCGCTTTTGCTGCCCCTGCTCATTCTCTGGACGTCCTTCGTGTTTTATCTGCACAAACAGTTGTTCTCGTTCCTCGGGCTGCCAGCGTTCATCGGCTTTGGTGGAATGCTTTTTGTTGCGTTCCTCATAGCCATCCTCGCGATGGCCCACGCCGGAGTTTTGTATAGGCTGGTTATTGTCGGGCTCATTACGTTCTTTATTGATGTCGAGTTTCAGACGTTCATGCATTTAAGCAAGTACAGCTTGTTGGCGATCTTTGCCGGGTTGGTCGTCCTGTTTCAGAAGCTCCAAAAGGATTTCTATTGGATTACTGCCGCGGTGTTCGCGACCTGCCTGGTCAGCACGGTTGTCGCACCGAGTGCGAACAGAGGCGAGGCGGGAATCCGCTATTCCGAGGCGGCGGCACGAGCCGCCGATCCGTCCCTCCCTCGCATCGTCCATCTTATCCTCGACGAACATATCGGCGTTGAGGGCATCCCGACCGGAATCGAATCCGGGCAAGCGATAAAAGACAGAATCTTGCGTTTCTATAAACAGTCTGGGTTTTACCTGTACGGGAACGCGTTCAGCCATTACTCTTCTACATACAATGCCATCCCCAACTTATTGAATTTCTCGACTGAAGCCAAACACTTGGTACTCGTAACAGATTCGAGTCCGTATAAGCTCCGAAGGAACATATATTTTGAGAGGCTTCTCCAAAAACAGTACCGAATTAATGTTTTCGAATCTGATTGGCTCGACTTTTGCGCTGACACAAGTCTCATTTTTGAGACTTGTCGTGAATACGACAGTCTGACACTTGGAGCAATTTCAAATATGAGCATCCCAGTTTCTGAACAACTCCAGGTGATTGCTGCGGGGTATCTCCAACAATCCCAAGCCTATCGACGGGCACGCTATTATTACCGATCAGTCCAGCCTTCATTTGTGTCTCGAGGTATTCCATTACCAGCATGGAATTGGGATAGCATCACGTTTTATCCTGAGCCTGTTAATGCAATGTCAGCCTTGCCCGATCTTTGGGCGGATATCCTGAAAATGCCCCCAGGAAAGGTGATGTTTGCCCATTTGTTGTTGCCCCATTTCACCTACGTGTACCAGGAGGATTGTTCAACCCACGGTTCCCTTCAAGCAATGAAGAACGGGAATTTAACCTTGGACGCAAAATCCTCAAGAGATATAGTCCTCGAAGGGAAAGTCCAGATAGATGGTTACGACAACACCCGTGAGTCCAGGGAAGAAAGTTATCGGCTCTACTTCCAACAGTTGGAATGTCTATATATGAGGTTGGGCGAATTGTTCCAAAGAATGCAATCTGCGGGGATATTCGACAGCTCAATCATCATAGTTCATGGCGACCACGGTTCGAGAATCAGTCGGCATGAGCCTTATGTCCAGAACTTGCTTGTCATGTCGAAGGAGGATTATTCCGACGCGTACTCTACCCTGTTTGCTGTGAAATTGCCTGGCAAAGCTGGAGGCTACGACCTCTCCATACGCGCTCTGGAGGATTTGTTGGCAGAGGCTATAAAAATGCCTGGCGACTCAGGCCCGGCCCCCGAATCAATGGAGTCCGGTCAATTTGTTTACCTAGAGTCCGACGCCAAGGGAGATTTGGTGCGTGTACCCTATCCTATTTCGCCATAGGCTTTGGCTATCTCTGAATTGATGCCGGACGAAGACACGCAGAAGTTGTTGATTTTAGTGGTGAGCCGCCTGGGACTCGAACCCAGGGCCCTCGCCTTAAAAGGGCGATGCTCTACCGTCTGAGCTAGCGGCTCACCGAGTGAAAGTGGGGGATTTTAGCACCGTAGATCCACTCGTGCCTAGAGAGCCCGATGTCACCGCGACCGTGTTCGGGCACGGGCTTTCAGTGGATTTCTGAGAACGATCGTCGCGTCACGCTTGGAGCCGGTCGAGACGATATCGATGGGACATTCGGCCACCTCTTCCAAATACTCTAGATAGCGCTTCGCTTCAACCGGGAGCGTACGGTAGGCCGTCGTGCCGGTCGTCGATGCCGACCACCCCTTGAAGCGCTTGTAGACAGGTTCGCATTCGGTCAGCGTCTGCAGGTCCGCGGGCATGTCCCGATACAACTGCCCTTGGTAGCGATACCCCGTGCAGACTTTCAGTTCCTTGCAGCCGTCGAGCACATCGAGTTTCGTCATGGCCAACGAGGCCAAGCCATTTACGATCGTGGCATAGCGAACGACGACCGCATCAAACCATCCGCAGCGTCGCGCGCGTCCGGTCGTCGCTCCGAATTCCTTGCCTCGCTCCTGCAGTCCGGCACCGACGTCGTCGGTTAATTCAGTCGGGAACGGCCCGCTTCCCACCCGCGTGCTATACACCTTCGCCACTCCGAGCACGGCATCGATTTTCGTCGGACCAACGCCGGTCCCGGTGGAGGCACCGCCGGCCGTTGAGCTGGACGAGGTCACATAGGGATACGTGCCCATGTCCACATCCAAGTGCGTGCCCTGCGCCCCTTCAAACAGGATCGTCTTCTTGGCATCGACCATGCGGTTCACCAACATGGTCGCATCGACGATGTGGCTTCGTAAGCGGTCGGCATAGCCCATGTACTGTTGAAACACTTTTTCCACTTCGAAGCGTTCGACCTTATACAACTGTTCCAGGAACCAGTTGATTTCTACGAGATTCTCTTCCAATTTCCTGCGAAATACCGCGGGGTTCAACATATCGCCCATGCGAATGCCGATACGTGAAATCTTATCCGCATATGAGGGGCCGATTCCCCTCCCGGTGGTCCCTATCCGGCGCGAGCCTTTCGATTGCTCGGCCGCCTTGTCAATCGCCTTATGATACGGCAGGATCACATGTGCCCGTTGGCTGATGACAAAGTTTTTTCCGAATTTCACACCCTGGGTCTGCAGATGATCCATCTCCTCGATTAACGAGGCCGGATCGACCACCACTCCGTTGCCGATCACGCAGAGCGTGCCGCGGTACAAAATCCCGGAGGGGACGAGGTGAAAAATGAATGTGCCCTTGTCATTGATCACAGTGTGTCCGGCGTTCGATCCGCCCTGATAACGGACCACCGCATCGGCATCACGGGCCAGGATATCGACGATCTTGCCCTTGCCTTCATCGCCCCACTGGGCGCCGATGACTACGAGATTTCCCATGGCAGGAGACTTCCAAAAAAAGAGCCCTGGCGTGGCCAGGGCCGAGAGCGCCATGGTAGGGACGGCCCTGATGTTTGTCAAGAACCCGGAGGGTTTCTTGACTGGCCGCCGACGGCAGTGTTAGCATGACCTCGCTTCCGGATGGGTTTGATAGTTTTCTTCGGTTTTTCACACGGTTCAGATCACTTAGCGTGGGGCTGTGGCGCAGCTGGGAGCGCGCGTGAATGGCATTCACGAGGTCGCGGGTTCAATCCCCGCCAGCTCCACCAAACTATTACTGAACCCGCGACCGGGGGTTCGAAGGGGGTGCGCCCCCTTCGTGGGGAGCATGCGAGGGGGCTTGGCCCCCTCAGCAAGAGTCGGTGAGAAGTTTCAGACTCGCACCGACGAGGGAGCGTGGTTCAATCCCCGCCAGCTCCACCAAACCGCACTTCGTGCGTACCGTCGGATCACCACGACCAGAGGGTCGTGTCAGTACAGCCGACGGATAAGTTCCAGGGCTCATTTGCGCAGTTTCTTCCGATAAGACTTGTTGAGGGAATTTAGGTAACGATATGCCATTGAGCGCTTCTCCCATCCCATCTATGCGCCTTCCCCCTGCATGCTAGGTCAGTAGCTCACTCTTTTATTTTCGTTCTTTCGCACGACACATCCTTATGCTGCAAATCGAATCCGTTCACAAACAATTTTCCACCAAAGTTTTGTTCGACGGGGCCACGGCCCACTTGCGCCCACAGACCCGGGTGGGCCTGGTCGGTCCGAACGGCACCGGCAAGACCACACTGTTTAAGATGATTTTAGGTGAAGAGTCCCCGGATGAGGGCACGATCCGAAAACGGCCGCGCCTGCGCGTTGGCTATCTCCCGCAGGAACTTGAAACCATCACGGGAAAAACGGCGCTCGACGCTGCGCACCGTGATGAGTACCCGGAGCACGAGGCCAAACGGATCCTCTCCGGACTGGGGTTCAGCGACGCTGATTTTTCGCGCCCCGTGGAGAAGTTGTCGGGCGGTTACCGGATGCGGGTGGCGCTGGCGCATCTCCTCTTGTCCGATCCTGACGTCCTGATGCTGGACGAGCCGACGAATCACCTTGATAAACCGACGCAGCGCTGGTTCGAGGACTTTCTGCTGAACTCCAAATTGACCTTGCTCGTCATCAGCCACGACACCGCGTTCCTGGACCGCATTGCCACCCATGTGTGGGAACTTCGCGACAAAACGATCCAGGAGTTTCGCGGAAACTACACGAAATTCCGCGAACTGCGTGCTGCGCGCGATGCACAGCTCCAGGCTTCCGCCACCCGCCAAGCCAAGGAGGTGGCCCGGGTTCAACAGTTCGTCGATCGGTTCCGGTACCAGGCCAACAAGGCCCGTCAGGTCCAGTCGCGCATCAAGCAATTGGAGAAGGTCAAGCTGATTGAATTGCAACGCGACGCCAAGCGGGTCAAATTCAGGTTCCCCTTGCCCTCCACCAGCGGGCGTCATGTGTTGGATCTGCAGGGTGTGAGCAAATGCTACGGCGAGAAGGTCGTCTACCATTCGTTGGATTTCTCCGTGGAACGCGGTCAGCGGGTTGCACTGGTCGGGGAAAACGGCGCGGGGAAGAGCACGCTGCTCAAGATGCTGGCCGGCGTGCTCCCCCCCGACAAGGGGACGAGAACGGTCGGCCACGGCGTGAGCCTCCATTATTTCGCCCAGCATCAGGCCGAAACGTTGAATCCAGAACATACCATTCTTGAATCCCTCGGAGAGGCGTCCAGCACGGCGGAAACAAATTTTCTCCGCGGGCTGGCCGGCGCGTTTCTCTTTTCAGGTCAGGATCAGAAAAAGCCGATCAAAGCGCTGAGCGGCGGCGAACGGAACCGCGTGGCACTCGCTCGCATGTTGGTCGAACCGGCGAATACGCTGCTCTTAGACGAGCCGACGAATCACCTGGATCCCGCCTCGGTGGACGTGCTCACCGATGCGATGACCGATTTCCCTGGCACGATGATTTTTATCTCTCACGATCCGACGTTTCTCACTCGCATCGCGACCCGCGTCGTCGAGATCGAGGATGGCCATGCGCGAAACTTCTTCGGCGACTACGAATACTATCTCTGGAAGAAGGCACAAGAATTCGACTCGATCAAGGAATCGAGTGAGGAACTTGGCAGCAAAGATCAGAGGAAATCCGCAGGTCCTACGAAAGCCATGGCCTCGCAATCGGCGTCGAAGTCTCCGGCGGGCGACCGGCGTGATTTGAACAAGACACAGGCGCGTCTGGAGAAGCAGGTGGCGCGTGCGGAATCCGAGATCGCGGAGCACGAGACGAAGATCAAGGAACGTGATCAGCTGCTGGCCGATCCGGCGCTCTATCAGGAGTTCGCCAAATGGAACAGCCTTCACCAGGAACAGGACGTCTGGAAGAAGGAACTCGAACGGCTCACGTCGCGGTGGGAATCGCTCTCGTCGGAATTGACAGATGTGAGGCAGAAACTGGCGGCGATCGGCTGACACACGGCAGCACGGTTACGGCGCAGACTTGATCGTCTCCTCAAGATAGTAATACAGCCACTTGTTCTTCTCTTTGGTGACGAGTTCGTCCCAGACCACACCGATCAGAAAGCCCTTCTCCCACGGCTTGACCCAGGCGACCGTCCCATCCAGTTTTTCCTGCTGGTCGACCCGGTCGGAGTCGAGGAACGCGAGTGACACAGTCACTTTTTCTCCGTTCACGAGCTTGTCCTTGGCGTGCAAACCGGCGCCGACCTTGTTGACGTTATCGAGGACGGCCGTAATCGCCTTGGCCCCTCCTTTGGGTGAAACCAGCGCAGAGCCGACCAGAGTCGCCCGGACGAGCTTGCGGCGCTCATTTGCGGCCACAACGGCGGGGCGAGCTTTCGATTCCTGACGTTTCATTGGGCTAAGTATAACCGATTACCTCTCTTTGTCCAACGGCGCGCGTCCGGCCCTATGTTCCCTTTGGCTTATAGTACTTGCGGCCCTTCAAGGCCTCCGGCAGATGGGTTTGATCCCGTCCCCGCGGATCATCGTGCACATACCGGTATCCCTTCCCGTAGCCCAGATCACGCATCAACGACGTCGCGGCGTTACGGAGGTGCAGCGGCACGCCAAGGTTCCCCCCGGATTTGGCATCGCGAAGGGCTTCGAGCAGCCCGGTATAGGACGCATTGTCCTTGGGTCTGGTCGCGAGGAAAGTAGTGCCCTGGGCCAGATTGATTTGGGCTTCGGGAAGCCCGACGAATCCCACGGCCTGGGCCACTGCCGTCGCCACCAGGAGGCCCAGCGGATCGGCGTTGCCGACGTCTTCGGAAGCAAAGATCACCAGTCGCCGGGCGATGAACTTCGGATCTTCTCCCGCTTCCAGCATTCTCGCCAGCCAATACAACGCCCCGTCTGGGTCGGAATCCCGCAGGCTCTTGATGTATGCGGAGATCAGGGTGTAATGCTCTTCGCCGGACTTGTCATAACGCAACGTTTTCTGGAGTAACGCCGCGTTCATCACGTCATCGTCCAGCCGTCTGGTGCCGTCCGGTTGAGGAAGAGACTGCTCGGAGACAAATTCCAAGGCCATGAGCAGCGAACGACCGTCGCCATTGGCGAATCCGATGAGACGTCCGCGCGCCCCCTCTGACAAGATGAGCCGCTTTGCGCCGAGCCCGCGATCAGTATCGGCGAGTGCCCGATCGAGGATGCGCCCCAACGCTTTGTCGTCCAGTTGATGCAACACCGCCACCAGCGATCGTGAAAGCAAGGGCGCCACCACTTCGAATGAGGGGTTTTCCGTCGTGGCGCCGATGAGGATGATCGTCCCTTTCTCCACGTGCGGGAGAAATGCATCTTGCTGGGCCTTGTTGAAGCGGTGGATCTCGTCGACAAAGAGAATCGTCTTCTGTCCTTGGGTGGCGAGGCGATGCTGCGCTGCCTTGATGATCTCCCGCAATTCCGGCACCCCGCTGGTGACGGCGGAAAACGAGACGAAGTGCGCCTTCGTCGATCGGGAAATCAGATGCGCCAGGGTCGTCTTTCCACAGCCGGGGGGTCCCCAGAGGATGACCGAGGAAAGCCGGTCGGCGTCGATGGCGTTTCGAAGCGGCCGGCCTTTCCCGACGATCTCGTCCTGACCCGTCAGGTCATCGAACGTCTGCGGGCGCATCCGATCCGCCAATGGGGCGTCCTTCAGACGGTCTGGCTGCGGCGCATCAAATAGGTCAGCGGCAGAATCGTTCGTGCGGCTCATAGGCTCCCTTCGAGACTAAAATTCTATACGCCGCTTCCGACGCAGAGCAATCTGTGCACTCGGCGATCTTGACCCCGTCCCCGTCCGATGCTACGAAGCATACGGTCATGAAGATTCAGGTGAACGGAGTGAACATAGCCTATGAGGACCGAGGGACGGGTCCGCCGATTGTTTTTCTTCACGCGTTTCCGTTGAATCGCACGATGTGGGCGCCACAAGAGGCCGCCTTAAGCGGGCGGTTTAGAACCATTTCCATCGACGCGCGCGGCCTTGGTGAATCGGATGCGCCGTTTTGGCGCTACAGTATGGAGCAATACGCCCGTGATGTGAAGGACGTACTCACCGGACTCCGCATCGAAAAGGCGCTCTTCGTGGGGCTCTCTATGGGCGGCTACTTGGAATTTGCGCTCTATCGGCTGTATCCGGAGTTGATCGGCGGGCTTGTCTTGGCGGACACACGGGCCGAAGCCGACAAGACGGAACAGATCCATTGGCGCTTCAACCTCGCGCAACGGACAGCAGCGATGGGGCCGTCGGCCGTGATTGCCGAGATGCTGCCCAAGCTGCTCGCACCGGCAAGATACGGTCGGGATCCTGATCTCGTGATGCAGGTGAGATCCATGCTCGAGGCGGGGCCCGTCCAAGGGATCATCGGAGCGCTGATCGCGCTCGCTGAACGCGCAGACTCGACCGACCTGCTGCCGACCATCTCGGTCCCTACGCTAGTGATTGTCGGCGAAGACGATGTCTTGACGCCCCCGGCAGACGCCGAACGGATCGCCCACGGCATCGCCGGCGCGGAGCTGGTGGTCATTCCAGACGCGGGTCACTTGAGCAATTTGGAGCAACCCGGCCCGTTCGCTGCGGCGGTGCAGGGCTTCGCAATGAACCTGCCCTGGGCCACCCGTTAGGCTTCTCCCACGGCGTTTCGCCGGATCAGTTTCAAAAACTCGTTGCGGGTTTGCTCCTGCGTCCGGAAGGCGCCCAGCATGGAGCTGGTGACGGCCAGGGTATTCTGCTTTTCGACTCCGCGCATCATCATGCACAGGTGGCGGGCTTCCATCACCACGGCCACGCCGTGCGCGTCTAATTTCCGCTTGAGCGTTTCAGCGATCTGGGTCGTCAACCGTTCCTGGACCTGCAATCGCCGTGCAAATGCATCGACGACGCGGGGAATCTTGCTGAGTCCGACGACTTTCTTGTTCGGCAGGTAGCCGACATGGCATTTGCCGAAGAACGGCAGCATGTGATGCTCACACATGCTGAAAAAATCGATGTCCTTCACGATGACCATTTCATCGTACTCGATCGGAAACAGCGCCCCGTTGAGCAACCGTTCAATATCCTCGTGATACCCTTTGGTCATGAACAGCAGGGCCTTCGCCACCCGTTCCGGTGTCCTGAGCAAACCGTTGCGGCCGGGAGATTCGCCTAGCGCTCTCAACAGTTGACTGACCAGATCGGTCATCACGGAGATGTCCTGTGGGCGAGAGACGGCAGGAAGGTCTTCGATGTGATGGCTTGCTGATCGGCGTCGGCGTTGTGCCATAGCTCTCTTGCGCTCCAGTTAATGAACAGCGGCGGGCGCCGCATACTCGAAGTAATTGTCCCTTGTTTCGATCACACCGACCTTCGCAAGCGAACCGGCCGGCAGCTTGTCCACCAGCAGATCCCAAATCAACTTGACGAGGTTCTCCCCCGTCGTGGTGGTCCCGGCAAAGGCCGGATCCTCATTGAGATCGTGATGATCGAAGCGGGACACGATGACCGCCTCCACGATCCGATCGAGTTCAGCCGGCCGGAACGCGGCCGACCCGGTGGCGCTCTTGACGGTGACGAGCACGGCGTAATTGTGACCGTGGCCGTTCGGATTGTTGCATTTTCCGAAGGCCGCCCAGTTTTGCTGCGGCGTCAGGAAATCGGTGTGCAGCCTGTGCGCGGCACAGAAGCGGTACCGCTTTGTCATCGTGGTCTGTGCCATCATCGTCCTGTAAGCAGATGTGTTGGAGCCATCGGGTCTTGAACGATTGTTTCGCAAGAAACAGCGAAGCCAGGATCACCCGACTGGGCAATCCTGGCTTCCATCATCCTTCGCTCGTGCCAGGCCTGTCGGCAGGAGGCACGCGGCTTATGCGCTGAACGAGCTGCCGCAGCCGCACGTGGTCTTCGCTTGCGGGTTCTTGATGGAGAACCCCGACCCCTGGACGCTGTCGACATAGTCGACTTCCGCCCCTTGAAGCAGCGGCGCGCTCTGAGAATCCATGATGACCTTCACATCACCTTTTTCAATGACGGTGTCGTCTTCGGCCATTTTGGATTCGAACGCCATGCCGTACTGATAGCCATGACAGCCGCCGCCACGGACGTAAATCCGCAACCCGACGATGTCTTTCTCTTCCTTCATCAGTTCTTGAATCTTCTGTTCGGCAACCGGGGTAATCGTGACCATCGCGCTCCTCCTTGTCATCAGGCCGGCCGTTTCAACCGCCTGGTTTGCTTAGTGTAACACCTCTTTACCGAATATCAACACCCTGCGCTTCGGACTGGCCTGTCGTCGGCACCGTCCACTTGGTTTCAGGCACCTTGACCACCACATCGCCGAGGACTTTTGCCTGACATCCCAACCGGTGCCAGGGTTCGCTCAATGCTTCCCGGTCCAGAAGATCCTGTTCCTCGAAGTCGATCTCCGACAGATGCTCGGCTCCCTGCTGGACCTCGACCCGGCAGGTGGTGCAGGAGGCGTTGCCTCCACAATCGTGATTGAGCGGGAAGCCCAGCGCCTTGGCCGCATCGAGCAGCGTCGTATTTCGTGGCACCGTCCCGCTTCGGCCTTTGGGATGAAGAAACGTCACCAACGGCATCCGCACGTCTCCTTCAATGAGTGACTGCCTCGGCGGCGACCAACGGATAGGGACAGCGCTGCAACTTGATATGTTCTTCGAATTCATGGCGAAACAGCTTCAGGCTGCTTTGCACCAGCACCGCCGCGCCGGTCACCAGCGTGCAATATCCCGTCCCCTTCACGAAGCCACAGAGCTGCAGCAGGCTGTCGAGATCCTTTTGGGTACCCTCACCGGCTTCGATCTTCGCCATCAGCGTGGCGAGATTGATAGTCCCCATACGGCAGGGAGGACACTGCCCGCAACTTTCGCCTTTGAAGAAATTCGAAAATTTTAACGTATGCCGGACCATGCACGTGGCATCATCCACCACGATGACACCGGCGGAGCCCAAGCCGGTTCCCGCCTTTTTCAGTGAATCAAAATCCATCGGGAGATCGAGTTGATCGGCAGTGACCATTGAAAACGCCGGACCGCCGGGGAAGACGGCTTTGATCGATCTTCCGCCCGGCACACCGCCACCGCATTTTTCAATCAGTTCGCGCATCGTCACGCCCATCGGCATCTCGTAGACACCGGGACGGTTCACGGCGCCACTGAGGGAGAACATCATCGTACCCGGGCACTTCTCGGTCCCGACCTGAGTAAACCACGCAGCGCCCTTATAAAGGATGCGCGGCACGTTGCACAACGTTTCGACGTTGTTGACCAAGGTGGGCTTACCGTATAAGCCGTAATCGGTCGGATAAAACGGCGGTTTTTGCCGCGGCATCGCCGGACGCCCCTGCATGGACTCCAGCATGGCGGTCTCTTCGCCGGCCACGTAGCTGCCGTGGCCTTCGAATACTTGAAGGTCGATGTCGATCCCGCTGCCGAGAATGTTCTTCCCGACGAACCCCCGCTCCGTGGCCTGCGCCAATGCCTTTTTCAGATTTTCACGCTCTTCCTGGTACTCGTGATTGACGTAGATGAAGGACGCCTTGGCGTGCGCGGTTCGCGAGGCGATCAGACAGCCTTCAATGAGTTGATGGGGAATCGTTTTCAAGAGATGCCGATCCTTAAATGTTCCGGGCTCATGCTCGCCGGCGTTGCACACAAAGTACCGTTCCTTGACCCGGTGGTTCAGCACCTTGTCCCACTTCACGCCGGTGGGAAAGCCCGCGCCACCCCGACCACGGAGTCCGGAGCTTTTGAGCTCCTGGACGACTTGCTCGGGCGTCAGTTCTTTGATGCATTTTTTCCACGCCTCGTATCCACCGACCTTGATATAGGCATCAATG
>Ga0207691_10001678_pt1 | contig 21870 bp, 20 predicted proteins | sample KBSM13metaG_FD_184327 | JGI IMG/M metagenome (GOLD analysis project Ga0207691, IMG submission 184327) | Miscanthus rhizosphere microbial communities from Kellogg Biological Station, Michigan, USA - KBS M1-3 metaG (SPAdes) (version 2) | ecosystem: Host-associated > Plants > Roots > Rhizosphere >... | reverse complement strand
TGCAGGACTGGTTCCGCACCGTGGGTGGCTTCGAGTACAGCCTCCGGCCGTCCTCCGGCACAGGTGCCTCGACCCTGCAGAAGTTCATCACCACCGACCGGGTCGGCTACTGCGAGCAGTTCTCCGCCGCGATGGCCGTGATGGCGCGCACGCTGAACATCCCGGCCCGCGTCGCCGTCGGCTTCCTGCGCGCCGACCGGGACAAGGACACCTTCGTCTTCAGCGCCCACGACCTGCACGCGTGGCCGGAGCTGTACTTCGACGGGGTCGGCTGGATCGTCTTCGAGCCGACGCCGCAGGACCGCACCTCGGCGGCGCCGTCGTACACCACCCAGGCGCTGGGGCAGAGCCCGACCGACGTACCCAGCGGGTCGGCGACCGCCACCGCCCAGCCCACGAACCAGAAGCCGGACGTGGTCCCGGCGGACAACACGGGTGCTGCCAACCAGCAGGGCAGCGGCGCCAACACCTGGCTGATCGTGAGCCTGGCGGTGCTGCTGCTGATCATCATGCTGCTCCTGCCCCGGGTGCTGCGCGGCTCGACCTCGCGCCGGCGCTGGTCCACAGCACACTCCGCGGAGGCGGTGGCGGACGCCGCCTGGTCGGAGGTCCGGGCGACCGCGGTCGACCTCGACCTGGACTGGTCCGACCAGCGCACCGTGCGGGCCAACGGCCTGGTCGTGCAGCGCGAGGTGGTGCCGACGTACGAGGGCCGGCGGGCGATCGACGACGTGGTCACGTTCGTCGAGCTGACCCGCTACGCCCGGGCCCGCGAGCTGTCGGAGGACACCAGGGCGCGGATCGAGAAGGACGTCGAGACCTGGCGCGAGGCGGTCTACCAGGCGGTGGACCACAAGCGGGCCCGGCGGGCGCGCTGGTTCCCGCGCTCGGTGACCCAGGTGGTCACCGACCTGCTGCCGACCCGGGGGCCGAGGCCGCGTCGCTGAGCGACGGGCGCGTGGTGGTCAGAAGCCGTTCTGGTCGCGCCGGCGCTGCCAGCGCTCCTCGAGCCGCTGCATGAAGCCTTGGCGGGACCCGCCCTTGGGGCGACCGCCGCCGGTGCGCCGCGGCTTGCGGCCGCTGCGGCCGCCCTGGATCATGCTCAGCCCGGCCGGACTGTCGGGCGTCTCGAACCGGCCCTCGGTCGGGGCCTGCTCCGACGCGGCCTGACGACCACGCCAGGCGCTGAGTCCGAGGGTCGCGGAGGCCAGCATGATCACGAAGCCGATGACGGCGACCCACGTCTGCGGCATGATCGCGCCGGTCATCAGGAGCACGACGCCGACCACGAACGCGACACAGGCCGCCACGATCCGGGTGCGGGTGGCACGCGCGAAGGTGGTGCCACGCAGGGTGGACGCGAACTTGGGATCCTCCTCTACGAGGGCGCGCTCCATCTGTTCGAGCAAGCGCATCTCTTCCTCGGAGAGCGGCACGAGATCCTCCCGGGCAACGTGTGAAGGTTTCCAGTCTAGGCAGGCTGTCGGGCTCTCGGTACCCGGGAAGCAAAAATCACAGGAAAGGTTGGGGTGGTTCGGTCCGACCGGTCACGTTTCGGTCACGGCCCGAGGTCACGGCCGGTCTCCCACAAGAAGCGTCGCCGGGCGTACGGCGTGGCCTCCGAACCGCAGGACCGCCGCGTCGACCGCGCGGTCGGCGGCGGCCCAGCCGTGCTCCCGCTCGCCGAGCACCAGCTGCCGGTGCACGCTGGTGCGCGGCACGAGACCCTCCACCCGCACCCCCACCAGCCGGATCCGCGCCCGCTGCAGGCCGAGCCCGGTGAACAGGGCGGCCGCTGTCGCGTAGACCTCGCTGGTCACGTCGGTGGCCTCGGGCAACGTGCGCGAGCGGGTGATCGTGGTGAAGTCGGCGAACCGCACCTTCAGGGTCACCGTGCGCCCCGCCAGCTTCGCCGTGCGCATCCGGCCGGCCACCTTCGCGCTGAGCCGGAGCACCTCGCGCAGCACCACCTCCCGGTCGTCGGTGTCGCGGCCGAACGTCTCGTCGCTGCCGATGCTCCGTTCGGGCTCGTGGTCGCCCCTCTTCACCGTGATCTCACGCCGGTCGTCGCCCCAGGCCAGGGCGTGCACGTGGGCGCCGGCATGCGGCCCGAGCGCCCGCTTCAGGGTCGGCAGCGGGGTGTGCGCGACGTCGCCGACGGTGACCAGCCCGAGCCGGTGCAGCTGCTCGCGGGTCTTCTCGCCCACCCCGTAGAGCTCACCGACGTCGAGCGGGTGCAGGAACGAGGTCACCCGGTCGGTCGGCACCACGACCACGCCGTCGGGCTTGGCGCGTCGGCTGGCCAGCTTGGCCACCGACGGCGCGGCGGCCACCCCGACCGAGCAGGTGATGCGCTGCTCGTCGTACACCCGGGCACGGAGGTGCTCGGCCACCGCGAGCGGTGTGCGGAACCGGCGCAGCGTGCCGGACACGTCGAGGAACGCCTCGTCCAGCGACAGCGCCTCCACCACCGGGGTCACCTGCCGGAAGATCTCCATCACCGAGGACGACACGGTCTCGAAGTCGGTGTAGTCCGGGCTGAGCACCACCGCCTGCGGGCAGGTCCGCCGGGCCCGGGTCATCGGCATCCCGGAGTGCACGCCGAACCGGCGGGCCGGGTACGTCGCCGACAGCACCACCCCGCGATGCCCGCCGCCCACGATCACCGGCTGGTCGGCGAGGTCTGGCCGGTCCCGGATCGCCACCATCGCGAAGAACGCGTCCATGTCGACGTGGAGGACGTGGCAGCCGGCGGAGAGGTCGGCGGTCATGGCGAGAATTCCCAAGGGATCAAGGAATTCGACCGACCAGCCTCAGTGCGTGGCGAGCACGTGCACCTGCGCGGCGAGGGTGAGGTACTCGGGGCGGTCGGCGACGGCGCGCTCGAGGTCGAGCAGGGCGGCGCCGGCGCCGGGCTCGAGGTCGTGCAGGGAACCGGGGACGAGGTCGGCGAACACCCGGACGGCGTGCACCGCCTGCGGGGTGAAGCCGCTGCCGGCGAGCAGGTCGGTGACCTCCGGGGCCGTGAACCGGCGCTCCCCCGAGGTGTCGTCGCCAGTGCCGTCGAGCGCGGCGACGGCCTGGCGGAAGTGGCCGGCCATCGCCCGGGCCAGGACCGCGGCGTGGCGCTGGCCGACCAGCAGGGACAGGGTGCCGCCGGGACGGAGCACCCCGCCGATCGTGGCCAGCCCCGCTGCCGGGTCTTCGAGGATGCCGAGCACGCCGTGGCAGAGCACCAGGTCGGCCTCGTCGGTGACCACGTCGGGAACCAGGTCGGGCAGCCCGGCCAGGTCGCCCTGGACGCCGGTGACCCGGTCGGCGACGTCGCTCTCGGCCGCCCGCCGGCCCAGCGCGGCGAGCGCGTCGGGGCTGGGGTCGACCACGGTGACCTGGTGGCCCTGCTCGGCGAGCCGGACCGCGAACCCGCCGGTGCCGCCGCCGATGTCGACGATCCGGCCACCCGGTGCGCCGAGCACCTGCTGCACGGCGTCCCAGACCACGGCGGTCCGGACGGCAGTGCGGCGTTCGAGGGGGCGGTGCTTTTCGGGGTCCCCGCCGGAGGGCGAGCGCAGCGAGCCCTCTGGTGGGGTGTGGTCCATGTCGCCAACCCTAGGGCTTTCATCCCGTGCTCCCGGGGCTGCGGTGCCACAGCCTGCGGGCCACCTCGCCGGTGACCTGGCCCGGGGACTGGCCGGCCGGCTTGATGTCGGCGTACGGCGACATCCGGAAGCCGCTGCTGTGCACCAGCACCCGCTGGGCCGCCGGCCCCGGGTCGACCTCCGCGACCGTCTCCGGCACCCGGTCGATCTCGGCCAGCGCCGCGTCGACCCCGCCGGTGCTCCACCGGTCGGCGAGCAGGCCGAGGTCCCAGGCCCCGGTCGCGCGCAGGGAGATGCCTCGCCGCCCGGTCCGGCGTACGATGCCGCGCACCACCAGCAGCCACGACCCGAACACCGTGGAGGCGTAGGGACCCTGCACGTCCTCGAAGAACGTCGCGTCGACCGGTCCGGTCGCGTCGTCGAGGGTCAGGAAGATCACCCGCCGGCCGGACCGGATCGGCGGGGTCTGGGTGGCCACCTTCACTCCCGCGACCAGGATCTGCGAGCGGCTGCGCTGCGCGAGCAGCCCGGTCGAGCGCACCACCCCGAGCTGGTCGAGGAACCGCTGGTGGAAGTCGAGCACGTGGCTGCTCGCGTCGAGCCCGAGGATGTCGAGCTCGGCGCGCACCCGGTCGGACGCGGTCATCTCCGGCAGCCCGCTGCTCTCCCCCTCGGCCGGTCCGTCGCCGAGGTCGAGCGCGAGCTGCACCGAGGTGACCGGTGGGACCGGCCGCGTGGCCCGGGACTGGGCTGCCGCCCGTTCGCGCACGGACAAGGGGCCGGCCATCTCCTGGCCCTCGATCGGGATCTGGCGTGCCGGACGCCGGCCCGACGGAGCACGACCCCGCGCGGCCCGCTCCAGCGCCCGGCCGTGCCGGTCGAGGTCGGCGACCTGGAGCAGCAGGTCGCGCCGGGTGACCCGGCCGCGCCGGCGCAGGTCGCCGGTGGCGCCGATGCCGTAGACCGCGTCGAACGCCCCCGCCTGCACCAGCCGCTCGGCCACCGGCCGCGACACCCGGGCGCGCTGCCAGAAGTCGGTCAGCGAGGCGTACGGCGTGCCCTCGCGCGCGGCCACGATCCGGGCCACCTCGGCCCCGGTGATCCCCTTGACGTCGGCCAGCGACAGCCGGATCCCCCAGCCCACCCCGGTCCACGGAGGCAGCTCCCCCAGCACCGGCACCAGCGACCACCGCAGCGTGTCGACACCCGGGGTCTCGTCCTCGGTCTGCGGGTCGACCCGCTCGACGACGTAGCGGTCCTCGGAGGCGTTGACGTCGAGCCCGAGGATCGTGATCCCGAGCTGCCGGGCGTCGTCGAGGATCAGCCGCTTGGGGTACATGCCGGGGTCGTGGGTGAGCACCCCGGACAGGAAGTGCGCCGGGTAGTGCGCCTTGAGCCACGCCGACTGGTAGGTCGGCAGCGCGAACGCGGCGGCGTGGGCCTTGCAGAAGCCGAACGACGCGAACGCCTCGATCACCTTCCAGACCCGCTCCACCAGCGGCCGGTCGTAGCCGCGCGCCAGCGCCCGCGGGTGGAACCACAGCCTGGTGTCGGCCATGCCCTCGACGTCGCCGAGCGCGCGCCGCCACTCGTCGGCCTCGGCGAACGTGCAGCCGGTGAACTGCTGGATGATCTCGATCACCTGCTCGTGGAAGACCACGACGCCGTGGGTGCCGGCCAGGATCGGGCGCAGGTCGTCGTGCAGGAACAGCGGCATCTTCCAGCCCTGCTTGGCCTCGAGGTACGGCGTGATCATGTCGCTCTTGACCGGTCCCGGCCGGAACAGCGAGATGTCGGCGATGATGTCCTCGAAGTCCTCGATGCCGGACTTGCCGACCAGCTCGCGCTGTCCCGGCGACTCGATCTGGAAGACGCCGAGGGTCTTGGAGCTCGAGATCATCTGGTACGTCGTCGGGTCGTCGAACGGCACCTGCGCCTCGTCGTCGAGGTCGAGCCGGATGCCGTCGTGGCGCTCGATCTCGGCCACCGCGTGGGCCATCGAGGACTGCATCCGGATGCCGAGCACGTCGAGCTTGAGCAGACCGAGGTCCTCCACGTCGTCCTTGTCGAACTGGCTCATCGGGTAGCCCGCGAAGCTGGCCTCGACCGGGGTGCGGTCGAGCAGGGTGGCGTCGGAGAGCAGCACCCCGCACGGGTGCATCGCGATGTGGCGGGGCAGGCCGTCGAGCTTCTCGACCAGGCCGAACATCAGGTCGAGCCTGCCCTCGGCCAGCCCGGACGCCCGCAGCTCGGGGAGGTCGCGCAGCGCCATCCGGGCGTCGCGCGCCCGGATGTGCGGGAAGGACTTCGCGATCGCGTCGGTCTCGCCCGGCGGCATCCCGAGCGCGGCGCCGACGTCACGGATCGCGTGGCGCACCTTGTAGGTCTCCATCATCGACACGCACGCGCAGCGCTCGGCGCCGTAGCGGTCGAGGATCGCCTCGTAGACCTCCAGCCGCCGCGCGGACTCCACGTCGAGGTCGATGTCGGGCAGCGAGGCGCGCAGCGGCGAGAGGAACCGCTCCATCAGCAGGTTGTGCCGGATCGGGTCGACCCCGGAGACCCCGAGCAGGTAGTTGACCAGGCTGCCCGCGCCCGACCCGCGCGCCGCGCACCGGATGCCGAGCTCCCGGATCAGGTCGGTGACGTCGCCGACGGTGAGGAAGTACGACGCGAAGCCGAGCCCGCGGATGATCTCCAGCTCGTCGGCCAGCCGCTTCCAGATCCGCTGCCGGGGTGCGTCGCCGTAGCGCCAGCCGACCGCGGCCTCGCACCGCGCCCGCAGTGCCGCGTCGGCCGGAGAGTCACCGAGGCAGGAGGAGTCGCGCGAGCGCGGCCGGGCCTCGGACCAGCCACCCCCCGGTTCCTGAGCCTGTCGAAGGGTGAACTCCGGGAAGTGCACCTCGCCCAGCCCGAGGTCCTCGCGCGGGTCGAGCACACAGCGGTCGGCGACCGCGCGGGTGTGCGCGAGCAGCCGGGTGCTGTCGTGGTGGCCGTCGAGGCCGGCGTAGCGGCAGATCTCCTCGGCGACCTCGTGCATCTCCTTGCCGGACTTGAGGAACCCTTCGGCGTTGCCGCGGTCGAGATGGCGGAGGTCGAGCGGGACCAGCCGGCGGGCGGCATCGAGGACGTCGACGGTGGGGGCGTCGGCCCGGTCGGCGTAGCGGACCGCGTTGGACAGCACCACCGAGAGCCCGGATGCCCGGCCCAGCCCGGCCATCCGGGCGGCGTGGGTGGACGAGCCGGGACCGCTGCCGGCGATCCGGTGGGAGACCGCCTCGACCAGGAGGTCGTGCGGGCCGACCGCCGCGCGCCAGCGGTCGAGCACCGCCCGGCCGAGGTCGTCGCGACGCAGCGTGGCAGCCCGGCCGAGCTCGGAGGCGGGACCGAGCAGCACCAGGACGTCCTGGCCGGCGACGTGCTCGGCGACCAGGTCGAGCGAGCAGACCGGGTCGCCGCGCTCGCCGGCGAGGTGGGTCGCGGAGACCAGCCGGCACAGCGCCGCCCAACCGCTGCGACCGCTGGCCAGGAACGTGACCCGGGGCAGCCGGGCGTCACGGAAGGCGCCGCCGCGGACCGGAGTCCTTCGAGACGGTTGCTGCGCAACCCTTCGAGACGGGCCTTGACGGCCCTCCTCAGGGACCGCCTCCTCAACCAGCGTCAAAGGACCCACCGTCGGTGTGACCGCGAGATCGACGCCGAGGATCGGGCGGATCGCGGCCCGCTGGCAGGCCTTGGCGAACCGGACCGCCCCGTAGGTGCCGTTGCGGTCGGTCAGCGCGAGGGCGTCCATCTCCTGCTCGACCGCCCGTTCGACCAGCGCCTGGGGGTGCGAGGCGCCGTACTGGAGCGAGAAGCCGGAGGCGACGTGGAGGTGGACGAAGCCGTCAGGCAACGTGCCCCTTCCTGCCGGCGGGCGCCGGAAGCGCCACGTGTCGGGTGAGCCCGAGGGAGGACTCGACCAGGGCCAGGAACCGGTCGGCGTCACGCAGCAGGTCGTCGGCCTCGCGCTCGTTCACCGCCCGCGTGGACCCCGCCTCGGCGGCGGCCCGCTTGCCCGCGCCGGCGGCGAAGAACGTCGCCCACTCCGCGAACTCGGGTGCCACCTCGGCGAGCAGCACCCAGGCGTTCTTCTGCGGGCGGCGTCGGGCGCCGGGCACGGGGCGCGCGCGGGCCGCGAGCAGCCCGGCGGTCGCCCGCAGCGCCGCGACGTGGGCCAGCGCGTAGCGGGCCGGCACCTCGGCGGTCAGCGCCGCCTCACGCAGCGACTCCGCGGCCCGGTCGAGGTAGGAGTGGGTGGCGGCCGGGAGGTAGCCGGTCTCGTGCATCGTCATCACCACGCCTCTAGTCCACGCAGCCGGTCAGCCGCCAGCCACCGGTCGACCAGGAGAAGGTCAGGTCGAAGACCCCGAAGCCGGGCCGGCGAACGGGGTCATCGGGGTCGTCGGGGGGGATGGCGAGCGCGCGCCCCCGCGGCGTCGCCTCCACCCGCCAGACCTCGCGCTCGGCGAGCAGGTCGGGGCTGGTCAGCGTCGCCACCGTGCCCGCCACCTCCGGCTGGTCCTCGGAGCCGATCACCGCCCGCACCCCGGCGGACCGCCACCAGGGGCCGGTCTCCACCCAGTGCGCGACCACGTCACGCACCTGCCACAACCGGCCGTGCCAGAGGAACTGCTCCGGCCCCTCCACCGAGCCGGTGCTGCCCTGCACCCGCCCCTTCCGCACGTCCACGGGATCGTCGTAGCGTCGCACGTCCTGCTCCTTCCCCAGAGCATCCGAAGTCTCGACCCCTCGAACGTGTGTTCGAACACTCCAAGTACACCTCTCCCCGGCCGCGACGTCAAGCCGTTCGTCCACACCCGTTCTCACCCGGTCCGGACAGGCCGACGGGCCCGACCGGGGGGACGTCGGGCCCGTCGGTGGCATGGAGTTGGTCAGTCGTCGTCGTCCTCCTCACTTGTCGGCTCGATAAGCCCGATCAGGCCGTGCTCGTAGGTGTGCGCGATGTCGTCCACCTCGTTGCCGATGCCGGCGGCGAAGATCAGCGAGTTCGGCGTCCCGATCACGCCGTTGCCGAACGCGATGCCCCACAACCCGGTGTTCACCAGTGGGGCGCCGGAGGCGTCCTTCAGGGTGCCCTTGAACTTCCCGCTGCGAGCTCCGAAGGCATGGATCTTGCCGTTGTCGACGTTGCCGACCAGCAGCCGGCCACCGAACTTGCCCCAGTGCTTGGGCGCGATCGCCATGCCCCAAGGCCCCTGCAGCACGCCGCCATCCCCGTTCGTGAACAGCCTCTTCTTGAACTTGCCGTCCGCCTTGAACATGCTGATCGCTCCCCTGTGCGCGCCCTCCGGGTCGGCGTACGCGACATAGACGCGATCCTTAAGGAAGGCCACGTTGTATGGCACGAGCCCGGTCTTGGCGATCTTCGGGTCGACGAAGAGGCCGGGATCGTCGACCTTTTGGAAGTCGGCGTCGTAGACGTCGACGGTGCCGTTGAGCCCGTCTGCGACGAGCAGCCGGTTGCCCCGCTCACCTTTGCTGGGCACGAGCGCGAGCCCGAACGGCAACGAGGGGAACTTGCGCGCATCGGTCAAGGTGGTGGTCGCGGCCGGAGCGGGCACGTTGCTCCACCCGGTGATCCTGCCCTCAGGTGCACCACCGGGCCCCTCGACGGCCTCGGTGAAGATGAACCGCGCAGGGGTAAGCACACCGGCCTGGGTGATCTTGAAGTCCGTCGTCGGGTTGAAGACCAGGCCGAAGGGCGACGACCCGGTCACGTGGAGGCCGATCTTCTGGATCGGGGTGGTGGGGCTGGTCGCGCCGGCGTAGAGCTGGATCGCCTGAGTGGGGTCGGGCGCGAAGTTGTTGTTGACCCACAGCGGGGTTGCATTGCCGACGGGGCCGAAAGCGATGCCCCACGGGTTCTTGACGTCGGGGTCGTCCAGTTCGGCGAGACCCGGGACGTCGGAGACCAGGTTGCGTTGGGTGAAGGCGTTGTCGTCACTGTCATGACCGTGACGGGCATTGGCCGGCGATCCTGCCGTCCCTCCGATGACCAGCACCGTCGCGAAGGCCGCTGCCACCCCCGCTCGTCCCCACCGTCTTGTCAGCATGGCCATCTCGATCCCTTCCGCCGGCGCTTCACGGTGACGCACCACCCTCTAATCGCGACGCAACTCCGATGAGGTCTACCTGTCAATCGGACGATGGTCTTACGACCCCCCACCGTGGGGGAGCGTGCCCGGATAGCCTCGCCCCATGGAGCACGCCAGCATCAGCAGGTTCCGCGACGCCCTGTCCGCCAACGGCGGACGGGGCCGCATCGTGATCCTCCCCGACTCGGTCCACACCGCCGCGCTGGCGGCCGAGGCGCTCGGCTGCGAGGTCGGCGCGATCGCCAACAGCCTGCTGTTCGACGCCGACGGGGAGCCGGTACTGATCCTCACCTCCGGGTCCCACCGCGTCGACACCGGCAAGGTTGCTGCCGCGATCGGCGTCGGCTCGCTGGACCGGGCGAAACCGGAGTTCGTGCGCGCACACACCGGCCAGGTCATCGGCGGGGTGTCCCCGATCGCGCACCCGTCGCGGATCCGGACCTACCTCGACCCGTGGCTCCGGCGGTACGACGAGATCTGGGCCGCCGCGGGTCACCCGGCCGCGGTGTTCTCCACAACGTACGAAGAGCTCCTCGCCATGACCGGCGCCACCGAGATCGAAGTGGCCTGACATGGAGATCTGGGTCAACCCGGCGTGCTCGAAGTGCCGGTTCGCGCGTGACGCGCTGGATGAGGCCGGGATCGCCTACACGGAGCGCCGGTACCTCGACGACCCGCCCACGGCGGACGAGCTTGCCGTCGTCCTCGACCGGCTCGGCCTCGAGCCGTGGCACGTGGCGCGGGACAAGGAGGCAGTCGAGGAAGGCATCGACCTGCCCCGCGACGCCGGTCACCGCAACGCGTGGCTCGCCGCGCTGGCCGCACATCCGCGGGTGCTCCAGCGGCCGATCATCACCGCCGACGACGGCACCACGGTGGTCGGCCGAGATCAGGACGCCGTGTCCCGGGTGATCGCGGCGGAGACCGAGCGCGGTACCTGATCAACCGCCAGTGCGTCCGCCGTGCATGTGGCGGTCCGCCGGGGCCGGTGGCGTCGGAACGGCTCGGCCATGCCTGCGGATAGGTTCCGCACATGGCGCGGGTCGTGGTGGTCGGGGGCGGCTTCGGCGGCATGGCGTCGGCCGCGCGGCTGGCCAAGCTGGGCCACGAGGTCACCCTGCTCGAGGCGTCTTCCCGGCTCGGTGGCGCACTCGGGTTCGTCGAGCGGGGCGGGTTCCGCTGGGATGCGGGTCCGACGCACATGCTGCTGCCCGCCGTCGTGCGCGACCTCTTCCGCAAGTCCGGCCGACCGCTGGAGAAGGAGCTCGACCTGGTGCCGGTCGAGCCGATGCGGCAGCACCGGTTCGAGGACGGCACCCTGCTCGACCTCCCGAGCGGAAGTCGGTCGGTGCAGATCGCGGCCATCGACGCGGCTCTGGGGAACGGCCTCGGGCGGGTGTGGGCGGCGTACACGGCGGAGTTCCCCGATGCCTGGGAGGCGCTCCGCAAGGACTGGCTGGAGCGGCCGTGGTCGGCGGAGCACGCCAGCAGGCGGTCCCGGGACCTGCTCGGCAGCCGGCTGACACTGGCGAAGATGACCGGCAAGCTGCTCAAGGACGACCGGCTCCGCCAGGTCGCGACGCTGCCGGCCGTGCTGGAGGGGCACGACCCCCGCAACGTGCCCGCCTGGACCGGCCTGGTCTCGTACGTAGAGCAGAACTTCGGCAGCTGGACCGTGCCCGGCGGGATGGGCGCCCTCGCCACGGCGCTGGTCCAGCGGCTCGCGACCCGGCGGGTCGACGTGCGCACCGGCGTCGAGGCACGCGACCTCGAGCTGGCGTCGGACCGCGTCTCGGGCGTGCGCACCGACGACGAGGTGCTCCGGGCCGACGTGGTCGTGGTGGCCGTCGACCCGCGCCGGCTGCCGGCACTGGCGCGCCACGTGCGGCGCACCATGCCGGCGATCCCGCCGGTCGTCGCCCACCTCGGGATCACCGGCGAGGTGCCCGACCTGCCCCACGAGGTGGTGCTGCACGGCGACCCGCTGCTGGTGCTGCGCACCAACGGCACGGCACCGGCGGGGGCGCACGCCTGGACCCTGCTCGGACGCGGGCACATCGCCGAGGACCCGGTGACCGCGCTGTCCCGGCACAGGATAGACGTCCGCCAGCAGGTCGAGGTCCGCGTCGACCGGTCGCCGCGGGAGCAGGTCGAGTCGTGGCGCGGCTCGCCGTACGGCGTGCTCTGGCAGGGTCGCCGGACGCTAGACCGGCGGCTCGGCACCGAGTCACCGGTGCCGGGCGTCTACTGCGCCGGCGCGCACACGACCCCGGGTGCCGGGCTGCCGTGGGTGGGGCTGTCTGCGGCGCTGGTCGCCCAGGCGGTGGGGCGGGCGTGAGCGGTCGTGGTCGGTTTCCCAAGGTGTCCAGGTCTTCTGGCGCTTCCAGCGCCGGGCATGCCCCTGGGACAGCCAGAGAACATCGATACCTTGGGAATTCTCCCCCGCGTCAGACCCGCGACCCCAGCCCCGCGTAGATCTCCCGCGTCGCCTTCGACCGGTTCAACGTGTAGAAGTGCAGGCCCGGCGCGCCGCCGGCCAGGAGCTTGTCGCAGAGCTCGGTGGCGACCTCGATGCCGATCCTGCGCACCTCGGCCGGATCGGTGACGCCCTCGAAGCGGGCCAGCACCTCGGGAGGTACGTCGCGCCCGGAGAGCTCGGTCATCCGCTCGACCGAGCGGAGGTTCGTGATCGGCATGATCCCCGGGATGATCGGGAAGTCGACCCCGTTGGCGGCGCAGCGCTCGACCAGGCCGAAGTAGTCGGAGGCGCGGAAGAACATCTCGGTGACCGCGAAGTCCGCGCCGGCGTCGTACTTGCGTCGCATCACGAGCGCGTCGGCCTCCAGCGACGCCGCGTCGCGGTGCCCCTCCGGGAAGGCCGCGACGCCGATCCCGAAACCGTCGAGCGAGTGCACCAGCTCGACCAGCTCGGAGGCGTAGTTGAAGCCGCCCTCGGTGGCGGTCCAGGCAGTGCCGGGCCCGTCCGTCGGGTCGCCGCGCAGCACCATCACGTTGTGGACGCCGCCCTCGGCGTAGGCGCGCAGGATCGCGCGCAGCTCCTCGGCGGTGTGGCCGACGCAGGTCAGGTGCGCCATCGGGGTCAGCGACGTCTCCTTCGCGATCCGTGAGGTGACCCGGATGGTGCCCTCGCGGGTGCTGCCGCCAGCGCCGTAGGTCACCGAGACGAACGTCGGGCGCAGCGGCTCGAGGTCCCTGATCGACTGCCACAGCACGCGCTCGCCGTCCTCGTCCTTCGGCGGGAAGAACTCGAAGGAGTACGACTTGCCGCCCTCGGCGATCAGGTCTCCGATACGCACAGGGGCCTCAGGCATGCCGAGAAGGATACGGGGGACTACGGTGTCCCGGTGACACCGGCGGACACGGCGTGGGACGCGTCCTGGGACGCATCCACCTTCCGTGGCGACGTCGAGAAGCAGCTGCTCGGCTTCGTCGACGAGCACGCAGCGTGGCTCGACCGGCTCGGCGAGGACGCCCAGCGCCTGGTCGCGGCGGCTCGCACCAGTGTCATCGGGGGCAAGCGGTTCCGTGCCGCTTTCTGCTACTGGGGCCACCACGCCGTGGCGGGCATGGTCGCGCCGGAGGACGAGGCGTCGCTCGTGCGCGCCTGCGGGTCTCTCGAGCTGCTGCACGCCAGCGCGCTGGTCCACGACGACTACATGGACGCCTCCGACGTACGACGGGGGCGTCCCGCCACGCATCGCGAGTTCGGCGCGCTGCACCAGCGCTCCGGCTGGCGCGGGGACGCGGAGCAGTACGGCGCCGCCGCCGCGATCCTGCTCGGCGACCTGCTGCTCAGCTGGGCCGACGAGCTGCTGCGCACCTGCGGCCTCGACGGCGAGCGGGTGCGGGCCGCGCAGGCGTTCTTCGACCTCACGCGCAGCGAGGTCGTGACCGGCCAGTTCCTCGACGTGAGCGCCCAGGCCCGGGGCGCGAGCGACGTCGACCTCGCCATGAACGTGCTGCGCTACAAGTCCGCCAAGTACTCCATCGAGCGTCCGCTCCACATCGGCGCGGCCCTGGCCGGGGCGTCCGGTCAGACGATCGGCCAGCTGACCCGGTTCGGACTGCCGCTCGGCGAGGCGTTCCAGCTGCGCGACGACCTGCTCGGGGTGTTCGGCGACCCGGAGGCCACGGGCAAGCCGGCCGGGGACGACCTCACCGAGGGCAAGCGCACGGTGCTCGTCGCGCTGGCGCTCGACGCACTCTCCCCCAAGGACGCTCGTCATCTCGACGCCAGCCTCGGCGAACCTCTCGACGAGGAGCGGGTCACCCGGCTTCGGGAGCTGATCGACGGGTCGGGCGCACGCGCCCAGGTCGAGCAGGTCATCGACGAGCTGACCGAGCGCGCGCTCACCGCGCTCGACGCCGCCGAGATCGACGACCGCGCGCGGGGCGTCCTGCGCACGCTCGCCGCCGCGGCCACCCAGCGCGTGGTCTAGCTCGGTCCTCTAGCTCGGTCCTCCAGCGCTCAGTCGTCCAGCGCTGAGTCGTCCGGCGCCCGGTCGTCCGGCGCCCGGTCGTCCGGCGCCGGCGTGAGCAGGAAGGTGCCGCTGGCGGTGGCCAGCACCCGCTCCTCAGCGTCGTACAGCTCACCGGTGAGGAACGCGACCCGCGAACCGCGCTTGATGATCCGACCCCTCCCGACAATCCGGCCGATCCGGGTCGGGCGCAGGTAGCTGACCTTCAGCTCGACCGTGGGCGCGATCTCGCCGGGCTCCAGGGTGCAGACGATCGCCGTGCCCAGCGTGGCGTCGAGCATCGCCGCCAGGAAGCCGCCCTGCACGTTGCCGACGGTGTTGCCGAACTCCTCGCCCACCGTGAACGCCGCCTCGGCGGCGCCGGCCTCGACGTCCACCGCGAGCAGCTCGTAGCCGAGGGTGTCGAGCGCGCGCGGACGGGGACGGTCGCGGGACCCCTCCCACAACCGCTGGGCCATGGCGGGCCGGTCAGTCCAGCGACGGGATCGAGATCGGCGGACCCTCGCCGCGCAGCAGCACGCCGAACGCGGGGTCCTCCCCGGCTCGCTCCGTGAACACGTCGAGCGCCACGGAGAACGCCTGCCCGTCCTCCCGCGCCAGCGGCCCCCAGCCGTCCCAGAGAACGACCGTCGGCTTGGCGACGTCGCGGAGGCAGTCGATCAGCGAGTCGAAGTTTGGTTTGAAGTGCGCCTCAAACGAAAGACCTTCCGCGACCGCGTCGAGGAAGGTCTCCTTGTCCTGGTGCGTCCACCCGTCGACGTAGCCGAACTCCCAACCGGCGTGCCCCACGGCGTGACGTATCTCCTGCTCCGGCAGGTGGTTGTGCCACTGGTACACGCCCACCGGGTGGTGGCCCGCGAGGATCCTGGCAAGTCCGCTCATATGGTCGTCTCCCCTTCGTCGCGACTGACCGCCAGCCTCGCGTCCGGCAGGGCCGACGTCAACGGTCGGAGGTTGCTCAGAACGCGAGCGCCTGGGCGCGCCGCTTGACCTCGGCGCCGCGATTCTCGCGCAGGGCGTCGATCGGCCGGCCGGGCAGCGACTCGTCCTCGGTGAACAGCCAGGTGAGCGCCGCGTGGTCGTCGTAGCCGCCGTCGTGCAGCACGGTGAGCACCCCGGGCACACCCTTGACCACGACTCCGTCCATCACGAGCAGCGCGGGCACCTGCTGCCCGGCGCCCTCGGCGGGTACGGCGGCCGCCAGCTGGTGCTCGCGGATCCAGGTCCGCACCTTGCTCACGGGCACGCCGAGATGCTTCGCGCAGGCGGTCCAGTCGAGCCAGTCACCGACGAGGGTGCCGAGGTCGTCGGTGGTGCCGCGGGTGGTGGTGGTGTCATCGCTCACGCGTCCAACTGTGCCAGCCGGGGGCCTGCTCAGCCCAGCCGGCCGTCGTACCAGCCGCGTCGCCGCGCCGGAAACGGACAATTGCCGCCCGGCCCGCGCTCGTCTCCTCAGCTGTGACAGGTCTCTCCGGCTGCAGAACGTGCGCTTGGGTGCTCACGCGCCTACGGTGGATTGCTTCCAACCCAAACTAGACTTCGTCGGGCAGCCGGTCTCTTCCCCGCCGGACGTGGAGGTCGACACGTGGAGCGCATGACAGCCGACCGGGTCTCCGACCCGCTCATCGGCCGGCTCCTCGACGGCCGCTACCTCGTCGGACCGCGGATCGCCCGCGGTGGCATGGCCACGGTCTACCAGGCCACCGACACCCGGCTCGACCGCACGGTCGCGGTCAAGGTGATGCACGCCGGACTGGGCGACGACGACGAGTTCGCCCGTCGCTTCCGGCGCGAGGCGCAGGCGGCCGCCCGGCTCGCGCACCACAACGTGGTCGCGGTGTTCGACCAGGGCGACCACGACGGCACGTTGTTTCTGGTCATGGAGTACGTCCCGGGGATCACGCTCCGCGACCTGATCCGCTCCGAGGCCCCGATGTCGCCGGTCCGGGCGCTGACCGTGATCGAGCCGGTGCTGTCCGCGCTCGGCGCCGCCCACCGGGCCGGGATGATCCACCGCGACGTGAAGCCCGAGAACGTCCTCCTCGCCGACGACGGCCGGGTCAAGGTCGCCGACTTCGGGCTGGCCAGGGCCGTCAACTCCGAGAGCCAGCACACGAGCACCGGCGTGCTGATCGGCACGGTCTCCTACCTCTCCCCCGAGCTGGTCGTCGACGGCCGTGCAGACGCCCGCTCCGACGTCTACGCCGCCGGCGTGCTGATCTACGAGATGCTCACCGGCCAGAAGCCGCACCAGGCCGACTCGCCGATCCAGGTCGCCTACCTGCACGTGCACGAGAACATCCCACCGCCGTCGCGGCTGATGCCTTCGCTCCCGCCGTACGTCGACGCACTCGTCGCCCGCGCCACTGCCCGCGACACCGCGCTGCGCCCGGCCGACGCCACTGTGCTGCTCCACCAGCTCCGCCGGGTGCGCCACGCGCTCGAACACGGCGTCGCCGACGACCCGGAGCTGACCGCCGACCTCGCGCCCGCGATCGGCCGCGACCCGTTCGAGGACACCGACGGGCAGCTGCCGCGGGCGATCATCGACCTGTCCCTGGAAGGGGCGGGCGGGAGCCCCGGCGGCAACGGGACAGACGACGTCTACGACCAGGAGCGCGAGCCGACCTCGACCCTCCCCCGGCCCCCGCTCGGCGTCGCGGCCCGCGCAGGTGCCGGTGGTGGAAGCGCCCGGACGCTCGCGCGTCCGTCGGCCGTGCAGCCGCTACCTCCTCGCCCGCGCGCTACGAAGCGCCGGCCGCTGCTCCTGGTGATGCTGCTGGTCACTGCCCTCCTGGTGGGGCTGGGCGGGTGGTACCTCGGCTTCGCGCGCTACACGACGACACCCGGCGTGATCAACATGACCCGAGCGGCGGCCAAGGTCGAGGTGGTCAGGTCCGGGCTGGCGTTCGACGTCACCGGCACCGGCTACTCCGAGACCGTGGCCAGGGGTTCGGTGCTGCGAACCGACCCCGCGCCCGGCTCCCGGATCTCCAAGGACGGCACGGTCCATACGGTCATCTCACGCGGCCCCGAGCGACATGCCGTGCCCACAGTGGACGGCAGAACGCTCGACGACGCCCAGGCGATGCTGCAAGATTCCCACCTCAGCTTCGGGCGCGCGATCGAGAAGTACTCCGACACGGTGAAGAAGGGCCTCGTGATCAAGGCCAGCCCCGGCGTTGGCACCGACCTGCGCCGCGACGCGGCTGTCGACCTGACCGTGAGCAAGGGCCAGAAGCCGATCGAGGTGCCCGACTTCACCGGCAAGGACGCCGACGAGGCCCAGACCGCGCTCGACAGTCTGGGGCTCGAGGTCGACACCACCTCCAGGTACGACGACGACGTCGCCAAGGGCATGGTGATCGCGCAGGACCCGAGCGACGGCACCCTGTTCAAGGGTGACACCGTCGAGCTGACCGTCTCCAAGGGTCCCGAGCTGGTCGAGGTGCCCCGTGTCGTCGCCATGGGCCTGGGCGCCGCCACCGAGAAGCTGGAAGCGGCCGGCTTCAAGGTGACGTCCAAGGAGTCTGGCGCCTACCTGGGCCTTCACTTCGTGCTGCGCTCCGACCCGTCCTCGGGCTCGCTGGCGCCGAAGGGCAGCACGATCACGTTGTACCTCGTCTAGCCCATCCGCCACATCCGCCCCTTGACGCACATAGGTCACATCCGTCACTCTCGATGACTTCGAGTGTCGAAAACGTGAGGGGTCGGGCATGTCCACCGTCGTGCGCGCCGTGTTCCGGCAGGCCGGGCGCACCCTCACCACGGGCATCGCTCTGGGCGGGCTGGTCGTCACCAGCCTCGCGCTGGACGGCGCCTGCGAGCGCCCCATACGACGAACCGTGACGGCAAATGCGGCGCAACCGGTTGCGTCCGCGGTCGCGAACGTCGCCACGAAGCACCGGGCCGGCAGGAGGTGGCCCGGGCATCCGGGCCGGCGGGTGATCTCCTACCACGTGAGAAGCGGCGACACCGCGAGCCGGATCGCGGTCCGGTTCCACGCGTGGACCGCCGAGCTGCTGGCGATCAACCACAAGACCAGCTCGTCGCTCTGGTACGCCGGCGAGAAGGTGAAGGTGCCGGTCGTCACTGCCCGTGCCGGCCGGCACCTGGAGAAGAAGTCCCACCCTGCGAAGAAGCACCCGAGGCACCAGGCGAAGAAGAAGCGGAAGAAGTCGAAGCCGCACCACACCTCGCGCTCCGCGCGCGCGGTGGTCCGCGACGAGGTGAGGCGGGTCGCGCGCCTGCACGGTGTCAACCCGCACATGGCGCTGGCGATCGCGTGGCAGGAGTCCGGCTGGCAGCAGCACGTGCGGTCCTCAGCCGGTGCGGTCGGCACGATGCAGGTGATGCCGAAGACGGGCCGCTGGATCTCGGTGCTCGTGGGACGCCGGCTGCACCTGCAACGGCTGCACGACAACGTGCTCGCCGGCGTGGTCCTCTACGAGCTCCTGCGTCGCGACCACTCCGTGCGGGGGGCGCTCGCCGGCTACTACCAGGGCCTCGGCTCCGTGCACGCCCACGGGATGTACAAGAGCACCAAGCGCTACATCCGCAACGTCAAGCACCTCAAGCGGGCGTTCGACGACGGCTGGCGGCCGCTCGGCTGACGCACCCTAGGGTGACGGCATGCCGTCGCGGAAGCTGCTCGCCAGCCTCGCGCTGCTCGGGATCGCGGCCGCGTGGGGATCGACGTTCTACCTGATCCACGACCTCCTCGACCGGGTGCCCGTCGCGGACTTCCTGGCCGTCCGGTTCGCGATCGCGTCGGTCGCGATGCTGCTCGTCGCCCCGCGCGCGATCCCCCGGCTGTCGCCGCAGGCGCGCCGCTACGCGCTCGTGCTGGGCACGCTGTACGGCGTCGCGCAGATCCTGCAGACCACCGGGCTCGCCCACACGCCGGCGAGCGTCTCGGGCTTCATCACCGGCCTGTACGTCGTGATCACGCCGCTGCTGGCCGCGCTCCTGCTCCACACCCGGATCGGCGGGGTCACCTGGGCCGCCGTCGCGCTCGCGCTCGGCGGGATCGGCGTACTGACCCTGAGCGGGTTCAGCATGGGGTACGGCGAGGCGATCACGCTGGTCGCCTCGGTCGGGTACGCGCTGCACATAGTGGCGCTCGGCCAATGGTCGACCGGCACCGACGCGCTCGGGATGTCGATCCTCCAGATCATCGTGATCACGGTGATCTGCGGCATCGCCGCGCTACCCCGCGGGGTGACGCTGCCCAGCACCAGCGCCGACTGGTTCTCGATCGTCTACATGGCCCTGGTCGCGGGCGCGCTGGCGATGCTCGGCCAGACCTGGGCGCAGTCCCAGCTGGACTCGACGCGCAGCGCGATCATCATGAGCATGGAGCCGGTCTTCGCCGCCTTCTTCGCCGTGCTGCTCGGCGGCGAGAGCGTCACCTGGCGGATGCTCGTCGGCGGCCCGATGGTGATCGCCGCGATGCTCCTCGTCGAGCTCGTCCCGCGGCGCCGCTCGATAGAGGGCGAGGTCCAGCACATCGCGGTGTGAGGCGGCCCAAGCCGGATAGTCCCTCACGTTCGGCAACATGCGCCGGCGTGTCGCGATGCCAGTCGGGACGGACTATCCGCTCACGGCAGCAGCAGGGCCGCGTCCCCGAACTCGTGCCAGAGATAGCCACCGGCGACGGCGGCGTCGTACGCCTGCTGGGTGAGGGCGGGTCCGGCGACTGCCTCGACCAGCAGGAGGTGCGAGGCCTGCGGGTCGTGCCAGCCGGTGACCAGCCCGGTGACCACGCGAGGCGGGTCGGCCGGGGTGACGACCCGCTCGGTCCAGCCGCTGCGGGAGACCAGCCGACCGTGGCCGTCGACGGCGGACTCCAGTGCCCGGGTGACCGTGGTCCCGACCGCGACCACGCGCCCGCCGCCGGCGCGGACGGCGTTGACCTGCCGCGCGGTCGCGTCGGGTACGACGAAGCGCTCGGCCTGCGGCGCCTCCCCGGCCTCCTGCGACGAGAGGCCGGTGTGCAGCGTGACCGGCACCACCGCGACGCCGCGTGAGACCAGGTCGGTCACGATCGCCTGCGTGAAAGGCCTCCCCGCGGACGGCATCTCCGCGCTGCCGGGCAGCGAGGAGAACACCGACTGGTACGCGCTCAACGGGTAGCGACGGTCGAGGTAGCCGTACGCGATCGGCCGACCGGCCCGCTCCAGCCGCGCGACAAGGTCACCGTCGACGACCGCGCGCCACAGACGGTTGCCCCGGCCGCTCGGAGAGGACCGGTCCCGCGGGTAGGGCGCACTGAGCGTGAGAACGACGGGCCCGCTGGTGAAGCGCTCCCCCGGCTCCGCGTCGAGCACGGCCCGGGCGGCGTCGGGCGCCGTGCGGACCTCGACCACCCAGCTGCCGTCGTCGAGCGGCGTTGCGGCATGCAGGACGACGCGGCCGCGACGGTCACCCACGGCGTCGAGCTCGCCGGCCACGGTTGCGGAGTTGTTCACGACGACGACGTCCCCCGCACGGAGCTGCCGCGGCAGGTCGCGGAACCGGGCGTGGGTGACGCCTTCGGGTCTCGCGACCAGCAGCTTCACGTCGTCGCGGTCGACGCCGCGTGCCTCGGCCGGGGCCGGCGCGAACGCTCCGGGGGGCGGCGAGAACACCGTCGTCGGGTGTGGTTCCTGAAGAGGTCGCCCAGCAACCGTCTCGAAGGGCTCCTTGAGGATCCGCATGTCAGGCCCCGACCTTCACCGCTATGTCCGCCGCGCGGTACCGCCCCGACGGCGGTCGCTGCTGGAGCAGCTCGAGGAGGTGCGGTACGACCGTGCGCGGCAGCGGCAGGTCGGAGATGTCCTCGTCCGGGAATGCGTCCTGGTGCATCGCGGTGCGCATGTCGCCGGGGTCGACGGCGTAGCCGGTCAGGCCCTCCTCGGCGGCCCAGGTCAGGGTCAGGTGGTCGAGCGCGGCCTTGGACGCGCCGTACGCACCCCAGGTCTCGTAGTGCTCCACGGCGGCGTCCGAGGACAGCGAGACCAGCACGCCGTCCGACTCCTTCAGGTGGCCGAGCACGAGCTGCGTCAACGCGAGCGGGGCCTCGGTGTTGACCGCCCAGGTCTCGTAGAGCTCGCGGGGCGAGAGGTCGCGCAGGGGCCGCATCGGCAATGGGCCGAGCGTGCTCGCGTTGTGGACCAGCAGGTCGAGCCGGCCCAGCCGGTTGACCTCGGCCGCGAGGGCTGCCCGGTGTCCGGCGTCCGCCACGTCGCCGCCGACGGTGAGCACGTTCTGGGCCTCCATCTCGGCCAGCAGGGCGCGGTCGCGAGCGTCGGTGACGACCGTCCACCCCTCCTGGGCCAGCGCCCGGACCAGTGCCCGGCCGAGCCCGGCGGATCCACCCGTGATCAGTGCGACAGACATGTCTTCTCCTTGTTCGACTGGCTTCTCCGTGACAGTCTTCAAGTTAAAGTGAACTTGAAGTCAAGGTCTCGACAAGCTCGACCACCGACTTCGACAAGCTCGACCACCGACTTCGACAGGCTCGACCACCGGAAGGGGTTCCATGGACACCCACGACGTGCTCACCGTCAGCGAGGTCGCCGCGCGCAGCGGGTTCGCCGCCTCGGCGCTGCGGTACTACGAGAGCCAGGGGCT
>Ga0207691_10001675_pt1 | contig 21898 bp, 16 predicted proteins | sample KBSM13metaG_FD_184327 | JGI IMG/M metagenome (GOLD analysis project Ga0207691, IMG submission 184327) | Miscanthus rhizosphere microbial communities from Kellogg Biological Station, Michigan, USA - KBS M1-3 metaG (SPAdes) (version 2) | ecosystem: Host-associated > Plants > Roots > Rhizosphere >... | reverse complement strand
TGGCGCACTCGGCGACGTCGGGCAGCGCGAAGCCCGGCATGTCGTCGAGCTCGCGGCGCAGCGGGTCGGTGCACAGCACGAGCGCGTCGGGCTGTGTGCCGTGGATCAGTCCGAGCGTGACGCCCGCATACGAAGGGTGCAGGAGCGATCCCTGCCCTTCCACCACGTCCCAGTGATCGGGATTGTTCGCTGGTGACAGTTCCTCGGCCGCGCCGGCGATGAAATCCGCCACGACCGCATCGATGACGATCCCGCGCCCGCTGATCAGGAGCCCGGTCTGTCCGGTGGCGCGAAAGTCGGATGCGATGCCACGGTGGCGCAGCTCGCGGTCGATCGCGAGTGCGGTGTACTTCTTGCCGACCGCGCAGTCGGTGCCGACCGTGAGCAGGCGCTTGCCGGAACGCTTGCGACCCGTGCCTACGGCAAACGAACTTCGCGGCTGGCGGATATCGTGCAAGCTGACACCCGCGCGGCCTGCGGCAGCCGCGACGGATGCGATGTCGGCGAGGCGCTGATGCATTCCCGCGGCTATGTCGAGGCCTGCTTCGACGGCCGCGAGCAGCGGAGCCACCCAGGCCTCCGCAATGTAGCCGCCGCTGTTGGCGACGCCGATGATCATCGTCCGGGCGCCCCGCGCGCGCGCCTCGGCCGGTGTGAGGTCCGGAAGCCCGAGGTCGACCCCTCCCGACAGCAGCCGCAGCTGCCCGACGCAGTCGTCACGGCGCCAGTCCCGGATCCCGAAGGCGGTCTTGGCCGACAGTTCGTCCTGCACGTCGCCGAGAAAGAGCAGGTAGGGTCGCGGAATGTCGATGATCATGCAGACCAGCCCCAGAAGCCGCCGTCCGACGGGTGCACGGTGCTCCCGACGTAGCGAAGGCCCCCGGTCCGATCGCGACCGAGCATCAGCGGCCCATCGAGGTCGATGTACTCGGCCTGAGACGCGAGCAGTAGCGCCGGCGCCATCGCGAGCGACGTGCCGAGCATGCAACCGAGCATGATTCGCAGCCCCTGCTCCCGGGCCGCCGCGATCGACAGTATCGCTTCGGTGAGACCACCGGTCTTGTCGAGCTTCACGTTCACCATGTCGAACTTGCCCGCCACATCGCTGAGGCTGCCGCGGTGGAGAAAGCTCTCGTCCGCGCACACCGCGACCCGATGCTCGATGCGACCCAACGCGTCGTCGGCGCCGGGCGGCAGTGGCTGCTCGAGCATCGCGACAGCATTTCGCTCGCAGGTTTCCATGACCTCCGGGAGCAGGTCCGCGGACAACGAACCGTTCGCGTCCGCGATGAGCGTGGCGCGCGGAGCGGCGGCGCGCACGGCTTCGACGCACTCGCTCGCCCGCGCGCCTTCGAGCTTGAGCTTGAGCAGCGGCCGCCCCGAGTTGCGGCTCGCGTCATCGGCCATCAGCGGCGCCGGAGCGGCACGCAGCGTATAGGCCGTCGTCACCGGGCGCGGCGGCGGCAGACCGGCCAGGGTCCACACCGGGGTCTGCTCTATCCGGCTCTCGAGATCCCAGAGCGCGCAATCCAGTGCGCTGCGCGCGGCCCCGGCCGGGAGCAGTTCCAGGAGATCCTGGCGACCCGCTCCCCGCTCGATGGCTTCGCGGGCCCGCTCGATCTCCTGGCGCACGTTCGAGCGGCCGGTCGCAATCAGGTCGTCGCGCTCGGTCTCACCGCGGCCGACGTGTCCACCGCCGCCGATTTCGACCACGATCAGTTCCGTGTCTCGCTGGACGAGTCCGGCGATGACGAACGGTTCATCGAGCGTCCACAGCTCCGTCCGACAGCGAAGCTCGCGCCGCATCAGCGCGCACCGTTGCCCCGGACCGGCTGACCGGGGAACGTGCCATCGACGAGCCGCGAGTCGCGAACCACTGGCACGCCGCCAATGATCACGTGGACAAAGCCGCTCGATGGCTTGTCGGAGTCGCCGAACACGGCGCGGTCCGTGACCGTCGCCGGGTCGAACACCGTGAGATCAGCATCGGCGCCCGCCTGCACTCGACCCTTGCGCTTCATGTCCTCCGAGACGCGCTCGAGACGCTGCGCCGGCAGGTAGCTCATCCGTGCGATCGCGTCCCGCAGTGTCAGCACCTGCTTCTCGCGAACATAGCGCCCGAGAATGCGCCCGTTGGTTCCGGCGCCGCGCGGATGCTCGTTGCCTGTCTCGATGTCGCCCGCGTCGGACACGATCATCACGCCGGGACGTGTCAGCGCCGCCTCGATCGCCGACTCCGGTATGCCCTGCCCGACGACGCTTTGCTGCTCGGCGCGGTACTTCTCGAAGGTCGCCGCGGTGAGAACCTCGCCGGTGCTTGCGAGCGTGAGGTCGCCGTAGTCAATCTCGTATCGCTGCTGCCAGCCCGGGTCGAACAACGGCTCCTCGAGCCCCGTCGACCACGCTGTGTAGGGATATACCTCCGTCGTGACGTCGACGCCACGGGCCCTCGCCCCATCGATCATGTCGAGCACGATCGGTGTCTTGCTCAGGTTCATGCTCGTGACGTGGCAGATGTGGATCGGGGCGCCCGTGATGGCCGAGTCGGCCACCAGCTCCTGCACCGCCTCGATCCAGGTTCCCGGCGCGACCATCGACCCATAGCGCTGATGCGAGAACACCATGGTGTTGCGCGAGGCCGCGAGCTCGAACACCCGCAGCCCTTCGAGATGGCTGGTCCCCGGCATGTAGTCCGGCATATAGCCGATGCCGATACCGCCCTCATCCAGCGCCCGCGACAGCTCCGCGAGCACGATCGTGATCTGCTCTGGTGTCGACGGCTCGCCCGCAAACTGCGACGGCGGCGTGTCGTCGTCGATCGTACGCTGCAGGGTCCGCGCAATGGCCACGCGTCGCGCGTCGTAATGACCTGCCGAGGCGCCGAAATTGAAGCGCGACTTGCCCGTGTGCCCCGCAAGCCACTTGACCGGCTCGAGCACACCGCCCTCCAGCTCGAGCGCCGTTGTGACGCCGTCGAGCACGCGCAGCTCCTGCGAGTGCGGCGCGAAAGCGTGGTTGTGCAGATCGATGAATCCCGGAGCAACGACGAGACCGCGCGCGTCGAGCACCTTCGCACCGTCAAGCGGCGCCTCGCTGACGGCGGCAATGCTGTTTCCCCGGATACCGACGTTGCGCACCCCATCCAGACCGCTCTGCGGATCGATGACGCGGCCGCCGCGGATGACCAGGTCGAAGGGTGGCTCGGCACCGTGCGCGGCCATGCAGCCGGCGAGCGCGAGCGCGGCAAACAGTCGGGCAGTACTTCTGAAGGACATCCGCATGGGAACCGGCATTGTGCCACCCGATCGCCTGGCTCTGCACCGGGTGGTGATTGTTTTGCAACAATCGTGCTGCGCGACCTCGCCCTGTTCGTCATTACACGCCTTCTGCGTGCGCGTCCAGATGTGGCCCGCGAGCGACGCCCGATTGGATTCCCGCGAAGCCTGCGGAGTATGCTCTCGCCACCTAATCGGGGGGACGTACCATGAGCTTCAGCCCTGCTTCCAAGCATTGGCTTCTCACCATGGCCGCGACGGCTACTGCGCTCGGTGCGCCGGCCGCGGCTCTGTCGCAGGAAACGGAATTCGAAGAGATCGTTGTAACCGGGACGCGCAAGGGCGGCCAGTCGCCGACCGAGACACTGTCGCCGGTCGACATGTTGAGCGGCGAATTGCTCTCGGAGCAGGCGGCGTTCGACCTGACGGATGGCTTACCCAAGATAACGCCGTCTCTGAACACGCAGCGCTTCCCGATCGCGGACGGCACCGCCTTTATCCGTCCTGTCACGCTGCGCAATCTTTCGCCCGACCACACGCTGGTGCTGATGAACGGCGTGCGCCGGCATCGCTCCGCCCTCGTGAACCTGCAGCTCGCACCACTGGGAACGGTCAACCAGGGCTCGCAGGGGGTCGACTTCGCGGCGTTTCCTGCCGCGGCGATCCAGCGGGTCGAGATCCTGCGCGACGGTGCCGCGGCGCAGTACGGCTCGGATGCGATCGCGGGCGTCGTCAACATCATCCTCAAGGACGCGAGCGAGGGCGGGTCGCTCTCCGCGCAGTACGGTGAGTATTACGAAAGCGACGGCGAGCGCCTGTCCGTCAGCGGGAACATCGGCTTGCCGCTCGGCCCCGACGGGTTCGCGAATCTCTCGGCCGAGTACTCCGAGTCGGACATCACTTCGCGCGGCCATCCCCGACCCGATGCCGCCGCGTTCGGCGAGATCGTCGGCAACGACCAAATTCCGCTGGGCGGGCTTGGCCAGCGCTGGGGCGATCCCGATGTCGAGGCACTCAAGTTCGCCGTCAATGCGGGTATCGATCTGAGCGACACGCTCGAGGCGTACGGCTTCGCGACCTACATGGACAACACGACGACATCGGACTTCTTCTATCGGGGGCCGGTGGTCACACCGGTGCAACCCACATGCCTTGGGGCGCGCGGGACGTTGCAGGTCGATAACGGCCCCCTGGTGCGCCCCGCCGACTGCAACGGCGACGGCGAGTTAGAGCTGGTGTCCGATGGGCTGCCAGACCCGGCACCGCAGTCCCTGATCGACAGCATCGTGGCGGGCGGCGGCGATCCGGCCGATTATTTGGTTGCCGACGCTTCGAGCCCAAGCGGTTTCGTGTTGCGCAACCCGATCTACACCGAGTTTCCGGGTGGCTATAACCCGGACTTCGGCGCAGATTTGACCGACATGTCGTTCGTGCTCGGACTCAAGGGCGACCTGACCGACACGCTGACCTGGGACCTGAGCGGTCGGTACGCCGAGAACGAGGTCGAGTACACGCTCTCTGACACGATCAACCCGAGTCTCGGCCGGTTGTCACCGCTGTCGTTCAAGCCGGGCACCCTGACCCAGGAGGAGAGCGGGATCAACCTGGACTTCGTTCAGTCGTTCGAGAGCTCACCGCTCAACGTCGCCTTCGGTGCGGAGTTCCGAAACGAGACGTACAAGATCGAGGCCGGCGACGAGGCCTCGGTGGTCCCCGGTCCCACAGCGGCGATCTTCGGTGTCGGCTCCGACGGGTTCCAGGGGTTCACACCGGAGTCGGCGGGCAGCTTCGAAAGCGACAGCTGGGCGGGCTATGTCGACGTCGAGACCGATCTGACCGATCGCCTGTCGGGCGCTGTAGCGCTGCGCTACGAGGACTACGACGAGTTCGGAGACACGACCGACTGGAAGGTCTCGGGGCGCTACCAGTTCACGGATGCCTTCGCGATGCGGGCCACCGCGAATACCGGTTTCCGCGCCCCGACGCCGGGGCAGGTCAATACCCTCAACGTCACCACGACCTCGGACTCGAGCGGCAACCTGATCCCGAACGGCACGTATCCCGTCAGTAATCCGGTCGCGATCGCACTCGGCGCGGTGCCCTTGAAGCCGGAGGAATCGGAAGCCTATACCGTGGGCCTGGTGTGGGACGCGGCCGACCGGACCAGCGTCACGCTCGACTTCTACCACATCGAGATCGACGACCGGGTAGCGTTGCTGACCAACACCATCGGGCCGACCGAGATCGCGATCCTCGACGCGGCCGGCATACCCAACGCTGCACTCCTCAACGGCAGCAACGCCAACTTCTTCGTGAATGGGTTCGACTCGGAGGTGGAAGGCATCGATCTCGCGCTGACGAGCGGATTCGATATTGGCGCCGGTGACCTGGTCGCCGACTTCCGCTACAACTACAACACGCAGGAGGTCACGCACGTCGCCCCGGGCACGATCAACAACGCACGGGTGTACGACCTCGAGAACCAGATCCCCGAGAACCGGGCGGTGATGTCGCTTAACTGGGCGTCCGGCGGCATGTTCGGTGCACTCCTGCGCTTCAATTACTACGACTCATGGTCGACGACCTCGGGGCTGTTCGATCCGACGCCGGTGGGAGAAAGCCAGGTTGTGTACGACTACGGCTCGTCGCTGCTCGTCGACGCCGAGATCAGCGCGACCATCAACGACATGTTCACGGTCACGCTGGGTGGCGAGAACATCTTCGATGAGTACCCGGACGACGAAAAGGACGGCACGCTGGACTTCCTGGGCCTGAATTACGCGTTGACCTCGCCCTATGGCTTCAACGGCGGCTTTTATTACCTGCGGCTGTCGGCCAGCTTCTGAGGCGTCGAGCAGGGACAACAGACTGCGGGGGCCGGCCAGAAACGGCCCCCGCCTCTTCACGGAGGACTTGCACCTATGAGACTTTCCAGGCCGGCGGCCATCGTCGCGATGCTGGCCGCATTCGCGTTCTCAGGCACCGCGCCAGCCAAAGACGAGATGCCCGACAACTGGGACGGTCTGGTCAAGGTAAAGCCGAAGAGGATGGACGCCGCCTATGTGGCGCCGGGGGCAGACTTCCGCCCGTATACCAAGGTCATGCTGGACACGCCCGAGGTCGCCTTCAAGAAGGACTGGCTGCGCGACGTCAACGACGCGTCGGCGGGCGTTTCGAAGGATGTGTCCGAGGAGCACGCCCAGAAGATCGCCGCGGCCGCGCGTGATGGCATCGAGCAGGTTTTCAAGGAGACGTTTGAAAAGGCTGGCATCCAGGTCGTGACGACACCCGGCACAGACGTGCTGCGGTTGTTCCCCGGTGTGGCCAATCTCTACATCAACGCCCCCGACACGATGTCGGCCGGCCGATCGCGGACCTATACGACGGAGGCGGGCGAAGCGACGCTGGTGCTCGAGGTGCGCGACTCCACGAGCGGCGCTCTGCTTGGCCGGGTGCTCGACCGCCGCGAGACCCGGAATACGGGCAGCGTCCAGTGGACCACGAGCGTCTCGAACAAGTCCGATTTCTCGCAGCTGTTCAAACAGTGGGCAAACATCTGCGTCAAGGGCTTCGAAGAGCTCAAGGCGCAGTCGCCGGTGCCGACCGACCTGCAGCCCAACCAGAAGCTCTGATCGGCCTCAGCAGCAGCGCGCGCGCCCCTTTCCATACCGCGCCTGCATGCGCTCGAGTACGAACGCGCCGCGGTCCATCGGCGCCGCGCCCGGGTGGTGCTCCCGCATGTGCGCCACGTAGACCTGGTAGTCCGGGATCCCGATCGCAAGTCGCGCCGCGCGGGCGGCCGCGCGCCAGGCGCGCCGAGCCCGACGCGCGACGTCGCGCGCCAGCCGTGCGGGCCGCGAGGAGCCGGCCGCCACGACGGGGTCCCTTACCTCTTCAGCGCGCGAGCGACTCGAGCGCAACATGCTCGCTCTCCTGCGAAGTCGGCGACTGGCTGCGGCGCGCGGCGAGCGCTGCTTTCACTCCGAAACACACAGTCGCCAGAAGCACGATGATGAACAAGGCGCACAAGCCCGCGTCGAGCGTGTTGTTGAACGCGACGCGCTGCATCTCCGCGAGCGAGGTCGCGGGCCCCAGCACCTCGCCGCGGGAGGCCGCGGCGGAGAACCGGTCGGCGTTCGCGAGGAAGCCGATCCTCGGGTCCGGATGGAACAGCTTCTGCCAGCCGGCGGTGAGCGTGCAGACCAGGAGCCAGCTCGTCGGCAGCAGCGGGATCCACAGGTACCGCTCGCGCTTCATCTTGACCAGCACCACGCAGCAGAACGTGAGCGCGATGCCCGCGAGCATCTGGTTGGCGATGCCGAACAGCGGCCACAGCGTGTTGATCCCGCCCAGCGGATCGATCACGCCCTGGTAGAGAAACCAACCCCAGCCGCCGACAGCGATAGCGGTACACACCACGTTCGCCGTCCAGCTCTCGGTGCGACGGAACGGCGCGTAAGCGACGCCGACCAGGTCCTGGATCATGAACCGCGCGACCCGGGTACCGGCATCGAGCGTCGTCAGTATGAACAGCGCCTCGAACAGGATTGCGTAGTGATACCAGAAGGCCAGCATACCGCTGCCGCCGATCAGGTCGTTCAGGATCTGCGCCATGCCTACCGCGAGCGTCGGCGCGCCACCGGTGCGTGAGAGGATCGTATGCTCGCCGATCTGCTGCGCCGTCGAAGCCAGCACGTCCGGCGTGATGACGAAGCCCCAGTTCGCGATCACCGCCGCCGCGGATTCGACCGTGGTGCCGATCAGCGCCGGCGGTGAGTTCATCGCGAAGTACACACCTGGCTGCAGCACGCAGGCGGCGATCAGCGCCATCACGGCGACGAACGACTCCATCAGCATTGCGCCGTACCCGATCAGCGGTATGTGTCGCTCGTCGGCGATCATCTTCGGCGTCGTTCCCGACGATACCAGCGCGTGAAAGCCCGACACCGCGCCGCAGGCGATGGTGATGAACAGGAACGGGAAGAGCTGCCCGGCAAACACCGGACCCGTGCCGTCGACGAACCGCGTGAGCGGCGGCATCTGCAGATCGGGCCGCGCGATCAGGATGGCAACCGCGAGCAACACCACCGTCCCGATCTTCAGAAAAGTCGACAGATAATCGCGCGGCGCGAGCAGCAGCCACACCGGCAGAACGGCGGCGACGAAGCCGTAGGCGATCAGCAACCACGCGAGCGTGGTGTCGCGCAGCGTGAAGGCCGGCCCCCAGACCGGATCCATGGCGACGCGGCCCCCGAACCAGATCGAGAGCAGTAGCAGACCCAGTCCAAGCAGCGAGACCTCGAGGATGCGTCCCGGCCGGAATACCCGCAGGTACAGACCCATCACGACCGCGATAGGAATGGTCATCGCGACGGTAAAGGTGCCCCAGGGACTCTGCGCGAGCGCCCGCACGACAACCAGCGACAGCACCGCGAGCAGGATCACCATGATCATCAGGATTCCGATCATCGCGGTCACGCCTGCGGCCGCGCCCATCTCGCTGCGGATCATCTCGCCGAGCGACCGCCCGTCGCGCCGGGTCGAGAAGAAGAGCACGAGCATGTCCTGGACAGCGCCTGCGAACACGACGCCGACGATGATCCAGAGCGTGCCCGGCAGGTAACCCATCTGCGCCGCGAGCACTGGACCGACCAGAGGGCCGGCACCGGCGATGGCCGCGAAGTGATGCCCGAACAGGACGCTGCGTTCGGTGGGCACGAAGTCGAGGCCGTCGTTGCGCCGCCAGGCGGGCGTCGCCCGGCGACCGTCGATGCGGAGCGCGTGCAACGCGATGTAGCGCGAGTAGAACCGGAACGCGATCAGATAAACCGAGACCGCTGCGGTCACCAGCCAAAGCGCGCTGATGGTCTCGCCGCGCCGCAGGGCAATGGTGCCCAGGGAGACGGCCGCGAGCACGGCCAGCGCGATCCACGCGGCGTGTTTCAGGACGGCGTTCGGTCCTGTTGTTCGCATATCGTCCCTCGTTTCGGTTGTGGTGAGCGTGGCGTCTGCCCGTGCGCAGGTCAATCCGCCGGAGCGTCAATCGTCCAGCTCGGCGCTCCAGTACTCGATTCGGGCCTGGCCCCCGGTCACGATCGTCGTGCACTGGTCTTCGTAGCGGGTGCGCAGGCGACCGATGTTCGATAAATCGGCATCGATCGTGTCCCGAAGATCGTCACCGATCGCGCGCAGCACCGTGTCCGTGTCGGTCAGTGTGTGGCCTGCGAGTCGGCCCAGTTCGTGGCTGTACCGGTAGGTGAGCGCCGCGTCCGCCTGAGCGGTATCGGCGGTGCGGCGGCCCGCCGCTGTTCGACTCCCCAGCACACTCTCCGCCCGCAGAGAGTAGTACGCGGAGCATCGCATCATCTTCTGCCACTCGTCGTTCACCGCCGCTTGTGTCGCATCAGCACAGCCGGCAGCAAGTGCCTCGGTCGACAACACCAGGACAAACAGTCTCGTCCACGTCAGCACGGCCGTGGCTAACCGGGCGGAAGTCATGACAGCCGCATGGTAGGTGATGCCAGTCGCGGCGCCATCTCGCGCAGGACGTTGCCGCCGGTACTGGCTGGCGTCGGACCGGCGACGGCGAGGTAAACTGTGCCCTGCGCCCAAAGGGACCGGGGCATGACGCCGCGATATCACTGGCTGGCTCTATATTCGTTTGTACTTGCGGCGATCACTGCCGGCTGGCTCGTGTCGAGCCTGTCGGGAGGCGACGCGTTTCCACCCGTCTGGGTCGTCCTGCTGCTGATCGGCATCTGCCTGTTCGTCTGGCAGTTCGGCATCCCGGTGCCGCGTGTGGGACTGAGCTCGATGGAGCGCGTACCGCAGGTCGGCATGCTGCTCGTCTTGAGCCCGCCCGTTGCAGCGGCGATCTGCGCCACCGCTTCGCTGGCCTGGCCTCTGCTCAGCAGGCGGTACAGCCACGGGTCGACGCGCGCCGCCGTGCTGCGCGCCGTCCACAACGCCGCGATGACGGGCCTGATGCTGCTGCTGGCCGGAGAGGCGTACCTGGCGGCCGGCGGCCGCCACCCGCTCGGCGTGCCGACGCTCGAGGACATCGGTCCGCTGGCCGCGATGACGGTCACGGCGCAGGTCGTGAATGTGGCGCTGCTTGCGGCGTACTTCCGGCTCGATGGCCGGGAAGTCCGCCGCATCATTCGACCCGTGTACACGCTGGTGGACCTGATCTTCGTACCCGCCGGCGTGCTCGCCGCGGTGCTGTACAACACCGCCGCGCCCGCCACCTTCGGACTGTTCGCGGTCCTGATGGTGCTGTTCGTGCTCTCCTTCAACGGATTCGGCACCGCGCTGCGCACGGCGGATGTCGCGAGCGACGCGCTTGCCGGGCTCCCCGATTCACCCCGGTCGCTGCACGGCGCGCGGCGGATCGACGAGCTCGGCGAACGCATTCTCTTCGAGGTGCGCGCGCTGCTGCGCTTCGACGAGTTCTCGCTCGCGATCGTGGACAGCGAGCGCAAGACCCTCGATCTGCGCGTGCAGGAACGCGGCGGAGAACACCTGCCGAGCCAGCGGCTGGCGCTGGACCACGGCCCATTCGGCTGGGTGGCGGCGCGTGGCGCAGCCGTGCTCGTCGAGGACTGGGCACAGGCGCCGGAATCCCTGCGCGTCGCCGCCGCAGCCGCAGGCATCACCCAAGGGTCGATGATCCTGGTTCCGCTCGAGGTCGACGGACGAGTCATCGGCGTCGTTGGTGTGCGTCACTCGAGTCCGGCCGCCTATTCCGACGCGGACCTGCACCTGATGCAACGGCTTGCCGAGCAGGCGGCGCCCGCCGTGTCGGACGCGGGCGCCTTCGAGGACCTCGAGGACTATCGCCGGCACCTGGAGCAACGCGTGACAGAGCGCACGCGGGAGCTCGATCGAGCCAACCAGGAGAAGGAGCGCCTGATAGACGCGCTCGGCGAGCGCAGCCGCGCGCTGGAACGGGAGTCGCAGGAGGACCCGCTGACTGCAATCCCGAATCGCCGCGCCTTCGGCCGCCGGCTGGCCGCAGAGATCGACGTGGCTCGCGCCATGGGCCAGCCACTGGCGCTCGCAGTGGCAGACCTCGACAACTTCAAGATCGTCAACGACCGGATGGGGCACCGCGTGGGCGACGAAGTACTGCGGCGCAGCGCGACCATCATGCTGCGGCACTGCCGGCCGGTCGACCTCGTGGCGCGCATCGGCGGCGAAGAGTTCGCACTCATCCTGCCGGGTCTGGATCTCGCCACCGCGACGGTGCGTTGCGAGGCGCTGCGCAGCGCGGTCGAGCTGCATCCCTGGACCGCGGTCCATCCCGGGCTGCGAGTGACTCTCAGCATAGGGATCGCGCAGTGGGATGGCAGTGGCGGCGACGAGCTGCTGCACGCCGCGGATACGCGTCTCTACAGCGCGAAGCACGCGGGCCGCAACCGCGTCGCGTGAGCCGGCGGATCAGGCGTCCGAGACCGGCCGGCCCCGGACCCACTGGGAGAAGAGCCATTTCTCGCCGCGGGTTGGTGGCAGACCGGCATGCAGCGTGTCGTAATCGAGCGCACCCGACGGCCGAACGTTGTCGAACAACAGCGCGTCGCCGCAGGCGCCCCTGAAACGCAGCGCGATGCGCGGAAACTCGGTCTCACCGCCCTCGTAGCCGTCGTTGAGGTAGACGAGCGCCGTGGCGACCCGCTGTCCGTGCAGCTCCACTTCCTGCTTCAGCGCCGCGGTGGTCGGTTCCTGGAAGTCGCAATGCGGCGAGAACTCCTGGCCGGGCTCGTAGTGCAGCAGCTTCGCAATCTCGAAGTATCGTGCCGCCACGCCAAGCGCGGTGGCGAGTCGTTCGCGCAGCAGGCTCAGCACCACGTCGACGCGGGCGATCGTGTAGTCGGCGTCGGTGTTGGTCCGCCCTTCGGAGGCAACGTGACCGGGAGCATCCTTGCGGTAGATCAGGGCGCGGCGCAGGCCGCCGCGCCCACGATCGATCAGCCAGGAGCATTCCGCCGGCGTCGCAAAGCCCTCGCAGACCCGGATCCGCGGCGCCTCCGACAACGCGCGCAGCGGTGGAGGGGTCGTCCAGCGGGGGACGTCGATCCGCGCGCGGAGCGCGGGCCAGTCGTCGCCCTCCTCCCCCGCGAGAAACCGCAGCTCGCGCTGCGAAGGCGCCCAGCCTTGCTCCGCGGCGCGCTGCAGTCGATCGAGGGCCGAATCGACGTTGCGCGGGCGCAGCACGCCCCAGGCGTCGAATACCGCGAGCTGCGCAATGGCTTCGCCGTCGCCGCGCGTCGCCGCCGCATCGAAGCAGGAGATGCCCTCCTGCGGCGATTGCCGCACGCCTTCGCCGATCAGCAGCCGCCAGCCCAGACTCGTGAGCGCGCGCAGATCGCCCCCGCGCGCACGCTCACGCAGCGCGGCGATGTCGCCGCCGCTCATCCTGCTCCTGCTCGCCGGTGGGGGATGCGCACCGTCGTGGCTCAGCTGCGGTCGGCGGTCGGCCGGAACATCGAGCGCTGCCTGAGAGCATCCTGCAACGCCTGGCGGTCGGCGGACGACATCGGTCTCGGACGGTAATCCGGGCCGAGCGTCTCGACGTCGCCCGAGTTCCAGACTACGACATACCGCTTGCCGGGCTCGACCGCGGCGTAGTCGTTGTACGAGGCGAGCGTGAGTACGCCGCGCGCCGACGCGTCGTACAGGTCCCGGCCAACGCTGTAGTCGGCCGGGGGATTGCTGCAACCGAGCACGCGGTGGAGCAGCGTGGGTGCGACGTCGAAGTGACTGGTGGCATGGTCCTGGACCGACGGCGCCTCGCCGGGCCAACGGATGAACAGCGGTACCTGCGTCTGGAAGCGCGAGAAGTTGGAGTTGTGTCCCCAGTAGTTCAGGTGCTGGTCGTTGAATTCCTGCCCGTGGTCGCCGGTGACGAGCAGCACCGTGTCTTCGAGCAGCCCCCGCGCGCGTGCGGCGTCAATCGCTTCGGCCGCGAGCGTGTCCACGTAGCGCACCGAGTTCAGGTAGCGATTGTGAAACGGTACCGGGTCGGTCGTATTCGAGAGCGCCATGTAGTCAATCTCGGCCAGGCTCGGCTTGAACTTGAGCGGCCAGTCGGGCGGAAAGTCGTACTTGTGCGGCGAATCGTAGAAGAGCAGCGCAAAGAAGGGACGACTGGAGTCGCGCCGGTCGAGCCACCCTACGAAGTCCGCGTTCAAATCACGATCCCGTTGCCACGCGCGCTCGCCGTCCGACCGCAAGCGCAGGTCGGGCACGCCGAGGAAGATCGTGCGGTCGAACTCAGGGCTGAACAGCGGCGCACTCCGGAACACCTCCACGTCGTAGCCCTGCCGCATCAGTTCCTGGACGAGCACCGCACCACGCCGCTCGCCGAGCATGTCCTGCCAGTACGTTCCCGGCAGCCCGTAGAAGAGCGAAAACATCCCGATACGCGTCGCGTTCCCGCCCGAGACGTGATTGGTGAAGCGCTGCGACTCCGCGGACAGCCGGGCCAGGTTGGGCGTCACTTCAGGCGTGAGCGCATCGGCGCGCCACGAGTCGATGACGACGAACAGCACGTTCGGGCGCGACGCTGGCGCCGCGCACTCGAGGGCCGCACGCGGATAGGCGAGGCCGATTCCCGCCGCGAGCTTGACGGGCGCGGACGCATGCGGCATCAGCCCGTGTTTCCGGAACCAGCGCTTCGCGGTCAGGGCCCGGTAGGCAGGCAGGATGCGCGTCTGTCCGGTGATGGGTGTGTAACCCGCGGCATTTGCCCACGCGTAGATCCCGTTGTGCGCCACGAAGATCGCGCCGAGCGACAGCGCGAGCACCATCCCGGCGCGCCGGCCGGGACGGCGCACCATCTGCGCGGCCAGCCAGGCGCACGCTGCGAGCGCTGCGCCGAGCGCGAGTACGACGAACCCGAGCTTGAGCCAGGTTCTCGTTGCGAACACGAAGGTCTCGCCGAAAGCCCCGCCGGTGACCAGGTTCCAGATGCTGGCATCAAGGTGCAGCCGGTACTGCTGCCAGACATAACCGTCCACCACGGTCAGACTGAGACCGGTGAGCGCAAGCACGAAGCTCACCGGGATCACCCAGCGGCGCCTCGGCAGGATCAGTGCCAGCGGCGTCACGAGCAGCAGGCCGACGACCGCCACGACGGCGCCCTGGGACAGGAACATCGCGACGGTGAATGCGCGCGGAGCCGCCCCCTCGGGCAGCGTGACCACGGCCAGATAGCGCACCGCCAGCAGCACGAACAGTGCCGCGGCGTAGAGGAAGAACCAGCCGCACCAGCGCAGCAGGTCCGAACGGACATCACGCATCGAGGCCCTCCGCCCCGGCGCGCGAGGCGAAGCGCATTACCGCAGCCGTCCCCGGGGTCGCGGTATTTTACGCCGTCAGGCGAGCCTCATGCCGTGACCGGCCGGCGCATGGCCGTGTCGGACAGCATCAGAGATTCTCGCCGCCGACTTCCGTGACGAACCAGAGGGCAATGGCCGTGAAGACGATAATGGCCGTGATTTCCATGGCGAGACTCCGAAGCGGTGTTTTTTGATGGACGGCGCGCATCCTGCCACGGACCACAGCACCCGGATCCCGCAAAGCGCCCAGCCGAGCGGTGCCTGCGCCGACGCGAAAATACCGGGATTTCCGCAGCGCCAAGCGGAGTGGCGCGTACGACGACCCGTTGCGGCGCTGTCGCGTCCGCGCGGAACGGCCGCTGGATGCGCCGCCCGCCGTCACCGATAATCCGCCTCGGCCACCATGATCCGCCGCCGCGACGCACCGCGGTCTCTTGACGAGGGGGAAGTCAATGCGACGCGCCGGTCAATTCATCGCGTGGATCCTCGTCGCTCCGACGCTGGTCGTCGCCCCGCAGGCCGCCCCGGCCCAGGAGCAAGTCGTGAAAGACGGTTACGAAGCGCTCGTCGGGCTGTTCCGGGAGTGGCGAACATTCGAGCGGCCGCCACTGCACGATCGCGCACCCGACTACACGGCCGCGACCTTCGAACGCAGGCACGCAGAGCTCGCGGCACTCCGGGCGCGCCTGCGCGGCATCGATTACTCGAAGTGGCCGGTCGCGCAGCAGGTGGACTACCGCATCGTCCTCGCGGAGATGAACGGGCTCGACTTCTACATCCGTGTCCTCAAGCCATGGACGCGTGATCCCGCGTTCTACAAGTCCCTCTACACCGAGCAGAGCGATACACCCGCCCACGAGGGTCCAACGCATCACGCGGCCATCGAGCTATGGACGTATTCGTTCCCCCTCGACGCGGCGTCGGAGTCGCGCCTCGCTGCCGAGCTGCGCGGCATACCGCCGCTCCTGGCGCAGGCTCGCGGCAACCTCACCGGTAACGCACGCGACCTGTGGGTGACGGGCGCCGGCACAATGCGGCAGCAGACCAAGGACCTCGAAGAGCTCGATCGTCGCGTTCCGAAGGCGAGCGCGGAGCTGAAGAGCGCGATCCGGGCGGGGATCGCGGCAACGAACGAGTTCGCGGACTGGCTGGACAGCCAAGCACCGTCGAAGAACGGGCCGTCCGGCATCGGCAAGGAGAACTACACCTGGGCGCTGCGCAACGTGCATCTCGTGCCGATGACCTGGGAGGAAGAGGTCACCCTGCTCGAGCGCGAGCTGGCGCGCGCGCATGCGTCGCTGCGGCTGGAGGAGCATCGCAACCGCGCGCTGCCGCAGCTGCCCGTCGCCGCGAGCGCCGACGAATACCGTCGGCGTGCCGAGGACGCCGCCACGAAATACATCGCGTTCCTCAAGAGCCAGGACATCCTGCCCATGCGCGACTACATGGACCCGGCGCTGCGTGCGCACATTGGGAAGTATCAACCTGAGGCGACGCGCGAGTTCTTCGACATGGCGACGCACCGGGAGCCGATGACGCTCTACACGCACTTCTACCACTGGTTCGACCTGGCGCGGATGCGCGAGGAGCCCCATCCCAGCCCGATCCGCCGCGACGCCCTGCTCTACAACATCTGGGACAGCCGCGCCGAGGGCATGGCGACAAACATGGAAGAGATGATGATGCACGCCGGTCTGTACGACGACAATCCGCGTGCTCGCGAGATCGTCTGGATCCTGCTCGCGCAGCGCGCGGCGCGAGGACTGGCTTCGCTGCATGCACAGGCCAACGAGTTCACGCTCAAGCAGGCGAAGGACTTCCAGGTGAAGTGGACCCCGCGCGGCTGGATGCGCCCAGATCTCGACCTGGTTGGCTTCGAACAGCAGCTCTACCTGCGTCAGCCGGGCTACGGCACGAGCTATGTGACCGGCAAGTACCTGCTCGAGCGGCTGATGACCGACCGTGCGACCCAGCTCGGCGACGCGTTCACGCTCTCCCGCTGGTTCGACGAGGTCAACGGCGCCGGTATGGTACCGGTGGAACTCATCCGCTGGGAGCTGACAGGGATAGGCGACGAGCTTCCGGCGGCTACGAACTGATCAGCGCTTCAAGTATTCATCGAAGAACGCCACGGTACGGCTCCACGCGAGCCGCGCCGCGTCCGCGTTGTACCGCGCCGCGCTCGCGTCGTTGTGAAAGCCGTGTTCGGTTCCCGGGTACATGTTGAGGCTGTAGGCCACGCCGTTGGCATCGAGTGCACTACGGAACTCCGGTATTGCCCCGTTGATCCGCTCGTCGCTGCCCGCGTAGTGCAGCATTACCGGCACCTTCAGGCGGGCCACGTCCGCGGCGGGAAGCGCCCGACCGTAGAAGCAGACCGCGGCGTCTACGCCCGCCGCATCCACCGCGCAGCGCAGCGCCATCCCGCCGCCGTAGCAGAAGCCGACGGCGCCCACGCGGCCATTCGACTCGGCATGGTTGGCGACATACGGCACCGCCGCGAGGATGTCGGATGCGATCCGCGCGGGATCGGTCTTTGCGAACAGGTCGCGCGCCTGTTCCTGGTCCTCGGGTGCGCCGCCGGCGCTGCTGAGGCCGTCCGGCGCGATGGCGAGGTACCCGGCGAGCGCCGCCCTGCGCGCGACATCCTCGATGTGCGCATTCAGTCCACGGTTCTCGTGAATCACGATGACGGCGGGCAGCGGGTCCGTGCCCCTGGGCCGCGCCGAGTAGGCCTTCACGTCACCTGCCGCACCGGAATACGTCATGCGCCTGGTCGTGAGGCGCGCGTCGGATTCCTCGACCTGCCGCGCATGGGCGTAGTCGGGCTCGAGCAGCGGCAGCATGGCCGCCGCGGCCGCCGCGCCGCCCGTGATCCGCGCCAGACGCGCGATGAACTCGCGTCGCGGCAGGCTCGTGTGCACGTACTCGTTGTACAGGTCGGTTATGCGCCGATCGAGCCTCATGGTGCATCTCCGCGCGCAGTCATGGCGCTTCGTCGATCAGCTCGCCAAGGTCGGCGCGGAGCGCCGACAAGTGGCGCGCGTAGTTCCGCCAGCGTCCGACAGAACGCTGGTGAGGAGCCTCGCGTACCTGCCACACGCTCGCCGTCTTGACGGCGCCGGCGGTACCGCTGCCCTTCCCGCCGTTGTCGTCGGCCGCCAGGCCACAGAACGCGAGCAGCCGCTCGACAGCGGGGTCGGGATCACGCAAGTACGCTTCGTATTCGAAATCGAGGATGTCCGGCCCGTAGAGCGCCCGCCAGTGGGCCATCAGCCGGCGGTATTCCCGGTAGTAGTGGCCAATGTCGAGCAGGTCGAGCGCGTAGCTCATCCGTTGGTCGAGATGCAGGAAGTAGATCGAGAGACAGTTGTCCAGCGCGTTTCGCGTCGTATGTACGATGCGCGCGTCCGGAAATAGGGCCTTGATCAGGCCGATATTCAGGAAATTGTCCGGCCGCTTGTCGATGACGTATTCGGCGCCGGGATAGAGCGCGGACAAGGTCTGCAGGTAGCGGCGGGACATGTTCCCGAGCGAACCTGCAGACGCACCCGCCATCGCCGCGGGATAGGGCGCAAGCTCGGTCTGTACCAGGGCCGGCAGGATGTCGAGCTCTCCGCCCGCGACCACGCGACGGTGAGTCGCGAGCAGCTGCTCGGTCAGGGTAGAGCCCGACCGGAACATGCCGCAGACAAAGATCGGCCTTGCCAGGCCCGGCACCACGACCGGGGGCGTGACGACGTCGTTCCGCACCTGCGGGAACGCGGCGATCAGCGCGTCGACGAAACGTTCCTGGCGTTGCCGGTCGTAGCGCGGGCCTCCGGGTCCGGCGCTGGCTCGACTGGCACGGTTCGCCGCCTGGTAGGCATCGAAAGCCGGTTCATAGGCCCCGCAGGAATCGAGCAGCCGGCCGAGCGCAAATCCCAGGCTCGCGCGGTCGGCCGGGCTTGTTTCCGCGCGCTCAATCGCGGCTCGCAACCGCGCGATCAGGGGATCTTCCGGAGAGGAGATGGCGGCGAGTCCCGCCAGCCGCGCGAGCGCCAGGTGGCAGCCCGGATCGATTTCGAGAACCCGCTCGTAGCGCGCGCGTGCCTCCTCGCGCCGTCCGAAATCCTCGTCGAGATTGGCGAGGTTGAGCAGCGCCGGGACGTAGCGCGGATTCAACTCGAGCGCCGCGACAAGCTCGGCCGCGGCAGCGGCGTCGCGGCGGAGATAGTCGGCGTAGATCACGCCCCGGTTGAGATGCACTTCCTCGGGTTGCGAGACGCCGCGATTCAGCGCCTGCTGATAGGAAGCCAGCGCCGACTCGTAGCGCCGCGCCTTGCGCTGCAGCAGCGCAAGGTTGTACCAGGTGTCGGGCCGCTCCGGCCAGCGCGCAAGCAGCCGCTCGTATGCCGCGATCGCTTCGGGCAAGCGTCCGGCGCGCTCCAGCAGGACTGCGTCGCGCAGCAGCGCGTCTGCGTCGGCAGCCATGGTCATACCATCGCGATGCTGTCGCTTAGCCGGGATTGGCAGCGCTTGCCTCGGTTACGGGCGGCGCGGTCACCTGCGTCGGATCGGAAATGCGCGTGAGCTCGAATCGCACCTCGCGGTCGCCCTTCTTCCCGTCGAACTCGCGGTATCCGTCGGCGCCGCAGTTCCCGATACCACCGGCGTGGCAGAGGTTGTAGTAGTTCGAGTCGGAGGTCCGGTAGGTGAACCCGCCCTCGCTAAAGTACGGCGATGCGGGCAGCAGGCGATTATCGGCGAACATGAACTGCTCGAGGCTGGTCAGCATCTCCCCTGCCGGCAGCAGCTCGACGATGCGCTTGCCGTTGCGTCTGCCGGTGACAGCGAGGATTCGGTAGCTGCCGTCCTCCTCCGGAATGGCCGCCGTCTCCACGATACCGCGGGCCGTGACCCGAGGCCCGGTGTAGGCGAACTGCCACCTGATCACCTCCTCGGGTTCCGCGGGCGCACCGGCCGCGAACAGCGAACCGACAACGAGTACCACCAAGGCCGCTCTGGATGCCATACGGAACACCTCGTCACCTGACTGTAGCGCAGTTGCGGCTGAAGGTGGACGGTCGCCGGATCGCCTCCGGCCGTAGAATCCGACCATCGATTCCGGGAGAGCGTTTCCATGGGCTACGAGACTTATCACAAGCGCCGCGTCGGCAATCGCGTGCTGCGACCGGAAACCCAGATGATGGGCTACGGCTACGATGCGAGTCTGTCCGAGGGCGCGCTCAAGCCCCCGGTGTTCCTGACCTCCACGTTCGTCTTCAAGAGCGCACAGGACGGCAAGGACTTCTTCGACTACACGGCGGGGCGGCGTGAGCCGCCGGTGGGTGAAGCGGCCGGGCTGGTGTACTCCCGCTTCAACAACCCCAACCTCGAGGTGCTGGAGGATCGGCTCGCGCTCTGGGAGGGTGGCGAGGCGGGCCTCGTGTTCTCGAGCGGCATGTCCGCCATCGCGACCACCCTCTGGACCTACCTGCGACCAAACGACGTGCTTCTGATGAGCCAGCCGCTCTACGGCGGAACCGAAACGCTGATAGAGAAGACCCTGCCGAACTTCGCAATCCGCGCCGTGCCCGTATCCGAGGCCTGCGACAGGGAGGCGGTCATGACAGCAGCGGCCCAGGCGCTCGCGCTCGCCCGGGAGCGGGGCGGCCGCGTGGCGCTGATCGTCACTGAGACGCCGGCGAACCCCACCAACAGCCTGGTGGATCTGCGTCTGATGCGCGAGGCCTCGGAGTGGCTCGGTCGCGAGCAGGGCGAGCCGCGCCCGCCCGTGACGGTGGACAACACGTTCCTGGGGCCGGTATTCCAGCGACCGCTCGAGCACGGCGCCGATCTCGTCATGTATTCCCTCACCAAGTACATCGGCGGCCACTCGGACCTGGTTGCGGGCGGGATCGTGGGCTCGAAGGAACTCGTCAAGCCGGTGAGGCTGCTGCGCAGCGCGACCGGCTCACAGCTCGATCCGAACACCGCCTGGATGATCATGCGCTCGATGGAAACGCTGTCGCTGCGCATGCACCGAGCGGCCGACAACGCGGAGCAGGTCGCCAAGTTCCTCCTCCGCGAGGACAAGGTGACGTCGGTCAATTACCTGGGGTTCCTCGAGCCCGGCGATCCGCGTCACGCGGTGTTCCAGCGCCAGTGCGGCAGTGCCGGTTCCACGTTCGCCTTCTCAGTGCGCGGCGGGGAGGCGGAAGCGTTCAGGTTTCTCGATGAACTGCAGGTCATCAAGCTCGCTGTGAGCCTCGGCGGCACGGAGTCTCTGATTTCACACCCCGCGTCCACCACGCATTCCGGCGTACCAAAGCCGACCCGCGACCGCCTCGGGGTCACGGATGCGCTGGTCCGGCTCTCGATCGGGATCGAGGACCCCGACGATCTCATCGCCGACCTGGACCAGGCGCTGGCAGCGGTCTAGGGCACGTGGCGGCGTGCCGCGTCAGGTGGCCGGTGCCTTGGAAATGGACTTCAGCGCATCGCCGGCGGGCTTGGCCTTGATCAACGCCAGATCGCCAAGCGACACGATCCCGACCAGGCGCTTGTCACGGTTGAGCACAGGCAGGCGGCGCACCTTGAGCGTGCCCATCAGGCGCGCGGCCTCCTCGACCGTCTGGTCGTCGAATACGTATTTCACTTCGTCCGACATCACTTCGCGCACGGTGCACTCGGTCGGCGACAGGCCCTGCGCGACGGCGCGTATGGCGATATCGCGGTCGCTCAGCATGCCCACGAGCCGATCGTTCTCACCGACCGGCAGGCTGCCGAAGTCCTCCTGCTCCATCAGTTGCGCCGCGTGCTGCAGGCTGTCCGAGGGTGAGGCAAGCTTCACGTCCCGCGTCATGACTTCATTGACATGCATGGCACACTCCTCTGGCTGCTTGACTGACCCTATCAACCGTATCAGCCGCGCATCGGCAGGCCGTCCGGTGTGTGTCCCAAACCCGCGTAGGACACCTCCGAAGGCAGGCCCGATCGGGGGCCGTCGTTGCGGGCAGGGGGGAGCATGAGCAGCACAGGTGCCCTGGACACGACCGGTGTCGACGGCAGGATCAAGGCCGCCTTCGACCTGCTCCGGCGTGGACAGGTCGTGGAGGCCGAAGAGCTTCATCGAAGCCTGCAGGACACGACGGCGAGCGTCGAGTTGACCCGCCTGGCATGCGAGATCGCGGAAGCCAGGGGCGACCTCCCGAAGGCGCTCGATATCCTGGCGGCGGCGCTTGCGGAGCGCGGAGAGGATGCCGCTCTGCTTCTGAAGCGTGCACAGATCCTGCTGCAGCT